>ULQU01030443.1_pt1 | contig 35457 bp, 27 predicted proteins | sample 1954841 | NCBI WGS metagenome assembly ULQU01 (sample SAMEA4835664, study PRJEB28245) | human gut metagenome | biome: gut microbiome; material: fecal sample | place: Denmark | collected 2008
TAGATCCGATCGAACCATTTATTATTGCATAGAATCATCCATCACGAGGTACTCTCTATGGCAAAGAAATTACAGTTTTTCGTGGCAGGTCTGGGCCGCTTCGGCATCAGTGTCGCCGTCACATTGGAAAAGATGGGCTATGACGTCATGGCCATGGATATCGATGAAGAGGTAGTGCAAGATCTTTCAGATACGCTGGGCTACGTGGTCTGTGCGGACTGTTCCGATGAGAAGAACCTGGCAGCCATCGGTGCCGGCAATGCAGACATCGCTGTCGTTTCTGTCGGCGATCTGTCGGCCAGCCTGATGACGACACTGCTTTTAAAGGAAATGGGCGTCAAGAAGATCGTCGTCAAAGCCCTGGATCCCATTCATGGGAAAATGCTGCAGAAGATCGGCGCAGACAAGATCATTTACTCAGAGAAGGAAATGGGTGTCCGCGTCGCGCACAATCTGATCTCCCCAGGCATCGTTGACTATATCGAGATGGAAAACAACATCACCATTCTTTCCATTCATGTGCCGCAGGAGTGGGTGAACAAGAGTCTGATCGATACCGACGTCAGAAGAAAATATAACATCACCGTCGTTGCGATCAAGCGCGGAGGAGATATGTTCGTCAATCCGAGACCGGATATGAACATGAAGGAACAGGATACGCTCATCATTCTGGGAGACTCGGAAAGTGTCAAGCGCGTCACCGAGTCGCTGGAACAGTAAGCGGTTATGAGTGGCTGGTATTGCGTTTTCTGAATAACTGGCATTTAAGGAAATGCTGATTAAAGTGAGGAGTGAGGAGTGAGGAGTGATGGTACGGCGCAAAAATTAGGAGGCGCCGCGGAGTTTTATACAGATGACGAACAAACTGTTTTGCACAATGATAGGTATTGGGGAACTATATGAATTGTGTGCCCCTTCCAGCGCTTCTCACTAAGTCCAGAAGTTGACAAATCGCAATACCAAGAGACTGGTGACTTGCATACTACTTTCGGGCATCGCCCCATATATACTCGCGGCGAAGCCGCCACCTTCATTCCTAATTCCTCATTCCTAATTCCTCATTCGAGTAAAGCTTTCACCCGAAATCAAGGGAAGCACGCCCCAGAGGCCAACCCGGCTTAATCCAATTTTCACATTGAAATCCCTTGTTTTTTTATGGTATCATACATATAATTGACGTTTGTAGGACAGCGCCGCCCCTTTTGGCTGCGGCATCAGATAGATCTTTGCTTTCAGTATTTCATCAGTACAGGAGTGATTCCTTTTGGAAAAATTAGTAATTCATGGTGGACATCCCCTGCGTGGGCACGTCCGTGTTTCCAGCGCAAAGAATGCCGTTCTTCCTATCATTGTAGCGACACTTTTGCCTGAGACGCCGGCATCCATTGTCGATACACCGAATCTCGATGATGTGGTGACCATTTGCAGTGTACTGGAGTCTTTGGGCGTCAAAGTCCAAAGAGAGGACAATGTCCTGACTTTTGATGCATCCGGGGTGAATAAGACCGAAGCTTCTTATGAGCTTATGAGCCGCATGAGAGCCTCTTTCCTGATCATGGGACCGCTTCTGGCCAAGATGGGGCATGCGAAGATCGCGCTTCCCGGGGGCTGCATGATCGGCAGCCGTCCGATCGATCTGCACCTGAAAGCCTTTGAAGCCATGGGGGCAGAGATCAATGTAGGCAACGGCTATGTCGAAGGATATGCACCGAAGGGGCTGAAGGGCACGACCATTTATCTCGATTTCCCGAGTGTCGGCGCGACAGAGAATATCCTCATGGCAGCTGCTACGGCAGAAGGCCGTACCATCATCGAAAATGCGGCGGAAGAGCCGGAGATCGTGGATCTCGTGACGTTCCTGAATTCCATGGGTGCAAACATCAAAGGCGCAGGGACGAATATCATCCGTGTCGAAGGTGTCAAGAAGCTGGAAGGCGTCGCTCATACAGTCATTCCGGACCGTATCGAAGCGGGGACCTTCATGATCGCAGCGGCTATGGCCGGCGGCGATGTCGTGATCGAAAATGTATTGAATGAACATCTGAAGCCGCTCCTCGCAAAGCTGGGAGAAGCAGGCGTCAAGGTGATCAAGGATGTCGACAGCGTCCGTGTCATCAGTGATGGGCATATCCGTTCTACGGATATCAAGACGCTGCCCTATCCGGGCTTTCCTACGGATCTGCAGGCGCAGTTCATGGCGCTCATGACCGTGGGCAGCGGCGTCAGCCGTATCACAGAGACGGTATTTGAAAATCGTTTCATGCACGCCGGCGAGCTGCAGCGGATGGGGGCTTCCATTCAGGTCGAAGGCCGCTGTGCGATCGTTGAGGGCGTCCCCTTCCTGACTGGTGCCTTCGTCAGAGCGACGGACCTTCGTGCAGGGGCAGCACTGACACTGGCCGGGCTCGCTGCGCACGGAGAGACGGAAGTGGGCGAGCTTCATCATATTGATCGTGGTTATGACCATCTTGTAGAAAAGCTGCAGGGGTTAGGAGCAGACATTGTCCGTGTCGATCGAGACTAAAGCGCTGGCGGAGAAGGCGGAGCGTCTGGCGGGGCAGAAGACCCTTCTGGACTGGATCGGCTCTTTCGGCTCAGAAGACATCGGCGTCGATATCGGGACGTCGAATGTAGTGATTTACGTCAAGCATAAGGGCATCGTATTTCCGGAAGCCTCTGTGATCGCCCGCCACGCTGTGACGAAGGAATTCTTCGCTTATGGTACGAAGGCAGAGGAAATGGAGGGCAAGGCGCCGCGGGACATAGAGATCGTCCATCCGATGAGGCGAAGTGCGATCATCGACTATAACGGGGCGGCTTATCTTTTGAATTCCATCGTGAATCAGTCGTATTTGAAAGGGATGTTCTTTCATCCGCGTCTCATGATGTGCGTGTCTCGGGGAATGGGCAGCGTACAGAGAAGGGCGCTTTTGGAAGCGGCTGTGGCTATGGGCGCACGGAAGACAGTCCTCATCGATCAGCCTATCGCGGCGATGATGGGTCTCGGGCTCACGGGGGATAACTGTCAGGGCGCGATGATTGTGGATATTGGCGGCGGCTCGACGAAGGTTTCCGTGCTTTCGAAACACGGGATCGTGGTCAGCCATTTCTCACCGGAGTCCGGACTGGAAATGGATCAGGCCATCATGGCGGCTATCCGCGACAAGTATCATATCCGCATCGGCCGCAAAGAGGCGGAAAGCCTCAAAATCTCGCTGGGCGCATACTGGGATCTGGATCAGGCGCCGCGCGTGGCTGAAACGTATGGCCTTTCCATCGTATCGGGATCGCCGGTCAAGATCGCCGTAACGGCTGAAGATGTGGCGCATGCCATCAATCCGATCCTGTACAGGATTTTCAAAAACATTCAGGATGTGCTGCAGAGGACGCCGCCGGCGCTTCTGGCAGCGATCCGAGAGCAGGGCATCATGCTGGTCGGCGGGGTGTCTCAGCTAAAGGGCATCGATGAGCTGATCACCCGTATCACCGGGATCGCAGCGAAGGTAGCGGAGAGACCTTCCTATGTGAATGCCATCGGTGCCGGGGCTTCGCTCAACTATATCAATGCATTCAGAGACTCGCTGCAGGATCTGCACTGAGAAAAGCGGAACAGATCGCATTCCGTCGACACATACATGGGGATATAACATTCATTTGTTATGTCCCTTTTTATTTTCTTCATGCCAAGAGGCAGATAAAATGGTAAAATATAATATACCTATATGTGAATTTTACAACACAGGGAGGTACATCATGAGAAACGCGATGAAAATCGGCTTGGCGCTGGCAGCGCTTGTGGCTGCCGGTGTATATAGCGTGTCTGCGGAGGACGTCTCGCAGCAGGCTGTACTGAATGGGACGGTCGTTTCTGTCATAGAGGCAGGCACACCTGTCAAGGAAGGCGATGTACTGGTCTCTGTGGACTCACTGGTCGGCGGTGTACCGGCGGCGAGAGCCGATCGGGATGGCGTGGTCAAAGAGGTCCGCGTCCAGAAGGGCCAGACGATCGCCAAACAGGACGTCGTAGCGGTGCTGGAGAGCAAATAAAGAAGCCGGCAGTCTGGCACGGTTCCTTCGCTCCCCAGACGGCCTGTCCTTTGCCTTTCATTGGAATCCTGCTGCGACTATGCGGATGTATCCGATGAAATCGCCATTTCTGATTTCAAACTTATATTTCGGTAAGGGGGATCCTATGCCCAATCGGTTTAAAAAGTCAATGAAGCATCTGGCAGCGGCTGTCTGCCTCACGCTTTCCTGCGTGATGCCTTGTGCAGCACAGGAATTTCTTCCTGTGTCAGAAGTACAGGAGGGTATGCATGGCTATGCCAAGACCGTCGTACACGGTACGAAGATCGAGACCTTCGATGTCGATGTGCTGGGTATCATGAAGGACAAGGGAGCGACCGGCGGAGATCTGGTGCTGGTGAAGGTATCCGGACCGCTGATCGATCAGACAGAAGGCATCGCGCAGGGGATGAGCGGCAGTCCGGTCTACATTGATGGGAAGCTGCTCGGCGCAGTGGCGTATGGATTTCCACAGTCCGGCGGGCGCATCGGCATGGTGACGCCGATCGGTGACATGCTGAAGCTCTGGACCATCGATGACGGAAAGGACACCGGTCTTACGCCGCCATCCTCCAAAGGGCTGATCCCGCTTACGACGCCTCTCATGGCAAGCGGATACACCCCGGATGCGATGGATTTCCTCACAGGGAAAATGCAGGATTTCCACATGGTCCCATTTGCTTCTGCATCTGCCTCGCAGGATGATGTGCCGCAGCCGCTTGAACCGGGAAGTGCCGTCTCGGCAACCATGGTGACAGGCGATCTCAAGCTCGGCGCTGTCGGGACGGTCACCTATGTCGACGGCGATCGCATGGTGGCTTTCGGGCATCCGTTCATGGATCGCGGAAATACTGATTACTTCATGCACAATTCCTATATCTTCACTGTCATCCCGAGCAAGAATATCCCCTTCAAGTTGGGGTCCGTCGGTGCGGAGATCGGTACGGTCAACCAGGACCGGGGAGCCGGTATCGGCGGAATGATGGGGAAGCTTCCACACGCTGTCTCGCTTCATGCGTCCGTGACTGATGAAGATACGAAGAAGAAGGAAGATCTCCATGTACGCATGATCCCGAATGAAGCGCTGCTGCCGACCTTATCCGTCACTTCGGTGTACCATGCGATCAGCAATGCCATGGATCGCAAAGGACAGGGGACGGTCGATTTCACCTATACGCTTTACCCGGAGGATATGAAGCAGAAGCCTTTCACCAGAAGCAATATGTACTGGTCGTCCAAAGACATCGCGGAGCGAAGCGTAGATGAGCTCTACAATGTGGTACGGCTTCTCGAGCAGAACCGTTTTGAAAAATATCCTCTCCGCAGCATTATGGTCGACATGCATGTGACGAGTGAACGAAAGACCGCGCAGCTTCTCGATGCCTCGGCGTCTCCGATCATCGTGAGCCCGGGCGATACCATCTATGTACGCGCGCGTCTTTCTCCCTACAGGGGAGAAGTCTTCTATAAGGACCTGACATTCACCGTGCCGAAAGATCAGCCGTACGGCGATATGATCCTCGAAGTCCGCGGCGGCGGTGTCGTGCCGCTCCCCTACCTCATCCAGCAGCAGAAGTTCAATCTGACGGATGAGATCTTAGACCGCATCCGCACGTACAAGGATTTCAATGACCTGCACAGCCGCTTGATGAAGGAAGACCAGAACAATCAGGTCGTTGTGGAGATCCTGGATCCGGAAGTCAGCATGATCTCCAAAGATGAAAACGGCGGCAAAAAGGCAGAAATACAGGAGAAAAAGGCACCGGAAAATCCAGACTATCTGAAGAATAAGGACGGGCTCAAAGAAGACGGAGAAAAAGAGACTCCAAAGAGCGCCGTCGATACGGACTATGTCATCTATGGTGACGGACAATTCACCTTCAAAGTTCTGCCGCAAGCAGAACGCGATAAAGCTCTGAAGAAGCTCGCAAAGAGCAAACAGCAGGCCACCATCGAGATGAGCAATAAGGAAAAAGAGACGCTGGAAAAGAAGGGCGAGAAATCTGCAGATGATGAAAAGCCGGCAGAAAAAGCATCGGTGATGATAGCGTTGTAGCAGGTCGTGACAAGGGATCAGCAGACTTGTGACTGATATCTGCTCTCTGATATTTCCCATATATTCACAGCGAAGCCGCTGGTACTATTTTCCACAGAAAGGAGGCCCATCCCATGTCGTCATTCTTAGAAACGCTTGGCCGCTATACCATCGGCATCTTTCATCAGCTGGGAGCAGTGATCCTGCTCCTCATGGCGGCGGTGAAAGAGATCGGCGCATTCCGCGGGCGGGAGACGATGAAGCAGTGCTTGGCATTGGGCGTGCTGTCCTTTCCCATCGTGGCATTGACACTGCTCTTTACCGGCATGGTGCTTTCTGTACAGATCGCGGGCGAGCTTACAAAGTATGGCGCAGACTTCACCGTCGGCGCGATCGTAGCCATCGGCATGGGGCGCGAACTGGGACCGGTGCTCTGCGGTGTCGTCCTTGCCGGTCGCGTCGGGGCAGCCATCACGGCTGAGATCGGTACGATGCGGGTAACCGAGCAGATCGATGCGCTAAGGTGCCTTGCGGTGAGCCCGGTGGGATATCTCGTGGTGCCGCGGCTCGTCGCCTGTATGACGATGCTGCCGCTTCTGACGGTCTTTGGTGTCACCATCGGCGTTGGCGGCGGTATGATCGTCGCTTCGCTCACGCATGGCGTCTCCTCCTATACCTTCATGCACTCCATCCACGTGTACTGCGTCCCTTCTGATCTGTACATCGGCGTTTTCAAGTCAGTCATTTTCGGTATGATCGTCGCGCTTGTCGGCTGTGACCGCGGGATGACCTGTACGGCAGGGGCAGAAGGCGTCGGCAAGGCGACCACCCAGTCCGTAGTATATTCGATTATTATGCTTTTTGCGGCGAATTACCTGCTCTCGTCCATTCTGTTTTGAGGCGTCCTATGATTGATATCAGGCATGTATACCAGACTTTTGGCGATCGTCATATCTTGAAAGATGTCAGTCTTTCCATCAAGGAGGGAGAGACGATGGTCATTCTGGGAGCGTCCGGCTCCGGGAAATCAACGCTCCTAAAGCTCATCATCGGTCTTTTGCGCCCTACATCCGGAAAAGTCCTTGTGAACGGAAAGGATATGGGACAGCTCAGCGAAGAGGAGCTGAATGAGGAGCGCCGCTCGATGGGGATGGTCTTTCAGTATTCCGCGCTCTTTGACTCTCTCAATGTGAAAGAAAATGTAGCCTTTGGTCTGCGTATGCACACGCGACTTTCTGAAGAAAAGATCGATGCCATCGTGATGGAGAAACTGCATCTGGTCGGGCTTGATGGGATCGAAGATCTCATGCCGGCGAATCTGTCCGGCGGCATGAAGAAACGCGTGAGCCTTGCCAGAGCGATCGCGCTCGAGCCGAAGATCATTCTCTATGATGAACCGACAGCGGGGCTCGATCCGATCCGTTCGACCGATATCAGTCTTTTGATCAAAGAGACGCAAAAGGCCCTGCATGCGACGAGCGTCGTCGTGACGCACGACCTGAAGTCTGCGGAAATGATTGCGGACCGCATGGCTTTTTTGTATAAGGGCTCGTTCCTTGCGGTAGGGACAGCTAAAGAATTATATGCATCGAAGGATGAAAGAGTACGGCAGTTCATGAACGGTCTGCCATCGAATCCTGATTTTTTGAAAGAAGGTGATGCCTGATGAAATGGTCGACGGAAGCAAAGGTCGGCGCCTTTGCCCTTGCGGGGATACTCCTCTTTGCCGGGATCCTGATCGAGCTTTCCAGCCTTGTGATCTTTGGAAAGAGCGGATTTCATGTGACTGGCTATTTCAAGGAAGCGGAAGGCATAGAACCGGGAAATCCGATCCACTATGCCGGCGTCGAAGTAGGCATGGTCGATGGCATCACGGTGGAGAACGGGGAAGCCGTCGTGAAGCTGCGTTTTTATCACGATGCCAAGGTGCCGAAGGATGCGGATTTCTCCATCCAGACCAGCAGTGTCATGGGCGGACGCTTCGTGAAGGCGTCCGGCGGTCATCAGGAACGCGGCTATCTGGCAGAGGGAATGAAGGTCGAGGGCAAGTCAGCACCGGGGATCGATCAGGCGATGGATAAGATGGACAAGCTTATCACATCCGCGCAGACCATGCTCGATGGGATCAATAGCGTCGTCGCAGACCCCTCTTCGCAGAAGCATGTGAAGAACAGCATCAATAATTTTGATGCGATTTCTGAAAATCTCGCCATCCTGACCGCGCAGGGGATACAGACCGCGAATGAGATCCAGAGCATCACCTCGCAGGTGAATCAGATGCTGTATCAGCTGAATGGAGACGGCAAAGCCACCGGCGATGTGCGCAGGATCATGGACAATATGGTCGTGGCATCGGAGAATGCGAAGGAAATCTCTCAGAATGCCAAAGAGATTTCCGGGAAAATAAATGGATTTATGCAGGGAAATGGTGATTTTGATGTATCTGTTTCCGGCGAATTGTTATATAATACTAAGAAGGACGATTTCTCGCCGAATCTCTTCCTCCGCGTGGGGAAAGACTCCTATGGCCTTCTGGGGATAGAATCCATGGGAAATGATCCGGTCTATGATGCGCTCTATGGTCGTATGAGAGGGGACTATGGCGTACATGCCGGTATCATTCGAAACAAGATCGGCGCTGGCGCGGACTATGCGTCCGGGCGGTGGAAATTCTCCGCAGATGTGTATGACCCCAATGATCTCTCTGTCCGCCTGCGCGGACAGTATGCTCTTACGCCGAATCTGTTCCTGACCGGACAGTCCATTTTCCCGCATAATAACTGCGGCGGCGGAGAGTACATCGGTGTGGGATACAATTATTAAATGAAAACAGCGCCCCAAGATGGGCGGTCTGGATACAATGACAACAAAGACATCTGTCTAGAAGGGATGAATGTTGAATGAATACAATGACCTGCAAAATTCTGACTGCTTCTATCGTGCTTGCCCTTTCCTGCGGGCTCGGTGCAGAAGCAAAAGGATCTCAGACGAAGATCATGACGGATCCGTTGATCACACAGAAAGCCATCGAGGCACAGATGAATCAGACGGTAGCGAATAAAGATGTGAACTTCAATAACATGCTGCTCCAGAAGAATCTGGCGTCTTCCATCACAGAAGCGGCAGCTCCGGAAGCAGTGGCTATGGATATCGACCTCAAAGGTGCGGTTACGACTGCTATTCAGAATAACCGTGACATCACCATCGCAGAGTTGAAGCGCAGAGAAGCGGAAGCCGATGTCAGCGCAGCGGCAGCCAAGAAGAATCCGTCCGTCAGCTACTCCTGGCAAAGAAATCAGTATCCGACACAGGTAGTCACTACTGCCTTAGGCACGCAGAGCTCCAACCATGGCTATAGCCAGGGGATCAATGTTTCCTGGCCGATCTGGACCTTCGGCAAGGTAGAAGGTGCGATCGATGCCGCACGCTACCAGAAGAACATCGCAGATCTTACTGTCTACAAAACAGAAGCGGATACGAAGCTCGCGGCCGTGCAGGCGTACTACCAGTACCTCGAAGCGGTCAAGCTCGCTGAAGTGCAGGCACAGTCTGTCACTGACTATGCAAGTCATCTGAATAACGTACAGCAGCAGTTCGATGCCGGCATCGTGGCTAAGCTCGACGTACTGTCTTCCAATGTATCGCTCGCCAATGCGAAGCAGAAGAGCATCGCAGCGGACAACACCCGTGATGTTGCAGAGGCGAACCTGAACAACATCATGCGTATCCCGATGAATACGACGCTGAACCCGCTGGATAAGAATTTCCCGGAACCGGAATTTGACCTCACCATGGAACAGGCCATTCTGATGGCGCAGAAATACCGCTGGGAACTCGTCGAAGCAGACTATGGCGTAAAGGCAGCTGAGGCCTCTCTTCGCTCTGCAAAGGCCGGCTATCTCCCGACCGTCAGCGTCGGCGGCGGATACAGCTGGAAGGAAGCCAGCGTGACGGCGGTCGATAAAGATGACTGGGCTGTCCAGGGCGGGCTTTCTTGGTCGCTTTGGGATGGCGGCGCTACCCAGGCATCTGTGAAGAAAGCGGATGCCGCGGTCAAAACAGCACAGGAAACACTCCTGCAGGCGAGAGAAAAGATTGAGCTGGAAGTCCGTCAGGATTACCTGAATGTCCTTTCTTATAAAGAACAGATCCGCGCTGCCGAAGCGTCGGTCGCTCAGGCAGAAGAAGCGTATAAGATCGCGACCGTCCGCTACAGCAGCGGCGTCGGCATCAACCTGGATGTCCTCGATGCAGAACTCGCCCTCAATACTGCGAGAACGAACTACATCACCGCGCTCTACAACTACAACATCGGTCTCGCTACGCTGGAACATGCGATGGGCGTACCGGCTGTCATTCACCCGGAATTTGCAAAAGCATAATTTTTAGTGACTGGTGGCTGGTGACTGGGAGACATCAGACTCGCATATCGTCATTTCGAGCGAAGCGAGAAATCTTTGTCATTCGCGGTCAAAAGGATGATGTCAGGAAACCATAAATGGGAAGCCTGTTAATCGCTGACCTTCGGGCATCGCCCTATTTATACTCCGCGGCGCTTCTGATTTTTTATGCGCCGCACCAATCCCCTTTGCACCTTTTGAACTTATAGAACCGGTTTCCACCCTTTCATCCCCGAGCAAGGGGCGGCACGCCCCGGGGCTAACCCTGAACCTTGAAACTTTATTTTTAATTTGGAGAACTTGACCTTGGCTAGCAGAATCAAATGGTGGATCAATGGTATCGCAGCATTTATTTTCGTCATGCTCTGTATCATTTATCTGCTGATCCGTCCGATCATCACACAGAATCTGGAACCTGTCATCAAAGACGCGGCAGGGGAGCGCATCAATGGCACCCTGACGTGGACCATGATGGATCTGGATCCGAATTATGATCTTTCCTTCACCGACCTGGAGCTGAAGGACGCGAAAGGAGAGGTTGTGTTCAAGTCGCCCTCTTTGGCGATCGGATGGTCTGCTTCTGCGCTGTATAACTATGCCTTCAAAGACGGCGGCATCGCTGATGTCGTAAAGACGGTGACTATTGAGGATCCGGAGGTCCATCTCGCCAAGACGGAAGATGGACTGTGGAATGTAGAGAAGATTCTAAAACCATCGGACTCTTCGGACAACGGTACTTTCACAGGACAGGTCATCGTGAAGGACGGGAATGCTTCCATCTCTGCACCTGATATTGGTTCGTATGATTTCACTTCGATGGGAGGCACGCTCGGCTGGGACAGCAAGGGTACGATCACAGGCTCTTTTGCGGGAGAGGCATTTGACGGCCATTTCAAGGGAGACGTGAAGTACACGAATACGAATAACATGGAAATCAGTCTGGAAACGGATCCGGTTTCCCTTACCTCGTTGAAGCCGCTCTTAGAGCAGTTCCCACAGATTTCTTCAAAACTTGATATAGACAAAGGGACAGGACAGGTGACCAGCGCCAAGATCTGGAAAAGTGATGGCGCTGTCGCTTATCATGTCCAAGGCTCTATCAAAGATGCTGCTCTTCGCTATGATCATTTTATTCTGGCTGACGGAGCAGCCTTTTTTGATATTGAAAATGGCGAAGCTGTCATCACCGAAGCAGCTGTAAAGGTCAATGGGCAAACATTCACCGGGGATGCGAAGGTTCTTTTTGACGTGGACGATCCGATCCTGATGGGACATGTGACTCTGAAGGATATCAAGGCGGAAGAGCTGCTGCCGGAGAAAGGTGCCACCGGAGTCGTTTCCGGCAGCGTAGATATTTCGGGGACGATGGGAGATCCTTTCGTGTCCGGCGAAGCCCATGTGAAGGATGGGCAATATGAGGATCTTTCTGTCAAAGAGGCGAATGTGCGCTTTGTCTATGGAGAGGATCGGATCTCGATCCCCTATCTGAAGGCACAGATGGCGGGCGGTCTTCTGATCGGCGAAGGCTCATATACTATGACAAGCGGGGCCTTCGAAGGCGAAGCAGCCGGAGAGCATGTCGACCTTTCTTCTCTTCCGGTCGGGATTTCTGCTTCCGGCATTGTGAGCGGATCTGGGAAGGCGAAAGGCACCTATAAGGAAGGCGCACTGTCTTTAGAAATGGCTTCCGGAGAAATGGATGGCGCGGGTTTTTCGTATGAGAATATGGCAGCCGGCAAGGTTTCCGGCTTTGGCAGTTACCGTGATGGTGACTGGCATGGCGTTTTCTATGGCATGGATCTTTCGTATGATGGGATGTCCATGGATACCCTCTCGGGGGAGGCGGCTTCGCGCGGTGGCGTGATGGATATTGCGTATCTGACAGGCACATCTGGCGAAGGCGCATTCACCGTGAAGGGGACATACGGGCCGTCTCTCTCGCTCTCGGGCGAGGTATCGTCCATCGACCTTTCTGCGCTTTCCGGCCTTTCGGGGATGGATATGGCCGGACGTCTCTCCGGCCGCTTCGTGGTCAATGGGAGCAGGGAGAATCCATACGGCGCGGCAGATTTCACAGCGCAGGATGGGGAGATCCGTGGCATCTCCTTTGACCGTATCGAAGGACATGTATCGCTGGGAGATCAGCTGGCGACCATCACCTCGCTTCGCTGGGAAGGGCCGGACGGCAAGCATACCGTGAAGGGGACCGTCGGTCTCTTTGCGCCGCACCTTCTCACGCTCACCATCGATACCGACAAGACACGCATCGAGAAACTGCTTGCGCTTGCCGGAGAGGACTACCCGGTGACGGGCTGGGTCGAAAATACAATGACCGTCACTGGCACGATGGAAGCGCCACAGGTGAAGGGGGATTTTCTGGCCTTCGACGGTTCTGTCATGGGTGAGCTTTTCCAGAGCATCTCCGGCGAATATACCTACGATGGAAATGACATCACCCTGAAAAACGGCCTCGCCTATATGTACGATGGTACAGCCATCGTGAGCGGTACGGTGAAGCCAGACATGATCGATATGGATGTGGCGCTGAATGATATCAGCCTTTCGCGGATGCTTCCGGGACGCGGAGCAGACGGCAAGGTCAATATGCGCGGGCATGTATCCGGAACGATGGAAGATCCAGTCTTTGAAGGGACGATCTCCTCCAGGCAGATCTCTGTCGGCGGCACTGCCATTTATATGGCATCTGCCGGCATTTGCTATCAGAATCATGTCGTAAGCCTTGATGACGGTATATTCGATCAGAAGAATGGCCATTTCGAATGGAGAGGCAGCTATCACATGGATTCCCATGCGCTGCAGGGCTTCCTTCGATTTAAGGAATGGAATATCAAGGAGATCATGCGTCTTTTCAAGCGGCCTGAGTCCGCTGTGGATGGTGCTGTCAATGGCGGCATGCAGATCGGAGGGACACTGGAAAACCCCAGCATCGACTTCAAAGCAGATTTCCTGGGAGGACATCTGGGGGATACACCTGTCGGTCAGGGAGTGATCGATTTCTCCTACATGAATGGGGCGCTCTCGATCCGTAAGTTTCATCTTCCTGTAGGAGATGGACTGCTCGCAGCAGAAGGCTCTATGAATAGCGATGGGGAGCTCGCCGTCCAGCTCGCAGCCAAAGACATGGAGATGTCCTGGCTGCCGCAGGTATTGGGACGAAGCGATATACGGGTGGGCGGTCGTCTGACGGCCGGAGTCGTTCTCAGCGGAAATAAGACATCGCCGGAAGCAGACATCTCGATCGGTATTGAGCATCCGAGCTACGGAGAAATCAGCTTTGACAGCTTCTCTCTGATGGCGAATGCCAAGAGCAACGTCGTGACGCTGCAAAATGCACTGGTATCGAAGGGAAACTATCGTGCAAGTGCCAAGGGCATACTCCCCGGCAATCTTTTCACCGGCAGCACCACAGATGAGGCAGTGCCGCTTTCTGTTGATTTCAATCTCGATCAGGCAGATATGAATATTCTGGCTCTCTTCGGTAAAGCCGTGACGAGTGCGAGCGGCCCGATCAAGGGACATGTACAGCTTGTCGGTGACTATCGTGACCCGGAGCTTAAGGGCAGCATCACAGCAAAGAATGGGGCGCTCGGTCTTATGACCATGAATGAAGTCATTCAGCCGATTGATCTGTCCTTACGATTTGATGGACATCGCGTGGCATTTGATGGCAGTGCCTCCTTTGGTGGCGGCGGCGTCACTGCGAAGGGCTCTGCTGACTGGAAAGAAAAGGCGATCACGCATTATGATGGGGAAGTGCATATGCATACCCCCTCCATCGACTCTGCCTATTACAAAGGAGCCGTCGATGCTGACCTTTCACTGGGTGAATTCATGGATCAGCTCGGTGTCACGGGCAAGATCTCTATCCACAATGCGACTTGCGAAGTGCCGTTCGCTCTCCTTGCGGAGAGCGGTGAGTCGTCGGCCAATTTCCTGACGAAGATCGACATAGCCATCGGAGACAATGTACGGCTCTACAGCAGCTCGCTCTATGACCTCATGATCAAAGGAAATATTTCGATGATGGGCCATTTCCGCGAACCGATCATGACGGGCCGCGTGAATGTAGAAAAAGGAACGGTCAAGATCAATACCACGGAATTCAAGATCGATCAGGCCAATGCTGTCTGGGGTGGTACCCCCGGCTCCTTCCTGCCTGTCATCCATGCGCGTGCCGATACCAAGGTCGGTCATTACAATATCAAAGCCGAGCTGGATGGACTGCCCGGTGATATGAAGACGACCTTCCACAGTGATCCTGCGCTGAATGATTCGCAGATCATCATGCTGCTGACGCTCCATCAGGATCCGACCAAGGATAAGGATGGCTCGATGCAGGGGGCGCTCTTCAATGCCGGCCTCACCATGCTCTTCGGAAATACAATGCAGGACTTCCTCGCAGATAAGATCGGTCTCGACCTCATCAGCATCACGTCGAATCTGACAGACTACTATGACAACATCGATGATAACAATGACAGCTACTACTACATCAAGATCGGGAAGTACCTCTTCAATGACTTCATGCTGACTGCGACCATGGGAGTGAATAATGAGGAAAAGAGTCTGGGCTTCCATTATGATTTGAATTCGCGCGTCGGTCTCTCATCGTGGTATAATAGTAATCACGACAGTTATATCGGCAGCGACTGGAGCTTTAAGTTCTAGGGTTAGCCAAAGGGGCGTGTCCCTTGATTGTGGATGAAAGCTCTGCTCGAATTAGGAATGAGGAATGGCGGTGCGCGCATAAAAAACAGAAGCGCCGCGGAGTATAAATAGGGCGATGCCCAAAAGTGGCATTTAAATCACCAGTCACTAGTCACAAGTCACTCGAGGCTCCTAATCCTTAATCCCTAATCCCTAATCCCTAGTCACTACTTTCGAAAACTCGGAAATGTGAATATGGTCAATATCATTTACATGGAGTACCCATTATTATGCTCGAAGAATACAAAGCCTGCCTGTCCCGTGTGACCTTGCTCAGCCGGGAGGAAGAGCAGGCACTTTGGAAAGAATACAAAGAGGAAGAGGAGATCGACGCGCGACAGCGTCTGATCGAGAATTACCAGCCGCTTGTCTTCAAGGAGGCCGTCAAGTATGGCCTGCAGGAGGCGGTGACGATGGACCTTATTCAGGAAGGCACTGTAGGGCTCATGGAGGCCGTCGAGCGCTATGATCCTTCGACCGGTGTCGCCTTCTCCCTGTATGCCATCCATCGCATCCGCGGACGCATGCTGAATTTCCTGAATGCCAATAAGAAGGAGATCCTTCTCAAGGACGGGGAGGAAGAGAAAGTCTTCCTTGCGCAGGCCATTCCCGATATGGCTTTCGAAAGTGCCGACCGTGAATCGCTGCATGCGGCAGTCGACCTGGCAGTGCAGCGACTCTCTGCCAAAGAGCAGGATGTCATCCGCTCGGTCTACCTGGCGGAGCAGACCGCTCAGGAGACTGCCGATGCCATGGGCGTCAGCCAGGCCTACGTCTACCGCCTCGAGAAACGCGGCATCCGGCGTCTGCGCGGGATGCTCTCGAAGCTGATCCATGAGAGAAAGTAGGGGATGACGTGGCATAGCGTTTCTTGCGATCCCATTTTCGGCACCGCCTCGTTGCCCCGCTGAACCTATAGGAAAGAGTAAGATGGAACAGAAATCGGATCTCTGCTCCTCGGACCCTGTCAAACATATCATTCCAGCCTGAAAACACTCGAATTTCTGCAAAAATGCTTGAGAATACAAGAAAATGTGAAATAAATAATAATTTTGGATGTTCACTTGTACTTCTAAAACACTGATTATATATAAGAATCATGTAACCAGTCGTTGGCAGAGATCGGAATGATTCCGGTTTCTTGGCAGGAGGCAGTATGTCGGGGGATACGCTGAAAAGAGTGAAGTCAGTGAAGAGGTGGCTGGAAAAGGCAGAAAATTCCTATTCCAACCATAAAGAACTGACAGGCGAGATGAATCTCATCATGGCGCAGGCAGAGATGCAGCGCCTGAAAGAGGTGAGAGGGACTTCGCCGCGGCGGAAGTGGCTGCTTCGCGGCGGCGCGCTGGCTGTGGCGGGAGCGCTTTTCCTCGGCGTCTCTTTTCTGAAGGACAGTTTTTTTGTACCTGCGCCTACTCCGGTAAGACCGGTGGAAACAGCAGTCACGACACCGGATGCGGCGGTTGTGCCAGTCGAGGAAGCGGATAAGAAAGCCGAAGAGGTCCCTTCGGTATCTGCAGAGACTGTCACGACAGAACCGGTGGAAACGGATCCGTCAAAGCCAGATCCCGAGGTGGTGCCGTCTGCTAAAGCAGCGCCCGTCGTCATGACGCCCGCGCCGGCTCCGGTGGAAGTCTCCGCCGTCACGAAGCCGGAGGTACCCGCCCTCTCCGATCAGGAGATCCAGCGTGTCGTAGGCGAAGCGGGAAGGGCTCTCAGAGGAAATTAATGATAAGAAGGATTCCAGAGGTTTGAAGGGTCTCCCCTTTAGGAGCTTCCGTCCTGCACCGAATCCATCGATCCCAATGTTATTTAAGGAAATCAAACGTTTTGGCAAGTATGCCAGATACCCATCTGTATTTCCATAAATATATAGAAATTCACCATCCAGTACATGAGGAGGAATTTACGATGACAGCAACATATAAGAAAGCACTGCTTGCCTCTGCGATCCTGCTTGCGCTTTCCGGCGCGGACGTCTTTGCGGAAGCACCGCAGATGACCGGCTCCCAGAACGGCATGTCCCAGAGCTCCATGATCGACGTGAAAAACGGTAAGGAAGCGGGAAAGACAGCTGAGATCTCCGACCAGACGGAAAAAGCGGAACCATCCATGGAAGTGAAGGAATCCCACCAGACCGTCGCAGTAGGCGATGCCTCGCTCTATCTTTCGGCGGACGATGACGCAGCCATCGAAGCACATACAGGCAAGACCATCGCGCATGTCGACTTCGACGGGATCCCGGAAGAAGTCAAGACGAAGCTGTCCCCTCTTCTTCAGAGCAAACCGGGCAGCACCATCACGGCTGAGGGCATCCGCAATGATGTGGCATCTCTTGGCTCGACAGGTGTTTTCTCTCAGATTCGTCCGAATTTCAAGGAAATCCCTGAAGGCGTGGACCTCACCTATGGTCTTGTCTCAAATCCCATCGTTCGTGATGTGGAATTCACCGGCAATACTATCTTCACATCTGACTATCTGAAGTCCATCCTGCAGGTGCCGGAGGGTAGCGTCCTGAACTTCGTCCTCGTGAACCAGAAGCTCAAGGAGATCGAAGATGCCTACCTCAAGCAGGGCTACATGCTCGTCTCCATCCCGAATGTGGAAGTGACGCCGAAGGGCATCCTGAAAGTCCATATTTCCGAAGGTGTCATCGAAGATATCCAGCTCGTCGGCAATGATAAGACGAAGGACAAAGTCATCCTCCGCGAACTCAAGATGAAGAAGGGCAAGCCCTTCAATAAATTCCAGGCAAGCCGCTCCATGGAAAGACTCTATAATCTGGGCTACTTTGAAGATGTCAACATGAAGCTGCTCCCCGGCAAAGAAAATGAACACAATGTCGTCATCGAGATCGATGTCGTTGAGCAGAAGACCGGTGTCATCACTGTCGGCGCCGGCTACTCGGACTCTGACGGTACAGTCGGCATCATCGAGCTCGGTGATACGAACTTCCGCGGCACAGGCGATAAGGTCAATTTCCACTGGGAATTCGGCGGTGCCGGCAACGGTAAGAACTATACCATCTCCTACACCCGCCCGTGGATCAATTCCAACGGTGACTCCCTTGGTGCTTCCATCTTCAACCGCATCTATGAATACGATGACTATGATTCGAACGGTAATACCGTCGCAGAATACGATAAGAGAAGAAGCGGCTGGAACCTCACTTGGGGACGCCAGAATGGCGAATATCGCACGAACTACTTCACCTTTGAAAGTGCGAAGGAAGAATACGATGACCATGACGGTTTCGAATGGGGGAGCGTAGCAACCGACAAGGGACATAATAAGAAAGACTATAGCGATGCATGGTATAAAGCTATTATGGATAATTTCGGTACCACGAACAGCTTCACCTTCACGCATGTCTTTGATAATCGCGACAACTACTTCAATGCCAGCAAGGGCCGCCGCATCTCCTTCTCTACCCAGTGGGGCGGGCATGGCCTTGGCGGTGACTATGATTTCTACAAGTTCACGACAGAAGGCCGCTTCTACAAGGGCCTTGGCAATGGTCACATCCTTGCACTCCGTCTGCAGGGCGGCTACATCGACGGTGATGTTTCCTACGGGAACCTCTTTGACCTCGGTGGTTCGAATACGCTTCGCGGCTATGAGGATGACCAGTTCAAGGGCAAGAAAATGTACGCGGCGACACTGGAATACCGTTTCCCGATCGCCAAGAAAGTACAGGGCGTCCTCTTCACCGATGGAGGCAGCACCTGGGGCATCGATAACGGACAGATCCCGTGGTATGAAGATGATGATGGCTTCCAGTGGTCTTGCGGCGTAGGCCTGCGTCTCCAGACCCCGATCGGACCGATCCGTCTTGACTATGGCCACGGTGATAAGAATAAATTCCACTTCAGCTTCGGCACACAGTTCTGATTTGAATGCGAAATGAGAAATGGTGGTGCGGCGCAACAGACATAAAGCGCCGCAGCTCCGATTTTTCCCTCTTTCCTGTGGAAGGAGGTGCCTGCAGGGGCAAAGGTGGGTTCGGGAATGTTCTCCATTGCACCTGTGGAACCTGGCCACCGTTTCCCTAGCTATCCACTGATTTTCCAAAGGAGGAGCCATGCATTCTTCCTTATTTCATTCGATGACTCGAGCAGGTCTTGCCCTGCTCGTTTCGTCATTCCTGCTTCCTGCCGGGGCAGATGCGGCACCGATCCGTGAAGTGAGCGTCTCCGTCACGGGAGCGGGCGGCATGCCGCCCGCAGTGGAGAAGCGGATCACGGCGAGTATTTCTGCCATAGGAAACCGCATCCTTGTCGGCAAGGATGAGAGCCTCTTTCGCTCGCATGAGAGCGAGTACGATAAGGTCCTTGCAGACATCGTGAACCGCGTGGTCGTGGGCTATGTGGTGGATGATATATCTGCCGCCTATGGAGAAAAGACAGCGCTTCACGTATCGCTCACTCCCGTCGGGCAGATGATCCGCGAGGTGGAGACCGAGATCGACTACGGGAATCTGTCTCCGGAAGCGGCAGCGCTGGTGAAGAAGGACAGCGCCGGTGTACCGCTCCTTATGAGTCAGCTCCTCTCGGGGCTTCCCGTCGATTCGGTCGGCTGGGCGGAGAGTGTCTCTGAGTCTGCCGGGCGAGAGCTTCTTAAGGAGATCCTTCCGGAATTCACGGCCAACTTCGAAGTGACCTCGGGGGAGAAGACAAGAGTGCGGATCTCCCTCATCCCGCAGGGGACGATCGTCCGTACTGGAAAGCTCACCCTGCACAAGACCACCATTCCGCGCCTCCTGATGCTGCGCGCGGTGAATGAGACGGAACATGCTCTTCGAAGTCTTGAAGGGCTTCCGCTCGCTTTTGTCGCCCGCCATCAGAAGGATCTGGTTGCCTCGATGAATGACATCCTCGCCAAGGACCCCTTCATTGAAAAGTATGGCATAGAGACAAAAGTCTATCTTTACCCGGGAGAGATCACAGAACTCAAAGTCGATGCACTGACCGATCACTGGATCATCCGCACGGAAGCATGGATGGATGCCGGGCGCGATGGAAATCGCAATACGGCGATCGAAGGCATGCTCGGGCATTTCGTGGGCAGGAACAATGTGATCTTCGGCGAGGCCCGCTTCTACCCCGGCCCTGTCGACTGGAATGTCTATGGCGGCTGGTACCATCACTTCGGACGCGTCATGGATCTGGGCTATAAGTATGATCTTGTAGAAAACAGCCACCATGCCTTTGGTCAGATCCCCTTCGGTGAGAACTTTGCCCTGCGCTATGACCGTGATTTCAAGAAAAAAGAGAATGAATTTGGATTTTCCTATAAAATCCATAATTACATGACGATCGAATATGTGTATAATGATGAAGAAGGCAAATGGCTCCGGCTGATTGCCAATTTATAAAAGAGGAGAGTAACCTATCATGATGACAACTCTTGGTAACAAGAAAAACGTAAAGATTTTTTCCTTCGCTTTGGCTGGCGTATTCATCGCCTCCGTGGCAGCGATGGCGGTGGTATCCATGGGTGATACAGCGAATGCTGCTCCGACCTCTGACATCGGCGTCGTTGACCAGAGAGAAGTGATCTCCGCGAACAGTACCCTCGCAGCGAACTACCAGCAGAAGATGAAAGAAACGGCAGATGAAATGCAGAAAGACTTTGATGCGAAGTCAGAAGGCATGAGTGATGCGGAAAAAGAAAAACTCTTCGCTGACATGCAGCAGCAGTTCAATCAGAAGAGACAGGCCATCGAGAAGGACATGGATGATCAGGTGACCGGCGCTGTGAAGTCCGTCGCATCCAAGAAGGGCCTTGCTCTTGTCGTCGATAAATCTGCTGTCATTTACGGCGGCACAGACATCACGAAGGAAGTCACCGATTCCCTTTCGAAGTCTCTTTCTTCCGCTGCCTCCTCTTCCGCAGCATCCGCAGCTTCCTCAGAAAGCAAAAAATAAGGACGTCTCATGAAATATAGAAACTGTGTATACACCATGGCGGCTGCCCTCCTCGTGGCGTGCTCCCTGGCGGTAAGCGGATGCAGCGATAAAAAAAACGAGGAGCCGGCGCCACCTGCCGTTTCCTACGGCGTGGTCGACTTGGAGACCCTTGTGAAAGCCCATCCGAAATACAGTACATATTTCCGCCTCGAGACTGAGTACAACCATCTCCTTGATCAGTACCAGAATGAACGAAACAAGCTCATTCACATCGCATCTCAGCAGCAGCACATCAAGGCCGCGCTCTCCGATCAGAGCCGGCGCATGGCTGCCGAAAATGAGTGGAAGACGAAGGTCAAGGCAAAAGAAGACGAATTGAATGACGGCCTCGCAAAACTCTACAAGACCATCAGCGAAGCGCACAAGAAGGACAGAACCTTCACGCCCGATGGCCTCACTGACGAAGAGCGCGCCGAGATGGCGAATCTCCAAATGAAGCTCACCGTACTCGGCGTCACCGGCTCCGAAAAGGAAGAAGTCAAGCAGCGCCTCCATGATCTGATGGACCTTCGCACCGAGCGTGAGAAGATGGATACCATCGGCTGGACAGAGGACGAAGTGAAAACGATGAAAGAGGCAAAAGAAAACGCATCGAAGGAGCTCGCTGACTTTTCAGAGAAGACCGCGAAAGACATCAAGCAGAACCTCGCGGAGGATACGAACGTCGATGAGCCTCTTTCAGAAGACCCCATCGACCCATCGTGGAACGAAGACTGGCAACAGAAGATCGATGCCAAGCAGAAAGAGATGGCCGCCGTCAAGAAAGAAATTATGGAAGACATCCGGAAAGAAGCTGCCCGCGAGGCCTCTGACAAGCACCTTTCCATGATCTTCTCGAAATACAAAGCCAATATCCACGCCGAAGACGTGACGGGGGATATGGTGAATCGTATAGTCAATATCACCAAGTAGGAGGAAATCGAATGGCTATGTGGAAAAAACTGGCCTGTGTAGGACTCATTGGCGCAGCACTCGCCTTTGCCGGCTGCGGCAGTGAACATAAAGTGGCAGTCATTGACTACCAGAAGCTGGAAGCTTCTTCTCCGAAGATCCAGTCTATCGAAAAAGAAATCAACGATAAGGATAAGGAGATCAGAGACCGTCTGGATCAGGACTCCCAGAGCGGACTCTCCGATGAAGACATGCAGAAGAAAGTCCAGTCCGCTCAGCAGGAGCGCATGATCTTCATCCAGAGCAAACAGAAACAGATCCAGTCCATGGTCGAGTCTCAGGCAGCCCAGATCGCGAAAGAAAAGGGCATCGGCATCGTCATGCATAAGAGAGCCGTACCCGGCGGTGCCGTCGACATCACCGATGAAGTGATGGCCAAGATCGATGGCACATCGAAAGCGGCATCCGGCGCTGCTTCGTCCGCATCCAAGTGAGGTCCATCATGAAAAAAACAGCAGGTGAAATCGCTGCCCTGATCGGCGGCACTCTCTATGGAGACAGCACGGTCTTGATCGACGACGTCGCCAGCGCAGAAAGCGCAGGTCCGTCGCAGGTGACCTTTGCCCGCGGTGTCTACGCCGAGCACATCGAAGAAATGCAGGCAGGTGTCATCCTGGTCGATGAACTCCCTCACCACTACACGAAGAATCTCATCGTCGTTCCCGATGCCCGCCGCTCCTTTGGCGAACTCATCGAAGTTTTCCGTCCGGAAAACAAATGGAAACCGGGCATCCATGAGACTGCCGTCATCAGTGAAAAAGCCCTGATAGGCAAAGACGTCACCATTATGGCGTATGCCGTCATCGAAGAAGGTGCCGAGATCGGAGACGGCTGCGTCATCTACCCGTACTGCTACATCGGAAAGTATGCGAAGCTCGGCAAAGACTGTGAACTGAATCCGGGCGCCGTCGTACATGAGAACAGCATCTTAGGCGACCGCGTCGTCCTTCGTGCGCACGCTGTCGTCGGCGGTCAGGGCTTCGGCTTCTCCACTGACGAGGCAGGCCACCACCATCACATTCGCCAGCTCGGCCGCGCTGTCATCAGAGACGACGTCGAGATCGGTGCCTGCTCCACCGTCGACAACGGTGCGATGAATAACACCATCGTCGGCAGCGGCACCAAGATCGATAACCTTTGCCATCTGGGACATAATGTCGAGGTCGGCCAAGACAATTTCCTCTGCGCGCAGGTCGGCATCGCCGGCAGCACCAAGGTCGGCGATCACGTCATCATGGCCGGACAGACTGGCGTGAATGGCCATATCACCATCTGTGACAATGCCGTCTTCGGAGGGAAGACAGGCATCATCGGCACCATCAAGACCCCAGGCACCTACCTGGGCTTTCCGGCGAGGACCCACGCCCAGTGGGGGAGAGTCGAGGCTGCACTCTCGCATCTGCCGGAGCTGATGAAAAAGATTCGCCGTCTGGAAAAGCAACTCGCTGAGAAAGAAGAAAAATAAAGTTCGCTTGAACGCATGTAAAAACCACTGAGTCAGTATCTCGGTGGTTTTTGCTTGATTAGCAATGCAGTGCATTGCTTTTTCCCAACCATGATGCCTTATCGGCGTCACTATGAATGAAAGCGATTGGAACATACGCTCTATGTGCTTAATAGGGGAAAATATGTAGCGACATCCTTCAGGAGAGGTCACACTTTCTACTAAGTACACTTCGCACATATGATGTTTCTTACCACTCAGGATAACGAAATACCCCATGAAGTTATATGCGGATTGGGGTACTTATGAATCGTATGCTCCGTCCCTTTTTAAACCCGGTGAATCCGTTTAACCTGACGATCCACTTTCATAGTAAAGAGGAAGAGTCGAGATGGACTGCATCATTTAACAAAATATATTCAAAAATCAAGTAAAAAGACTTTATAAATTTGTCACAAAATAACTGGTTATTCCGTTGAATGCAGTCGTGGAAAGCACTATAATGTGGCATATGCAATCTGATTGACAGTTTCATAAGGAGGATTCTTTTAATGTTTTCATTTTTACAGTCGTATAGTGAGCATCGATTTCATTTGCGCGAACTTCATACAGATATCGGTACGGAGGTGATCGCTGGGCTGACGATTTTCGCTACGATGGGGTATGTACTGGCCGTTGTTCCGCGCATGATGGCGGAGGCTGGTCTGCCGCAGGGAGCGGTGCTCACCGCGTTGGTTCTGATGATATTTCTGACAACGGTAGCGATGGGACTATATACCAATCGCCCCTTTGTATTAGCGCCAGGCATGGGAAGCGTTGCGATTTTCTCTATTACGTTGGTGCAGCTCCAGCACGTATCGATCGGGATTGCCAGTGCGATAGTATTTCTAAGCGGTGTTTTATTCATTCTGGTGACGCTACTCGGCGTGCGAGAAGCCATCATACTGGTCATTCCGCGTGGTATTAAGATTTCTATCAGTGCAGGTGTAGGCATGTTCCTTGCCGTTATTGGCATGCGAAATGCCAAGCTACTTGCAGCGAATTCGCAGAAAGTGGCGCTTTCTTTCGGTGAACTCACGCAGCCGGCTGTCGTCCTGGCAGTCATGACATTTGTTATTCTTCTTGTTTTAGAAACGCGCAAAGTGCGTGGCGCGGCGCTCATTAGCATCGTGGCCGGCACGGTGCTTGGTATTCCGCTAGGGCTCACACACCTGCCGCAGTCGATTTTCTCCGTACCAGATGGCATTGGTCCAGTTTTTATGCAGTTTGATTTATTCGGTGCACTCGATGTGAAATATCTGCCATACCTCTTTGTATTCTTTCTGCCGGATTTCTTCTCCAGCTTTGGCACTGCCATTGGCATTGGAGGCAAAGCTGGTTTTCTGGATGAAAATGGCGATTTGCCGCACATTGACAAGGTCTTTCAGATAGACTCCATCGCAGCTACGATCGGCTCTTTCTTTACCATCCCTGTACTCATTACGTATCTTGAGTCCGGTGCAGGAGTCGAGGCAGGCGGCCGTACGGGTCTTACGGGCATCACCACGGCCTGTGCATTCCTGCTTATTCTCGCGGTGACACCGATCGCGCTCATGATTCCGGCGGCGGCGACGGCGCCGATACTGATTTATGTCGGAGTCAGCATGATGAGCGGAATGAGAAATCTGGATTACAATGATATCTGCGATTATTTTCCAGCCTTCCTTTGCATTGCATTTACGGCGTTCACCTTCAACATTGCGAATGGCATTTCCGTCGCTTTCATTGCATATGTCATCATGAAAGTAGCGGCTGGAAGAATGATGGAACTAAATAAAGGGCATTACCTTCTAGCCTTGCTGCTAGCGTACTATTTCTATGCGATGGCAGGAATGAAATAGTAGCTGACTACGAACCCATAAGGGATACTAAAAGGAATAGATGTATGATTGTTGTCAGTTGCATGGTTCAAACAATTAAGGAAACGCTGATTCAATCGCAGAGTCAGATTTTATATGCATTTTTATTACATAGCTTCGTCATTACATTCCTTAAATAGCTCGATATTCGCGCCCCCTGATTGCTTGCTCTGTATAAAAATCCAAGAATGAAATTTGACAACGATTTAATCAGTGGTTTCCTAACAACTATATCTACCTTTTTACATCTATCACATCAGAAGAAGAGAAAGGAAGCACCTAAATCAATGGATATTAATTATTTACTGGTGAATGGTCATGTGTACAATGCTTATCTGAAACGATTTGTGGATGCTGATGTGGCCATCAGCGGGAACCGTTTCTGCTATGTAGGGAAAAATGAGCTGCCGATCCAGCCGAAGCAGGTCATCGATGTATCTGGGAAATACCTCATTCCCGGACTTGTCGACTGCCATATGCATATAGAGAGTACGATGTCAGCGCCACGCACGTTCATGCACGGAGCGGTAAGAAACGGCGTAACGACACTTATTGCCGAGCCTCATGAGATCGCAAATGTCTTCGGCCTCGAAGGTATCCGTGCGATGCTCCGCACCACGCAAGAAGGTCCGTGTGAAGTCTTTATAGCTATTCCAAGCTCTGTGCCGTCGACCAATGAACAGCTCGAAACGACAGGCGGCATCATTGATAATGATGCCGTGGAAGCACTGATGCACACCGATCATGTAATTTGTCTTGGCGAAGTCATGAACTGCCATGATCTCATCCAGCATCCGGAAGGAAAGACAAGCCGTTTGATTCGTCAGATCCGCTACGGATGTCCGTATTTTCCCCTAGAAGGGCACTGCCCGCGATTCGAGGGCTGGGAACTTGCGCAGATCCTCATGAGCGGTGTGAATTCAGACCACACCGACCAAAGTCTGTCCGGCCTTAAGCAGCGGATTGAAAATGGCATGTTCGTACAACTGCAGGATAAAACACTCAAACCTGAGTTTTTGCAATATTTAAAGGAAAACCAACTTTTCGAACACTTCGCACTGGTGACAGATGACACCATGCCGGATGCCTTCATGAAGCGCGGACAACTGAATTACCTAGTCAAGAAAGCGATGCACCTCGGCCTCACGCCCGAGCAAGCGATCTATGTATCGACTTTTACCCCGGCACGGCGCATGGGACTTCGCGACAAGGGCAGCATCGCTCCAGGGAAGATTGCAGATCTTGTCATTCTTTCCGATGTGCGTGAATTTGCGATCGAAAGCACCTGGTGCCAGGGAAATCGTGTCTACCAAAAGGGCGATCCATGGCCGGAAGAAGAACGGGATACCTCCTTCCCTGAAAAATTCTATCATAGCGTCCATGTATCAGTGAAAAAAGAATCAGATTTCATCTTAAAAGCTCCAATCGAAGAAGGGAGCGTGATCTGTCGCATCCTGGAAGTACAGCCGCACACCACCTTTGTCAAAGGAAAACAGGCAGAGCTTCCTGTGCATCATGGCGAAGTCGACTGGGAACACAGCCCGTACAATCTCGCCGTGGTCTTTGAACGACACGGGAAAAATGGCGGACACGGTCTGGCTCTGGTCGGCGGATGCGCGATGAAGGAAGGCGCCGCGGCTACCACGTATGCACATGATCATCATAATCTCCTTGTCATAGGGCAGACGAAAGAAGATATGAAAGAGGCCGCAAATGCCGTCATACATGCACAGGGCGGCTATGCTGTTTCTGTGGAAGGGAAAGTGCAGGCCTTTGCACCGCTGCCCATAGCAGGAATTCTCTCTGACCGGCCGCTTCCCATTTTGGGGAGACAGATGGCGCAAGTCCATCGCGTGCTTTCCGAATGTGGTTATGAGAATGACAACATTATCATGTCGCTCAGTACCCTATCTCTTCCTGTGACACCATTCTATAAACTGACTGATAAGGGAATCATTGATGTAGAACATGGAACAATCGCTCCACTCATTCTAGGAAAACGCTGATTCAATCGCAGAGTCAGCTTCTACAGGAATTTTATACATGGCTACGTCATAGCCTTCCTTCGCTGATCTCCGCGCAGCGCAGACGAAAGCAAAAGACGCAACAGAAAAAGACGCACAGAAGAAATAAGCTGGGTTTGACGACCGCATTTATTCTGGCGTGAATATGAAAGTTGGCAGAAAAGACTTAAAGACTTTTTCTGCCAACTTTTTTTATGATTATTTAAGGAAATGCTGATTCCATTGTAGAGGCGGGTTTTAGAAGGAGCTTTATACATGGCTTCGTCATCACCTTCCTTACATGGTTCGCTATTCGTGTCAGATGATTCCCTGCCTTGTATAAAGATTCAAGAGTAAAAGCTGATAATGATTCAATCAGTGTCTTCTTAGCATGGCTGAATTTGAAATTTTCAGAAATTTTCAAATTATATACGAAAGTATGGTACAATAATAGAGTATGTAAAAAAGGGGGATGAGGAAGCGGTATTCACATATTGCTCATCGGGGGAGGCTCTCATTGGATCCCCGATCCCCAGTCATCAGTCACTAGTCACAAAGTCACTACAACCCCCAAGGAGGTCTATAATGGCAAAAGATTATTCATTCGACGTGGTATGCCGCACGGATCTGCAGGAAGCGGCAAATGCTGTGAATCAGGCGTCCAAGGAGATCGGCACGCGCTATGATTTCAAGGGCAGTAAGAGCTCGGTCACGCTTGACGAGGACAAGATCACGCTGATCGGCGATGATGATTTCAAGCTGAAGCTGGTAAAGGATATCATTCATGGGAAGCTCGTGAAGCGCGGGATCTCCCTCAAGAATCTGAAGGAAGAGAAGAAGGAAGCGGCAGCCGGCGGGACGGTCCGTCAGGTACTCTCGCTGCAGAATGGGATCTCTTCGGATATGGCGAAGGATATCGTGAAGCGTGTGAAGGCTTCGAAGATCAAGGTCGCTGCCAAGATCAATGGGGATGAGGTGCGTGTATCGAGCAAGGATAAGGATTGCCTGCAGGAGTGCATCCAGTTCCTGAAGCAGCAGGACATTCCGGCGGATCTGCAGTTTGTGAATTACAGATAAGAAGGCTCTGCGGGGGCAGGGGCTATCACAGGTGTAACGAGGCTCAGCTTTGAATGGTGCGGCGTCGCATTTGCCTTGCACCGTGAACCGAATGAACCCGTTGAACCTTTATGTATGGGAGGAGTTATGAACGCAGAGGAAATGATGGCGAAGACGCTCCGGGAAGGTCATACTACCGGCGCAACGGCGACGGGGGCGATGAAGGCAGCGATCCTGGCTATGCGAGGAGAATTTCCAAAGCAGGTGACGGTCCTTTCGCCGCAGCGGACGGAGCTCACGATCCCGGTGAAGTCGGCCGAGGCACATGGGCGGACGGGCATCGCGACTTGCCTTAAGGATGCGGGCGATGACCTGGACTGCACACATGGGACGCCGATCGTCGTGACCGTAGAACTGGTGGATACGCCGGGTCTTACGCTCCGCGCGGGGAAAGGCGTCGGTACGGTGACGAAGCCGGGGCTGCAGGTGAAGGTGGGACGACCCGCCATCAATCCGGGCCCGCAGATCATGCTGCGTTATGTGTATGAGGAGCTCATCGGCAAGGATCATGGCTGTATCGTGACGGTTTCTATCCCGAAAGGGGAGGAGCTGGCAAAGCAGACGCTGAATCCTTCGCTGGGGATCGTCGGCGGAATCTCGGTCCTGGGAACGACGGGGATCGTGAAGCCGATGAGTGAGGAGGCGTACAAGAAATCGCTGGCGCCGCAGGTGCCGGTGGTCTATGCGAGCGGGATCCGCACGGCGGTCCTTTGTCCCGGCCGTATCGGTGAGACGGCGGCGAAGATCATGGGTATTCCAGCGGATGCGATCATCGAGACGAGCAATTACATCGGCTTCATGATGGAGCAGTGCATCGCAGGCGGTTTCCAAAAGATGCTGCTCATCGGCCATATGGGAAAGCTGGTCAAGGTGGCGTCAGGCAGCTTCCATACGTACAATCGCAATAGTGACGGCCGTATGGAGACGATGGCGGCGTATGCCGCCATGAATGGGGCATCGACAGATACGGTGCGTGAGATCATGTGCTGTACGACGACGGATGGCGCGGCAGCGGTCGTGCATCGGGAAGGGCTGGATATGATTTACCAGCAGATGGCGGAGAGGGCGCAGGTGCGCTCGGAACGCTATATTTTCGGTAAGGCCAGGGTCGGCGTGATTTTTGCGGCGATGGATGGCACGGTGCAGGCAGTCAGCAGCCATGCGAAGGAGATTCTGGAGGAGGAACAATGGAGCATACATTGATCGTAGCGGGGATCGGGCCGGGAGATCCGGACTATATCCTGCCGAAGGCGCAGAAAGCCATCGAGGGGGCGCGCTACCTCGTGGGCGGACGCCGCGCGCTTTCTGACTATGCGAAGCCTTCTCAGGAAACATATCCGGTGACAGGCAAGCTCTCTTTGCTGGCGGACTGGCTGGAGGAGGCGCTTAAGAAGGATGATGTCGTCGTTATGGTGAGCGGGGATCCAGGCTATTACAGTCTGCTTCCGTGGCTCAAGAAGCGGTTTCCGGAGCATCCGATCGAAGTCATCCCGGGGATTTCTTCTGTGCAGGCCTGCTTTGCTCTTGTCAAAGAACCTTGGCAGGGAGCGCTGTGGCTGTCTTTCCATGGCCGTGTGCCGGAAGAGAAGGATACGTCTTATATGCCCGGACGAAAGCTCGCCTTTCTGACGGATCATGAGCACGATCCGGCCTATATCGCGAGATACCTGATGGACAAGGGCTGGCCGAAGGAGACGCGCGCTGCCGCGGCCGAGCATATTTCATATGAGAATCAGCATCTTTCGGATTCGACTCTTGAGGAATTGTCGCATCTGGAAGGCTATGGTGAATCAGTCATGGTGGTGATGGGATAAATGCAGTTTGGTATCAAAGATGAGGAGTTTATTCGGGGAAAGGTACCGATGACGAAGGCTGAGATCCGTGCGATGGTCATGGTGAAGGCCGCCATTCAGCCTGGCGATATCGTGGCTGACATCGGTGCAGGGACAGGCTCTCTATCCATCGAGGCAGCGCTCTGCTGCCCCAAGGGGGCTGTGTATTCGATAGAAAGAAATCCGGAGGGGATCGAGCTGATCCGGAAAAATGCGGAAAAGTTCGGCTGCCGGAACATCCATACCATAGCCGGCACAGCGCCGGAGGCGATGGAAGGGCTGCCGAAGATGGATGTGATCATCATCGGCGGGTCTTCCGGAAATATGCATGAGATCCTGGATCGATGTGAAGCACTGCTCGCTCCGGGCGGACGCATCATCCTTACCGCTGTCACCGTGGAAACGACGGGGGAAGTGGTGAAGGAATTTGCGGATCGTCCTTTCGAGCTGGAAGGCTTCGAAATGCAGATCAATCGACTGAGAAAACTGGGGCGGTATCATCTCTATGATCCGATGAGCCCCATTTTCATATTTACAGCAATCAAACATTGAGGAGGAAGTTATTATGGGAAAATTGTATTTCATCGGCGCAGGCCCTGGGGATCCTGAGCTCATCACGGTGAAGGGACAGCGTCTCATCGCAGAGGCGGATGTCATCATCTACGCCGGCTCTCTTGTGAATCCGAAGATCCTGAAGTACGGCAGAAAAGATGCAGAGATCTACAACAGTGCGACCATGAATCTGGATGAAGTGCTGAAGGTGGAGATCGATGCGCTCAAAGCAGGCAAAATGGTGGCTCGTGTGCACACAGGCGATCCAGCCATTTACGGTGCGATCCAGGAACAGATGGACGGTCTGCGCGCAGCAGGGATCAAAGAAGATCAGTTTTCTGTCGTTCCGGGCGTCAGCTCCTTCCTTGCGACAGCAGCTGCGCTGAAACAGGAATATACCCTGCCGAGCATTTCTCAGACCGTCATCATCACCCGTATGGAAGGCCGCACACCGGTCCCGCCGAAGGAAAAGCTCGCGCTTCTTGCCGCACATCAGGCAACCATGTGCATTTTCCTCTCTGTCCAGGCGATCGATCAGGTCATGGCGACACTGAAAGAGGGCGGCTATCCGGGCGATACCCCGGTCGCTATCGTAGCCAGAGCGACCTGGCCTGACCAGCGTATTTTCCGCGGCACCATTGATACCATCGCAGACATTCTCCATCAGGCAGGCGTCGTCCGTCAGGCCATGATCGTCGTCGGCAAGGTCCTTGATACCGATTATGAGCTCTCCAAGCTTTACGACAGCAAGTTCACCACCATGTTCCGCAAAGGAACAGATGGAGAGTAAGGATGATGGGGATGACTGTTGGTCTCATTCTTCATTCAAAACTACTTCGCAGAGTGAGGAGTTAGGAATGAGGAGTGAGGAGTGACGGTAGCGGCGCACAATTTATAAAGCGCCGCCAATAGGAGAAAGATCTACAAATGCAGAGAGAGTCGTAGGCATGTAATCATCATGAAGGTGTGTTTCTCTAACTATTTAAGGAGAATAATGACGAAGCAGTGTATAAAAATTCTTATGAAATCTGATACTCAGCGTTTCCCTAAATAAGGTCAATGTACAGATCAATATTTGCGGCGCTATATTATTTTTGCGCCGCACCAACACTCCTAACTCCTAACTCCTAACTTGTAATAAGAGAAGCGAGAGCCAATATCATTTTCTGGAGTTTATCGTATGAAGTACGCTATTGTTTCTGTATCCAAAGAAGGAGCCCAGCTGGGGGTGCGCGTGAAGGCTGGCATTTCCGGTGAGGGGACTCTGTATGAAAGAAAAGACGGTGCGAGCGGCAAAGAAGCCGTGTATTTTACCCGCACGCTCGCGCTCACGGCGGATATCTTCTCCTGCTATGATGGGATCCTTTTCATCATGGCCTCCGGCATTGCGGTCCGTGCCATCGCAGCGCATGTAGTGAGCAAGGCGTCCGACCCTGCAGTACTCGTCATGGATGAGTGCGGGAAACATTGTGTTTCCCTTCTTTCCGGACACCTGGGCGGGGCGAATGCCTGGGCAAGAGAAGTCTCGGCGGCAGTGGGAGCCGATCCCGTCATCACGACGGCGACCGATGTCCATGACCGCCGCGCGCCGGATGATATCGCCCGCGAGCTGATGATGCGTGTCGAGCCGCTTGCGGCCTTGAAGCCTGTGAATACCGTCATCGCAGCAGGGCGCACATTCCGATGGTTTCTGGATGAGACGGTCGATGGGAGCGCATCCATAGCGACGCGCCTCAAGGAGAAAGGGATCCGCACGGAGCCCTTAGACCGACTGGATGCCAATGCGTTTGACGCATGCGCTGTCATTACCGAAAAAACGATCACTGTGAAGAAGCCTTTCGTCTGCCTTCGGCCGAAGAATCTTTTCGTCGGCATCGGATGCAAGCGTGGCACCTCCGAAGAGCTGGTGCAGAGCGCATTCACCGCGGCACTTGCTCAGGCAGGGGCTTACCCGTACCAGGTAGCATCGCTTGCGAGCGTCGATGCGAAAGCGGATGAAAAGGGCTTGCTTGATTTTGCCAGTTCCATGCATCTTCCGATCCATTTTTACAAGGCAGAGGAGCTTAAAAAGATCGCGGAAGAGTATCATTTAGAAAGTTCAAAATTTGTAGAGAAAACGATAGGAGTGGGAAACGTATGTCAATCAGCAGCGTTAATGGAATCAATGAAGGGAAAAACGCTTCTGCCGAAAACGAAGTTTGTCAGTGCCACGGTGGCGATCGCCCTGGGACTATCCGGGTCATCGGCATTGGACCGGGCCATGAAGAAGAAATGACGCCGAAGGCCATCAAGGCCATGGAAGCTTCCGATATCATCGTGGGATATAACACCTACATTGCTCTCGTGAAAGACCTCATCAAGGACAAAGAGGTCGTCGGAAATGGCATGCGTCAGGAAGTCGATCGCTGCCAGAAGGCTGTCGATCTGGCGGCAGAAGGCCATCAGGTGGCCGTGATCTCCTCCGGGGATCCGGGCGTCTATGGCATGGCCGGTCTTGTGCTCGAGCTCATCCAGAAGCTTCCGAAGGAAGCGCGTCCGGAGTGTGAGGTCATCCCGGGACTCACGGCAGCAAATACCTCTGCTGCGGCGCTCGGCGCTCCGCTCATGCATGACTATGCCGTCATCAGTCTTTCTGATCTGATGACCCCGTGGGAACAGATCAAAAACAGAGCCAAGCTCGCCGCGGAAGGTGACTTCGTCATCGCCATCTACAATCCAAAGAGCCGCGGCCGCGCGACCTACCTCGATGAGATCCGCGACATCGTGCTTCAGTATAGAAAGCCGGAAACACCGGTAGGCATTGTCAGAAAAGCAGGACGTCCGGGCATGAACTGGACGATCTCCACACTGGAAAAACTGCCGGAAGAACATGTCGACATGCAGTCCACCGTCATCATCGGCAAGAGCACCACCTTTGTCGCTGACGGAAAAATGATCACACCAAGAGGATACAAAGCATGATCTGGATTATTTCCGGAACACAGGACGGCCGAGAAATCGGCGCTGCACTCGCAGACCGAGAACAGTCCAAGCCGGAAGGGGAGCGCCGTGAGATCCTTATGACCGTTGTCAGCCAGTACGGTAAAGTGCTCGCCGCACATAAAGGGCTCGACATCGAAGTAGGGCGCTTCCGGGAAGAAGACATGCTCCGTGTCATCAGGGAAAAGGGGATCTCGCTCATCCTTGATGCGAGCCATCCCTATGCAGCGATCGTTTCTGAGACGGCCCGCGCGGCCTGTACCAAGGCAGGAATCGACTACGTACGCTACGAGCGCGCGGAGATCCCACTTCCTGACTATGACAAGCTCTATCACGCAAAAGATGAATTCGAAGCGGCGGACCTTGCCGGTCAGCTTGGAAAAAGCATCCTTTTGACGACCGGCTCCAAGACGCTTGCCACCTTCGTAGGGGCGAAAGCGCTGGAAGGCAAGGAGATCTGGGCGCGCGTGCTGCCGACATCGAATGTGATCAAAATGTGTGAAGACCTTGGCATGAGAGCCAAGTACATTCTCGCCCTGCAGGGCCCCTTCTCCTATGAAATGAATCTTGCCATGATTCATGACTATCACGCCGATGTGATGGTCACCAAGAACAGCGGTCTCATCGGCGGCAGCGATACAAAGCTCAAAGCCGCGATGGACGCCGGGATTTCCGTCATCGTTATCGATAAACCGAAAGCAAAACTGGACGGCGCTGTGGTCTTCTCGACCGTAGAAGGCGTCCTCAACTATATGGAGGAACACTATGGATTTCATCAAGAGCCCTAAGGCCATCGAAGATAAAAGTATGGATCTCATCAATCCATTCATCATGGACATCGACCTCACACCGGAAGAAGTGACGGTCTATTCCCGTATGATTCACGCCTCCGGCGACGTAGACTACGGGCATCTCATCCAGACCAGCCAAGGCGCTGTCGCTGCCGGTATCGAAGCGCTCGCCAAGGGCTGCAACATCTATACCGATGTGAATATGGTCAAAGCAGGGATCAATAAGAATGCCCTGCATGCCCTCGGCAGTGAGGTATTCTGCCGCGTATCCGATCCGGAAATCGCAGCCATTGCCAAAGAGAAAGGCATCGCCCGCTCCATGGCAGCGATGAACTCCTTTGGCACAGACCTCAATGGTTCTATCATCGCCGTCGGAAACGCTCCGACCGCTCTCTATGAAGCCATCCGTATGGTCGAAGAAGACGGCATTAAACCGGCACTTATCATCGGCATCCCTGTCGGCTTCGTCGGCGCCGCTGACTCGAAAGAGCAGCTTGTTCGCCGTGCGCCCTGCCCCTTCATCACTGTCCGTGGTACCAAGGGCGGCAGCTCCATCGTCGCCTCCTGCGTCAATGCACTGATGTACAATCTGGTAAAGCGCAACAACAATATGCTTTTTGTCGAAGGTAAGAAATAGAACTCGTCAAAAGCACGAAAAAAGGAGCTGTGAAGAAATGAGGATTCATTTCTTCAC
>ULQU01045570.1_pt1 | contig 35160 bp, 23 predicted proteins | sample 1954841 | NCBI WGS metagenome assembly ULQU01 (sample SAMEA4835664, study PRJEB28245) | human gut metagenome | biome: gut microbiome; material: fecal sample | place: Denmark | collected 2008
CGTCGGTCAATTCCGTGTTCCTTTCATACGCGGCCAGCCTCGTAATACCGCGCATCGGCGAGTTCACAAGGTGCGGAGTGCTCAAGAGATACGACGGGGTGTCGTTCGCAAAGGCCCTTGGCACAGTGGTCACCGAGCGTGCCATAGACACGCTGCTGATGGCTGTGGTGACGGCGCTGACGCTGCTCTTGCAGATGAATGTATTTTCAACGTTCTTCAACAAGACGGGCACAAGCCTCGGTTCGGTAATGAGCCGCTTCTCCGTCACGGGATACCTCGTCACGGCGGCGTGCGCCATCGCGGTACTATTCCTGCTGCACATACTGCTGAAGAAGCTATCGATATACAATAAGGTGAAAGCCACGCTGGGTGGAATATGGCAGGGCGTGATATCGCTGAAAGGCGTCAGGAACACACCTCTGTTCATCTTCTACACCCTCGGCATCTGGGTAAGCTACTTCCTGCACTATTACCTGACGTTCTTCTGCTTCGACTTCACCGCCGGCCTCGGCCTCGAGTGCGCCCTGGTCACGTTCGTTGTCGGCAGCATAGCCGTCATAGTGCCCACGCCCAACGGCGCCGGTCCGTGGCACTTCGCCGTAAAGACCATGCTTATACTGTACGGCGTAGCCGACAACAACGCCCTCTACTTCGTGCTGATAGTACACGCCGTGCAGACGCTGCTCGTCATAGCATTGGGCATATATGCTTGGGCGGCGCTGGCGTTCACGGGCAAGAAGAGTGCAGGGCGGCAAGCCGCCGGGCCTTTGGCTTAGCACGTGCCGTCAATGCGACAGCAACTTCTGACAAGTTAGAATACGAACCTTTAAATATTAGTTACTATGAGTGAAATCAAAAATCTGAAACCGGAATGTATCTGGAGAAACTTTGACGCGCTGACACAAGTTCCACGTCCGTCTGGCCACCTTGCAAAAGTACAGCAGTTCCTGCTCGACTTCGCCAAGGAGCATGGCATCGAGGCTTTCAAGGACTCGGCCGAAAACATCGTAATGCGCAAGCCTGCAACACCGGGCATGGAGAACCGCAAGACCACCATCCTGCAAGCGCACATGGACATGGTGCCGCAGAAGGAAAAGGACAGCACGCACAACTTCGAGACAGACCCCATACAGACTTACATCGACGGCGACTGGGTGAAGGCTAAAGGCACTACGCTCGGAGCCGACGACGGACTCGGAGTGGCAGCCATAATGGCCGTAATGGAGGCCAAAGACCTTAAGCACGGACCTATTGAGGCGCTCATCACCGCCGACGAGGAAACAGGCATGTACGGTGCCAACTCGCTACCCGAAGGCGAACTCAAGGGCGAGATACTGCTCAACCTCGACACAGAGCAGGAGGGTGAACTGATTATCGGTAGTGCAGGCGGTGTTGACATCACTGCCACGCTTGACTACAAGGAAGTGGAAAGCGACAAGGAAGACGTGGCCGTGAAGGTTACCGTCAAAGGCCTCAAGGGCGGACACTCAGGACTCGAGATATGCGCAGGCCGTGGCAACGCCAACAAGATGCTCGTGCGCATAGTACGCGAGGCTATCGCCGACGATGAGGCTTGCCTGGCAAGCTGGCACGGAGGCAACATGCGCAACGCCATCCCGCGCGAGGCAGAGGCCGTGCTCACCCTGCCGAAGGAAAACAAGGATGACCTTATCGAGCTTGTAAACAATTACAGGGAGACATTCAACGACGAATACAAGGGCATCGAGGAAGGCATCGAGGTGCTTGTTGAGGATGTTGCCCTGCCGGCAAACATCGTTCCGCAGGAAATCCAGGACAACCTTGTAGACGCAATATATGCGGCACACGACGGCGTTTGGCGCTACATTCCGTCAATACCCAACATCGTCGAGACTTCTTCAAACCTTGCCATCGTCGACATCGAAAACGGCAAGGCTGCCGTGAAGATACTTGCCCGCAGCTCGAGCGAGACCAAGAAGGACGAGGTGGCAACGGCACTCGAGAGCTGCTTCAACATGGCAGGCATGAAGGTTGAGTTCAGCGGAGCTTACGGCGGATGGGACCCCAACACCGACAGCGAGCTGATTAAGCGCATGCGCAAGATATACAACGAGCTGTTCAACGAGGAGCCTACGGTACAGGTGGTTCACGCCGGACTCGAGTGCAGCATCATACTTTCAAAGTATCCCGGACTCGACATCTGCTCGTTCGGCCCGACACTGCTGTCGCCCCACACTCCAAGCGAGCGTGCATACTGGCCTTCGGCAACAAAGTTCTGGGACCTGCTCGTGAAGACCCTCGAGGAGATTCCTGCAAAATAAAAGCCGCAACAAGGCATTACATAAAGAAGCCCGGACAGACATTCAGTCTGTCCGGACTTTGTTTTTACACCCTGTTTGACAAGCACCTGCACTATCGGCGGCAGCCTTACAGGCTCACGGACGGCAGAGTGCCTCGCACACCTTGTCCTGAAACTTGCGGCCGGTCGCCGCACGCCGCAGCCCCATGTTGATAATCGAGAAGCACAGCGTATGTCCGTTGGCAGCCGTGCAATAACCGGCCAATGCGCTTACCCCGGTTACCGTGCCCGTCTTTGCATGCACGTTGCCGGTAGCATAGCCGCTGCGCATGCGCCGGCGGAGCGTGCCGTCGATGCCGGCAACAGGCATGACCTGGTAAAGCGGAACGTATATTTCGTCCTTGCCGAAAGCGTATCTGAGGAAAGCCACCTCGAGTTCGGGCGACACATAATTATACAATGAAAGGCCGCTGCCGTCGGCTATATAATAGTCTGAAGGCTTGTAGCCGAGCTTCTTGATCAGTTTGTTCATGACAAAATGGCCGTTCTTGGCACTGGCCGGTGACGACGGACTGTCCAAAGCGGCAAATTGGTAGAACACGGACTCAGAATAAAGGTTGTCGCTTTGCTTCATCATGCGCGGCAGCACATCGTCCATCCTGCGCCTGACCACGCACAAAGTATGCGCCGAACGCGGCACATCGCCTGTCCTTATCTCGCCTTCGACCTCTATGCCGGCCTTGCCGAGACGGTCGCGGAAACGCTCCATGAATTCATCCTCGCCTGAAAACAGCAGCGGCGTGAGCACAGGATTGTCGTCGTCCCAGCACCAGCCTTCGCCCAGGCGGTCAGAGTCCTTCATCGAAAGGTCGGCATACAGATTGCCGCGTATGGTGTCAATGCCGAGCCTGCGCACACTGTCGACGAACACGTCAAGGTCAGCTCCGTTGAAAACCGGGTCGAAACAACCCTTGCAGTACAGGTCGCCGTCGAGCACGCCGCAATCAACTGAACCTGTAGACAGCAGTCTTGTCTCGTACTCATAGTCCTTGCCCAGACGGTCAAGGGCGGTGACGGCCACCATCATCTTAAGCGAACTGGCCGGCCGCATAAGCTGGCGCTCGTTGTGCTTGAATATCACCGAGTCGGCCGTCAGGTCGTAAACCATCATCCCTACGGTAGTAGTCTCGAACATTTCGTCCTGCAACAGGCCTTCAATCCTCCACTGTACGTTCTGCGGCCACGGCCTGTCGTCTTCTGAAATAAGTACATCAGTGCCTAAAGTATCGACCTGTGCCGTGTCGGCAGCTTCTCCATCCGCGGCACAATAGCCTCCCACCCTGCCGTAAGCCGCACTCCACGTGGAAGCCGCAAACAATAATACGCCTGCCCAGACCGAAGCTGTCAAGCGGTTATATTTTCTTCTTGTCATCTTAATCTCATGCCTCCTGTTATTCACTTTCCACACTTTCGACAAGCGCCTGCCTGCGCCTTACCTCACTGATAAAGGCTTCGTCGTTCACAGGTTGCAACGATATTTCACGCCCGGCGCCATACCTTACGAGGACATATTTAACCGGCAACAGTCCGGCACGGACAATCCTTGCTGAAACTATATCGCCAACCCGTATCGTAAGAGTACGCGAGAAACGCCCCTTGCACACAACCAACATGCCGTCGTCGGTAAAAACGTATGAAGTATGGATTATCCTTTCAACCATCAGCACCACGACAGCCATCAGCCCGACACCTAGCACAACGTTGGGCGCCGACCTGTGCCAAAACGCAAAAAGAGCGCATGCAGCCACAACGACAATGGCCGCATAGTTGAGGAACGACACTCTATAATGGAAAGTACGGTTCATAATTCTGAGTTGCAAAATTAGTCATTTTATCAGTAAAAAGCACATTATTCACCTTTAAAAGATACTCATAACATGCCAAAAACAGCAACAAGCATTACGTTTGTCGGAAATTCTTATTATTTTTGCAACAAAATCTATACAGACAAGAAACAAGCAGACAAGCAGGCAAGCCTAATCCGCAAAAACCAAAAACTGGCAAGAAACGCTTCACCTTGTCAACTCGTCAACTGGTCGACTTGTCAACTTAAACATGTTCTTATGGTATTCAAATACGACTATTTGATTATCGGCGCAGGTGTCGCCGGTATGAGCTACGCCCTCAAGGTAGCAAGAGCGCATAAAGGTAAAATATGCATTATCTGCAAAACAACGCTCGACGAGGCCAACACGGCCTTCGCCCAAGGTGGTGTTGCATCTGTAACAAATCTGGAGGTTGACAACTTCGACAAGCACATCGAAGACACGATGATTGCCGGAGACTACATTAGCGACCGTGAAGCTGTGGAACAAGTGGTGCGCAACGCTCCCCAACAGATACGCGAACTGGTGCAGTGGGGAGTGAACTTCGACAAGAAGGAGAACGGGGAATACGACCTGCACCGCGAAGGCGGACACTCCGAGTTCCGCATACTGCACCACGCCGACGACACCGGAGCCGAGATACAGCGCGGGCTAATGGCTGCCGTCAGGGCAAATCCTGACATCGAGATAAAGGAGAACCACTTCGCTGTGGAAATCATTACACAGCACCATCTCGGCATAGAAGTGACACGCCGCACGCCTGACATTGAATGCTACGGAGCTTACATCCTGAATCCCGAGACCCAGAAGGTGGACACATACCTGAGCAAAGTCACGCTTATGTGTACCGGAGGATGCGGAGCAGTATACCAGACAACAACAAACCCGATAATATCTACCGGCGACGGGGAAGCCATGGTTTACCGTGCAAAGGGTACGGTGAAGGACATGGAGTTCGTACAGTTCCACCCGACAGCACTCTACAACCCGCACGAGACCCATCCGGCTTACCTCATCACAGAGGCTATGCGCGGCTACGGCGGCATACTGAGACTGCCATCGGGCGAATCTTTCATGGAGAAATACGACAAGCGACTGTCTCTTGCACCGCGCGACATAGTAGCCCGTGCGATAGACAAGGAGATGAAGATACACGGACTTGACCACGTATGCCTCGACGTAACGCACAAAAATGCGGAGGAAACGAAGCACCACTTCCCCAACATCTACCAGAAGTGCCTGTCTATCGGCATCGACATCACGAAAGAATACATACCCGTACGCCCTGCTGCACACTACATGTGCGGAGGCATAAAGGTAGACCTTAACGGAGAATCTAGCATACACAGGCTTTACGCGATAGGCGAATGCTCATGCACGGGGCTGCACGGAGGCAACCGCCTGGCAAGCAACTCGCTGATTGAAGCTGTCGTTTATGCCGACGCTGCGGCCAAACACAGCCTCGCACACGTTGACGAATACGACTTCAACACCAATGTGCCTGAATGGAACGACGAGGGTACAATGACCAACGAAGAGAAGGTTCTCATAACGCAAAGCGTCAAAGAGGTGTGCGAGACCATGAGCAACTATGTAGGAATAGTAAGGAGCGACCTGCGATTAAAGCGTGCATGGGACCGCCTCGACCTGCTTTATGAAGAGACGGAGTCGCTCTTCAAGCGTGTAAAGGCAAGCCGCGACATCTGCGAGCTGCGCAACATGATTAACGTAGGCTACCTCATAACCCGCCAGGCCATCGAGCGCAAGGAGTGCCGCGGACTGCACTTCACAATAGACTATCCGCTCCACGCCTACGACAATAAATAGGCAACAGCGTACAAAACATCATAATTGATGCCATGGCCTGTAACCATGCAGCCGACTGCTGGTTACAGGCCATGGCATTTTCATTCATCCGTCACGAACCTTTCCCTGTCTTCAAGTATGTCGTCCATATTTGATACGGCCCATTCCATAAGATTATTAAGAAGCGGAATGAGGGTCATCCCCCGCTCTGTCAGTCTGTATTCCACACGTGGCGGCACCTCGGCATAAACCTTGCGTGCAACAAGTCCGTCGGCCTCAAGCACCTTCAGGGCGGTTGAAAGCATCTTTTTCGATATGTCAGGTATATAAAGCATAAGGTCCTTGAAGCGCAACACTCCATACTTGTCGAGCGTGTAAAGCACAAGCATGGACCACTTGTCGCCTATGCGCGACAACACATTCCTTATCGGACAACCGGGGAACTGGGCGTAATCAATATTAGTATTCAGCATGACTGTCATCTTTATTCAGTCTACAAAAGTAACCATTGGAAGGCGCACGACAATCTTAATTGAGTTAAACTTTGTAAAATACAAAATCATAACACACTGAAAACCACCATTGGTAACAATCGGGTAACCTGATTACGCGAACTTAACTTCTTGCAGAACATTCTGATTATCAGTATCTTTGCATCGCAAAACAGATAAAAGACAACCACAATGACAGCCCTGTAAAGGGTCTGTATATAGGACTAAAAAACTATCGAATATGAAAGAATTAAAGAAATTAGGTGAAGGAAGCAATTACACAGCCGTATCAGCAGGCAAGTTTGACAATCTGAACGAGTTTGTATTGCCGATGGGCAATGGCGTTGAAATCAAGGGAAAGGTATTCACTGGCGCAGCCCTCAAGGCCACAGGCATGGAAATGTCGTTGCAAACAATGGCTCCGGGAGAGGCAAGTCCGTTCCTGCACGCACACAAAAAGCACGAGGAACTGTACATGATTGTAAAAGGAGAAGGCGAGTTTACCGTTGACGGCGAGACCATACAGGTAAGCGAAGGCAGCCTTGTGCGCGTGGCGCCGGCAGGCAAACGCGCCATGCGCAACACCGGAAAAGACAACATGGTGGTAATGTGCATACAATATATGGCCGACAGCTTCGGAGCAAACGATACTCCTGCTGAGGACGGAATATTAATGTAACACTATAAAATAAAATCATACCAATTTACAAAAGACGGTCTTTTAGCGTATAAAAGGCCGTCTTTCAGACGCTAAAAGGTGGCCTTTCGCAAAGCAAAAGGCCACCTTTTACAATTATACAGGATAAGTGCTGATAATCAGATATTTACATACTGTCTGCCAATAAGACAGCCTACACATCATCACCGCATCTTAACCTTACTTTCCGAGCCACTTGAACATGCGGTCAGGATAGTTGGTTATAATGGCGTCAACGCCCGCACCGGCCACACGCTGGGCGTCGGCCTTGCTGTCTACCGTATAAGGTATGACACGCATGCCGTCCTTGTGCGCACGCGATACGAAGTCAGCAGTAATGAGCGGGAAGTCGGGGCTTATGGCGTATGGCTTGAAGCCAAGGCGCTTCATGGCCTCGTCGTATGTACCAGCCGACTTGTCTATTAGATAGAGCAGGCGGATGTTAGGATACTTCTCATGAATGTATTTCAACGTACGTATGTCGAAACACTGCAACAACAAGCGCGAGCCGAGACTGCGCGAGCTAAGCGCACGCACACAGGCGTCGGCAAACGCCTTATAATCGGGCGACAGCTTGCCGTCCTTGCCGACGGCTGACTTTATCTCGACCGTATAGTTTACAGGGCCGAGAGAGTGGGCATGGCAGTATGTCTCAACAGAGTCGATAAGGTCGGTAAGCAGCGGTATGTGCGTAGCCACGTTCTTGCGGCCGGGGAATTTGCTGTCGGCCTTGTTGCCGATGGTAAGTTTCTTCAGGTCGGCGTATGTGTTGGCATAGATAGGATACTTCTTATCATAGCCCTTGAGATAAGGATCGTGCGACACGACCACTTGTCCGTCGCGTGTCACATGCAGGTCAAACTCAAGGTCGGTCACGCCTATTTTCACAGCATTGAGCATTGCCGGAATAGTGTTTTCAGGATAAAGCCCAGCACCTCCGCGGTGGGCGATAACCTCTACCGACGGCTGCAAGGTAGCCGAATACTTCTCACCGAAGCGGTTGGTGAACACTACACGTATGCTCTTATACTTCCCTACCGGGCGGCAGCGGAACAGGTGCGAAGTCTCTGAACCGTATGCACGCTTTGCCGAACGCGAGGCATACTCCTCGTCGACATCGGTGAAACGCTCCATGGCGCCCATGGGCTTGCCGTCCTGATACCACTCCACACGGCACTTCTTGTCGTAATCCCACACGTTGGCAACAACATATCCGGGCTGCGTCTTGAAGTCGCCCTGCTTGTAAATACGAATCTGGTGGGACAGAGGAAAACCCGTCGACTTGTAGTGCCAGCGCACATCCTGGGCGTCGACGTCGACTATCAAATAACCGTTGGGAGCGCCGCAACGGTTAATCCATCCCGACCACCATGCTCCGCAGGCAGCTCCGATGTTGTGCTGGTAAAGATTCTCGTTGACCTGGATGTTCTGGTAGTAGTGCGTGTGGCCGCAGAACACGTGTACGCGGTAACCACGCAGAAGACTCTCCAACTGTGCGGCGTTACGTATGTTGCCGGCAGGACCGTCCACATTCCATCCTGCAGCATGCATATTAAGGATAACCAGCGAACCTTTAGGCACATATTTCAAGTCGCGCTCGAGCCATGTAAGCCGTCTGTCAGTAAGTTTCTCCTGGTATTTCTTGTTTCCCACATAGTCGATGCTGTTAAGCGTTATGACGTGCGCCTTGCCTATGTTGAACGAATAGTCGGTAGGTCCGAAATGGCGGTTATACTCCATCTCGCCGTAGACAGGCGTGCCCTTGGGCATGTTGTCAATACCCTTCCACCGGCAATCGAAGTCGTGGTTGCCTATGCACTGGAACATTGTCATGCCTGTATTCTTGACCGACTTTATGTAATCTGCGTAAATCGGCATGTTGTCGAACACCATGTCGCCGAGCGCAATGCCCACAACCTCAGCCTTGCGGCTAAGGGAATCGACGGTGTGGCGTATGTCTGCCATCGCCTCCGAACGCCAGCGGCGCATGTCTGACGCCGTTCTTACCTGCGGATCGGATATGGCAATGTAGTGGAAACGGTTGCTGTTGTTCCTCCGTGGCTCGAGAACGAAGTTGCATCCTGACTTGACCGCCAGATTAACACGGCGGTAGAATCCTGATGCGATGCCGTCCTTGGCTGGCAGACGGTAAGCCGCCGGCGTGGAAATACTGATGAATTTGCTCACCATCGTGTCGGTGCGCAACGCCCAGCGGCCCTGTGCGTCGGTCTGCGTGAAGTTTACGCCATCGTTTACCACGACACCTTTGATGCCACGTCCAGAAGTGTCCTTAACCGTACCCGAAATGTTGAATATGGCAACCTGGGCTACGCCGCTGCTAATGAACAATGCGTTCAGTAACAGCGCAAAAAATACTTTCATCTTCATATCAGAATATTTATCATCTTACAAGTTCAACTTTCTCAAACAGTCTGATAACGTCCTCGCCGGTCTTTGCCTGCCTGGCGGCGTCCTCGAAGCTCTTGGTGTTGCTGTCGAAGCAAATAACGTTGGCACAGTCCAATATGTGCGACATCGTGCTTACGGCCTCCGCCTGTGTCATCACATTCTTCTTCAAGGCCTTTCTGACATACTTGTTGGCACGCTTTACGGCGTTATATATCGCAGGTTTCACAAACTCGTAACCTGAGTTTGACAGTCCCACGCTGACAGAATATTCATGAGTATAGTTCGCTAAGAAGGTATTCCATTTCTCCGTAACGTCACCGCCAAGATAATGCTCTTCGCTGAAAGTCGTCTTGGCTACAGGAATATCACCATAGGTATGAAAAACAAAAGTCTTTGCGACGGTGCTTCCCGTTGTCGCGGTTGTAGCAGTATTGTCGCCGGCCATACTGCTGTAATTCAGGGCAAGATCCTGCGCGCCGGCCGATACAGCCACGCACATCATGATTAACGCTAACATCTTCTTCATAATTCTATATCCTTTATTTCTTTAAGTACAAACATAACTGAACACCGCCGCCACCCTCCGCAACAACAGAGGGTGTGGCCACGTTAAATTTTAAAAATGCTTCAAAAATCGTACCAACACAATCATTTTTGCCAAATAAGTTTGTTGTAAAAATCATCGCCGCCCATTGACTCCTTGGCCGCATCATAGTTTGCCTTGTTTGTGCGCTGCAATATGGAAGGATACTTGAAGCGCTTCAACATGTGCTTTGAAGAGTCAACGCCCGGGCCGACAGGTATCTCCGGGTAACCTGTACGGTTGTGTTCAAACCACTGCTGGTAGTCGCAGAAGAACAGTGCATAGAACTTCTGTTCGATTATTCTCTCAAGAGTTCCGTCGTAAGCGGTCTCGGGATTATCAAAATAGTCGGCCGGAACTTCCGCGCCCCACTGTTCAATTGCTGCCGTTACGGCCTGCCTGTATAGTTCTGCAGCATCTGCGGTAATGACACCGCGCTGTGCAAGTTCCGCCTTGATGAACAAGACTTCGGGATAAGTCATAAGCTGCAGACGCATAGGCGCTACGGCAAGGTTATCCGTATTTGGCTGCGACGCCGATATCGAAGGCAACACCTGGTAACCGCTCTGAATGCCGTAGTAGCCGGTAACGCCGTCATTAGTTGCCGTACGGGCGAACACGGGCAGGCGCGGATCGTTCCATTGCTTAAGGGTATTTACAAAGAATTCTGACAATACCAGATAAGACGTGAAGTCTGAAGGACGCGCCAGAGGGGCTTCCTCCGGGGCTACTCCGCTAATCGAGACCATTGCCGATTCATCGTTTGACTCGAAAACAGGATACTTGTCAGGATTTTCAACCATCTCTTTCAGTTTGTCCGCCGTGTCAAGTCCCGGTACGTCTATCACACGGAGCAGTGCCCTCATACGCAATGAATTGGCAAACTTCTTCCATAACATTATGCCTTCGGTGTCCGCATCAGAAGAACAATAGAGCATATCGCCCGATGAATTAAACTGAAGTCCCTTGGACGTGTCGTACAAGCTGTTAGCCTGGTCGAGCATGTCTATAATCTTTACATAGACATCCTGCTGCTTGTCGAAACGTGGTTGGTATAGGCCCTCCTCGCCCCGGCAGGCTTCGTCAAAGGGAATATCGCCAAATGCATCAGTCAGCAATTCGAATATCCAGCCCTGCAAAGTCAGCGACAACGCCATGTAGTTGGCATCTCCTGCCTGCTCGCCGTAAGTGTAAATCTTCTTTGCGTTGGTCAGCCAGTAATAATAATTAGTCCAAGTACCATCTCCTGAAGCGTCGGTGGCATTATACCAGCCTATGCCTGACGTCGAACTTGTTGACACACACAACTGCATAAGCTGGAATGTCCATGAATTGTAACGGTTCCAATTATAGGTCGACATGCCGTACATGACCGGACGTACGAAACTGCCGGCATTGGCCTGGCTCATGTGTGTTGGATCGGTATTGAGCTCGTCGAACGACTCGTGGCAAGAAGTCAACAATAATGCAGGGGCTGCGATGGCGAGCATGACGTTTCTTATCAATAATTTCATTGTATTTCTCTTTTTATTAGAATGATACATTTAAGTTTAAACCGTACGAGCGTGTACTAGGCAGAGTTCCCACCTCGACTCCTGTAACCATTGTGCTTCCGTCAAGCGAGACTGTCTCCGGGTCAAACATCGGATAGTCAGTTATGCAGAGCAAATTGCGTCCGTAAACACCTATGCTGGCTTTCCTGATGAACGTGTTGTGCAGCCATTTTGCCGGGAAGTCGAAGTCAATGCGGAGTTCACGTAGCTTCAGGTACGAAGCATCAAACGAGTTAGTCTCGACATTGGCAATCCTATATGTTTCCTTATTATATTTCTCAACTGTCGTTATTGTCGTATTTGGGCTGTAAGTACCATCTCCATTATCAACAACGCCCGGTGCAATCATGTAAACCCCGTCAAGTAGAGTGTAGCCGGCGTCTGTAATCTGCTTGGCTATCTCGGGGTCCGTTATGTCAAGATAGAACGGAGTGCCTGGCAGACGGCCGTTAAGGCTCTCGGTAATGTGGCCCTGCTCCATCATCTTATGGTGCGACTGAGAGTATATCAAGCCTCCATATTGTCCGTCCCAGGACATCGACAAGCGCCAGTTCTTATACTTCAGAGTCGTATTGAAACCACCCTTCCAGTCCGCATAGGCACAACCTACGTATTCAATAGCATCGGTACGCTCAGGCAGACCATCGCTGCCGATGATAACCTGGCCGTCCTCATTGCGCTTCAACTTATAACCCCAAAGGTCTCCGGTCGTTCCTCCTACCGTACCGATTATCGACACATTGCCGCTAACGTACGAACCGATAACCTGCTGTTCGTCAGCCTCGGGCGAGAGTGAAAGAATCTTGTTGTCATTCTTGGACCAGTTTACCGTTACGTTCCATTCCCAATCCTTTGTCTTTACAGGCATTGCATGAAGCACCAATTCCAAACCTTGATTACGTACGCATCCGGAATTAATGGTTCCCTTAGTATAACCGGTTGTCGGATCGAACGGTGCGTCAAGTATCTGGTTCTTTGTCCTATTATAATAATATGTAGCATCAAGACCGAGCCGGTTGTTAAACATGCGGAAGTCAAATCCTACTTCATAAGTATTAGATATCTCGGGCTTGAAACCGGCATTAAATAATGTCGAAGATGTGACAAGCGAGCCGGCGAAGGGGCTTGTCTCATAATATCCGGACGTTTTATAAGGATCAGTATCGTTACCGACCTGCGCCCAAGATGCACGCAGTTTAAGCAAGTTTATCTGTTCGGGCATTCTAACCATTTCGTTAATAATACCACTTACGCTCACAGAAGGATAGAAGAACGAACGGTTGTTTTTCGGAAGTGTTGACGACCAGTCGTTGCGGCCGGTGATGTCAAGGAAGAGTTTGTTCTTGTATGAGAAGTTTGCTGTAAAATAAAGGCTGTTAACCTGTTTCTTATAAATGGTTGTACGCACTTGAGGGTCAGACACACCATTGGCCAGGCTGTATACTCCCGGGGTATTAAGACCTATCACGGCTGCTGAAAGCAAGTCGTAATAAGAATACATTATGTTTCCGCCGACAGCCGCATTAACGTTGAGTCCGTTCGAGAAACTGTTATGGTAAGTCAGCAAAGCGTCACTGTTAATCTCATAGTCTATTATATTCTGCTTCTTGAAGTATCCGTTAGGGAACACCCTGTCGCTCATTGGCCTGTGCTGCTCCTGCATTTGTGCAGAAAGCTGTATGCCCGAGCGCACCATGAAATCAAAATGCCGGCTGAGCTGCGCCGTAGCTGAAGCTGTTGATATGACACTATGCTTGGTTGAAGGATTCTCCGATTCGTAAAGCACCACATACGGGTTAGGCAGGTATGAGCTGAAAGGACGTATCTGGTTGACGTTCTCCTGTCCCTTGTACCACATGGGTTTGAACCAGTCAAGATTGAAGTTAGGATTCTGGAAAATAAGGAAATATGAGATTGAGTTGCTGTTGTAACTCAATGAAGGCACGTTGGCTGCGTCGCGATAAGTGTAAGACGTCTTGAAATTGAGTTTGACCCTGCGTGAAAGCTGCTGGTTGGCCGACACGGAAGCCGTGATACGCTCGTAACCTGTATTTGGCAATATCCATTCGTTCTTGGAGTGGGTAAACGACACGCGCATGCTTCCCCTGTCGCTCTTGCCGGTCAGGGCTACAGAATTAGTCATAGTATATCCTGTCTGGAAAAGGTCTGAATGGTTGTTACGGTATGGCACCCACGGCGTAGGCGACAAACCTCTTCCTTCAAGTTCGGGGTCGTACTGGTAATAGTACTGGCCGTCGAAACGCGGACCGTAAGCGCTACTTGTGCCCGAAGTACTCGAATTGCCATCTTCAGCGGCTCCATACGAATAATACAGCTGTCCGGCATATTCCGTGCCAGCTTTTCCTATATACGATGGCAGACCCTGGCCGAACTCGTACTGATAATCAGGGAAATGGGCTGCCACATCCCATGAGTTGTTGAAACTGTAAGTGACCCCCCACCCTTTATTGGCATCGGCACCTGACTTAGTGGTAACCATTATGACGCCGTTGGCCGCGCGCGAACCGTAAAGGGCGGCAGCACTTGCACCCTTAAGCACCTGTATGCTCTCTATGTCGTCAGGGTTAAGGTCGGAGAAACCGTTACCATAGTCAACAGAGTTTTCACTGTTGTCGCCTGCGCCGTATGATGTTCCGGGATTATTCATGGGACTCGACATCGGCACACCGTCAACCACGATAAGTGCATTATTGCCATCGGGGTTGAGTGATACATCGCCACGAAGCGAAATCTTCGTCGACGACAACGGGCCGCCGGCAGATATTACGTTAAGACCTGCCACCTCGCCCTGCAATGCCAATGACCAGTTTGAAGGCATAGCCGCTGTTATCTTTGATCCGTCTACTGTTTCAGTGGCAAAACCAAGACCTTTCTCCTCACGCTTGATGCCAAGTGCGGTTACAACGACGTTGCTTAGTTCGATGGTTCCATCGCCCAACTTGGCGTCAACCACACTCTTACCGCCCCATGCAATGGTTTGCGAGGAATAACCTACATAATTAAATGTCAACGAATCGGTCTTTGCTGGCGTCTTGCTGACGGTCATCCTGTATTTTCCGTCGATGTCTGTTACGACTCCGCTCTGCTTCAAACTATTCATCCTTACGGTAACACCGATTAGGGGCTCGCCCGAATCGTTGGTCACCGTGCCTGTGACGACACGGGTTTGAGCGTACAGCGACGAAGGAACAAGTAAGACCGCCCCTGCCACACACGTCTTGGCAATTGAAGTAAAATCAAACATGTTAATACCTTTTTTAAATTTATGTAATACGACATGGACCGGACGATAAACCGCCGAGCATGCATAAGCGTTATGTCCAACCACGACCTATCGCGTGCAAAGGTATTTGCACTTTTTTACAAAAAAGATGCGGTAAAAATACAAAAATGTTAAAGATTTAGACGAAAGGCACAAATTAGTAGACGGAATCTACAAAATTAAGAATACAAAAGTTAACAACTGCATATAGCCCCATGACTGGCTACGCAAAAGGCTTAATACTAAAAAAAGGCACAACCCAGAGTATGCATCATAAACCAATGGTACTCAAGCACTTAACAACAAACATAGCACCAGTCCTACTGCTTGCACGCACCACTTAGAAGCGTTGTTAAGACAACTCTGCCGATACGGTTTTGCAGGCCATGCCGTCAAGAACGGCCGGCCATATTATAAAAGGTAACCTTTGACGACGCAAAAGGTAACCTCTTGGCCGGTAAAAGGCAACCTCTTGCAGTTCAAAACATGACCTTTTGGAAAGCGTAATGATTTTACCGGCGGCCGGTAGGACACAACTGACCGTATAGTAGAAAAACAAGAGCTGAGGATTAAGCATAAATGCAGTGGTAAAATAAAACGGCATCCAGACTTAATCCTCAGCTCACTATATCATGAAATGTTATTCATACTCCATGAGGGGCAGCTCTCCGCGCAACACGCCAAGTGCGTTGAAGGCCAACGAACCCATCTCGTTTTCACCAGGTACGATGACTACCTCTGAAAGATACTCAACCTGGCGGCGCAAGATATTCATGCAATAATCGCTGTGGGCTATGCCTCCGGTCAGAAGTATGGCATCAACCTTACCCTCAAGGGCTACATACATGGCACCTATCTGCTTGGCTATGGTGTAAAGCATGGCGTCGAGCACTTCCTTGTAAGGCTGTTCGCCGTTCTCGGCCTGGCGGTCGATGGTTATCATGTCGGTCTCTCCCAGCAGAGCTGCCAGTCCGCCCTTGCCGCTTATCATCTGCTTGATCTGCTTTTGGGTGTACTTGCCGCTGAAGCAAATGTCGACCAACTGGCCTGACGGCACGGTACCGGCGCGCTCGGGCGAGAACGGTCCTTCACCGTCAAGGGCATTGTTAACGTCGATTACACGGCCGTACTCGTGCGCACCAACGGATATTCCGCCGCCTATGTGGGCTACTATCAGACGCATGTCTTCATACTTGCGGCCCTGCGAAGCGGCATACTTGCGGGCTACGGCTTTCTGGTTGAGGGCATGGAATATGGACTTGCGGTCAATGCCGGGAAAACCAGTATAACGGGCTTCGGGTCTCATCTCGTCAACCACCACTGGGTCGGCAATGTATGCGGGGCAGCCACACTCGGCGGCAATCTCGGCAGCAATGAGTGCGCCCAGGTTGCAGGCGTGCTCGCGCTCGGCATGGATAAGATCGTGCTTCATCTTCTCATTAACGGCATAAACGCCGCCTGCCAATGGGTGGAGCAGGCCGCCGCGGCCTATCACTGCGTCAAAATCGAGACTGATACCTGCCTCGGCAAGACGCTTCATTATGAAATCCTTACGATACTCATACTGGTCGCTTATATGATGGAAGTTAGCGAGTTCGCTCACATGATGGTGGGCACCCGTCATCCATACGGGTTTCTCGTCTTCGTAAACGGCTATCTTGGTTGAGGTTGAGCCGGGATTAATCACAAATATTCTCATGTTATGTTTGCTTTCTTTTTCGTTTTAATTCTGTTGTGAATAGGTATCTGTAGCTTGCCTGTCCTTACATGGATAACGTAACGGGCAATCAGTCCACGCATGCAATCGCAAGGCTGTAGAACTTGGACTCGCAAGAGTCGGCGCGCGATGCCACCACTACCGGAACAGTAGTACCGCAAAGCATGCCCGCAGTCTCGGCTCCCGCAAAGAGTGTGAGGGTCTTGTAGAACACGTTGCCCGACTCTATGTTAGGGAATATCAGCACGTCGGCATTGCCTACAACCGGCGAATTGATGTTCTTAATCTTACCGCTCTCGGCATCAAGGGCTGTCTTCACGTCTATCGGACCACCTATTTCAATATCGCCGTAACGTCCTTCGGCGGCACGGCGCTTCAGTTCTTCATAATAAATTGTACGGGGAAATTTCTCGTTAACCTTTTCGGTAAAGTTTATAAGGGCGACGCCCGGACGGGCAACGCCGAGCTTGCGGCTTACCGACACGGCGTAATCAAGAATTGCATCAAACTGGTCCAGCGTAGGACGCGGCACCACGGCGGCATCTGAAAAAACAAGCAGCTTGCCGTAAGCCGGTATCTGTGTAACAGTAACATGGCTCAGCACCCTTCCGGGTTCAAGTATGCCATGCTCCTTATTGAGTACGGCGTGAAGCAGGTTATCTGTGTTCATGGAACCTTTCATCAGCACGTCGGCACCACCTTCCCTCACTATGGCCACGGCGCGGCGTGCCGCATCGTCGACGGTAGGCAATGTCTCAATGTCGACGCGTCCAGGAAAACGTGTCGCAAGGTCGGCAAAATCGGGCTTGCATTCTTCCACACACACTAACACGAAGTCGGCTATTCCCTCGCTAAGAGCCCGCTCTACAACATAAAATGTATGAGAATCGGCAGGACTCGCCACTGCCACTCGTTTGCGCCCATGCGTCTGCGCAAGCATTCCTGTAAGGTCGTCAAAATTTGATATAAAGTTCATAGTTATAAGATTTAAGTACGAAGGCAATCTGTGGCGGCCCGGACTTGTCCGCCTTGCAACAGGCACCCGACTCTAAACAACAAGCTAAGATACGACAGACAAACGTCAGAGCTTGTATAAAAGTCGTCACCTGATGCAAAAAACCGCACACTTTTCGTCTTTTTGTGCAAAGATAGTGTAAGTGTGGCAAACTTCAAAATAAATTTGCAATAATAATCTGTTTTTAGGAAAAATAGAACAACATCGGCATTCTGCCACAAAGAAACCTGCCAAGCTCCATAATCCCCCATTAGGAGGCACGTGCATTACTAAATGTCAGGAAAAGGCGCACAATACGGCAAAAACGGAAGTTACGATTTTCAACTTCTTAAAAAACAGCAATCTCCGACAACATTAATGCCCGTAACACCAGCCCCCTCTATCTCGTCAACGAGAACTTAAGGCTTAAGCCAAAGTCCTGTGTCGTAGTAGGATAACTGTTGGCAGACAGCAAAGGACTATTGGTCTGGCAGTCGTAATAAAAGCTCATGGTAAGCAGACGGGAAAGCGAATAGTCGGCAGAGAAAGAAATCTTCAGGGCCGAATTACCGCTGCTGGCCGAGCTGGTCATCGAAGCTATGTCGCGGCAGATGGCAGCCTGCTTACGGAAAGACAAGTCGAAACGTAAATTTAATGCAGTATTAAATCCGCTGGTGCGCGAACTGGTTGACGACGACTTGTTGTCATCATCATTCCTGCTGTTGTTCGAGCGTACCTTCCTACGGCGACTACCGCCAAAGAGCTTGAAGTTGTTAATCTTATATCCCATGCCTATAACCCAGTCCTTGCTGGTAGACTCGTTTATCTGCACGCTCGTCATGCTAAGGCTGAGAACTCGGGTAGAACGGTATTCCACTTTGCATGTCAGGTTGTTACGGAAAGTCATGTCTATTCCCAGCAACGGCGAGAAAGACTCGTTAATGCTTACCGCACTGACATTATACATGCTGCCAGGCACCGGATTGCCCGTAGTGGCGTCGCTGATAAAGCCCAGGCCGTTCATGTACTCGACGAATGTGCTGTAAGTACTGTATGAGCCCACCGCATAAACGCTCTTGTAGGCATGGTTGATGTTAACACTCTTAAAGACATCACGAATCCATGGCAACTGGCTGAGTCCGCTATAACGCACGGTCCAGTTAGGCAGCAAGCGCGACAAAGCGGGGAATATGGAAAGCGAATTGCCTCCCATCGAAGTGTAGGCAGCAAGGAAGGCCGGTATCATTACGTCAGAGCTGTACTTGCTCACAGTACCGTTGGCCGGGTCGAACTTCTGTCCGGCAAGGGACGTACCTGCAGGGTAAGTTGCGCCTGCATACCGTGCCTCGACACGATTGCGGAAACCGTCGAGCGAACGGCAGAACTTCTCGAACGTCGCCGAATGGTATCCGTTGGTTGCATCGCCCATGCCCTCGAAGGCACTGCCTATGCTGATAGTGGTCATAGACAGCGTACCGCTCTGGGTGGTAGGCGTGCCGGCATACATGTATTGTATGCTTTTTGCCTTATTCTCGGTTCGGCTGGCATTAAGGTCTATCTTAAGATTCTTCACCGGCTCGAGAGTCATGCGCAACTGGAAATCTTCCGTAAGGTTCGAAGTCGCAGGAGTTGCCACGCTGTCGTTCATCAACAGCCATCCACGGTCTGAAGCCTTGTCAATGTAACTATCGTCAATGAAACCGAAAGCAAAATCCAGTCCAGGAGCCATTACGCCGCCGCTGCGTTGGCCGAACACGTCGCCAACTTCTGGCATGAAGCCCGGCAAGTACATGCCGTACTGGTTACGGTAAGACAGACTGACATTACGCACCAGCATGAGTCCGCGGGCGACACACTGGGCCGCCTTGTACCATTTGTTCTCGTCAAGAGGAGCTTTCGGTGTAACAGTAAGTTTTAAAGTAACAGCCGTATCGACTTGCGATGTTATACGTATGCGGTTATCGTCAAGTTTCTTGTACTTCAGGCGGAATGCCTTACCCTCCTTTGTCTTTGCATTAACTATAATCCTCTTGGTCTTCTTACCATGCGATACAATCAGTGAAGAATCGGGCATCAGCACCACTTCTTTTTCAAAGCTACGCTTGTTCTTTGGCAAGGCATCGTCATTTTCCTTGCCTTTCCTGACATTTTCTTTATTGTCGCGCCCGGCAGGTCCGCCTTTTTGTTGCCTGTTCTTGTTCCGCAATTGTGTTGAACGTGAAACAGGTCTCTGTGTCTTGTTGAAACGGTCGTTGGCCTTCTTAAGGAATGGCACATGGTTGTAAAGACGTTCCAAATTAAAAGAGCCGTTGATATTGTACGAACGGTTCATCGTGATTGAATTGCCAAGCGAAGTACCATCTTCAAGTTCGGTTCCACGGGTCCAGTTATATGTTGCGTTATAAGTACCGTCTGCATTGACCCAGTCGAATATGGGTATCAGGTTCAACGGCAACTGGTAAGACAAAGTAAAAGTCTGATTATAGTCAAGCGGACGGCCGAAATCCTTAATACTTGTCATCACAGAATCCTTCCAGGCTGAATACTGGTCGGGATACAGGTCTTTGTTAACCGGTGTGTAAGGTTCTTCTATCTCGGCGTGCGTTGCGCTGCTGAAATTGGCGTGCAGGTTCTTTGTCAAATCCCAGCGTATGGAGAATTCCCTGTTCCACAGGAACTGTTCGCTGAACGTCAGCGGCAACTGGGTACCTGTGCTCTCCATGTCGCGCTCTTGCAATTCGTAATAGTTACGCAACATTTCGGTATCAAAGGTTATATTCTGCGGCAGCCAGTTAATGCCGAAACGTTTTACTATATCATACCACTTGCTCTTGCTCTTAATCATTTTCTTAAACGGCTCGAACGTCTTGTATACCGGTGTATAGCTATAATTAAGCGCGCCGCGCCAGTTGTCTTCATTCTCATATACAGTCGTTTCACCACTCGTATGACGGTGGCTGTGGCTATAACTGAACGAAAAGTTTGCGGGGTCGTAAGGCATGGGATGCCCCTTTGTCTGTATGCCGACCCTCACATTTGACAGCGAGAAGTTTGTATTCTTTGTCTTTGTTACGGCAATACTTTCTATCGAATCGCGCTCATGAGTGTCGGCAGTGCCTTCCAACGCATCGTCGAGAAGCATGTCGGTGTCAAGCGGATTATACTTAGGCCGGGTCTCTTCCTGAGTTATCGAGTAATACAACGGGGCTGTAACCTTTGCCTTATCGGGGAAGAATTTACCAAGTTCAACATTAGCCGTAAAGCTGTATGTCTTATAGTCATCCTGTGAACGCTGGGATACACCGTCTTCAATGCCGCCAAAACCGTCAGTCACAATCTTACCTGTGGCATTGAGTGTTCCAACATCCGACAGTTGGACGTTTAATGCGCCCTGGGCAGCCCATCCACCCTTGTTGTTGTACTCCTTGAGCCTCAACTCGTTGACCCAAACCTCGCCGGACTTGATTTCTCCAGAGAGGTTGCGGATACCAATCATCATGGTCTTAACCTCGCCGAGCGTAGGATTACCCAAAATACTTATCTTATTATTAGGCTTGTCCGAATCATAACTTGTGTAAACGGTATTATAAGAAGCCGTACCTTGCGCCCTTGCAACGTTGCGTGCCTTCTTCAGGTCAGTGAATATGCTCAGAGGTATGTCGAGCATGTTGTCCTCGGGCCAGACAGCCTTGGCATCCTCAACCGAGTAACGTCCGTATTTGCCAGGCGCGGTAAGTTTCAGAGGTATCTCATACTCATAATAATTGTTCCTGTAATCACTACCCAAACGTATGAATACAGCCAGCTGGTTGTCTGTAAGGTTTGTGGTATTCTGTTCGAAAGCATTGGCATGGACAAACATTTCCAAACGTTTATACTGCCGCAAGTCAAGAGTAGTGTTCTTGTAAACAGCCTTACCCTCACCCGAAGAGAAATTGTTGACAACAAAGCTTAATGCCTGCTCGTTCTGCTCGGCAAGCTGCGGCTGCGTCGGGTCCTGTTCACGTGTTATGCCCGGGGGCAGGATATAGTTTACAGGAGTCTTGTCATTGTTCTCTTCAATATTCACTGCACTTACTGACATGCTTCCACTCTCGTTTGCCGTAGGATTAAGTGATTGCTCATACGCACGCCACTCGCCACGCACAAGGTCAAGTGTGGCAAAACGCAGCACGATGGGTTTCTTGAAGTTAGTCAGGAACATTCGCATAAAACGAATTGAAGAAAAATCGCCTATCGAACCGACACGTTCTTCAAAATCGTTAAGAGGTATGCGGAACTGGTACCATGTGGCGGCACCCTTCTTGCCGTTACGCAAAGTCGGATACGTATCACGCTTGTCAACGATGAAGTTGCGCCCAACGACGAAATCTTCAGGCCGCATGCTGATACGGTATTGGTAATAATTCTCGTATTCGTTAAGAGTATAATCCTGGTTGATGTCCTCGACATCAGGCGTGGTCTTATAAGAGGTATCATAACTCTCGGTACGGTCGCCACTATCAGGCGAATTACCTTGAGGATTGTTGATTCGCTTATAACGGTAAAGTATCGGAGCCTCGATACGGTCAAAATCGGAGCCTCTGAAATAGTGGTAGTCGTCGTTTGCAGGGTCGTTCAAAATAGAATCGCGCTGTCCGGTTGTGACCTTTGCCTGAACGGCCGAGAGGAAATCCTGGTAAGTGCTGAATTCTCGTTCCTCGGCATCTGTCAAGCCATTGTATCCTACGTCTTGTAACTTGCGTGAACCGTCAGTAGTGGCAAAAGCGTAAGTAACAGTAGCCTGCGTCGGTATTTTACCCCATTGTGTTGTCACGAAATTCTCCGAGCCGTCAACAGGCATTCCGCTTTCATAGAACTTACGTCCGTCGCGCAGTATGTCTTCGCTAACTTCTCCAAGGTTAATGTACAAGTCGCCTCCATATAAGTTTGCGTCAGGCTGTTCGTTTGAATAAATAAACGGGTCAAGGAGCCAGAACTCTATATACTCGACGTTTGCAGTTTCAAAATCGCTGGTATCCAGTTTCCTCATCATTCCACCCCAATGCTTCTCGGGATTAGGCAACGTTCCGTCAAAATTAAGGTCTGGATTAAAGTTGTAAGGGCCACGCTCGTCAGGATAGTACGCCAAATTAAGTATTGACAGCATGGAAGTTGCGCCGTTATACGTGTTGTTATTCCTGTTCGGGAAAAGCTCGCTTGTGTATACCTCGCGCACATAATAGTTACTAAGTTGTTCGAGATCACTCTTAATATGCGACGGTGTCAATGACGAACTGCTACGGGTGAACAAAGGGTCTATGGTATACCATGCCAGCAACGCACGGTTGTAACCGCTCTTCAATGTTGCCTTGTCGCTCTGTTCAGGGAACATGGTCGGCACGCTTGACAATATCCATGACGTAGGCGTGGAAACATCAATGGCATTCTTGGTGTTCTCAAAGTCGTCAATATACGAAGCATTGTCCTGCACGCCACTTGCCTGTCCTGCTATAAGCTGGGCAAACTCTCCGGTGAACGAGATTTGCGACGGCTGCGTACAATGAAGGAATGGCAGTTTGTCAAGCATATTGGTCAGCCACTGGCTCTCATGCTTCCAATTAATATTAAGTCCCCAAAGTGTATTGTTCAACGGTTCAGACCCCATTGCCACCTTGGTTACCAGTGCCTGTTCAGAAAGGTGTTGTAAAGTTCCACTCATCTGGAAGTTCTTTGAGAAGTCATACTGCCAGTTTAAGCCTAAAAATGTTTTACGCTCTTGTGCATAATCAGTATTACTTTCAAAGGAGGCATTGACAGTTGTACCTGCGTCAATAATACTCTGGTTAAGGATTGTCACCTCACCAGAAGAATAATCAACCGTATAGTCGGTACCTTCCGTCAAAGTAACTCCACCGGCAGTTACGACTACCGACCCCTGTGGCACATTATACGCGCCAAGGGAAATAACGTTGGCCAACGACCCTCTGAACTGTCCGCTTAACTGGTATTTGTTCTTTTCCGCTATCTGTTTGGCTATCGTCTTTGTCGAATCGTAAAGTTCCGTATAACTGTACCTTTCAGCTACATCTGCAGCCACGCCCTTATTAGTCAAAGCCTTGTACATGTAATCGCCAAACGGCTCCACTTTCGGGAAGAACACACGACCGTTGCTGACCGTATAACCATCTACATAGTCAAAGTACCCGTTGCTGTTGGCCTTGTTGTTATTGTCAAGACGGTCGGCGCCAAGCAACTTTATTATAGGTTGGTCCTTAACCTGCTGTTCTGGTATATAAGAAAGGTAAACGCCAGTGGTGTCGCTCTGATACTTGACGTCAAGGCGGAACTTATCCTTTTCAATCGACGATGCAAGATAATATACGTTCTTCATCATCAAGTCCCAGTTGCCTTGCCTCGGATTGTTGCTGGTGTTCTTTAGCGATTTAACGAAAAGGGCCTGGCTTACGTCTTGTATGTCTGAGGCGAACTCTCCTACCTGGTAAGTCACTCCGCCGTAAGTATATTCGTAAGCAACGGCCAGCACCTGGTCAGTCTGCAACGATGTCTTCAACGAAACGTAACCCAAAGACTGGTTCAGTGTATATTCGGAACTGCTGAGCAAGCGTGCACTCTCAAGCTTCTCATAGTCGCTGCCTCCTACAAAACCGGACACTGCGTCAAAAACAGAACTGGTCTGGTTAATATCTCGCGCCGCAGCATACGTGTTTACCAACGTCGAATATTCACTATTGGCATTGTTGCTCGGCACAGGCTGCCCGGTAACACTCCACATCGGATTGCTGACCACGGTATTCTCGCCCAAGTCGGTAAAGGCAACTATGTCACGCGAATTTGTTGTAGTTCCACTTTTATTAGTAACCCATATTTCCACACGGTTTATCGTAACACCTGTCGTAATATTGGGCAAACGCGACATGGCATCGTCATATTTGTCACGGAAATAACGCGAAAGGAAGAAGTGCCGGTTTTCCTCATAATCGGTAACATCCATCTCGAAAGGTGTAAGCTGCGTTCCACCCTGAGATGATACACTCTTCGACGACGACTTTTTCTGTGAAACAACCGTCTGTAATGACAGTTTACCAAACTGTAGGTCTGTACGGATACCGAACAACGACGTAGCGCCTTTGACAAGAGACGAATTGCTCGGAAACGAAACATTACCGCCTTCAACAAGCTTTATTATTTCGTCTTCCTTACCCTCATATTTTAATTTCAAGTTTTGGGAGTCAAAATCAAACGTTGCATCAGTATTATAGTTAAGGCTCATGTCAACCTTGTCGCCTACTTTACCGTTAACGTTCAGGTTTATCTTCTCCTCGAAATTCATTGTTGTTGTCTTACGGTTACGTATAGGCAACGAAGGATTGTCAATATTCTTCAGCGTAGCACCAAACTTAAGTTCGGCTGTTCCCTGTGTCTTTATACGCACTCCGCCAGGTCCGAAGATTTTCTCTGCCGGTCCGAGGTCAAAATGCATGTCTGAAAACGAAAACTTATCCTTTCCGCCTTCCTTTGCCAAAGTATCATTCTTTTGGCGGAAAAATCGGTCAAATTCTTTCTTCTCGCTCCATTTCCGATATTCAGCCGGCGTCATAACAATAGGAGTGGAAAGATAGCTCTCGCCCATCTTCGAACCGATATAATACCTGTCAAGCGAGTCGTTGTAAACAACTTCCTGCTTTATGTTGTCAGGAAGCGTCAGATCTGCCGGATATGTGTCGAGATCGTCTTCCGTGACTGGCGTTATTCGTTGTATCCGCCAACGCGGATGCAACAATGAATCTGGTATGACCTCCTCTTCCACTATAACCGGCTGTGCCTTTATACTGTCTGCGGATACGGATTGCACAACGGCAGAATCGCGCGCGGCTGACTGCCGCGTGACATTACGTCGCGTCCTGTCGTTTTGCACGTAAGACACGGACATTGCATAACCCGCCGCTGTAACTATAAACAGCAAGAACAATAGTCCGTAAACGATTTTCCTCATCCGCAATATTTATCAATTAAAGATTAAAAGTACCTATGGCATCTATCTTCCCGTTATTTTCACTTTATCTGTTTCAATGCCAATTTCACTACTTGTTCCACTGGCAATGACGGTTGCTCGGTCAATATTGCTACAACAACCTTGGCCGACGGAGCCGGAGCAAAGCCGAGCATGGTTAACGCACCTACGGCCTCGTCCTTAACTTCCTTGTTAACCTGGGATGACGCTCCACCCTTATCGGCAGGAATTTCTCCGACAATGTCAAAATCGGCTATCTTATCCTTCAGGTCGACAATTATACGCTGAGCCGTACGCAGCCCTATGCCTTTCACCATCTTGAGCATTTTCTCATTGCCCGACGATATGACACCGCACAATTCCGCCGGTGTCATCTCCGACAGTATCATACGCGCCGTGTTGGCACCTACGCCCGATACGGTAATGAGCAGCAGGAACATGCGTCTCTCATCCTTAGAAGCAAAACCGTAAAGAGTATAAGAATCCTCACGAATGCTCTCGAATACATACAAACGTACTTCCTTTTTACCTTGAATGGCAGTATATGTGTTAAGCGTGATGTTAAGTCCGTAACCGACACCGGATGTCTCAACAACAGCGTAAGCAGGAGTCAGTTCGGCCAGTTCACCCTTTACATATTCAATCATTATTTATAAGAATTTTATATTTTACACATTTTATTAAACGTACAAGACGCGGTTTTATTGCACGCCCAATATTTTTTTGGCTTATCAAGTCATTATGCATAAAACAAATTGCGTGCCTTACTTTTCTGGTAAGGCACGCAATAATAATTGGTTTACATAAATAAAACCGTTGAAACTACTTGTATTACCAGGTAATACTCATACCAAGATTAATACTTGCGTTAGAGCTTAACGGAATGTACTCCTTACTCATCTTACCAAGAAGATGATCCATACCTATAAAGAAATTATATCCCTTTGGATGGATGTTGAGCACCCATCCCATGCTAGCCGTAAAGTTGTTGACAGCGAAGCTGACGCCTCCGTCTATCCATGACAATGGAGTCCAGTTGGCACTCAACCGGCCTTCCGTCCATGTATATGCACCTTTTATGCGCGTGCTGCTCAATGCTCCGAAGGTAATCTTGCGGTAAACAGGCAGATTGTATTCTGCGCCGACGTTTATCGTTGCGCCTATACCAGTGGTGCGTCCGCCCTGGTCGCCGTTGTCTTTCAGGTTGATGAAGTCAGCTATCTGGTCGCCGTATTTGTCGGTCTGGTCCTCGATGTCCACACCACTTCCGTCCTTTACCGATATGTCATGGAAACCGCCGAACTCAAACATGTCTGAACGGTTTACGGCCTGCATGTTGTTACCCCAGCTGATGAAACCGAGGTCGAGCACGGCTGCGTTTACTCTCCAGTCTTCATTTATCTGGTAAACAGCACCGAGGTCTACGGCCATACCGAAGCCGCTAAGTCCGAAGCCGTCAAGGTCCACATCACCTACCTTGTCGTACTCTCCCCTGTCAGGATCGTTGTACTCATCGGTCTCGGTTACATACGAGAAGCCTTTCATTGACACGTCGGCAACGGCCTGTCCTGAAACAGTCCACTTGTCATTGGGAGCAAGGTCTGCTTTCATGTTCTGCAACTTCAGGTCTGCACGTCCGAGGCCGAACAGGAACTTTACCTTCGCACCGACACGCAGCTTTTCGTTTATCTGTCGTGAATGGCCGAGAGCAAGCTCTGCATACGACATTGCATGAACGTTAATGTCGCCGATGTTATAAGTCTTATTACCTATGTTCTTGGCAAACTCGAACAGTTCGTAAGGCAAAGACATGCCGAACGAAGTCTTCGAGCTAAGCTCGATTGTGTTATAACCTCCAAATGCGCTGAATCCGCCTGACAACAGCATTATGCCAACATCGCCGGCTATACGGTTATCCCCCTTGCTGAAGCCCTCGAGTGCCTTTGACGCCGATATGTAAGGGTTCATGAACGTTGTCATCTTCTTGTCACTCGTGTTCGGATACATCGGGTTGTCCATTATCACGTCCTGGTAACCGAAGTTGCCATGCACGTTTACGTTAACGTTACCCAATGCTGGTATCGACACATAGTTGTTCGAATTGGCGAAAGCAGGGTTCATGTCGTGGCGGAACTTGTAGTCTTCCGTATAATAAGCCGAATTAAGTCCCTGGGCCATAGCTCCGCCGGCAACGGCAAGCATTACAGCCGCCACTGAATATTTTATTCTTAAAGGTTTAAGTTTCATTGTCGTTCTGGTGTTTGTTGTTAGTTAAAGTCTCCTATCACTTTTCCTACGAGCTTCACTACAATGTCGCGGGCTATGAGGAAATGTTTCTCCGAGTTGAGCGTCTTGCCTACTACGGGATTGCTGCCATCAACCGAAGCACCGCCCTCTATGCGGAATGCAATACCGTCAAGCCGCTTCAACGCACCTTTCTCGCCTTGCCTTATTTCTATATTAATAGGTGTAACCTTTGAGTTCTCTCCGTCTTCCGACGCCTGGAGCGTTGCCGGCGTCACCTTGACTGAAATCTCGTTTTCGTCTATCACGTTGCCGTCTACGTCTATCGGGTCGACCTTTACGCTGAGATATGCCGGCACACGGTTTTCTATTGCAGTACTTAAGCTAATATAAGAGTCGTCGGCCAGTTCAAGGTCGTTTATGTCATTGTTCCAGCCGTCTATTGAATCGGTATAAACAATCCTTGCATCCTTGTCGAAAGTTATGGGAGCCTCTATGCTGTAACTCGGCTTGATGTTGTAAGGACAACCCAGTTCTATGTTTGCCGTCTGCGTGGCGTCAGCCATGGCTTCGGCTGAAAACTCTATTCTGTCAGGTATCGTGCGGATAAGGTCTGACAGGTTGCCGATAACCTTTACCTCATCAAACTGGCTTGCATCTATGCCTTCGCTTCTGCGGCATATACATACCTTGGTCACGCCGTTGGGTTTTATCTTTATGTCGTCCACGTTAATCTCCGTCTTCATTCCATCCTTGACAGCTGTTATCGTACCGTCAACGAATCCATGTACGTCCATGTCGTTTTCAATACTGAGAAGTATCTGCGGATTGTACAAGTCAACCACTACGTTGCCGTCGGTAAGGAAATCAGGAACACCCGTCACTTCCACGCTTCCAAGATTGTCAAGGTCTATTATCGGGTTAAACCGTCCAGTTGCGTTATTCAGTTCGATGTCGCCAAGCTGCAAACTTGCCATAATGTTGCCTGTACCTCCACCGCTTATGTTCGTATTGTTTATCGTTACCTTGAGATCTGTTTTTACAGTAGCGTCAAGCACAATGTTGTTGTTGCCGTCAATACGGATGCTACCAAGCGAAGTGTCGGTTGCCTTGAAATTCAGCCCTTCAATGGCAATCCTGGCATTTAATACACGGTCTACGGGCACATTAGTTAAAACCAGGCGCGAGCCTTGAACCGTGCACGGACTTGAAGCGCTTGCATTACCTATCTCCATGAAAGCCGGCAACTCAATCTCCATTTCACCGATCGACAGACCGTCAATCTTCATCACATCAGGGAAAGTTATGTTCAACACCATTTCCGCGTCCACACCTACATGGTCAAGACTTACCACTTCTTCAGGCTTCTCGCCACTGTATGTGAATTTCAACACTTCGCCGCTGACAGGGAAGCTTACACTTCCAGAAACCGACCCGGGTGTTATAGTAACCGGAATACCAACAGACTCAACCGAGTTTTGTGAAACCGTTACCACGCCAATTTCCGGACGTGCAGGTTCAACGTCGTCTCCTGTCTGTTCAAATACGTAATCGCCGTTTGGCTTTACAACGACACACTCGGTTCCATCAAGTTCGAGCACGTCGGCAAGTTTTATCGTGTCGGTCGAACTTACTGGCAACGAAAGTCCGTCGCCACCCAAGCCAACCGTCATGTCTATGCCGTTGAAGTCGAAGTCATTATCCGTACAACCGGCAAAAACAATGGCTCCCGCCATAAATATGCATGGCACGAATGATTTTTTGAGTAAATAATGTTTCATTGGTTTATAGTAATGATTTGTTTTTTGCAAAAATATGAAAAATACTTCTAATTTTTCATATAAAAACAGTTAATTAGGCTTAAACACGCAGGTTTACATATAAAAAAGTTCAAAAAGCAAAAGAAATGTAAACTTAAATAATACATTTACAAACAGTCTTTATGGATGTAGTCATCCATAAAGACTGAACAGCCCCCTAAAAAGTTATGAACAAAACTTTTTAGGGGGCTGTTCAGTTATATACCATACCTATTTTACTTACAATCTGCACTTGATGCGATTGTGAATAAAGACATTGTTGATAAAAGCGCCCTCAACTTCATTTGTTCATGTATTTTATTGTCCGTGAATTCCCTTTATCATCGCAAATCTTTAGAATAAGCAATCCTTTGCTGAAATCTTTCAATTTATCCCAACCGTCAACCTTACCAAGCAATATGCCCGACGGGGTAAATACGCTTATTTCCGTCGACGAACAAATATCATTCACAATAATCGAGGTCGGCATGCTTGGTATTTCCAACACTGCCGTATCATTACCATAATCATTCCTAACAACAAAATTCACCCATGCTAATCCACCAAGATCAATATCCGTAAAGGTCAATCTCGAATAATATGGAGTTTCCGAAAAAAGAGCATTACCACACCTCGCGTTGGCTCGACACACGCAATGCCTTGGCATCTTCATAAGGGATTTTCCTCATCTGGAAAAACCGACCTTGTCTTTATCTGTGATTTTTCTTAATACCCGGCATGGGTTTCCAACAGCCACAACACCAGAAGGAATATCGTGAGTTACGACACTTCCGGCGCCAATGACTGTATCATCACCTATAACAACTCCGCTCAGAATAGTGCTACCACCTCCAATCCAGACTCGGTTTCCTATGGTAATTGGCTCAGGAATCAAGGCACCAGCAATACGCTCTGCGGAATCAAGTGAATGGTTGGCCGAATATATACTTACATTAGGCCCCAACAAAGTATTATTGCCTATTGTTACCTGCCCGCAATCAAGGATCGTACATCCGAAATTAATATAAACATCATTCCCGATAGTAATGTTTTTACCGAATTCGCAAGTAAAGTTCGGCTCCATCCAAACGCGTTCACCTACTTTCTTGAAGAGTTTCCGCATAATATCCTGGCGCCGTTCTATTTCTTCGTCTTCAGTACGGTTAAATTCCTTAAACAGTTTTTTTGCCTCAACCCTCAAGTCAAACAAATCTGCATCAAAATCATTATAGATTTGATGTTCTTGCATTTTATCCCATTCAGTCATAATTCAATCAAGTTAAGTTTCACAAAACAAAAATATATAATAATAATGAATTGGCAAAAACTTTATCCGAAGAACATGGAGCTGAATAACACTTCAACAGGATTGGCATCAGACCCATTACATCCGCAAACCAAAATTCTTTATAAAAAGAAGACGTACTTCATTTTATTACTACCGAAGATGATAAGTTATCGACACTAATGACAAGCGCAACAAATAGTGTTAATAACAATGTTTTCATGATTCATTACCTCCCATATTTCCTGTTTACCATCTTCATTTCAACATTGCAGATGCACTTCACAACCTGATCTGCAACCGCTTGTAATTATAATTCTTTATGTCTTTATATGGGACCTATTTCAAAATACACACAGCCCTGAACGAACATGTCATTCTTATTCAGAGTTGGTAGTGAATCGGTTACATTTTCATCCATAAATGACTGTTTATCAGCAAACGCGACTTTTTCTATTCCCCCCACATCCTTAATTTCCAACTTATATTTCTTTAAGATATTATTAATATTAGCGTAAATAGAAGATTTCTCGACAGCTTTGATTATATTCATCCTATTAATCTTATGATTTACCAACAAATTTGAAATTTCGATATTTAAAGTTCCACTTGTCAACAATGGGAAATCTATACTTGTCAGTTTTTGGATATCAAACTCACCTGCGATTAGTCTTATATATTCATCGACTAAAAACATTTGCTGATTGTACGTCGTTTTTTTATACATATCATCATCGCTACATGTAGAAACTATTGCTGTATCCGACATAGAAATTTTATAATTCTGAGATACAAAGTTTATTCTCATTATATGCATTTGCGGTATAACGTAAAATTCACAAAATAGATTCAGTGTGTCTCCATTCATTGTGGCATAATAATACTGTTCATCTCCAATACTCATATTTTCACCTTTCTTTACTGATATTTGTAAAGGATCATTGTATGTTATTTTCTTATCAACCGCATTGTTACAACCGATAAGAATACAAATTATACTTATTATGCAAAATTTTTCATATTCATTTATAATTTTCTATTCATAAAACATTTTAATTCTCATTCCTTAAACATAAGATAGGAAGTTGAAATATCTTCTTTAAATATATCAAATTTATCTATCAGCATTTGTATTTCTCCGTCATTATGTTTTTTAAAATATTCTTCCAACGTGTTTTTTGCTTCCTCATATTCACCAATCATAATTAAGCTTTCCGCTTTTTTAGTTATATTACTTTTTTGTGATAAATCCTTATCACACTCCGCTATGATTTTACGGAAACAAGAAACGGCTTTCAGGCTGTCACCCTCTATTTTATACTTAATTCCATAATACTCCAACCGTCTTATGTCATCATCGCTTAATAGTTCCACGGCTTTACCTTGCAACAAAAACGCTTCACGGTATTTGCCAATAAGACATAATAATTGAGATTGACGCTTCATTATGTCAAACCGCTCATCATTCGACATGCTTCCTTTTTGCATCAAGTCGCAATACCCAATAGCCTTAAGAATCATTGACGTGTCTTGCTCCAATTGGAATCTTTCGACACAACTTTCAATTGAGTCTTTATAGCAACTTAATTTACAGTCATTTGCATTAGTCCCATTACATCCGCAAACTGAAATTATTATAAAAAGAAAAACGTACCTCATTTTATTAATCCGATAGATGATAAGTAGCCGACACTAATGATAAGTGCAACAAATAGTGTTAATAACAATGTTTTCATGATTCATTATCTCCTGTATTTCCATGCTTCTGTTTTAAGCTTTATCGTATTCACCGTCTTTGTTCCGATGGTGCTGTTTTGTTAGCATGTCCCTCGTCCTGTTTCTTGAGATGAAACTTAACCGGTATGTCTATTATGTCGTATGCCGTTTTAAGCGTTTTTGATATGTTGTTTTTCTTTATAAATTCATCCGGATCTATGTAAACAAATACCCCTTCGCAAGACACATCTTCAACTTCAAGACCGTATTCATCCAGTATTTTGTTCAAGTCGCCTATCAAAGGTGTCATTTCTATGCTTTTTGCAATATCAAAATGCGAATAGTAACCGTCTTGCCATGGCTTAAAATTATCAACCAAGTTATTTGTAGCCAATACCGTGGCGTCACTCAGGTCTGACGAAAAAGCACGAATTACGCATAATTTACTTAAGTCATATACCTTGGATGCAGACTTAATGCATAATTCCATCTCACGAAGCCATTGAGTATATGTAGGAATATAATATTTGTCTGTGTAATCTACCACGCCACCTGTTGCAACAGCATTCGTATCATTATCAGCCGTAACAGCATTAATATCCAAACAAAACTTACTTGTACGATCAAAATATATGGACATACTTAAACGGTCATACATATCATTAGAACTGAATATGCATGAATACGCGGAAGTGTCTTGCTTCGTTACGACAAAGAACTCACAATACTCTCCTGACCTGTCACGAACAGAACGCACAACCGTATCTTGCTCTGGCTCATTTCCGGATACTTTACCTGAAGATGACGAGCAGCTTATGCCAAACATAAGCGCGACAGAAAGTGATAATAAAAATGTTTTCATAATTCATTACCTCCCGTATTTCCATGCTTCCGTTTTGACATTATTGTATTTACCGTTTTTGTTCCGATGGTGCAGTTCCGTCCGCATGTCCATCGTCCTGTTTCTTGAGACGAAACCTAACAGGTATGCCTATTATGTCGTATGACGCTTTAAGTGTCTTCGATATGTTTTTTTCCTTTATGAATTTATCCGGATCTATGCGAAACCATCCCCCCTCGCAATATACATAGTCAACTTCAACACCATATTCATCCAGTATTTTGTTCAAATCGCCTATGAAAGGGGTCATTTCTATGCTTTTTGCAATATCAGAGTTCCAATAATTACCGTTTTGCTTTGGCTTAAAATTGGCAACTAAGTTATTTGACGCCAAGACTGCGGCATCACTCAGATAAGGTAAAAAAGCATCAATATAGGATAATCTGCTTAAATCATACACCTTAGACGCGGACTTAAAGCATAATTCCATCTCACGAAGCCATTGCGCATACGTTGGAATATAATATTTGTCAGTACAATCAGCCATGCCTGTATCAGCAACAGTTGTGTCATTGTCCGTAACATCTAAAAACTTTCTTTCTGAAGAAAGATGTATGGACATATTTAGGCTATACTCATCATCGAATATGCATGAATACGCGGAAGTGTCTTGCTTCGTAACGACAAAGAACTCACAATACCATCCTGACCTGTCACGAACAGAACGTACAACAGTATCTTGCTTCGGCTCATTCACGGAAACTTTACCTAAAGATGACGAACAACTTATGCCAAGCATAAGCGCGACAAACAGTGCGAATAAAAATGTTTTCATAAATCTTTACCTCCCATATTTCCATGCTTCAGTTTTAATATTAGCATGTTTACCGTCTTCATTTCAACATTACATACGCATGATAGCACAAGATTCGCAACCACTCGTAGCAGGCAATTGAAAGACATTCACAGCGCCGTCAATGCGTATAATCAGAGAGCCTTTAAGGTTAAAAAACGTTCCAATTGCAAATGTAATAAAATTCACGATACATTCAAACAAAAAAAGCAAACTTCCACAAAAGTTTTATTGATTGCCGCTTAGCCACACAGCAAAATAATCACAGATTGTTATTTGGCAAATTTAAACGACTAATATCCTTTCGCAGCAAAATGTCATTATTCTTTATTAACGGCAGAAATGCTTTCATTTTGATTTTCCTTGACGCTACAGAATGGCGGCGTTATAAAAAATCTTACATCCAAGCCTGTAAAACGCCGTTTTCAGATGTGCAAAGCCAACAAGTTGGAAATAAGCCTTTTACGCATCACCAAGCATAAACTGTGCAATAAAAACACATGCAAGGCAGCATGGAATACGGCTATTTAGACGCCAATCAGCCTGCTTTTGCCCGACAAACCAGCACTTTTTTAACGGGAAAAGGCATGCTTTCAGCATGCAAAAGGGCGTCTTTCGCACTGTAAAAGGCCACGTTTCAGCATACCAAAGGCTGTATATTACGGCAGAAGTGACTATGCCTAAAAATACTTTACACCAAAAGTCCTTACT
>ULQU01013227.1_pt1 | contig 35062 bp, 25 predicted proteins | sample 1954841 | NCBI WGS metagenome assembly ULQU01 (sample SAMEA4835664, study PRJEB28245) | human gut metagenome | biome: gut microbiome; material: fecal sample | place: Denmark | collected 2008
CGGATTTTTACGCGTTTATGCCCTTAAACATAAAAAACATATGAAATATTTGCGGCTAAGGCGAGAAAAGAAGGTGTAATTAAACGGATGGTGTGCTGAAACATCCGGACGAAAAGGACGAGACTAAGACTCCCGGCTGAACAGGAAGGGACTTTGCCGGAAAAAAGTCCGGACTTTTTATAACCTAGTCCGACCTAAAAAAAAGAAAAGCCGGACTGGCGAGAGTAAAGTTTGCAAGCACTTACGAAAAATAAAGATTACAACGCCGGTAAAAAAGCGGATACATATATGTGCTAAAGCGTAAAGAACACGAACACGACTGATAATCCATTAAAAAGAAACGGGCGTCCGCATACACTTGTGTGAATATGGGACGCCCGTTAAAAAAATGCTTTAACTGCTCCGGCCAAAGACGACTGGCAGCCGGATGATACGGTTTTCGGCCTTTACTGAGCTACCTGGCGAGCTTTAAAGTCGGTAATGGTGGCTTTAAAATTACCGGATTGCTTCAAAGGGAAGAAAAGCGTACTGATGAATTTATGCGAAGACTTTCCTTTATCGTCAAACCAGAAGGTGCGGGTGGTCAAGTTATCCACCAACTTATCGTTGACATAAAGACGAGTGGCGGTATTGGTACCTTCGACACGGATTCGGGCCGTAGTATTGGGTTCGAGACGATAACGGAACTTATAGAGATAGCCATCGCGAGCGAAGCCGAGCATACCGGATACGGGATCGGACAAATAGAATGTGGTATAGTCGCTGGAAAGCAATACTGTACCCGGAGTTTCGTAAGCATCGGACGCCTGTACGGTGAACTCCACGGCATAGTTGTAACCTATACCCTGCTTGCTGAATGTTTTGTTGGGTTGAAGCTGAGCGAACTGCTCTACCACGCCATTATCACCAACGGCATAATAATAGCCCAACTCATTAACGCCCGGAGCTTCGGACAGCTGGCGGCGCTCCTGGTTGAATGTTTCAAAAGGAACCGTTGTAGAAGCAGCCGTCCACATTTTTGTAGAAAGGGTTTGCATTGCCGGCATAATACGATGATGAACATCACTTACGGAAATGCCGTTGCCTACATGATCGTTCCACACGGCAAACATACCCCCTTCGATATTGGGGTTACCTTCCTCAAAACGCTCACCACCCACGTTGGCCGGTGTCCAGTTTTTATAAAGAGATTCAATATTGAGATAATCATAATAATATCCGGCAATGGGCACTATGTAAACATAACCGTCGGGAATGCTGACAATGTGGTATCCCTGCTTAATCATTTCCTTGGGTTGCGCATAGCCATTGTACCAGCAATTCATCAAGACGTCCTTGCTCTTGACGGGAGTTGTTCCGTTGGCATGGGTGAGGGCTCCCCAAACACAGGCCTGCTTGCCGTACTTCTCGACCAGACGGATACAATGGTCGGTAAAATCGCGGAACTTTTCCACGACCTGCTTGTCGGCATTGGAATACTCGTCGGTACCGACATGCACGCGTTTGCCCACGAACACGGGATTATCGCCCTCGAGATATTCGCTGAAAAGCGTATCGACAAAGGCATAGGTTTCGGGGTTAAAAAGTTCAAGATGGTCCATGCCATACTTCTGGCTGCCGATAGAAGGCTTGTATTGCGTAAAGGCCAGCGAATGCGCCGGCACGTCGATTTCGGGAATAATTTCTACCCCCAGACTGTCGGCAAAAAGCTGGAAAGCGCGGAACTCATCCTTGGTATAATGGCCGTCGGGAGCTGCCAGACCTGGGAACTTATCACTCTCCAGGCGAAAAGCGGCATAGGTTTTGTCCCAATCCTGGTCAAAGAACTGTTTGAAGCCATTGTCATTAAGATGCACCTGAAGGGTATTCATCTTATAATAAGACATGACACGCACCAATTTTTTAAGATAGGACATGGGGAAGAACTTACGACCGCAATCAATCATGAAACCGCGTAGGGCATAGGAAGGACGGTCGGTCACTCTTCCGCAAGGAATCTCCTTGCTTTTCTCCGTCAGCTGCAGGAACGTACGTGTGGCATAATACAGCCCCTGACGAGCATCAGCCGACAGCTCGACGGTTTTGCCAACCTCGACGGTATAGTTTTCTGTTTTAGTCTTGTTCTTACCCAACTTCAGCACGACATCACCCGGCTGAGATTTACCGGTAACGATTTGCGGCCGATAGCCGTGGAACATGGCATAGTCGTCAGCCAACAATTCGGCCACGTTCTGCAAATCAGACGAAGCCTTTTTAGGCACCACGATGCGGAAATTATCAGCCAGGACAAATGACCCCGACGCCGACTTCCATTGCATAATTTCAGGAATCGTAAACGGTTTCTTTACGGGCTGCTCGGCAGCACCTGCCGGAAAAAAAGTGCATGCCGCCAAAGCTAAAGCCATCCAAATTTTCTTCATAGTATAAAAAATGGGGTTAAACAATACGAAAAATATATTTACAAAGGTATCACTTTTTTTTTACACAGAGCGCAGATATTCTATTTTTTTAAGGAAAATCACGGTATTGAACTTTACTGTTCTACAAAAAACTCAGTTAAAAACAAATTGTTCTTTCAATCCAATCGTTTTTTGCGTAACTTTGTCCGTTCAAAAAAACGAAATGGTCAAAATTCGTATGGAAGAAGAAATCTTGAAACAAAAAGTACAGAAATGGATTGTTTCCATTTCCACCTTAATTTTACTGGGAAAATTCATTGCCTATTGGATGACGCATTCGGTAGGTATTCTGACTGATGCATTGGAAAGCATTGTCAACGTAACAGCAGGTGTAATCAGTTTGTTCAGCCTGCGCTATGCTGCCCAACCCAAAGACAAAGAGCACCCGTTTGGACACGGAAAAATGGAATTGATTTCGGCCTCGATTGAAGGTATTATGATAACTATTGCCGGCGGATTCATTATATACGAAGGAATGAAACGCCTGTTCCTCCCCGAGCCGATACAGAAACTGGACATCGGTATTTATATCATCGCTGTTTCGGGGCTGCTCAATTATATGATGGGATGGTACAGCGTACGCATGGGACGACGCTACAACTCCATGGCACTGGTGGCCGGAGGAAAACATCTGCAATCGGACACCTACTCGACCATCGGACTGATTATAGGCTTGCTACTGCTATACATGACACACATCGCCTGGATTGACAGCGCACTGGCACTGGTGTTCGGAATGATCATCATCGTAACAGGAATATCCATACTGCGCAAAACGACCGACAACCTGCTGGACCATGCTGACGAGGAACTGCTCAAAGAACTGGCAGACCAAATCAACAAGGCAAGAAGCGACGAATGGATTGACATTCACAATGTAAAGGTAATCAAATCAGGTTCGTTCCTGTATTTGGACTGCGACCTGACCATCCCCTGGTACTATAACATTGAACACGGGCACGAACTGGGCAAACAACTGCACGACGTATTGTCGAAGCAACTGGCACAGAAGCTACAAATGACCATCCATCTTGACCCGTGCAACATATTTGACGTTCCCCGCTGTCATGCCTGCGGTTTGAAACAATGTCCGCACCGGAGAGAAAATTTCAAGCAACTGGAGGAAATATCACTCACCCAACTGACTTCAAACCAAGCTGAAAAAGGAGACTAAATACGCAAACTGCATGAACACGGAAAGCCCACTGCTGCAATTTGACGGACTGAAAATCGGCTATCGCCGGAAAAAAGCAATTACCCAAGAATTGTGCGGACAACTATGCAGCCATAATCTGATATGCCTGATTGGGAGAAACGGGGCCGGAAAATCAACTTTGCTCCGAACGCTGGCCGGGCTACAACCTCCCATAGACGGAGAAGTCCGCCTGAACGGGCGAATGCTCACCACTTACTCACACCGGGACATGGCCCGTATGATGGCCATTGTGCTGACCGACCGCATTACGGACGACAACATCACGGCACGCCAAGTAGTTGAAACCGGACGATACGCTTATACCGGATGGAGCGGCCGACTATCGGAAGAAGATCACCAAATTGTAGACAATGCCTTAGCTACAGCATCTTGTAAATCATTGGGAAGCAGAACAATGTGTTCCTTAAGCGACGGCGAGCAACAAAAAATACTCATGGCCAAAGCTATAGCCCAACAAACGCCACTCATCCTGCTGGACGAACCTACGGCCTTTTTAGACTACACAACTACGCCTGCCTGGCTCCACCTGTTGCATCGACTGGCTCACGAAGAAGGAAAGGCGATAGTCTTTTCATGTCATGACATTGAAACCGCACTGCGAACATCCGACGAAGTGTGGGTAATGCACGAAGGAAAACTGCTGACAGGAACGCCATCACAACTGGCGCAGGACGGTACGATAGGAAAATGTTTCGATTCGGAATACGTACATTTCAATGCGCAAAATCTACGCTTCGATATTACCCCAAACACCTGAAGCGAATTAAACTCTCAAAAAAAAGATAACCGCTCCCGTCAATAACTCCATAGAGCAGGATAAAGAAACTACCGGTTGGTCTTACGATAACTCAATACGGCCCATCCGTCAAACAATACGGCAAAAACCACCAGAATCCCCAAAGGACGGAAAAGGTCGGAAATATAACTCCCCTTGAGATAGACAGAACGCATGATTTCAATAAAATACGTAAGCGGATTGGCGGCTGCCACCCACTGAGCCCAAAGCGGCATACTACGCACGGGCGTAAAAAGACCGCTCATCAGCATAAGTACAAGAATAAAGAAAAACATCACGAACATAGACTGCTGCATAGTTGACGAATGGTTGGACACCATCAATCCTAATCCGGAAACTACCAGAATAAACACGGCCGCCGACAAATAAAGAAAGCCAAGACTTCCCATCGGACGAATCTGATAGACTACAACGGAAAGCAAGATACAAAGCGTCAGCACAACCATGCCTACAACCCAATAGGGAAAGAGTTTGCCTAAAATAAACGTAAATTTTCCTAACGGCGTTACATTGAGTTGTTCCATCGTTCCACGCTCTTTTTCACTGACAATATTGAGTGTTGGCAAAAAACCGCACAAAATGGTCAGCAGCATTACCATCAGAGCCGGCACCATAAAATGTTTGTAGTCAAGCTGAGGATTGAAAAGATAACGCTCAGACAAACTGACCGGCATCACCCGAACCGGTTGTTGGCAAAAATCCGTAACGACTGTCGTCATATAACTGACTCCCAGCCCACCCTTGGTTCCATTGATGGCATTGGCCGAAACCTGTACTACGGGACTGCTGTTTCCCTCAAGATCGCGTTCAAAATGGCGCGGGATTTCCAGGATTACGTCGGCCTCCCCTGTTCCTACCATCTGCAGAGCCTGGCTGTAATTGGGAACCATTGCCGTTAGCGTGAAGTAGTCGGTAGAAGCGACTTTCTCAACCAGACGCCGCGAAGTCATGGTATGATCATTATCGACCACACATACCATATTATACTTGATTTCCATATTGGCGGCCCAGGGCATAAGCAGCATCATCAGGCAGGGAAAAATAAAAATCAGGCGAGGAATCAGTCCGTCGCGGAACATCTGCTTAAACTCCTTTTCTATAATATATCTCAGCACCATAGGTCTATTGAAATTTAATCCAAGCGTTTCTTAAAGCGACTCAAACTGGCTGTCAACAATACAACAGCCATACCACACAATACAAGAAATTCTGTCCATACACTGCTCCAGCCCATTCCGGCAATCATCACCTTGCGCACTGCAGCAATATACCATCGGGCAGGAATAGCCTCGGCCAACAGCTGCAACGCCACAGGCATACTCTCTATGGGAAAAATCATGCCAGAAAGCAACATGGTTGGCATCATGAGCGACAGCCCTGCAAGCAACATGGCTGCTACCTGAGTCCGGGCCAAGGTGGAAATAAGCAACCCTAACGAAACGGCTACAAACACGAAAACCAAACTCAACACCGAAAGCAGCCAAAGGCTTCCGGCCACCGGCACATGAAGCACCCACACCGCAACAACCAACACCGAAAGCAAATTAACACACGAAAGGAGAAAATAAGGAACGACCTTGGAAAGAATAATGAGTAAAGGACTCACAGGGGTAACCAAAAGCACTTCCATGGTTCCCGTTTCCTTCTCACGCACAATAGAGATAGACGTCATCATGGCACAAATAAGCATCATGATAAGCCCCATCACACCCGGCACAAAATTATAAGCACTCTTCATTTGCGGATTAAAAAGAAGATGCGACTGCACGGTTACCCGGTCATGACCTTGGCCTGCCGCCATTTCCGAAAGCAGCACGCCACGGGCATAATTCACCATCATACTGGCCGTATTGGGGTCGGTTGCATCTACCCATATCTGAATGGCTGCAGGACCCGCTGCTGACTGAAGGCCCCGTTCAAAATCAGGACTGAAACCGACGACAATATCCGTACGCCCCTGCCGAAAAGCGCGATCAACGTCGGTCACAGACGACAACTTGCCCACATATACGAAACGCGGATTGGCGGCCAAACGATGCGTCATACGCTGCACCGTGGCGTCAGTCGTTGGCGACAACACCATTAACCGGCTGTTGTTGACTTCGGTAGAGATGGCAAAGCCCAAAATAACCAGCAAAGCCACCGGAAGCCCCAGCAAAATCAGCATGGTGCGCCGGTCACGAAAGATGTGACAAAACTCTTTCCGAACAAAAGCTGCAAACTGTTTCATGGCCTCACTCTATATTTATTCAGACGCTTTTTCACGCACTGTTTCTTTATTCCTTTCTGCCGGCTCCGCGTGCCAAATGGCGGAACACCTCATCCATGTCAGCCGCCCCATAGCGGCGCTTGAGCCCCTCGGGCGTGTCCAGCGCACGGATAGCCCCGTCGACCATAATGGATACTCGGTCGCAATAAGCAGCCTCATCCATATAGTGAGTCGTCACAAAGATAGTTACTCCCCGGCCTGCCGCCTGATAAATATATTCCCAAAAACGCCGACGCGTGGCCGGATCAACCCCTCCCGTAGGCTCATCCAGAAAAACCAATTCCGGATCATGCAAGATTGCGGCGGCAAAAGCCAACTTCTGCTTCCAACCCAGCGGAAGCTGCGATACCATGGTACGGCGCTCTTCCCACAATCCCAAATCCTGAAGCAGCTGGGTTGAACGCGACTTAATCAGACTGGCCGGAACGCCATAAATGCCACCAAACAAGCGCAGGTTTTCTATGACTGTCAAATCATCATAAAGCGAAAAGCGCTGACTCATATAGCCGATGTGACGCTTGATGTGCTCCTGTTCGTGAAGCACATCGCACCCCACCACGCTACCTCGCCCCTCCGTAGGCTGAAGCAATCCGCTGAGCATACGCATGGCCGTAGTCTTACCGGCTCCGTTGGCACCCAAGAATCCGAATATCTCACCGCGTCTTACCGCCAGCGAGATATGGTCAACCGCCGTAAAATCACCAAAACGCTTGGTCAGCCCTTCTACCTTAATCACGGCATCATCAGTACCTCCACCCGTATCACGCTCAAGCGGAGGCGGACAAAGCACATCGGCATGACGACGCAACAAATCCTCGGGTTCCCCTACATCCACCACATGTCCGTGCTGCATAAACGCCATGCGATGACACCGGCGGATTTCGTCAATATAAGGTGTAGCCACCACAATACCAATGCCTTCTTTCGCAAAGCGCTGCAACAAGCTCCAGAATTCAGCCCGCGACACGGCATCGACTCCGGTTGTGGGTTCGTCGAGCAAGAGCAGGCGCGGACGATGAATCAAGGCACAGCAAAGCGCCAGTTTCTGCTTCATTCCTCCCGACAACTGCCCGGCCCGACGGCGCCGAAACGGCTCCAACTGTACGTAAAGGTCGTAAATCAGGTCTTTGTTGTCAGAAAACGACACGCCAAACAACGAGGCAAAGAAATTCAAGTTCTCCTCCACCGACAAATCAGGATAGAGCGAAAAACGCCCCGGCATATAGCCTACATGGCGCCTCACATAGCGCCAGTCACTCACCACGTCATGCCCCTGCAGGCTTATCGCTCCCTTGTCGGGCAAGAGCAACGAAGCCAAGAGCCGGAACAATGTCGTTTTTCCAGCTCCGTCGGGACCAATCAGCCCGAATATTTCCCCTGCCTGCATGGCCCATGACACATCATCTACGGCCTGCACTCCGCTACCGTAGCATTTACTCACGCCCTTAAGGCGCAAAAGTGCGTCATCGTCAGCAGACGCACTGACATCAGGATGCTTATTTCTTGAAAACCACTTCACCATACATACCCAGTTTGATGCCCCCGTCGTTACGCACCGCAATCTTTACGGCATACACCAGGTTGGCCCGTTCATCACGTGTCTGAATGGTTTTGGGCGTAAATTCTGCCTGATCCGAAATCCAGGTAACACGACCGTCATAACGCCTGTACCCCTCGCTCCCGTCATCGGCATAAACCACAGCTTTCTGGCCCAGTTTAATCCGGCTGACCACCGAACCTGTCACATAAGCCCTCAAAAACACCCGGCTCATATCGGCCATACGGAAAAGCGGTGTGCCCACTCCTACTACTTCGCCGGCTTCAGCATATTTGGTTAATACCACGCCATCCATGGGAACCTGAATGTGGCAGCGACGTATCTGGTCGTCAATCTCGGCTATCTGATAGCCCGTGGCCTGCTGCCTGCTTTCAACCGACTGATTGCCGGTAGTCAGGGTGGAAAGTTGCGCTTCCAGCTGTCGGCTCAACACGCCCAACTGTGCTTCAGCGTCGTCAAGCTGCTGCTGCGTGCCGGCTCCGCGAGCCACGAGATCGCGCAGGCGGTCAACTTCAATCCGGGCACGCTCTATCTGCCGCCGGGTGGCGGCTACCTGTTTGGGCACATCGGTACGCTGGTGAAACAAGGCCGACTTGCTGGACACGAGCCCGGCCCTTTTCAGGCTGAGAGGCACCGTATCAACCAGCCCCACCTCCTGCTGCACCCGGAGTGCATCGCCTTCCTCCACATCCAGACGACAGAGCCTGCCGCCCGTTTCGGCTGACACCACAACTTCCGTACTTTCAAAAATACCGGTTGCATCGGTCTTCAAGGTTTTCTCACGGCAGGACACGAGTCCCGCCGGAATGGCCACCAACCCGATTAAAGCCAGCGCCACTATCCTGACGGACATACGATTAGTCTTCATGGGTTATAAATTTCCAGTTATACACTGCATTCTTATATTGTATGGCATGGAGGGCCCGCGCCTTGCGGGCGGCATGCTCCGCCGAGACCTCCTGCAACATGTCGTTGACCGTCATTACCCCCAGCGCGGCCTTGGCCTCGGCTGCCTGCCGGATATTGGCCCGCAGGCTGATCAGTTCGTCATCGTCGTTCATCATACGCTGCCACTGATCTATTTCAACCGACGTCTGCCGGGCTTCCATGCGTTTGTTGAGCAGGAATGTCTGCCGGGCGGCTTCTACTTCCTGCTTACGTTGTGCCACCTTCAGGCGGTCGGACTTAAAGGTATAGAAACGGCTGATGTTCCAGGTCAGCCGTACGCCGGCCACCATATATGGTGAAAACTTGTTTTCAAGCACGTCGAGCCCCGGCTTTCCATAGGCGGCCTGCATAAAAATGCCCAGTTGCGGCCGCAAACCTACATTCAGGGCGTGCCGCCGCGTATCCAGCTGCTGCAACTGCAAGTCGTAAAGCAGCATTTCGGGACGTGCGTCAAAATTCGGATCGTCATACGTTCCGCCCGAAACCTCCGGCTCCACCAGCCGGCCGGGGTCAACCGACGGCAGGCCGGTAAGCAGCGCCAACACACTGCAATAGGCCAGCCGGCCGCAATACAGCTGTATGGAATCCTGACGTGCCTTAATCTGCTCTACCCTTACGGCGTCGAGGTCGGCACTGCCAGCCACGCCCTTTTCGCACCAGGCTGCCACCTGCCCGTAGTTACACTCCAGCTGGCGCTGCCAGATGGAATTCTGCTCCAGCTGTGCCGTAAAAAGCAAGATGCCGAAATAAAGCTGGTTGACCCGTTCGCGCAGGGCATACAGCCCCACTTCTACCTGCTGCCGGTCGACGGCGGCTCCCGCCCGGATGTCGGCCTGGTTGCTCTTGATTTCGCCGCCATCCCAAATGGTCTGGTTCAGTTCAAGCATGGCCCGGTACTGATCCTGCGAAAGTGCGTCAACCTGCACGCCCGGAAATTCAAACGGAATCTTCGTCACATCCGACTGCCACGTGCCCTGCGCCGTCAGCCGGAGCTGGGGCAGATAACCTCGGGCTGCATTGTCAATCGAATACTGTGCCAGACGCTGAATGATATTCATGCGCGACAATTCGGGATAATGCCGGCGCGCCAACTGGTAGCAACTGTCTATGGTCAGTTGCGCACGGACTGCGAGCGGAAACATCCACCCTGCCGCCACCAGCCAGACTATCAGGTAAAAAAGCTTTCTGTTCATGACTTGAGTTTTAAACGTTGGCATATGACCCGGACATTCTCCTCCTTGCGGCGCTCCAGAAAAGCGGCACGGTGTGTGGGATCAGCCACAAAGAAGGGGTCAATCAGACTGCCGGCCACAAAATAAAACACGTTAAGCGACACCATGTCGATAATGAGATCTTCACAGGTAATGGGAGCAATCTCCCCCTTACGCACGAGTTCGTCCACCTCGGGCTGCAAATGACCTACCACGGTCTGCATCAGACGGAACATCGGCTGGCGCACCCGGTTCATGCGCTCACTGTCGGCCGCTGAAATTTCGTGGAGCAAAAAGCCCGGCAGTCCGGGATTGGCCGCCAGGAAGTCAAAATGCGACCGCAGCCCTTCCTCAATACGCTGCATGAAGGGCAGATGACTTTTCATAAAAGCCTGAAGCAAAGCGTGCCCCATCAGCTGCAACTTGGCTTCGAACACCTCATGAAAAAGGCGTTCCTTGGTACCGTAATAATAATGAAGCATGGCATGCGTTACTCCTGCCCGCCGCGCTATGGCTACGGTTTTGGCGCCGGCATATCCCTTGGTCAGGAACTCAGCTTCGGCGGCCCTCAATATGGCTTCCTGCCGGTTGGATTTCTCGTCTTTCATAGTCAGCATGCTATGGACGCAAACCATAGCTAACAATTTTGTTAATATAATCGCAAATGTACGAAAAAAAACATATCCGACAAACTTGCGCCTCGTTTTTAATATACCCCACCCGCCTTTTTTTGCGACCGGAAAAACCATCTTTCTCGACGCCAGTCAATCCGCAACCCAACATCCGGCACCTCATTCTTTTTACAAGGCATCTTGTTTGTTTTTCCCGGCATCTGAAATTTTTTTCTCACCCCACGGCTCGACACAGCAGCCACGCACTCAAAAAAAGGCTAATTATTAGTAAAACATTTTACTATTATCAAAAAAAGCCATAACTTTGCACCCGATAACACCCAACGCACATAACATCTATACATCATGGAAGCTCATGACGGACTCCTGGCGCGCGCATGGATTATTCAACTCATCCATACGCGAAAAGCGGTACGCCTGGCTATGCGCAGGGCTCTGAAGAACAGTGGAGCGGGTATTAGTTTTGAAATGTTTCAAGTGCTCAACTGTCTTTGGCAGGAACACGGCATCAGCCAGCAGATGCTGGCCGAACGCTTAGGCAAGAACAAGGCCTGCCTGCCCAACCTCATGACACAACTGGAAAAACGCGGTTACATATACCGCGAGGAAGACACTCACGACCGACGGAACAAACTGGTTTACCTGACCCCCGCCGGAAAGGAGTTTCAGCGCCAGGTCATGCCGGCCATCTACCGCGTTTACCAACATATTGAAGCTTCGTTCAGCCCTGACACCATCAGTCAGAGCCAGGGTAACTTAAAGACATTACATGAAATTCTGGAAAAATTTTAAACACTTCCTGACGGGGCTTATCCTGCTGGCCCCTCTTCCTGCCGCCACCCAGCCCCGCCTGCTGCTGAGTGTAGACAGCCTGCTGCAACTGGGCATGGCGCAGAACGTGCAGCTGCGCATCCTGCACCAACAAGAAGAGATGGCGCGCTCAAGAGCCAAAACGGCCCGCACGGCCAAGCTTCCCGAGGTTCAGGTGGGACTGAAAGGCGGCTACCTGGGGCAGCCCATCGTGTTTCGCGAAGGACTCTCACACCCCACCCGGCCACAGTCGCCCCACTGGCTGCAGAACTACGAAATCGACCTTTCGCAACCCATCTATCAGGGAGGCCGGATACGCTATTCCATAGAAAAGGCCGACATCGAACAAAAAATTGCCGAACTGCAGACCCTGCAGAACGAGGCCGACATCAAGCTCGCCCTGCTGGAACAATACATGCAACTCTTCAGCCTCTACAAGCAGCAAACGGTACTGGCCCGCAACATCGAAGAATCAACCAAGCGCCTTGAAAACATCAAGAGCAAGAAACGGCAGGGCCTCATCACCAACAACGACGTGCTGCGCAGCGAACTGCAACTGACCAACGACCGCCTGGCCCTGCAGGAAGTAGACAACAGTCTGACGCTGATGTCGCAGCAACTCGACATTCTGCTGGGTCTGGACGAGCAGACACTTATCGTACCCGACACGACCCTGCTGCGTCAAATCAACCCCACGTCGGATTATGCGGACTATCTGCAAAAAGCATATCGTGACGACTGGACCATGCGACGCCTGCGTCAGGAAACCCAACTGGCGCTCAACAACCAGCGGCTCGTAAAGGCGGAATTCCGGCCCCAACTCTCCCTTTACGCCGGCAACACACTGGCGCGCCCCATTACCCGCACCATGGCCGACTATTACAACAACAGCTGGAACATCGGACTGACCCTGAGCTATCCGCTCTCATCGCTCTACAAAAACCGGCACAAGCTGGAAGAAGCCCGTCTGAACATCGACGCCTCACAGCAGCAGGAAGAACTGCGCAAACAGTCGCTGCGCATGGAAATCCGCACGGCCCTCATCCGACATCAGGAAGCACAGGACCGCGTCAAGGCTCTGGAACTTTCAGTGCGCCAGGCCCGCGAAAACTACCGCATCATGCGCAACCGGTATTTTGGCCAGCTCAGCATTCTGACCGACCTGCTCGACGCCAACAGCGTGCTGCTCGACGCAGAACTGCAACTGACTACGGCCCGTGCCCGCGTCATTTATACTTACTACGAATTACAAAAGGCCTGTGGCCTGCTATAAAAACATATAAGTCATGGTATCACTCCAACAAAAGCGCCGGCAACTGCGGCGCGTCCGCATCCGCAACATCATCATCAACGTAGTGTGCATCATGCTGGTGCTGTGCGGAATCAGCTGGACAGCAGCCTACTTTTGGCGCTATGCCAATTACGAAGTCACCAACGACGCCTTCATCGACCAGTATATCGCTCCTGTCAACATCCGCGTAGCCGGTTACGTCAAGGAGGTACGTTTCAAGGAACACCAGTATGTTCATCGTGGCGACACCCTTCTTATACTGGACGACGAAGAATATCGCATCAAGGTCATGGAAGCCCAGGCCGCCCTGCTTGATGCCGAAGGCTCAAACGAAGTGCTTCACTCCGGCATCCGCACCTCTGCCACCAATGTCGACGTTCAGCAGGCCAACATCGATGAAGCAAAGGCCAAACTGTGGCAAGCCGAACAGGACTACCGGCGCTATCAGAAACTGCTTGAGGAGGAATCCGTTGCCCAACAACAGTTTGAGCAAGCCAAAGCCACCTACGAATCAGCCAAAGCGCGCTATGAGGCCCTGATAGGGCAGCAACGCATGGCCCGCTCCCAGTTTACGGAAACCAACCGGAAACAGAAAAACATGAAAGCCGCCATCATGAGCCGCCAGGCTGCCCTGAAACTGGCCCGGCTCAACCTGTCGTACACCGTAGTGACGGCGCCGTACGACGGCTACACGGGCCGCCGCACACTGGAGCCGGGGCAGTACGTTTCGGCCGGTCAGACACTGACCTACATGGTACGCAATCAGAACAAGTGGGTCACGGCAAACTACCGCGAGACACAAATTGAAAACATCTACGTAGGACAGAAGGTACGCATTACCGTCGATGCGCTTCCGGGACGCACCTTCTGGGGACGCGTTACGGCCATTTCCGAAGCCACGGGTTCCAAATATTCACTCGTACCCACGGATAACTCTGCCGGCAACTTTGTCAAGGTGCAGCAGCGCATTCCCGTGCGCATTGAGTTCACGCAGGTGGATTCAGCCGACATCAGCCGCCTGAGGGCGGGCATGATGGTGGAAACAGAAGCCATCAAACGCTGACAAATTCCATCTTTCCCGACAAACATCATCAACCTCCGATTTCTCTGACAGCACATGGTATCACTTAATCTGCCGCTACGCTCATGGGTGCCGCAATGGTTAGGAATCATTGTGGCCTTTGTCATCATTCTGCCGGTATCCATGCTCAACGGAGCCTACACGGGCAGCATGCAGGAGGTTTCGGGCACACTGGGCGTGCTGAGTGAGGACATCACCATGGGCTACTACGCCACTTCGGCCGGCATGGCCGTGGCCTACCCCATTGTTACAAAAATCAACACCAACCTTACGCCCAAGACCATGCTGCTTTGCGACCTCACGCTGCAGGCCATTCTGAGCTTTCTGTGTGCACGGTCGACCAGCATCGACCTGATTATCTTTCTCAGCTTTCTGATTGGTTTTCTGAAAGCCTTTGTCATGCTGTGGTTTATTTCAAACATCAAAAAGTTTTTCAGTCCGCACGACATCCGCAGCGAATTCTATTCCTACTTTTTTCCCATCGTATTTGCCGGCGGACAACTTTCCATGGCCCTTACGGCCCAGCTGGCTTATTACTACGACTGGAAATACATGTACTATTTCATGATGATTATGCTCATGCTGGCCATTCTGCTCATTCTGATATGCTTCAAATATGCCCGAAGGCCGGTATATATCCCCTACAAGGAAATGGACTTCCGCAGCATGCTGCTGGCAGCCTCCTCGCTGCTCATGGCCATGTATGTGCTGTGTTACGGAAAGACGCTCGACTGGTTTGCCTCGTCCAAAATAATCTGCTACACCCTGCTGGCCCCCGCCCTGCTGGCCCTGCTGCTATGGCGCCAGCAACACGCCGAAAAGCCCTATGTCAGCCTCAAGCCGCTGGGCAGCTGGAAGCGGCTGCTGGGATATTTCTACATGCTGATGATCATGTTTTTCAGTTCTACCAGCACCCTCGTAACCAACTACCTGACAACCATACTGAAGGTTGACAGCGTACACACCAACAGTCTTTGCCTGTGGCTATTGCCGGGCTTTGCGCTGGGCGGATTCATCTGCTTCTGGTGGTTCAGGTGGCAAAGATGGCGTTTCCGTTTCCTGATTGCGGGCGGTATGTTCTGCTTTGTCATTTATTTCGCCATTCTTTATTTCGGCGTCAGCCCCACCAGCACTTATGAGATGCTCTATCTGCCCACGTTTTTCCGCGGACTGGGCATGATGACCCTGATTATTGCTTTCGGCCTGTATGTAGCCGAAAATCTGGAATTCAAATATTTGCTTTCCAACGCTTTCTTCGTCATTCTGTTCCGCTCTGCGCTCTCGCCCGTTTTGGGCATGTCGGTGTGTTCCAACGCACTCTACCACCTGCAACAGAAAAACTTCTATCTGCTTTCGGAGTCGGTAACCGCTGCCGATGCGCTGGCTTACAACAATTACACCTCCTCGCTGCAAAGCGCCCTGGCGCAGGGACACGGCATGAGCGAAGCCGAACAACTGGCCACCACCTCGCTCTACAATACCCTCTACCAGCAAAGCCTGCTGCTTTCGCTGAAAGAGATGCTGGGCATACTGCTTATTGCCACGCTTATCATTGCCGTGGTATCTCGCTTCATTCCTTTCCACAAGACGGTGCGCGTCAAGGTGCTCAAGACCGGCAAGGACATGATCTAAAAAAAACAGCCGGTCGACCGCTCCCTGCATTCGGTGTATACAAACCCGGCACTAAAAAAACTTTCCTCCCACCTTTTTTGTTTCAGGTAGGAGGAAAGTTTTTGAAGATGCTTCCCCAGAGTGTGTTATCTTTTCCTTAAACGAATGGAATAAATGGAAGGCTTTCCATCGGAAGCCAAAATCTTTATCCGTATTTTGTCCGTCCGTACCATTTGCTCAAACGGAAGTTCTATAAAGCCATAGCCCATAAAACTCTGCGGTTGGGTTTTCGGATCAACACTCCCCTGATACAAGTCGTTCCACAATCCGTCCGACTGATAGGCAATGCTGTATTTCAGAATACTGTTCTGCCCTATAACAATCAGCATGTTGTTGAAATCCGATTTTTGAGCGAGTGTCACGTCCAACGTAGCCAATGAATCTCCGGTCCATGCGGTAGAAACGTCGCTGTCAATTGCATATTCTGCATCCTACCCACGTATTCAACATACCTCACCCTCTACGTTCAATATCCCGGCTATGGTAAGTTGCCCCGTTTTATGTTTTTTTAAAAGCCCGTAACGCAGCTCGCGCATACTCGTCACGTTTTTTTTCCTACCTTTGCCCTGTAACAACCGGCTACCCACACCTTAATCTATTGCTGTCATGTGTTTTCGGAAACGCAGGAAAAACAATTTCCGAAACATATTTCCATGCCTCGAAATGCATATACGGAGAAAGGTGCGCGCCAGCCCTTACCATAACTGAAATCTACTTATCCTCAAAAAAGACTATGAACTACAAAACTTACTCTCTTGCGCGGCTCAGCGTATGGCTCACGACACTATGTCTGTGTCCGGCCCTTCCGGCAAACGCCCAGGTGCGTGAAACGCAACCTCCAACTCCCCTGCAACGTCCGGACCATGTCAACAACGCAGACCTGCGTTTTTTTCCACCCGTATTCAATCAGGACGGCGGTTCCTGCGGTTCAGCCTCACGCATCGGCTATATGTTTACCTACGAAATCAACGCCTATCGCGGTACCGACGCTTCGCTTCCCGAAAACATCTACCCCACCCACTTCACCTGGCTGCTTACCAACAGCCATTCCGGTAAAGAGGGCATGGCCCGCGCCAATGGCGTGCCCAACTCCGTAGTGTACGGCGGAAACACATACTCCCGCCTGTTCGGCAATCAGGACTGTGCCGACCCCGATTTTGGCTGGATGCAAGGCTATGACAAATGGTATTCGGCCATGTTCAACCGTATTGAGCGCAACTCATTCTCACCCTATGGGCTGGATACGGAAAAAGGCCGCGAATATCTTAAAAACTGGTTGTGGAACCACCAGGGCGACAATCAGTACCTCGCCGGCGGAATCTGCGGAATTGGTGTGGCCAGCGCCTGCAAGCAGGCCGAAATCGGCGATGACCCCGACGGCACCAACCGGGCAGCCGGCGTTGTAGGACAGAAATACGTCACCCGTTGGGGCGACGGCGTTGACCACGCCCTGACCATCGTGGGCTATGACGACCGCATCGTATTCGACCTGGACAGCAACAAGGTATATGGCGAACGCGACAAGGACGAGCGTGGCGCATGGATCGTAGTCAACTCCTGGGGCAACCGCTGGGCCAACCAGGGATTCATCTACTGCCCTTACAAATACAGTTTCCCCGTACGTCAGCACGAGGGCGGAGCCTGGAAACCGGAGTTCTACCATGTACGCAAAAACTACCGCCCCTTGCGCACTCTCAAACTGAACATGGACTATGACCACCGCAGCGAACTCAAACTGATGGTGGGTATTTCCTCTGATCCCTCAGCCACCAAGCCCGAAGCCACAATCGAACTGGAACACTTCAAATTTGCCGGCGACGGACGCACACGGCGCGACCCCATTACACCGGACGCAGCCACCCCGATGCTCGGCAAATGGGCCGACGGAAAACTACACCACGAACCCATGGAATTTGGCTACGACCTGACCGACCTGACCGCCGGTTTCGACATGAGCCGTCCACTTAAATACTTTTTTATCATTGAGCAAAGCAGCCGAGCCGTGGGCCAAGGTACGATATACCAGGCATCCATCATGGACTACCGGCACGACCTGAAAGGTGTGGAAACGCCCTTCTGCAACGAGCAAGGCAACAGTATTTCGCCTGACGGCGTACACACTTACCTGCAACCCGGCGGAAAGCAAACCACCGTGCTCACAACCGTTGTATGGGGCGAACCGCTGTTTGCGCCCAAAAACCTGCGTGTTTCTCCTGACGCAAAAAACCTGATATGGGATGCGCCACAGCCATCACACCTGCCCCTGCTGGGATACGTCATCAATAGGAACGGACTACCCTCCGACACGCTGATGACCAATCAAGAATGCAGTTATGCAATCGGCACACACGACGGACAAACCGACCTGACATCCTTCTCCGTAGCGGCACTTTACGACCTGACCCAAACGGCCGGCCTCAATCCGAAAGAATCAGCCGCAATAAAAACCGATACTGCAAAAAAATGGCTGCCGCAACACTGGACACACACCGAGCTCAAAGCCACTTCGGTAGCTTCGTCGCCGGTATTCCCATTCCTGTCAACTCCGCAAAAAGCACAGGCCCTGCAACTGAAAGACGGAAAGCTCACCATCCCCGACCTGTTCAACACGGTCTACGAAAATGTGACCATCGAATACTGGTTGCGCCCCGACTCCTGGAAAGACTGGAACCAGAGCGTAGGCCCGGGATGGGGAAATTTCCTGATTCATGCCAACAACAACGGGTCGCTCTCTGCCGGATGGGACAGTGACAGCCGCCTCAACTCTGACTCAGCTCTCGTCAGCCCCGGAAAGTGGCATCATTTTGCCTTTGTCATAGCCGGTCATACGCTGACGGGCTACATCAACGGCAAATCCATCGGATCCGTCACTTCAACCAACCGACACGGCATGCCGGCGTTCGGCTCATTACCCTTGGGCCGCGGAGAAAGCGGCGGTATTGACGGACAGCTGGCAGAAATACGCATCTGGAGCGAAGCCCGCACGCCGTCAGAAATTGCCACGGACATGTACGACTCATACACTCCGGCCGGACTTCCATCTACACTGATAGCCTATTTCCCCGGACAAATTGTCACCGGAAACGGCAAGTCTGGAGCGGAAAAAGAAGAAACAGATTCACTGTGGCGCGACCTGACCGGGAGACACCACGCTTCGCTGTCGCATCACTGCACGCCTGCACCTTTACCCGACTTCATGCACCGCACGAACAGCCGGAATGTTGCCCTGCAAATTGTGTCTGCTGACTCTTCCTATCAAGCCGGATACGAATATAACTTCAGCTATACGGGACCGTCGGATTTGAACCGCGTTCGCTGGACACTGAAACCACTGGAAAACAGAAAAGGGAAACATAAGAACATGGCTGAACCAGAAGAATGGGAAGTTCTGCATCCTACCATATCCTTCCTGCACGCCGGCTCTTACCTGCTGCAACTTACCGGACAGACCGAAAACGGTCAAGTACTGAACGACACTGACACCATTAAAGTAGAACAAACCGGAATTTCAGCCGACATAACCTCGTCGAGTATCATCGGACGAGCCGGCGAGCGCCTCAGCTTCCGTCCGTCCTCTCCCATACCCGGCGCATGCTACGAATGGACGTTAAAAGGTGCCGACCGCCCGACCGTTTATGCCCTGAATGCCGGAGCCACCTACGAACAGCCGGGACACTACCGCGTACAGCTCAAAGTGACTGATCCGCTCAGCGGCCGTCGTGCCACCGAACGGCTGACTCTGCTAATCAAGCCCGTAGCGCCGGTTGCCGACTTTGAATGCAGTCCGATGAGCCTGCTGAAAGGAGAAACCGTCACGCTCACCGACAAGAGCCGTTACGCTCCCACCCAATGGAACTGGCAACTGGACAGCCGCCGTCTGAGTCTGCGCACAGAGGGCCGACACCCGCAAATCCGCATGGACGAACCGGGCACCTACGACATTACGCTTACAGCCACAAATGCTCAGGGAAGCAATGTAGCCACACGCCGGCACGCACTGGTAGTATGCAACGCCGACAGTAAGAACGGACTGAACTTCAGCCGTGAGGAAGCTGCCGTCAGCATGCCTCAAAAACTCTGGGCCGACTCAACAGAACAAATGACCGTTGAATGGTGGATGAACCCGTCAGCCCAGCGTGCTACATCAGGAATTGGCTATTCCGCCGCCACCTGGCAAATTACGGGACGCGACAACGGTTCGCTCGTATTTACAGCCGACAGCGCCAGCTGCGATGCCGGCGCCGGATTCCTGCAACCCAACCAGTGGCATCACTATGCCGTAAGTTTTGATCAAGGTACTGTACGTTTCTACCGCGATGGCGAGATTTTCAGTTCCGCCTCACTGTCACGTACGCTCAAGAACACAGGCAAGGACAAGAAACAAACCGTAAAACGCCCCATCACCAGTATTCCGGCAGCGGACACGCTTCGTTTGGGTGGAAAACAAACCCCAATGAACGCCGTTATCGACGAACTGAGAATCTGGCAAAAAGCTTTGTCTGAAACAACGTTACAGCATTACATCAATGCTCCGATTCAGCACATTGACAGTGCCGAAAAGGCCGACCGGCTTTTGCTTTACTACGACTTCAATCAAAACGGCGGTGACGTTCAGGACCGCACCTATGGCAAACATCACGGAAAGCGCACGGCATTCGGCCCCGACGGTGACGCATGGGGTCGCTCAACCGGAGTTTTCAGCCTCAACTTCAACCTGCCGCTGCGTGACCTGACGGAACAAATGCTGCCACAAGCCAAGATGCCCTTTGCTGCCGGACAAACGGTAAACACGAAAGATGCCAAACGATTCCGTGCCTTCAACGCTGCCGACAGCCTGCATCCCGACCGCAAATGGATTATAGAGAACTACGTAAACCAGGGTGACAGCATCACCACCGGACTCTACGTGGACCGCAACAAGCAGGATGCCCTTTGTGTATACACCGGTTGGGACGGATTTGCCAACCGGCTTGAAAATCACAAATGCTATTGCGTATTGCAGCTGCAACCCGGTAAATATGAATTTGAAGTTACGCCCTATCAGGGAACCGGCCTGCAAGGTGGCAGCTTGATCGTTGCCGAGGGTAAGGGTCTGCCCAACGCAGACCAGACCGATCAGGCCATTGCCAGCTGCAGCCTATCGGAAGGACGACTTACATTCGTGCTTGACGAAGCAAAAGAAGTATCAGTCGGTATGCTCTTTAATCTGAGCGGAAGAGCCGGTGTGGCCATCAAAAGCATAGCCTTGCGTCAGGCTCAAATCAAAGCCATTCCCTAAAAAAGAGTACAAGTATCATTATACTGAAGCGGTTTCCTACATCCATTGCTTTAGCCGGGTAGGAAACCGCTTTTTTTCATTTTATCAAAAATCCGCTGTGGCTTGTTTTACCCATCCTTTCTGCGTATTTTTGTTTCCGTCAAATATGCTTATAAGTTCTGACTATGAAAAAATGTACGTTCATCAGTTTCCTGCTTTCTCTTACTATAGCCTGTGGTAGCACTTCATGCGCCCGACAAACAACCACTCAAACCCACACCATTAAAGACAACGGCATAACCATTACCTGGATTCAGGATAACGCGACGCCCAAAACCATGCCGGCTTCATTATTTTCCCAAGAGGCGCAGGCCGTTATTGACAGCCTGGGCATGAAGGAGAGTGGCATTCCCTCCACCATCAGTTCTTTTCTGGTACAAGTTGGAGGAAAAAACATATTGTTCGATACCGGCTTGGGACTGCCCGACAGTCGCCTGCTGAAAGCCCTGCAATCGTTACAGATTTCCCCAGACAACATTCAATACATTTTTCTCACCCATTTCCATGGTGACCACATAGGCGGACTGCTGACAAACAAAGGAGAAACCGTATTCAAACAAACACAGATTTATGCCGCCAGGGCCGAATATGAAGGATGGATGAAAATGCCCCAAAACCAACGGACACAAATTGAAAAAACTGTATCAGCCTATGGCAACCGGCTACATTTGTTTTCCTACTCCGATACCTTACCCGAAAACATCTGCGCCTTGGAAGCAAAAGGACATACACCGGGACATACAGTATACCGCATCGGCCGTTTTTTTATTGCCGGCGATTTGATACACGGTGCGACCTTGCAAATCCTTCATCCGGAGTTTTGTGCTTCATATGACCAGCAGGCAGAACAAGCCGTCAGCACACGCCGGTACTATCTGGAATACGTGCGCCGGAATCATCTTATTATGGCAGGCATGCACTTACCAGCCCCTGGGTTTTGGGAACCTTAAATTTCACTTCCTGTTCTTTAGGATATCCTGAAACAAACGGCTACTTCACGATGATTTCATCCGCAAACATCCATGCCCCCCGAATACCGTTGGGTTCCGTCGTCACACGGATATAACATGCCCGATCATTACCCTGAAAACCATAACGGTGGATAGTCAGTTTTTCTTCTGTTACAGGAATTGTCGTTTCTTCCTGCTTGAGCAAATGGAACTGATGGCCATCGGCCGATTTCAGGAACTTCACACTGCGAGGCAACCACACCCCCGGCGCCGTAAGTTGCATGAAACTTACTGAAATCTGACTGAAATCCTGCTCCTTTCCCAAATCAACAATCACATCCAGTCCTTGCCCTGAAAATCCTTGCCAGCGCTGATCGGTATATGTCCATCCGCCTTGCAGCCCATCAGTCAGGGCACTGTCGGCCCCAGCCGGGTAATAAGAAGAAAAAGGCCGTACGTAAACAACCTTTGCGCCACGAGCCAAATGGTGTTCAACGACCTCTGCTTCCGGCCGCGGGCCATACTCTCGGGACAAATCAAAAGGATTATAGCCCCTGTTTTTCAAACGGACAACCTCGGCCAAAGCATTCCGCCGGAAACGCGTCCAGCACTTGGATTCCGGTTGTGTCCATCCCACCTCTGCCAAAGCCAGCAAGCGCGGATACAACATATATTCTGCATGAGCCGGAGTCGTCACATACTCTGTCCACAAATTAGCCTGCACCCCCATGATACCGGAATGACTGGACAAACTGACAGCGGGATCGTAAGCATAGACTTTTTGTAACGGCAGATAACCGCCAATGGCTTCCGGCTGCGTAAACGGTGCATCTTGATAACTGTCAAAATAGCAGTGGCTGCCCGGAGTCAGCACAACCTGCATGCCGCGCTGCAAAGCAGCAGAAGCCTTGTCCTCTCCCCTCCAAACCATTACAGCCGAAGTTTCGGGTGAAAGTGAATCACCTATCACCTCGTCCCATCCAAGCAGGTATCGGCCGTGGGCTTTCAAAAATTTTTCAATACGACGAATCAAATACCCCTGCAACTGTGCGGGGCGCTGCAGTCCCTCCCTTTTCATACAAGCCAAACAGTCGGGACACTTGGCCCAGTGACTCACATCAGCCTCGTCACCGCCTATATGGATATAGGCAGAGGGAAACAAATCCATCACTTCCGACAGCACACCTGTCAAAAACGTAAAAGTCTGTTCCTTTCCTACACAAAGTTCACTGCCCGGTTTCTGCCCGCCTCCGCAAGCCAATTGCGGCAAAGCATAAAGCACTTCCTCACTATGAGCCGGCATTTCGATTTCCGGAATAACTTCAATATGGCGCTGACGGGCATATTCTATAACTTGCCGCACATCGTCCTGCGTATAATATCCACCTGTTGCTCCCGAATCCGTGGCCTCACAATAAGTCCTGCCGTTGTTCCACCAGCTTTTCCAATCTGGAAACGGACGATAAGCCGTCTGTTGCGTCAACTGCGGATACCGCTTTATCTCCAACCGCCATCCGGGCCCGTCGGTCAGGTGCCAATGAAAACGATTCATCTTGTAGCGCGCCATAGCATCAATTTGTTTCATTACAAATTCCTTATCGAAAAAATGGCGCGACACATCGAGATGCAATCCCCGCCAGGCATACCGGGGCTCGTCAGTGACAGTAACGCAAGGCAATATAAAAGTATCAGCATATTCAACCTGCATGGCGGCTCCGGCCAGTTGCTGCAACGTCTGAAAAGCATAAAACAACCCTGCCGGCTCAGCTGCCTCTGCCAAGATTCCGTCTGTGGTCACCCGCAACCGATAAGCCTCAGGCCCCATCGCTGACTTGTCGACCAAATCAAACCGTATGGATGCCGGAGTGTCCTGCAAGACAAGAGACAAATCAGCATGTGCCACGTAATTGGCAAGATCGGTACGATCGGTCCCCGTCAGATTTGAGGAAAAGAATGAACGTTGGCTCAGAGCGAAATGCCCTTTCCCCCATTCCAGACGCTGTGGCTGAGGCAACAGGGCTGGCCGTCCGCCACATCCGATTGAATCAGCCTGCCGTACTCCAATCTCAGCAGCAGCCGGTAGGCTTAAAAGACCCCAAATCACAGTATGACAGCAAAAACGCTTCAAATATTTCCATGTTCTCATCCTTTTTCCTTTCTTGAAAATTGATTATTGACATTATTTCCTATCACTCATCTAAGAAAAAATATCCCCGTCTGACCATACACTGCCGCATATAATCAAACGGGGAAAGTTTGTCTCACTATTTTTGTACAAAAATATCAGTGCTGCCCACACACTTATAGGCCAGTGTGAAAGACTTCAGAAATACCGCTTCAGGGAATAAAGACCTTTTGTCTGTTGACAAAATAGGTACCCTGCTGCAAGGACAGTTTCTTATTGCCTTTAAGCACATTGTCATAAAAGCATCGTCCTCCCGCATCATAGACCTGCACACGAACAGGATTTACGGCATTAAGATTCAATACACCTTTTTCTGTATGAATCTCGACGGCATCATCAGTTTCCGGAATGGTAGAAATACCTACCTGACTATCTTCTTTCTGATATACACGTACCCAGTCAAAGAGTGTTTCATAAGTATGATTGACATCTGCATTCTGAGCCCAAGAACCATTACCTACCGACTGGTTAAGAATAATATAAAAAGGCTTATCGAAAGGCCACTGTCCCTGATTCAAGGCATTGGCGTCACTCTCTTTCTTGGTATAAGAACCTACTTGCCGACCATCTACATACCATTTCATATCCGTGGCCGTCCACTCAAATCCATAAGTATGATAACGGTCCATGCTTACCGTTTCATTGAAAGAAGATTGCGGATCCGTCTTATGTCCCAGATTGTAGGTCCAGTTGGAATGTACGGTATGATAGGCCTTATTCTCATTGTCAATCTGCTCAAAGATATCAATTTCGCCACACGTAGGCCAACCGTCATGCTGATCCTCTGGCATCAGCCAAAAAGCCGGAAAGTTTCCGGTATGAGGATTGGTCAGAATACGTGCCTCGATTTTTCCGTACTTAAAGCTGAACTTCCCCGAACTCTGGATACCTCCTGTAATCATCGGTACGTTGTCAGTTGCCTGATCGGGATTAGGAATGGCACGTGCCACAAGCTTGCCGTCTTTCACGTAAATCACCTTTTCACTATCAGAAAGCCAGCGGTTCCAGGTTGAACTCATACGCTTACAACGGCTCCACACTGTATCGGCCGGCTGACTGCCGTCGCTTCCGTTGAACTCATCTGCATATATCAACTTGTATGCAGCACTTTCGGTAGGTTCAAAATTAGCCGTAAGAACAAGGTCACCGTTTACGCTATCGGCAGGAATCGTATAGGTTCGGTTCACCGGAACCGTATATTCACTCCACTGTCTGTTACCATATACATATTGTGGACCGTCAAAATTATGTCCGTGACGAATCGTTATGAATTCCGCTTCATAACCACTGGCCGCAGGCGTAGGAACAATAGTCAGACTTTGAAAACAAGGAACATTAAGCGGCAGTCCCGTATACCCTGAACCGTTAATACTGCCGTTTACGGTATTTACTTCCAACGGATGTGAAGCTTGATGGACATTAAGTAAAAAGTCAACCACGTAACCGGCATTATCAGCCAGTGTCTGACTGCTGTTTCCTGAAGGATCAATTTCATTCCAATCAATCTTCAGACGCGCACGATACACTCCTGCCGGCAAATTTGCCGGCAGGGTAAAAGAAGGCATACTCTCCATTGAAACCTCTCCAGGAAGTGATGAAATTACGGTACCTTCACTGTTCTTCCCTTCATAATAAGTATACGAAAGCAACTCACTGCTCATTGTCGGAGTGCCGTCTGTGTTGAGCAATGCACTGAATTTACCATCCTGATTAAGGTCAACATACAGATATTCATGCATGGAATGCCCTGTATAATTTACCGTAACGTTTACTTCGTCTCCGGGAATCACTGAAACCTCCTTGGAAAGCATATTCTGATACACGTGATTGTCTGAGGCCGGTATTGTCACCGTTTTCGAACCTCCGCGTGTTGCATTCAACGTAAAGGAATTCAACTTACGGTCATCACGTCCGATTACCTCCGACTTGTCAAAACTGACAGGATACTCTTTTCCGGGTTCCACCTCAGGCTCATCTCCCTTTTGCTCAACAAAAAGCCCCTCAATACTTACGGCTCCTCCACGCATAATCTCGGCAGGAAGTGTCAACTCATCATTTCTAAACAAATAAGCCGGATAAGTTACCGTAAAATATTGCGGATTGCCATGCACAAGGCTGTCGCCATTCAGGTTATACCCGTAAGTTACCTTTACACCCTCATAGCTGAACCCTTTTTCCGGACGCATCTTGATGACAAACGGCTCGTTATAGGGTACCTGCAGATTATTTATTTTCTGATCATCGGAAGTCATCACCTCGCCGTTTCTGCTTGCCGTGCTGACGCTGACGTTGTCGCCATGTACATCCATCATTACGTCTACTATCATTCCGCCGTTATCCTTAATGGAGTTGGTCGTTGTCATACGACCGGCCGGATCCACATTACCCCAATCCACCTTGAAACGCATACGGTAGAATCCTGAAGCCAAATCAGCCGGAAGCGTAAAGGCCGGCGGATTAATAAAATTACGAGCATTGCCGCTTATTTTACTTCCGTCACTGATATATCCTTCTGTATTCTCTACGGTTTCCACATAGGAATAGCTCATAATGTCGCTCCCCTCCGGAATGGTATAATTTGAATTCAATTCATAGCTGAACTTACCATCATTACCACGGTCAAGATAAACATAGCCGTTCATCCATGAAGCAGAGAAATTGAATGCCGGTGTAAGTTTCTCTCCTGCCTTTGCCATAAACATCTTATCGAGCATCGGACGATACAGCAACTGCGGATTCTGACTGCCTACGCTGAAAGTCTGATCGCCTCCGGCAGAACCGTTAAGACTGATAGAATTCAAATAATTTCCGGATTTGTTGGACACTTCATCCGTATCGAAATTCAGGACATAGTCACCCCGGCGGAAACGGGGAGCTGATTCTCCGTTAATTTCAATTTCGTCAATATATGCAGCAAAGTCCGAGGTCAGCGTGTGTGGAGATTCACAATCGGGAACTACCACCAAACTGTGAATGTCAATACCTCCGGCTCCCTTTATGGGGAATACGGCGTCAAACCATTTTCCGGGCTCTGTTTTTGTAGTCGACAATACCCAAAACTGCTCGGCCTCGGGCGACTGGTCAACGCGTTCACGGCGTTTTCCCAGACCAACCAGCATGACACGTCCCGAAGTAGGTGTGCAGATAAACACATGTACATACTGCGTCGTTGTGGTCAGTTCGAATGTATTCTTCAAATCGACACGCGCACCAAAAGTATTGCTGCCAAAACGCGAACGCTGAACAGCCAGAATCTTTTTCGTACCGTTGGGCGTAATACCCATTTCCTCGTCAACTTCGTTCAGATGATTGTTCACCACCTGCACATTACCCTGAAGTTGCCCTGTCCGGAAGGGTGAATTTTCCCACGTGTCATAAACTCCTATGGCTTTGTAACTGTCAGCAGTTTCAAAGTCAACACCGTTTGTTGTCTGGCCATAAGCCAACACCGGCAGTGTGCAACAGGCACACAGCGAAATATATTTCTTAATTTTTTTCATGGCTGGAAGATTAGAATACTGATACAGACTGCAACAAAGGACAAGCCTTGCTGTCTAAGATTGAAATACGCACAGCCTTGGCCTGATAGCCATTGCCGTAGTCAGAAGTGCTGCCGTTAAGCGGAATAATACGCTTGTAGCCTATGGTCGTACACTGCACGCCCGAAGCCGTATCCTGCCAAGTCTGGCCGTCGGCACTGATTTCAATTTTGAAATTCTTGACGCGCTGTCCCAGCTTAATGTACTCCATGAGCTGCACATAGTGAATGGTTTGCGGCTCATCCCATGTCAGGGTAATCGTAGCCGTGTTCACTCCGTCGTTAGTTGCCCAGTAAGTATCTTTGTTGCCATCGGTCAGATTCGTGGCCTCATAGTTACGCGAAGCACCGGCCGTACGGGTCTGGTCAGCCGTTACAGTTGCCTCCGGCGCCAGGTCGTGCCCCAGTCGGGTGCGAAGCAGGTCGCCCAATTCCTTCAGGCGGGTCACCACCGATTCGTTCAGGCTTCCCGACTGGTCGGGCGGCATATTCAGAATCAGGGTAGCATTGCGGCCTACCGTTTCCAGATACATTTTATAAAGGGCATTCAGGTCCTTTGGACCATCGGATACATTAGAGTGCCAGAACCATCCGTTACGGGTTCCCTTGGCGTCCGATTCGCCCGGTAACCAGAACCAGCCGTCCTCCGTGCCGTACATTCCGTTTTTCTCCGGTGCGTAACCGCGGTTTTCGGTCGACCAGTTGGTCTCACCGGCCCAACCTTCCTCATTTCCAATCCAGCGGGCTTCACCACCTACGCCCCACAACACGCAATTGGGACATACTTTATGTACCGAGTCACGCAGATTGGGCACGTCATAATATGTTGACGCATCAATATTAATGGTCGTGTTCTTACCCCCATAATAACCGTCACCGCCATTGGCTCCGTCGAACCACATTTCGAACTGATCACTGCCATACTGTGCCAACTCGGCGCACTGACGCAGGAACACATCACTCACATACTGCGACGTACCATAAAGCGCACTGTTACGGTCCCACGGCGAAACGTAGAATCCGTATTTCATGCCCAAATCCTTTGCTGCTGCGGCAAAATCACGCGGAATATTGGTCTGGCGGCCATATTCATTACCGCTGCGCGTCACATTGTGGGTTGTCGTTTCCGTTGGCCAAAGACAAAAACCGTCATGATGCTTCACCACGGCAATTCCGCCCTTCATGCCGGCTGCCTTCACAGCCTCCAGCCACTGACGCGGATTAGGCGCCGCCGTAGGAGCAAATTTGGTTTCGTCCTCATTGCCGTATCCCCATTCCAAATTGGTATACGTATTCATGCCATAATGGAAAAAGGCATAAAATTCCGTTTCCTGCCATTTCAACTGCCGGTCAGACGGCACGGGATGAACGGCAGCCGGCTCATTGTCCGGATTACTGAGAGTCTGGGTGACCAGCTCAAATTCACTCTGGGCCTTTCCCGTTGCAGACACGGCCGCAAAGGCTAAAAGAGCCAGGAAAAAAGTATTTTTTTTCATAATAAGATTATAAATAACCGACATTAGGTGAATATCGGCGTAAAGATAAACATTTTTTTCGGCTTCAGGCATTTAAAACCTGAAATACACTTCTTTCCGCTCACAAAAAATACGTTCATACAACAAAAGGCGCACCGGTTTCGGGTGCGCCTTTTGCTATACGCTTATGGTATCGAACAAGGGTTGCAGCAACTTGGGAATTTCAATCCCCTGCTCTCTGATGGCCTGCAAACAGCCATCGGCTTTCGCGGTCAGCGTAAAACACATCTGCCGCCGGTCGCTCTCGCTCAACTTACGCAACAGCAGGCCTTTCCTTTCGGCCTGACTGATAATCTTGGAAGCGTGCGAAGGGGTCAACCCCGTACGCTCAACAATAGTGCCTGCCGTTACCGTTTCGTGACCTACGCTGCACAACACCATGGCTTCGTTCAGCGACAGGCCATACCGCTCCTGCAAACTGGATTCCAGAGACGAGAGAGCCTGAAACAGCTCTCTCATCACACAAATACACTTTATTTTCTCCATTTTCCGACTTTAAATAAACAGATTGACGTTGGCCTGTTCCGCCCGCTCCATATAGGTGGCCACGCCGCCTATGGTAACGTTGTCGAGCAATTCCTCACGCTTCACGCCCATGACGTCCATCGACATTTGGCAGGCAATGAATTCCACGCCGTTCTCAATGGCCTGCTGACGCAGTGACTCCAGCGACTCGATGCCTTTTTTCCGCATCAGGTAGCGCATCATGCGCGAACCTACGCCGGCCATGTGCATCTTCGACAGCTTCAGGCGGCGCGAACTGGACGGCAGCATCATGCCGAACATCTTACCGAAAATATCCTTCTCGACCTGCGGCTTCTGCTCCTTCTTGATGACGTTCAGGCCCCAGAAGGTAAAGAAGATGGTCACCTTCTTTCCCGTAGCGGCGGCACCGTTGGCCAGCACAAACGTAGCCAGAGCCTTGTCGAGGTCGTCGCTGAACATGATGAAGGTCTTGCCTTTTTCCGTCTCCACCACCTTGGTGGCCTCGGCCCGGCAGGGCGTGGATTTTTCCAGGCGTACCGTGTACACGCCGTTGGCCGAAGAGGACAACAGGAACCGATGGCCCGTGGTGCGGCACCAGGCCTCGGCGTCGCGCGGGAACCCAGCATCCGTGGCCTTTACCTCCAGACAGTCGCCGTCGGCCAGCGTTTCCATGCTCTTTTTCAGTTTCAGAATCGGACCGGGGCACTGTATGCCGCAGGCATCCACCGTCAGCACCTTAGCTGCCGGGGCACAAGCTGACGCACAGGAGGACGGAGCCTTTACCTCCTCAGGCGGCAATACGGGAGCTACGGCAGCCGAATAGGTCTTGAGACCGCCAATCAGGTTGCGCACCTCCTTGTAACCATTGGCTTTCAGAATGTTGGAGGCCAGATAGCCGCGCAGGCCCACGCCGCAGTACACCCACACGGGCTTGCCGGTCGGAATCTCACTCAGGCGCTCCCGCAAGTCGTCGAGCGGCACGTTGACGGCGCCCTCAATATGGCCCAGTCCGAACTCATCGGCCGTACGCACATCCACCAGCGTCACGCGGCTCAGGTCGGCCTCATGCAGTTCGCGCCAATAGAGCGGATTCATCTTGCCGCTCAGGATGTTTCCGGCCACATAGCCCGACAGAGCCACGGGGTCCTTGGCCGACGAGAAGGGCGGCGCATAGGCGTGTTCCAGCTCGACCAAATCGTACACCGTACCGCCACGCTTAATGGTCAGGGCGTACTCGTCAATGCGCTTGTCCACGCCGCTGCAGCCCACAATCTGTGCGCCATACAGCTTACCGTCGGTAGGCGAAAAAGTGATTTTGATGCTCATCGGTACGGCACCCGGATAGTAGCCGGCGTGCGACGACGGATGAATCGTGGCCGAGAGATAGGGCATGCCAAACTGCTTGAGCCGCTTGGCCGGCAGTCCCGTAGCGGCTACGGTCAGGTCGAAAACCTTGGCCACCGACGTACCGATGGAGCCCTCGTACTTCACCCGGTTGCCAAACACCATGTTGTCCGCCACGATGCGCGCCTGGCGGTTGGCCGGACCGGCCAGGAAGTTCAGCCACGGCTTGCCCGTCAGCGGATGCGGGAACTCAATGGCATCACCCACGGCATAGACGGCCTCGTCCGAGGTCTGCAGATACTCATTAACGTAAATGCCGTGCATCTCGCCCAGCTGCAAGCCGGCCTCCGAGGCCAGCCGCGTTTCGGCCCGCACACCTATGGAGAGGAGAACCAAATCGGAGTCCAGACTGATGCCCGACTTGAACTTCACCCTGACGCCCCCCTGCGGCTGCGGCTCAAAAGCCGACACGGCCTGCTCCAGATAGAGCTTAACGCCCTTCTGCTGCAAATGGGCATGCACCATGGCGGCCATGGAGTAGTCAATGGGCGCCATCACCTGATTGGCCATTTCCACCACGGCCACCTCGGCACCGGCGTGATGCAGATTCTCAGCCATTTCCAGACCGATGAAGCCTCCGCCCACAATCACGGCGCGCTTCACCCTGTGCTGTTCCATATACTGCTTGATGCGGTCGGTGTCGTTCACGTTGCGCAGCGTAAAGATGCCCTCGCTGTCAATGCCAGGCAGGGGCGGCCGCACCGGCGAAGCACCCGGCGAGAGCAACAGCTTGTCGTACGTCTCCTCATAAGTCTGGCCGTCAGCCGTCGTCACCGTCACCTTTTTCTGCTTCACGTCAATGGCCGTCACCTCCGAACGGGTACGCACGTCAATATTGAAACGGCGGCCAAACGCCTCCGGGGTCTGCACAAACAGGCGGTCGCGGTCGGCAATCACCCCACCAATGTAGTAAGGCAAACCGCAGTTGGCATAAGAAATGTACTCTCCCTTTTCAAACAGCACGATGTCTGCCTGCTCCGTATTGCGGCGGATTCTGGCCGCTGCCGTGGCGCCTCCGGCCACTCCTCCAATAATAAGGTATTTCATATCGCTAATCTATTTCGGTTATTATTTTCCACTGGAAATCTTTTGCAAAGAAAAATATTTCTTTCGACATGACAAAATTTCCAAAGGAAAATATTGAAATAAAATAATTAAAGATGGATTCGGTAGCCCCACAGCTGAAAAAGTACAGGCCGTAAACCTCACAAACAACCGGAGCCTTTGTGTATCTTTGGAAGCCCATACTGACCGGCACAAAAGTCGAGAAAAAAAATCGGTACGCAAAATATAGTTTTTCGGACGGTTGGCGGTCTAATAGGTTAAAGACAGAAAAAACAACATGAACGCAAAGGAACAACAATTCATAGACATCATCAGAGAGCATGAGCGCACCATCTATACCATCTGCTACATGTTTTCTGACAACAAAGACGAAGTTAACGACCTGTACCAGGACATTCTGGTCAGGCTGTGGAAAGGCTTTGAGGACTTTAAGGGGAAATGCAGCGCAAAGACCTGGATATACCGGGTCAGCCTGAACTACTGCATCAATTTCAGTCACAGCCAAAAGCGGAAACACTGCGAGCGCCTGACGCCGTCCGCCGACAGCCATACGGACGCAGGCGCACTGGAAAAGAAACTGCAAATCAAGCAACTATACAAACGGATCAATACGTTGGGACTGGTGGACAGAAGCGTCATTCTGTTGTGGCTTGAAGGCCTGAGCTACGACGAAATCGGCGAAATCCTGGGTATTTCTGTCAAGAACGTCTCCTTCAAGCTGGTCCGCATCAAAGAACAGCTCAAAAAATTGTCAAACATCTAAAACTTCATTTCTATGGAAACCCATGTAGAAAAAGAACTGCAAATACTGAGGTCCGACTATAACCTGCTCAAAGCAGAACTGAAACAGCAGAAAACACTGAACGAAACTTTCCTGAAATCATTAAGGAAACGCCCGGCCACGGCTGTAAACAAGGAAATCAAAAACCGGATGTGGGGCGACATCATCACCATCCCCATGATTCCCATCATTTGCGCCAATATCCATTGGCCCATGCTTTTCGGTTTTCTGGTATCGTTATGGGCCTTGGCCGATTTGTGCGCCAGCCTGTGGATATACCAAAAGCTGGACATGCGCAATCTGCTCAATGACGATGTGCAATCGGTAACGAAAAAAATCACCGCCTACCGCAAGTTCTACACCCGCTCACTCACGGCCGGCTTGATTCCCCTTGTCGCCATGATTACCTACATCTTCATCACCCTGTATGCCCGAGCCTCAAGCCCCACGGCCATCTGGCTGATTACTGCAGCAGGCATCATTTCCACCGCCACAGGCATTGTCATCACGCTGCTCTACTACAAAAAACACGTGGAAAGATGTAACGAGCTGCTGCACCAGTTCGACGCCGATACACTCCTTCATCACGAAAAAAACTGATTTCCCCCCCAAAAATTTATCCCCCCGACCTTTTAATCTGTCGAGGGGATAAGTTTATACCACGTCTACATCAAACACGACGACTCCGAGAATTTACAGAACAAGGCGGCGCGGAAAACCAACAAGGTGCCTTCTTAAAAATGTTAGGGCAGACCTAATTTTTTTCAGGTCGGACCTTAGCACACCCCGGCACTAAGAATCGACAAAACCACGCATCTCCAATGCTACGCCCCTACTCCTACCGCACACCTTGACTTTTTGAATCTGTGCGAACAGAAATGCGTCAGAATTACAGCAAGAAGAATGGATAAAAGTCTGAATATATTGGAGGCCACGCCGCCTGCGGCCACCGAGTTGCCTTCCACCACAAACAGCATCCACGACAAATTCATAAAGAAATGCAGCCCGATGGAGCACCACAGATTAAAATTCCACTTCCAATAAATCCAGCTGAAATAGATTCCGCCCACCAGGGTGACGCCGAAAGCCATGAGAGAAGACATCAAGTCGTGCCCCTGATAAAGGTGAAGCGAGCCAAACACAACTGACGGAATCAGTACCGACCAGGCGAAACCGATTTTACTGTAACGGAAAAACTGGCCGAAGATAAAGCCCCGGAAAATGGTTTCCTCAAATAAAGCGGCCAGGGCATCGGTACGAATAAAGTGCTCCCACGTCAGTTCATGATTCAGTGTTCCGATAATCGGAAAGCCTATAAAAAGCGGCAATGTGCAGACAAAGGAAAAAACCATTCCCGTCACGAAATTGCCGTCCAGCCCCAGCTGATGAAAAAAGTCCTTGGGCTTGTGCAACAGGAGCAAAACAATGACAATAGGCAAGCAGATAATCAGATTCGTCAGCACATAAGCACAAGTCACCTGCAAATGCAGCGGGTCCACAATCCGGTACGCATGGTGATAAAGCAACAGTATCAGGATAGAAGATAGGGCTATAATAAGGAATCTGGGTAACTTACCTTTAATGGTCATGACGTTGCGTTTAATATCCACTGCAAAGTTACATTTTTCTAAAAAATAGATGATAATTTCACAAAAATACCTATACAATTTACAAAAGACTATACAAATATAAGATATATCAAAGATTTACTTACCAAATAACAATGTACAACAAACATGCTGATGCACAGAAAACCGTAACTTTAAGTTTTAGGGAAAAAGAAAAAGGTGCAAATCTTATTCGATTTGCACCTTTTATGCGGAGAGGGAGGCACTAATAATCCTAATATCATAGAATAC
>ULQU01016617.1_pt1 | contig 34933 bp, 38 predicted proteins | sample 1954841 | NCBI WGS metagenome assembly ULQU01 (sample SAMEA4835664, study PRJEB28245) | human gut metagenome | biome: gut microbiome; material: fecal sample | place: Denmark | collected 2008
GTCAATACGTGGCTGGCCGTCCTCCGTAGCTGCTATGCTGATCAGGTTCTGCCGGAGCGGGTTTTCCGTGTTACCCATCAGCACGCACTCATCACCCGCCTTCGGTTCCGTTCCGCTAAATTCTCTCTGAGGAACGATTATACCTTCCATATCAGCTTCCGACACTTCCACCCAGTACCCCCTAATCTCCGCCCCCGTAAAAACGGCACAGCGCATCAGGTCGTGCGCCACGAACGTGTTCTCCTGCTCAAAGGTGATACGGTAATTGTTGCCCTCCTTGGTCACGGTCTTGATCTTACCGTTGGCGGCGGAAACAACCAGCTGGCCTCCCACGCTGCGAACCTTTTCGATCAACAGTTCCATGGCTACCAGCGTCTGACGGATGGTCGCCTTGTCTATCGTAAGGTTACTGAGTCCCGTTATTTTATCTATCCATATCTGCCAGCCCTCACCGAACATGCCGTCCACAAAACGAGTGCTCCGGAGCAGTTCACGGATAACAGCCGTCAGAAACTCGGCGTTCCCGTCGCCGTCAACATTGCCCCCGGATTCACCGGCTTTGTAATCCCCAAAATAAGCCCCTTTCAGGAAACCGATCACCTCGGCCGCGGTATCCCGATGGCGTTTGCTCAAGAATTCCCTTTGGCTCCTTTTCGCAGAGAAAAGGTTGTTGTCGGTCGGCAGCGTATTATCGAAGCTCCGGATAATATCGGGAAGCCCGGAACTTTCGGCCTTGGCTTTCGTATAGCTTTTCAATTCCCCTATGCTGTCGTTTACCCTGTCGAATTTCGATACCTGCAGGGCGTCGCTGATCTCCAGGTCCATCTCCCCGGGAAGATTTACCTTACGCGTGATCTTCGTAATGCGGCTCCTGCGGTAACCGTCTTTCGGGAAGTACTCCGAGCTCTCCAATTTTACGCGCCGACCGACAAACAGATCGGCCTCCTGCTGCTCGATCCACACATGGTCGGTCGGAGCCTTGTAAGCGGCGATATCCAGCCAGTGGTCCTTGTTGTATTCGTCCACCGCAGTCGCAAATTCCTCCTCTGCCAACCGGTAATATTTATCCGGCATCCGGATGTTCCAAAGGACATAGGTATCCCCGGCCTTCGGGACGAGCTTGCCGCCCGGAAGCTGCGTATCATCGCCGTAAGGCCAGATCGTGATGATCTCAAACTCACGGGTGGCGCTGTCGAAGTTCACCTCGAAATAATGGTCGTCCCCCTCCCCCAGCCCGGAAAGGTCTCCGCCCTGGAAGGAGACGCGTTTCGTCTCACCGGCCAGCTCATAATCGTTAGGATCGAAATCCATCCCTCCGTCCTTGAAGTAATAGACGGTAAAGGACTTGCCCTCCTCGTCCGTCACTTCTTCACTGCGGACACTGCTTACCGTCCCCACCCGCCGGGGATAGATACCGCTGAAGGCGGCCTGCTCGTAATGGTCATAGATACCGTACTCGTCCACGCCCACCTCCACGTACTTCTTTTTTCCGGGGAGCATCAGACGGGGGCTGCCATACTTCTCGGCGTCGATGTTCCGGCTGCTGCCGATCGGGAAAAGGCGTGTGTAGAACTTCGCCGTATTGCTCGTATCCCGCTCCAGGGAGGTCAGCCCCTTGCCGTACCCCAACGTGATCTCCTCGCCGTGTTCGCAACGGCACACGTTCACCGTCTGGCCCTCGACCCACCACTCGGCCTTGCCTCCCACCTTGCCGGCGATCTCCTTCAAAGCCTGGTCGCAGTACATGCCCTCATAGTCGATCACGATAAGGTCGGTACCGTCCACCTGCCCCACCTTCCAGTCGGTAATGTTACCCATGCCGTCGTTGATGGCCTTCACCACCATCGCCACATGGTCCCGCGGCGTGGCCATCAATGTAAACAGGGGATTGGTGTCGCCATCGGTAGTCTCCAGCACGAGAAAACGCCTGATCAGGCTCTCGATACCGTACAGCTTCAGGTTATACTCCCACTCGCTCCCGCTTTTCTCTTTCGGGGTGTACCGCTCCGTCAGCCAGTACCGCTCGCCCATGTAGTCCGTGAAGTCGCCTACATCAAGGGGGATATGGGCATAATGCGTGAAGGAGAGTGCCAGCACGTTGTCGCCCTGCACCTCCTTGCTCTGCGTCGAACTGTCACTTGCGGCCACATCCGCACGCTTGGCCCCGGCTTTATCGTATATCGTTAAAAGCATATTCGAATCGTCTTTGAATGGTTATATAATCGGTACCGGTTCGCGGAACTTCACCTTGAATTTCCCGGCGTGGACCCCTTCCTTCCACAAATAGGTCAGCGGGGTGAACTTCGGGCTGTCCGTGTATTTCACGTGCAAAGTCAGATCAAGCTGGGGAAACGCGATGTCGAGCCACCCGTCCTTCCCTTTCTTCAGAAAATTGATGAACGCGAAGTATTTTTTCAGCCATCCCGCCTTTGTCTTGTTATACAATGCGAAGTGCAGCGTCACGTCACGCGCCTCGTTCCTCGGGGTAAGGACCGAGCTGTATTTCTCCCCGTCCTCCTCCCGTATGTCCACGGCCGTCTCCTTCTTCGTCTTGCTCGGGGTCAGGATCGCCGAGAGGTTATCCATGCCACCGCGCCGGTCCTCCACCAGGAACACGCCGTATTCCGTCCAGATGTCCGTGCCGTTCACCAGCACCAGCCCGCCCAATATATCTGCCATGTTATTTCACTTTTAGTCCGTCACGTATCATTTTCCTTATCTCATCCTTTATCTCGCCCAGGTGTCCGGCACTTACGCCCGTATTCTCGGCGATCCGTGCCAAGTGGCCCTCGGCCGTGTCCATCTTCTCCGACACGCTCTCCAGCCGGTCGTCCATGCTCGACCAATGTTGCAAACCGCCGGTAAACATCCCCTCCAGCTTCGTGCCCTGGTCATACGTCATGGCCGTGTAGCCGCCCGCTTTCGCGCTCTGGCTCGTACCACCTTGCTGCGTCTTGTCATAACCGGTGGCTGCCGCCAGTTTGTCGCGCAGGTCCACCGCCTCTTCCACATACTGCAAGTATTCGTCGGCCAAAGCCTTCCGTTCCGCTTCCGTCAGGTCGTTATCTTCCATCGCCTTGCCGAACTGCTCCCACCAGCCCTTCAGCTTCTCGCTGTACATCTCCCCTATCTTGTTGCTCAGCATCGCCCGCATAAAATATTCCGAGATATCATCGGCCGCCTCCTTCGCGCCATACTTCATGTCCATCAGGTTATCGATAAAGTTGCCGTACATTCCGTCAAACGAAATGCCGGTAAGCCCTTCGTACAGCCGGTCGGTCAGTTCCTCCAGCTTTCCGGCCTGGTCTATGTAGTCATCCAGTTTCTCGGTAAGCCGCCCGCCGTAACCGCCCTTGCCCGTGTCCTGTATCTGTGCCCACATGTCCACGTTGCTTCTAAGGGCCTTCATCTCCTCCGGACTCAGGCTCCACAGACTGCCGTCCCACTCACGGCCGATCTGTCCGCTCAGCTTGTCTATCTGTGCCTGGGAAAAACCATCCCAATAATAATTCCAGGAGCGGTGGCTGCCGTGGTAACCGGCCTGCGCCATCGCCATCTGAAGGTAGTTCGAATCCGTCTCTTGCTGCATCCGGTAAGCATCGCGGTAAGCAGCTACAGATTTGGTACCCTTGCTCTGTTTGATAGTGTCGGTCAAATCCTCAATGGAAGTCTGAAGCATTTCGTTCCGGCTGGTCAACCGGTCCATCGTGGCCTGCACCTCTTTCGCGTTGCTTCCGTTCCAGTTGATGGTGCCGCCCAGACTGAACAATGTCTTCACTGCACCGCTTACCGCCTTGATACCACCGGTAATAATGCTCATCGGTTTGGTCAGGTCGATGCTTTCCAGGCCGTCCAACGTCTGCCCCAAACCTTCCAGGTATTCACCCATCCATTCCGGCGGATCGATACCGAACTGTTCCACCAGTCCCAGCAGGTCTTCTGCCGCTCCCACGTATTCCTTCACCTGCCCTACGCTGCCATGCAGGGCATCCGTAGCCTCGGCCAGTGCCCTCTGCTTCGCGTTCCGGGCGGCATCCAGTGCGGCCCGGGCATTCTTCTGCTCGGTTTCAGTTCCTTCTTTCACGGCCTTGTTATAGGCTTCCTGGGCCTCCTTGACGGATAAGGTCGTGGATTTTACCCGCGACAAGGATGATTCCAATGCCGCAAAGGGATTGCGCTCGCTAAGTTTCTTGTCGATGGCGTCAATGGCACGTACCAGGTCTTTCAGGCTGTCCGGCTGCAAGTCCTTCTGGGTATCGATATATTCCTTCAGACGGGTACGGAGGGATTGGAGGCTTTCGGAGGATACCTTGTCGAGGTCCCCGAATACGGCTTCCCAATTCAATCCGTCCTTCAATTCCTTCAGATCAAGACCGGCCATTTTTTCCTTCAGTTCTTCCTGAAGTGTTTTCCGACCGCCTTCCGTGGTAGCTTCCGCGATACGTTTTTCATACTCCTTGGTAATGGCCAGTTTCTTTTCTTCATAGCTCCCATATTCCGCCAGGTAATCACGCATGGCCTGGGCTTCTTTTTCCATCTCTTCCTCCAAGGTGGTCGTAATGGCCGCGATCCGGTTCTTATCGTTCGAGTCGCGTGCGCCGGCAAGGGCATCCCTCTGGCCGGGAGTCAGACCATTGCCACCGGTGGAAACACCGGCTTCCTTGTTTTCACGTTTCCATTCAGCCTCCTGACGGGCTATTTCTTCTTTTCGCCTGTTATAGTCGTATTCGATCTGTGCCAGTTTCTTTTCAGTGCCGTCTTTCATCCGGTCTATGTATTCCTGGGCGTTTTCCGCCTGCAATGCGGCAAGTTCCTGCGCCAGCCTGCGCTCTGTAGCCATACGCTGCCTGGCTTCCGTTTCCGATTTTTTATTGGACTGTTTAGGATCGGAGTGTCCACCGATGCCGGCCTTTTGCTCAAGTTCAATACGTTCTTTGGTGAGGTTTTCAGCAGTCTCAATATAACCATCGTATTCTTTTCGCAGCCGCTGCAGTTCCTCCTCTTTTTTCCAACGGCCGTTATTATTCTGTTTGTAGAACCGGTCGGAAGAAAAGAAACGGTCTACCTTTCCGCCATAGCCCCACCAGGTATCAAACTCGCTTTCATCCTTCGCCTCCGCTTCTGCCATCTTTTCGTCGACTTCCGATGCTTTTTTTACCAAATTCTGAACTTTCATCTGAAGGAACAGGGATTGTACATAGTCCTCACTTTTCTGCAGGATGGTATCGTACCACTCGGAAAGGGTTTTATAATAACCGAAACTTTCCCCGTATTTGCGGTTCAGTTCCTCCACCTTCGCCTTTTCCTGCTCCTTGCTGCCGGTGAAGTCCTTTATTTCACCGATAACCGATTTCAGTTCAAAGCGGGTACGCACCATCTGGGCGCGGCCGTCCTTCTCTATCTCGGTCATCTCTTTCAGCGAAATGTTAAATTCGTCCACGCCTTTCTTGGCACTGAACAAATCTTTCGTCCACTCCACAATCTCGTCACCGTACATCACAAGCAGCATGATGCCGGTCGTAAGTGCCGTTTGCCAGGAAAAGAGGGAAGAGAGCACCTGCTTCCATACCGGCGTACCTTTCTGTCCCGCCTTCATCAGGGCGTCGTACTCTTTCCGGGCACGAGCCAACTCATCGGTGAATACCGGCAAGTTGTTGCTGATGGCCAGAAAGAACATCTGCGGCCCCATGGCCAACGAGGGCATTTCACGGGCGATCTGCTGGATACTGTTATGCAAGCCATTAAACTGGCGCTGTGCATTGGGTACGTCCGGCGGGGTGACCTGTACGGATTCAGATTCCGCCTGAAGCTGTCTCAACTTGCCGCGCAATTCCTCAAGCTGCTTTTCCAGCGCGTGGATCTGGGCGATGTTGGCGCTCTGGTCCAAATTGGGGGCGGCTGTCTCACCGGCAAGGCGCAGCCTTTCCAGTTCCGCCTCCAACACCCTGACGGTGTTACGAAGCTCCAGCGCCTCACGCTCGGCTTTGTCCATGCCGGGCGTAAGGCCATCCTTCATCAAAAATTCAACTTCTACAGGTTTCATTCCAGTCTGCTTTGAAAAAATCCTACAATATCGTCCGCCTCGTCCTCCGCGCTACGGTCCGTTCTCCGGCTGCCTTCACCGCCGCCTTTTTTCCGCCTCACATACCGGGGCGCGTCACTCAGCATCATGATCAGCGTCTGGTAATTCACCCCGTCAAGGATGTAATCCACGCTCCAGCCAGTCGCCGATGCAATCTGCCACACGAAGCCGAAGGGGCTATGGGAACCCTCATAACGGGTCCTTAACTCCCCCTCCCCACCTGGCTCAGTCTCGGCTTCATCGGGTTCGCCCGATCCACCGATCTGATAATACGCATAAAATCCTTCGTGCCCATCAGACGCTCGAACGTCCGGAACACGGTCACCAGGAATCTCCAATCGACAAGCTCCCGGAGTATCCATGCCGTCAGTCCTATGCCTACACGTCGGGCCACGCAGCCCCGGCATACCGTATAAGCCAACATCCGGCTGATACCTTTTCCATGTTTGGCTACAAAGGCCATTTCCTCCGCCTTGTCCTTCGGTTTCCAGCCGGGTGCCACACCCAGTTTCAGATACTCCCTGGCCAGCAGCATCTGGCCCCGAAGCCGGGGACGCTTCATTATCACACGCAGTTCTAAGGGACGCTTCTTAAAGGGGACGCTCCACCTTTTAAGAGGAACGGACACGCCACCGTCCAGCAACGCGTCCGCACACTCCATTTCTATCAGTTGCTCCAACCGGTCGTCCATACGCTAACCCTCCCCGTCCGAGGTCTGTACTTCCGCAGCGACCGCGGCTTCCGCCGCCGGTAACTTGTACTGTTTCCACTCATCGGGAAGGGATTCAGTGTCAAACACACCGTAAGGCTGCGAACCGTCTTCCGGCATCGCCACCTCCAATGTACACTCGATCTTCGCCGTTTCTGTCAGGGTCAGCTTGCCGCCCAAATTGGAGAGCAGTGTCGCGTTGGGCATCAGGATGCTCTTCCCGGACACAAGGGCAAGTTCCCAGGGACCCTGCATCACCATCGCGGTCGAGGGAGCCGTCCAACCCACCGGGGTTTTCTTTTCCGTGTCCTCTTTTTTGTAATGAAGAGAACCGCCCAGCAGTTTGTGCAGGTTATCAAAGTCCATCTGGATCACATTGAACGTCGGCGCTATGCTACCGTTCGACTGGGCTATGACCAGTACCGGGGCACCGGGCACCTGTTCCGCCTCGATTTTCGCCGCCTCAGGTTTCTGGCCGCCCAAGTCAAAGGAGCCTTTCTCGATATAGCCCACGACAAAATCCTTATATTTCACGGCACCGATGCCGTACATGAAATTCTTATCCGCCATCTTTCTTTTGTTTTTGAATTAATATTACCGCTAAAACGCATATCAGTATTCCAGCCCCGAAACCATATAAGAAGATTTGAACGGGGTTTGAACGCCGTTTTACCTCCGCCTCGTACAAATCCGCCATTTCCTCCCAGGCTTCCCTGTACGTCTCGGACCTACCCGCATAATACTCGACCAGGATTTGCAAACTGTCGCAGCTCGCGTGCACGGCGATCACGTTTCCGTCGCGGCTTACCGACACGTTCGCCTGCCCGCTCTTTCCGCTATACGACGCCTCGGGGGGCAGCTTCATCAAACTGTCAGCCGGTATCGCCAGCCGTACCTCCGACTTCGGGACCGCCTCCGTCCGTACAAGGAGGACTTCTTTGGCCATACTGTCCACCGCCATCCGATTCGCCTCCGTCCGGGAGGCCTCCTTCACTGTCTTTCGGGTGCTCGCGCAACCGGCTAAGAACAGGACAAGCATCAGAATGCTTGCAATTGCCGGCATCACCGATAGCCTTGCGAAGACGGGCCATCTCGCGTTTGGTTGAGCAAAACTCCTTCTTGGTTTCACGCAGTTCTTCCCGGGTCTCATTCAATTCCTTCTTTAATGGTTCAACAATATTATCGATCAATATCCGGGTGGCTTGCTCAGTGTTGTCAATCCGGACCGTCTCGGCCTCGGCATTCGCCTTGCGGACCGTAGCCTTCAGCGTGAGAAGCCCGATGACAGCCGCCAATAAACCGCCGCCCAGTACCAGGTTGAGTATTTCACTAAGCTCCATAACATCCCTCCTACTGACTAATTCCTATAGACTTCAACCACGCCTGAACATCAAAACTCGGGCAGGCCTTTGAAGCCAATTCATTATGCCCAACGATACGGATGTCAGGGAATCTGCGGTGAAAGTCTTTTACATACTTCTCCAGTGCCTTTTTCTGACAGCCGGTCCGGGTGTCTTTCGGGGTTTTGCCGTCTTTTTCCACACCGCCTGCATACACGATGTGGCGGCTCACGCTATTGTAGCCCTTCGCACCGTTCGTCACTTCCCAAGGATCCACCTCTGCGTCCTCGTTGTTGTCCACAAGGCGTTCAACGCCTCCGTTCAGATGGAACAGGTCGGTGTAGCCCACCTGCTTCCATCCTCTTCCTCCCTGGCTTACCGGAGAAGTGTGCCACTTGCGAATGTCCGCGCTGCTCACCTCACGCCCCTCCGGGGTTGCCGTGCAGTGGATTACCAGATACTTCAACTTTGCCATGGTCTTTATGCTTGATAACCGCTCATCATCACCACACCGGCATCCTCTTTCTTGGGCATGCAGATAAAGTAATGGCGGAAGTTAATCAGGTTACGCTGGTTCAGCGGGTCGTTCTTCGACTCGGAATAATACATCTTGGTAGAACCTGTCGCCTTGAACACTCTCTGCTTGTAGAAGGCAAACGAACACGGGAATTCACCGGCTTCCGCCGTTGCACCCAGCACCTTCTTCACCCCGGCAGTGGTATAAAGCGGATTGTTGCCATACTCGTAGATTTCAAAGCCGTACAGGTTGCCTACCTTGCCGCTGTTGCGGTCAATGTTGTACTGCTCGCGGAATGCCTGGCTGGTCAGCAGCAGGTCATTCACATGGTCGGGGCAAAGCACCAGTCTGCGGCCGTCTGACGGCACGCGCAGGTTGTCAAGGGCACGCTTCATTTCCACAAGGTCATTCACGGTAAGGCGCAGACGGTTTGTGGCCGGATCTTTCTCGCCGGTAGTCTTAAGCACCGGGGTCGTTGCCGTATTCTTGTTCGCGCAAAGGGCATGGGCCGCCTTGGTGAACTTCGCATCATTGATACTGTTGGCATGACCTTCCTTTACACGGGCGGTCTTGTCATAGCTGATGGCATAAAGTTCGTCATCCGTAATCGGCGTGGCCTTGGTCTGGAATTTGTCAAGCTTGATGGCGATGTCCTTGTCTTCCAAAGCCTGTACGTCAATCGGGTAGGTCTTGTTGTTAATCAAGACGTCCGGATCCACCCCTACCTCTACCAGATGAATCACATCGTTGTTCACGATACTGCTTTGGTCGGGAATTCCTGACAGCCACGTGCCTTCCAGCCCGGCACGGAGTACCTTGACAAGCTCGCCCGTCCAGATTTCCGTATAAACCCCTTCACGGAGTATTGAAGCGCTCTGCGGAGCCATGCCCATGAAGGCTGCCACCGCATTCATTCCCACAGCTCCGGCTGCAGGAGAGAATCCCAGCACGGAAGCACACACGGCACCTGTCAGCGTATTGAACAGGAGTGCCGTCAAAAGCATTACAATTTTTCCCATTGTCTTCATTTTAAAGGTTTTCAAATTTCACAGGTCATTCCATATTCGGCCTTGTACAGACGCTTGTACTCCTCCGGGTTCTGCTCACGCATTTCAAGCAGTGCGTCACTCGGGACATCGCTCAGCTTGGCATAGGTGGACGGCTGTGCCTGCTGCTTGCCACCCTGGTAACTCAGCACGGTGGAGATCTTCACCTGGGGTTGCATGGCATCAAGCACATTCTTCAGCTCGTCGGATCCAACCTTCTTGCCCAGTTCGATAAACTGTGCCTTCTTGTCTTCCCCCAGTCGTTTCTCCGCTACGGCCTTTTCCACAAGACCGGTAATGCGGGCCAGGGTCAGCTTCCCGTTTTCATCTTTCAGAGAGTCATTCTCAGCCTTGGCCGCTTTCAGGTCATTCAATGCCCGGGTTACATCAGCCTCCGTCGCCGTTTCCGGCAGCCCCAATTGAAGGGCCAAAAGTTTCAGTTCCATTTCTTCTTCTGTTTTTTGATTATTGATTGATGGCAAGGGACATTCCCCGTCCCTTCCCAAAGTGATTTGTTTACCGTCTTTCATCAATATGATGGCATCATCGTTAGAACCAACGTCCACCAGAGAGACCTCGTACAGTTTACTCTTGGTCACGGTCGGACAAGTCTGTCCCGGCAGTAGATGTTCGGGCTGTTCGCTCAGTTCCAGGATATCTATGCCGGCACTTACCATTCTCAGGCTGCCGAACTCAAATTGTTTCTTACACCTCTTACTGAGGTCGGTCGCCTCGTCAAACACGGGTTCACCGGTCACCTCGCCGTCTTCCACCCGGATATCCTTCACATAACCGATCACGCTACCGCGCTGGTGCATGTACAGCAGTACCGGATTCCGGCAGTACTGCTCCACACTCATGCCCGATGTCAGCACGCGGCTTCCGTAACTGTTCAGGCTGTCATTTGAAATTCTTACACGTTTACTCATTTTTCCATGCCACGCCTTTGTGCGTTGGCTCTGCAATATTACGGAGCACTCGCAGGGCCGCCAAAAATGTGTGCAACGGTTGCACACTTCTATGAAACCGTTACACATTATTTTGGCGGCAAACCGATAAGCGGACAACTTTGCGAACAAATCGGGCAGGTGTACAGTCATTCCAATACCTGCCGTTCAAACCTATATTCTTTATAATATGACAAAGGCAGAAATCGAAAAGAAGAAATCGCTCGCACGCTCACTATTCCTCTCCGGAATGGAGCAAACGGAAATAGCGGAAAAGGTGGACGTGTCTCGTGTCACCATATCCAAATGGTGTACCTCCGAAGGATGGAAAGAAGCAAGGGCGGCAAAGAACGTCACCCGGCCGGAACTGGTGAACAAGCTTCTGCTCACCATCGACACGCTTATCACACAAGTGAACTCGTCGGATGACCCCACATTGATAGCCGGGCTGGGCGACAAGCTGGCAAAACTGTCGGCGGTCATCGAGAAGCTCGACAAGAAGGCCAATGTGGTGGATGCCATCGAAGTGTTCATGGCATTTTCCAAATGGATCGAATACCGCTCGACAATCGACCCGGATGTGACCCCGGAATTGGTAAAAGCCATCAACAAGTACCAGGACCTGTACATAACCGAACAGATGGGCATAAAATAACAAGGGCATGGCAACAGCAGCGGAAAAGAAACAGGCATACGAACAGTGGAAAGAACACTGCAAAAGGGTACAGTCCATTACGGATACGGCGCTGCTCGCAGGCGAGACACCGGCACAAAGGGACAGGCGCATTCTGCGGCTGCAGGGTAACTATGCCGCATTCTGCGAATATTACTTTCCCCACTTCCTCACCTTGCGTGACAAGACTACCGGGGAAGCCATACGCACCATTCACAATGCACCGTTCCACAATGCGGCAGCGGCCAAAGTAAGGGGTACGCCCAACCTGAAGGCGGTATTCATGTGGCCGCGCGGTCATGCCAAGTCCACTCACATGGACATCTTCGTCCCATTATGGCTCATGTTCCAACCAAAGCGGCTCATCAATTTCATGGTGGTGGTCGGCAAAAGCGAAGACTCTGCCACACGTCTGCTGGGCGATATTCAGGCGGAACTGGAACACAACCAGCGCATCATTGCCGACTTCGGCAAGCAGCAGGGGAATGCCTCCTGGCAGGATGGGGAGTTCAAGGCTGCCAACGGGGTGAAATTCCTGGCTTGCGGACGCGGACAGTCTCCGCGTGGTCTGCGCGACCGGGAAGCACGCCCGGACTACATCGTCATCGATGACTTGGATGACGACGAACTGTGCCGCAATGAGAAACGGGTGCATGACATTACAGACTGGGTGAAAGAAGCCCTTTTTGGTGCACTGGATGTGGGCCGGGGACGCTTTATCATGGTCGGGAACCTCATTTCTAAAAACTCGGTGCTGGCCAATCTCACCAAGACAAAAGGGGTACATGTATCCGTCATCAAGGCAATAGACAAGAACGGAGAACCGGTATGGCGCGAAAAATGGACGAAAGAGGAAGCGCAGGAATACAGGGATTTCGTAGGCTACCGGGCATGGGAAAAGGAGATGATGCACAACCCCATCGTGGACGGCACTATCTTCCGGGCAGACTGGATTCGTTACAAGAAACTGCCCAGACTGTCCAAGTATGAAATGCTGGTCTGCTATACCGACCCCTCTTTCAAATCGACCACTTCAAACGACTACAAGGCTTGCCGCCTTTGGGGCAAGATTGGGAAGGAACTGCACCTTATAGACTGTTACGTCCGGCAGGATACCGTTTCCGGAATGGTACGGTGGCTTTACGACCTCTACGAGCGTACACGCGATACGGCAGCCGTCCAGTTCTTTATGGAAGCGAACTTCATGCAGGATGTCATTCTGGATGAGTTTGAGGCAGAAGGAAATCTGCGTGGATACCAACTGCCCATCATGCCGGACAAACGAAAGAAGCCGGACAAGCTCCAGCGCATCGAAGCGGTGTCACCATTATGGGAACGCGGTTTCGTATTCTACAATGAGAAGTTGAAAGAATCGCCGGATATGCAGACCGGAATCGAACAGACCTTGGCTCTGGAGCGTGGCAGCCGTATTCACGATGATGCACCGGATGCCGACGAGGGAGCCATCTGGATGCTGCAGCGCAATTCAAGACAGGAGAGTTTTCAACCGGTGTTCGGCAAAAGGCCGACCGCCAAAAATATATGGTAACATGATACAACTGATTAAAAGAATGATTTTTGCATGGCGCTATAAACGTGCCGTTGCCCGTGCTTGCAAGTATGCCAAGCTCTACGGAAGAAAATACTACGTCCTGTATATGGGCGGCAAACTGAAAGTTGTCCCCAAAAGGAATATCTGCGAACTGATTCACCGCCACCGTTTCCGCAAGGGAACCACTATCCGGGATATAGAAAAAATGGCATTATTCATCACTAAATAATAAGGTCATGTTCATTACAGAAGAAGATTACAAAGTTGTCATCGGCGACAACGCATTGAAGGTCATCTCCCAGGTAAGCCCGGAAAACCGTACCAATGCAGAAGCGGAAGCCCGGGAAGAAATTGCCGGTTATCTACGGCCGAAATACGACTGTACGGCCATTTTCTCTGCACAGGATGAACACCGGAACCGGCTCATTGTCATGTACACCTGCGACATTTCACTTTACCACATGAGCGCAGCCATGCCACAAAAGATGGGAAGCGAGATACGCAAGGAACGATATGAACGGGCCATCAAGTGGCTTGAAGGCGTACAGGCCGGAAAAATTGTCCCTGATTTGCCCTTGGCTGTCGGAGAAGATGGGCTTCCGTCCGGAAATTCACTTGTTTACAGCTGTCAGAAGCAGCTTCATCATAACTGGTAGGACTATGGATATTAAAGACTTTTTCAGCGGTATGTTTTCCAGTAAACCGAAAAACGTACTGCAAACGCCATACGGCAATTTTAATCTGGCCAAGGGGAAAGACATCAAGCGGGTGCAGAAAATGGTCATCGACCTGCAGCGCACCACCGACGCGCTCACCCGGAAGGACATCAAGAACTGGCGCGATGCCTGGCAGTCGGCCATCAATGTGGACAGCCCCAGCCGCCAGCGCCTGTACGACATCTACCGGGACGCGGAAATAGATCTTCACCTCTCCGGATGCGTGGAGCAGCGCAGAGGGTTTGTCATGGCACGCTCTTTCAAAATCGTAGACGTGAAAGGGGATGAGAACGAGGAGGCGGTACACTTCTTCGACCAATCCTGGTTCAAACAGCTCATGCGATATGCGCTCGATTCCATCTACTGGGGACATTCGCTCATCGAATTGGGCGACCTTTGCACTGACGGCGACGGCTGCATCTGTTATTCGGATGTGAAGCTTATTCCGCGTAAGCATGTCATTCCTGAATATGGGCGTGTCATAACCGACCTCGGACAGGACTGGACTACAGGTATAGACTACCGCCAGCCGCCTTTTTCGGACTGGCTCATTGAGGCCGGCAGACCTGACGACCTCGGGCTGTATCTCAAGGCAGCTTCACAGACTATCCCCAAAAAGAATATGCTGGCTTTTTGGGATACCTTCGGGGAAATATTCGGAATGCCCATGCGTATAGCACGCACCACCTCGCGCGACCAGAAAGAAATCGACCGCCTTGACAAGATGCTGCGTGAAGCCGGAACCGCCCTCTCCATGGTGGCAGGAATGGAAACCGAAATCGAATTTGTGGAAAGCGGCAAGGGAGATGCATTCAATGTCTATGACAAGCGCATCGATCGGGCCAATTCCGAACTGTCAAAGCTTATCATCGGACAAACGATGACCATTGAGGACGGAAGCAGCCTCTCACAGTCTGAAACGCACCTTGAAGTGTTCCAGAACCTCGTGGAAAGTGACTGCGACATGCTGCGGGATATAGTGAACAACCAACTCATTCCGCGCATGGTTCGTCACGGTTTTCCTGTCAAGGGACTGCGTTTTGATTGGGACTACTCCATTGACTACACTCCCGAACAGCAGAAAGCCTACGAAGAAATGGTACTGCAGCACTACAAGGTGAAGCCACAGTACTTTGAGGAAAAATACGGCATTCCGTGCGAGGAGAAGGAACCGAAGGAAGAGCCGGACCCGGCAGATCCGAAAAAGAAGAAAGACGACAAACAGGCTGGAACGCTATCCCGTTTTTTCGACTGAGCCCCGAGGATTATTCGGGGCTGCATCTACGCTACAGTTCATTGCTTGGCAATCATACCCTCCAACTCTCAAAAGAGGACGAGGCAAAATTGATGCGTGACAAGCTTACAGAGATGTTCGACCGCATGATGAAAGCCCTGTTCCGGGAGCAGGGGGCAAACCTTGAAATCAACATACTGGCTTCAGAAGAGGCGCAGGACTTTATAGAGACGCACGCCTCCGTCCTGGACTCTTCATTCCGGCAGGTGGAGATGTCCGAGGCCATGCGAGGGCGCCTGCAGAGGTCGGATTATATATTCTCAGGCCTAAAGACGTTCCATGAACTGAACGAAGCCTTCCCCTCCCTGCTGGATGAGAACGGCAATCGAAAAACGTTCGAACGCTTTTTGAACGATGTCCGGAAGATAGACGAAACCTATAATCGGGGCTACCTCCGGGCAGAGTACAACTTTGTGCAGGCTTCGGCGACTATGGCCGCCAAGTGGGAACGGTTCGCAGAAGACGGGGACCGCTACAACCTCCAGTACCGGACGGCCGGGGATGGCAAGGTTCGCCCGGAACATGCCGAACTGCATGGGGTAACACGACCTATGGCAGACCCCTTTTGGGAAGAGTATTTCCCGCCAAATGGATGGAACTGCAGGTGCACCGTAGTCCAGGTACGAAAATCCAAATATCCGGAAACGCCCTACGATGAGGCAATGGCATTGGGCGAGTCAGCCCTTCAAAGGGACACCAAAGGCATCTTCCGGTTCAACCCGGGAAAAGAACAGAAGACCATGCCGGATTACAACCCATACACCATCAAAAGGTGCAGGGATTGTGATATGGCCAAAGGGAAACTTAAACTGGCCTTCGTTCCGGACAACGAGCTGTGCGCCGCCTGCAAAATACTGCAAAAATGCGCCGGAGACCGGGAAAAGTCCGCACGAGCTATCGAACGTATCCATTATCTGCATGAAATGGAGCCTCTACTTCAAAAGAAAGTGGAAAAGAACATAAATGGCAAGGACTTGAATATCGGCTTTACCAAAGAGGGCAACAAGCACTTGTTCTCCGACACATTCGGACGGACACGCATCGTTTCCAAGGAGGACTTGAAGAACCTGGATTCACACCTTGAACGTGCCGAATATGTGGATGATTCCGCATTGACTCACCCAAGGACGGACAATGTGGAACACTTCTTCTACTTCAAAGTTAAAATCAATGGAAAATGGGTAAGGCTTAATGTTGCCAAAGAAGTAACAAGAAGGGATAACGGTTATATCCGCATAAAATACTTTTTATACTCAGTAAATGATATAATAGTAGAATAAAAAAAAACAAAAGCACCAAGGGCGACACTTTGGACTAAAACGCCTGCTCGTCATTCCCTCAATGCTTCTGTGTTTGCAAATATACAAAACATTTTTTAATCCAATTGCTTATGAACAAGATTCTTTCATTTTTGAAACAAAGTAACCGCTACAAACACCTGGTAGGCGGTTTTATCGTGGGGCTGCCAGCCCTGACACCGTACGCGGCCTTATACGCAGCCGCCATCGCAGCCTCCTCGCTGGAGCTCAAAGACAAGCTCCGGGGCGGTCGTTGGGACTGGACGGACTGGACACTCACCGTGACCAGAGGAGCAATCGCCGCATTGATTTTCCTCGTTATCTAACAAGGGGACTGGCTTTTATCCGTACCTTTGCACCCCGGTGGAGCTTCCTGATAGTCCGTGTGGTCTATCGCGGGTACAACAATGCGAATGCGAATGGCGGCGTGTCGAATGCGAATGCGAATAACGATGCATCGAACTCGAACACGAATGTCGGCTCCCGTCTGGAAATCTAACAATCGGCGTACAACACCGGGGACGTGTCCCCTACCGTGGTGCCGAGGGAAGCAAGCCACAGCAAAAGCGCACAGGTGCGGAAAGCTGAAAAATCACGCGTCGGGTGGAGTTTGGTAGGCTCAAGTCAGCTCGAAGAAGTCAGACCCGGGGAAAGGAAGGCCCTTATCTTCCGTTTGTAAAACAATCAAAAAAAACGATGCTATAATGCACAGGCAAGGATATATAGTGGAAGAGATTGCCGATTATTCCAATATGGCGGAATCGTTCAACCAGGTCCTCCGTGGCTCCAAACGAAAAAAAAGCCGCCAGGGACGTTACCTGCTTGCGCACAGGGAAGAGGTGCTTCAGGAACTTACCGGAAAAATCAAGACGGGTACATTCACCGTCAAGGATTACCGGGAGAGGGAAATCGTGGAGGGTGGAAAAATGCGACGTATCCAGATACTCACCATGAAGGACCGCATCGCCGTCCACGCAATCATGGCCGTAGTGGACAGGCACCTGAAGAAACGGTTCATCCGTACCACCTCAGCCAGCATCAAGAACCGCGGCATGCACGACCTCATGGAGTACATACGCCGCGACATGAAAGAAGACCCGGAAGGAACACGCTACTGCTACAAATTCGACATCTCCAAGTTCTATGAGAGCGTGGGGCAGGATTTCGTAATGTATTGTGTCCGGAGGGTATTCAAGGACAAGAAACTCATCGCCATGCTTGACAACTTCGTAAGGCTCATGCCGCAAGGAATCAGCATCGGGCTGAGGTCGTCGCAAGGGTTGGGCAACCTGCTCCTGTCTGTTTTTTTAGACCATTATTTGAAGGACAAGTACGGCGTCCGCCATTTCTACCGCTATTGCGATGACGGCGTGGTACTCGGTGACGCGAAATCAGAATTGTGGAAGATTCGTGATGCCGTCCACTTCCAGGTCACACAAATCGGGCTTACCGTAAAGCCTAATGAACGTGTATTCCCGGTGGACGAGGGCATAGACTTCTTGGGATATGTCATATACCCCGACCATGTGCGCCTACGCAAGCGCATCAAACAGAAGTTCGCCCGAAAAATGCACGAGGTCAAATCGAGGAAAAGAAGGCGTGAACTGGTCGCTTCCTTCTATGGGATGGCCAAGCACGCCGACTGCAATATGTTGTTTAATAAATTAACAGGCAAAAAAATGAGATCATTTAAAGACTTGAACGTTTCCTACAAGCCGGAAGACGGCAAGAAACGTTTTCCCGGCTCCGTGGTAAGCATCCGGGAATTAGTGAACTTACCCATCATCGTGAAGGACTTCGAGACCGGCATCCGCACCGAACAAGGCGAGGACCGCTGTATCGTAGCCATCGAGATGAATGGCGAGGCCAAGAAGTTCTTCACCAACTCGGAAGAGATGAAGAACATCCTCGCACAAGTGAGTGAAATGCCGGACGGATTTCCGTTTGAGACCATCATTCGGACGGAAACTTTCGGCAAAGGTAGAACCAAGTATGTATTCAGCTGATGAAAAAAGTGGAAGGAAACACCGGGGTACGGTTGCTTGAATGCATAAACCCCATTAAAAACAAATGGCGTGTCCGATGGGACGTGCAGCCGGGAGAGAATGGATCGGCCACCTACATGGAAGAGGAGTTCGACCATCGACCCACCGAAGACGAGATACGCTCCACGGTCATAACATGGCACAACCGGGAAACTGACAAGGATATCCTATCAGGTTTCACCTACGAGAATGTCCCGGTATGGTTGTCAAGCGAGAACCAGTTCAACTACAAGGCAGCCTACGACCTTGCCGTGCAAACAGCAGGGGCGACTCTTCCGGTCGTGTTCAAATTCGGGACGGACACCGAACCGGTCTATCGCGAGTTTGCTACACTGGAAGACCTGACAGACTTCTATACGAAAGCCATGCAGCATATCCAAAACACGCTGGCCGACGGATGGAAAAAGAAAGATGTATTTGATTTGTCGCTATATGCGGTAGATTAAAAAAAGCCTTCGGGGGTAAGGCTGTAAAAAAAGCCCCCGGCCTGTTAATTAGTCGTCTCACTTACTTATTAACACAAAGATACCTCTTACAGGCACGACCGGGGGCATAGACCCTCGTTCGCCTGCAAGAGGTTTTTTTGTGTACGCTTCTGCGCATAAATAAGTGAGACAGTGCAAAAGTACTAATTTTTGTTGAATATGAAAGTAATTGAGATACTGAAATTGAATAAAGGAATGCTGAAAACATGCCGGAAAGTAGGAATCCGGATGGAAGACGTACAGTATATCGAACTATACAATGACTACAACAGGCTGTTGGACGAAGGCGAAAAGGTTTCCTACATCGTGGCAGTACTGGCCGAACGTTATAATGTTTGCGAGCGAAAGGTATACACGCTCATCAAACGGCTGCAAAGCGACTGTAACCCGTTTGCAGTGTAATGGGACAGCCTCCCCATTGAAGAGGGATAACGGCGCGGTACCTTTGCGGGGTATCAAAACAACACACCATGAACAAGTATTATCAAATCCTAAAAAAGGTACTTGCCGATGGCAAGACACAAAAAGGTAGGAAAGGTGAAAGCCGTTACCTGCTGAACGAGACGGTAACACTGTCCCCGGCGGAACTGCTCGATATTTTCGAGGGACACAATATCGCACGGAAAAAGCTCAGAAGCGAACTGTCGCTCTTCATGAGCGGGGAAAGACAGGTTGAGAAATACCGGGAAGCCGGGATAAACTGGTGGGACTACTGCGGCTCCATCCTCGTGAACTCCTACCCTACCTATTTCGAGAAGCTGCCACCTCTGATTGGCAAAATCAACCGGGAAAAACGAAGCAGCAAGAACTACGTGCTGTTCCTCGGTTCGACCGGCACGGAAAGCAACCAGGCACCATGCCTCAGCCTCGTACAGTTCCAGATCGAGCAAGGCGAACTGGTCCTGACGGCCTACCAGCGTAGCTCGGACGCCAACCTCGGATTACCGGCGGACATCTATCACCTATACCTTATATCCCGGCAAATAGAACTACCCCTGAAATCCATCACAATCAACCTCGGCAACGTGCATATTTACGAGAACAACGTCACACGCACACAAGAACTGCTTGCCGGAAATCCTAACGTAAAATTCGAATTGAACGTATGAAAAAGACGTATCTGTCAGCCCCGCTGCCATTCGTGGGCCAAAAGCGCATGTTCGCACGCAAGTTTATGAAAGTATTGGAACAATATCCGGAAAGCACGGTATTCGTTGACCTTTTCGGCGGTTCCGGCCTGTTATCACACATCACCAAACGATGCAAGCCGGAAGCCACGGTCATATACAACGATTTCGACAATTACCACAAGCGATTGGAAAACATCCCAAGGACAAACCGGCTGATCGCCGACCTGCGTGCCATGGTAGGGAATTCCGTTCCACGGCACAAGACCATAACCGGAGAACTGCGTGAGCGCATCTTCAGCCGTATCCTCCAGGAGGAGCACGAGACCGGTTACGTGGACTTCATCACCCTGTCCTCCTCTTTGATGTTCTCCATGAAATATAAACTGAGCGTACCGGAGATGCGGAAGGAAGCCCTTTATAACAACATCCGGAAAGCGGACTATCCGGAGTGCACGGATTATCTGGAGGGGCTGGAAATCGTCTCCTGCGATTACAAGAAGCTGTTCAACCGGTACAAAGACACGCCGGGCGTGGTGTTCCTGGTGGACCCGCCGTACCTTTCCACCGACGTGGGTACTTACAATATGAGTTGGCGTATGTCGGATTACCTCGACGTGCTGAACGTGCTATCCGGGCATCCGTTCGTCTATTTCACCTCAAACAAATCCTCCATCCTGGAGCTGTGCGAATGGATCGGGAAAAACAAAAATATCAGCAACCCGTTCGAGGGATGTACCCGGATGGAGTTCAACGCCCACATAAACTACAGCTCATCCTACACGGACATGATGCTGTTCAAAAAAGAGGCTGCCTGACGGCGTTTCTTTGCCCCCTGTTGAAATAGAAAGCCTCCGGCGGTAATTTGTCCGCCGGAGGCTTTACTGTCTGAACATGGCCGTTTATCGAAGCCGTTTGAAGGCCACGCACGAATACACCTCGATATTTTCCACGATCTCCTCGTGGTTGTGGTTCGTCTGGCTCTCCACAAGGTCAAATGCCATGAAAGTATCGCCATCCATGCACGAGAGCCGCTCATGTATCAGTTCCGGCAGGTCAAACACCTCCAACGCCTCTTCCTTGAACGGACTGCCCTCGTTGGCTGCACCGGCCCAGTCCGTCACGATATGCAGTTTCACTTCCGGTTCGGCCCGATATTCCACCCCGTCCACAATCGCGTTCCAGCGTATCGGGCAGAACTCCACGAACACGGCAGGGCGTTCCCAATTCTCCTCCTGCTCGATAAACTCCACATTGTGGTTCCACAGGTCGATGTGTTTTATCAAGCCTCCGCCCACCTCCTTCAGCTCCTTGCAGAGCATATTATAAAGTTCCTTTCTCATTTCCGTCTTATATCAAATTCAACATTGAAATATTCCGTTATATTCTCCTCTATGATTTCACGGACAGCCTTCTCCACTTCGGGAGAAACCCCCAAGAAACGCCTTCGGGGAATCTTGATCATGCTGCCCTCCTTTTTCAACGCCATGAACTTCCAGAACTCCGCCTCGCCGGTCAGCTGCACGGTACGTTTGTCCTTGCGTTTCTCTCCATTCTTCCTGCGCCCGAAAGAACCGGTCGCCTCGTAGTATTTATGCCAAAAGTAACGCTTCATCTTTTTTGTCACCCTTATCTCCCCGCCGTCATTGTGGATGGCCGCATACGGAAGGTCGGTGTAAAACGTGATGCTGTTCTCCGTGGTCCGGCTGGAAACGCTCCGCCTGAGCCGGCCGGTATCTATCAAAATAGAACCTCCGGGACGTGTCGGGCTTTTACGCCGCTGCCATGCCTCGGAGAAAAAAGCCTGACGCTCAAAATTACGGTCGAACTCATCTGTCATCTCCACCCGGATATCCTGCAGGATCCGGGCGATTATCTTCTGCACGTCCTTGTTCATAGTCATCGTCATTAAAGAGTAAAAGCTGGCGGGTCTCCTCGTCAGCTATTTTCTTGCTCGCATCCGCGCTCGCGTTGAGTATATTGTAGAATGTACGTTCGGTAACGGCATATACAGGATATACGTACCGCCGCCAGATCTCACGGTTCGGTACACCGCATTTGGCATATTGGTCGTATATCCTGTTTATCTCCTCCACACGTTTCTCATAACTTACTCCGCGTCGCTTTGCCATCGCTTACTCCTTCTTTGGATTATATGGTTGAATGTCCAGCTCCATCTTCGCGCTCACTATCACCCGGCCGCTGCCGCCACACTGGGGACAAGCCTCCTCGGTAATATTCACTTTCTTTTTTCTGAAAATCCGGGAAGGAAGTTCGGTCGTTCTCTGTATGACACCCGTGCCGTGACAAGCACGGCACAGGGCTACTTTTGGGGTCTTCTCTACGTTATGTTTCATGCGGCATCCTCCTTTTTCGGTTCAACATAGAATGTCTCGTCCTGGGCCACCTGTATGCCACACTTGGCCATCTGCGGAGCCATCTCTTCGGTGTCACGGTCCGCAAGCAGCTTGTCCTTGGCAATCTCCTCCGTCTGGCGCACGTAACCGGGAAGAAACTCCTTGACAAGCTGCAATGCACTCGCCCACGTGAAGCCTTTCAAGGTTTTCAACTTTGGCGTTCCGGTACGGAAACCGATAACGCCGTGCGCCATCTCAAGGCTCTTTTTCTTGGAGAACAATTCTGCCTGGTTCTCGGTGGCATAGGCCTGCAAGGTGTCGAACGCCTTTTCCTTCTCTCCTTCCAGCTCTGCCAGTTTGTTAGCGTACTTCTCACGGATCTTCGCGCACTGAAGCTCGATGTCCGCCGTAATCTTCGCACTCTGCGCATCTGCCTTCGCATAATTTGCAAACGCTTCGTCGGCGGCCTCCCTGGTCACGCCGGTAATGATCACTTTCTTTTCTCTTTTTGCCATTGTAACAAATTTTGATGGTTAATCACTGATTATTTTCTCATCCTTCAAAAGCAAGGCAAACGCCCTGTCTCTTTCAGCCTTTGTCTCAAACTTCTTATACGTCTTCCAACTTCCATTCCGGCCTGTACAAAACTTAATCCTCGGGGAAGGATAATCGTCCTTACGGATTATCTGGAAACCGGCATTAACCAGCTTGTTCTGATCGTCAATTCCCATACTAATCCTCCTCGCTATAATCTGGCGTTTCCAACTCGCTTTCCAACAGGGCTTCCTCATATTTCTCATAAGACCACTCGTTCAGCCTGTTGAAAAACTCTTCCCGATCATCCCGATCCATTTCCGGGAACACGTCAAGTATCTGGTTCTTGACATTCTCAAGCAGCTCCTTGAATCTCTTATCCATATCCGTCAATTTTTAGGGGCTTTGGTGTCTATGAACATATAGGTCACCGCCGCCGGTTGTTTTACTTCCTCTTTCTTTTTTTCCTTGAGCCCGCCCTTGCGCCGGATAGAGCGCAGCTTTACAGCCAGTTGTTCCAGTTCGTCCGAAGAGATTTGACTGAACGTCTTTCCCGCAATCCGAGGATTCCGGCAGAAGTCATTGACACGCGCCCAGTCCGAAGTGTCGATTCCCATTTTTTGCATGAGTCTCAAACACACGCTGCGCCAATATTTAAGCTCCTCCTGCATCTTCTGACGACGCTCGTCCACACCGGCCAATTTCTCCAATCCCTCACAACAGGTCTTATATTCAAGCCTCGTCATTTCACGAAGACTGTCTGTCCGGTTCCATGTATACTGCAACACGATGGACTTCTTGAACTCTTCCCGGTCTCCGTTGAACGGCAGCTTGTTGAACAAAGCGTAAAACCGGGCGAAATTGGTTACTTCCTGTGCCATATCATTTGCCATTAAGAATCATTTCACATTCCGTTGATTTGGTACTGACACGATAAATTATCTTATCCGGTTTCACTGATTTACCTTTGTATTCAGCCTCGATTTGTCCGGCATATATCTTTTTGAACTCATCACCCATCTTAGAAAGTATTTCCTTATTGTACTCCCCGCAAAATCCTATGCGTGAGGAGTGGGTTTCACGAATTATTCCTCTATATACCGTAGCAGTCAACGTTATCACCACAACACCGGTTTCCATTTTTATTTTTCCCATATCGGCCATTTTTACTCAAATAGTACTTTAATGCCGCATGAACTCGCCACGTCAAGTTCCAGCTTCGCACCTTTGCTCAGTTCCCAGTCCTTCAGCATATAGATATACTCACAATCCAGAAGCAGGGCGATATCCGCCCGCATGTGTTCTCTCCAATGAGCCTCATCCGGCAGTCCGTTCTTAAAAGGATTGACCGGGGAAAAACCCATATTTCTCAAATTCTGTTCCGCATTGGCAAACGCACCCTTGCGCTCGTCGATGTTGTAGTGGGCTATTGCCCCGCTGATGTAAACCTTGTCTTTTTCCATATCACAAATTATTACTCGTTTGAATGATTCCTTCTTCCCACACCACATAATAGCTGCCGGCCTCACCGATGGCACGGCCTTGACAATATGCCTTATAACCGACCACCCGGATCTTCATGTCGCAGATATAACGCAAACGGATCGCACCGCCTCCCATCGGCTGGCTCTTCTTTTCCTGGCTGATCCAGATGAAGCACTTTTTCGGGAAACACTTCATCAAGGCTACCGCATCCGGATACTCCCATTCCGACACCTGATACGAATCCACGATGATAAACTTCGGGGACTTCGGCTTCTTCAATCGGTCTATCAGTTCCTCATAGGTCTCGTCCACAACCACACGGAACTTGCCTTGCACCTCGTTCATCTTCAAATATTCCATACGGCGTTGGAATGTCTGGTTCACGCCCTCCTCATAGCTCAAGTACAACACAAGGCCGTACTTGCACAGTTCCTTGCCAAGCTGCATCACAAAGCTGCTCTTCCCGCTGGCACTGGCACCGCTGATGAACCAGGAGGCGTTCTCCGCTGGGAACCCGAAAGGCTTGTTCCATTTCTCGCCCCATGGCAACGTCACCCATTTCTTGGCGGCTATGTCTTTCGGACTATATGCTCGTTTCATGACTCTTTTTCTATTGATTCAATCCTATATTTCAGAAACCCTTTGATGATATGCGGAGGATGGTGTATCGGGCAGAATTGCCCTACGTAAAGCCCCCAATACGGGACATAAGCATCTTTCCATATTTCATTTTGAAATGGTCCGGCTTCCTCCACAAGACCACCTTCATTTACTTTGAGCCATAACAGGTCTTGACCTTTGTCCTCTAAAACTATCTTAACCATCGCCTATGCCATTTTAAGTTTCTCTATCTCGGTATACACCCGCCTCAGACCTCCACGTGTCTTGCGTACAATCTGCGCTATATCCGCACCTGCCGGGGCATTCACCTTAGCCACCGTCCGAGCTTGGGCATTCAAGAACGCCTCACGCTCCTTGCCGTCATCAGGTGTCACCTTGCTGTAACGGTCTCCATAACGGCTCAACATCTCGGTATAGCCCACTTTCTTACATTCTATCGAACGGTTGATCTTTTCTTTCAAACCATCCGCACCCATCATATACCAGGCACAACTGCGTTCGGTGGCATTCCACAAAGCCTTCAGCTCAAGGAACGCCTCGTACTGCAAATCCCCGGCCTCGTCCAAAATAATAAGCGGATTCTCAATGGAACGGAGGTAATAAGTCAAATCCTCGTATACATCGCTATATTTGCCTTTGGCATCCACTCCGAACTCCGCAGCTATCTTACGCACCAGCTTCAGCTTGGTCTTCACCTGCGAGCAGTCGATATACACGGCATTCTTGTGGTTCTGCACATAATACCGTGCGGTGAAAGTCTTTCCGATGTTTGGAATGTCGCATAGGATAGCCGACAGGCTCGACTGCTGGGAGAACTCCAGCTGGGCGGTTATATACTCGAACGTGGCGGTCTTGGCAACCTTCCATTCCATATCGGCACGGAGGCTCACACCCAAACGACGGGCTATACTTATCCAGTTGGCATCACTAAGAGCCTTGTCCGTCTGTCCGTTCTTAATGGCACTGTACACCGATGTGCTGATGCCAAGGGAAGCGGCGTGTTTGGCGTCACTCGGATAGTTCGCACGGTTGGCGGCTACCGCTCCCAAAATCTTCTGTTTTTGCGCTTCTGTAATCATAATTCAAACGCTGTTATAATGTTATTCTAATCGTATTCTTACATATCTCCAATAGCCATTGCCGCCATATTGGTCGGCTGCCATTCGTAAGCTTCATCGGGTTCTTCAGGAACAGGTGCCGTAGGTAATACAAGGCTTTCCGTTTCCTCATCTTCTTCCTCACGTTGGACCGGTGCCACACCTACCTGACCGATAGCGTTATCACGTACCCATTTGTCAAAGTGACTCATTATCTTTGCCTGTTCCGTATAAGCTGCCTTATCTTCTTCGGTCTGTTCCGCCATTACACGGCTATAAGTCACCACCGGACGCACCTTGTCGATATACCGGTCATTCTGGTACAGGAACACATCGGTCGGTTTGCCTTCCTCATCCGGCAAATAGAAAGCCGTCACCTTGCGGTTATTAGGCTCCAACTTCTCAAGAACCTCCGGACCGCTCAGCCACCAGTCAGCGTACGCCACACGTACCGTACTGTTCCGTCTTACGCTTGTTTCCACCCTCTCGCCGATATAACGGCTCAGGGTCAGTTTGTCAAGCGGGCGCAGAGTCGGATTGATCCTCGCCACAAGCACGTCCCAGCGGGTCATGCCCGGATATTTCTTCTGGTTGGGGTGCAGCGTGTTGTTCCATTCAGCACAATCCCTGCGGTCATCTGCCACAAGTTCCTCAAACGTATAATATTTCCGATCCTCGTAGGTATGGTTCCCACTGTCGCTGATTTTCTTCTGATCCACACGCCGCGCCCCTTTACCGTACCAACGACCCACCCCTTCATGGTTCTTATGGGCGATGGTAGTCTTGAACGCGCCGTTCAACGGCTCAGCATATTTGTCCTGAGAGTTCAACGGTGCACAAAAACGCACAAACTTGAACACCTCACCGGCTTTCAGGAAGCCCTCCTTGTACTTGCTCATCAAATGCTGCTCCACCTCGATACCGGCAGGCATCCCCCACCCGTTACGCTCAATCAGGCGGAACATATCCCGGAAACAGGCAACCACAAGGGCTTCGTCCTTATCACGGCCGTAAGCAAGCCCCACACGGCACTGGCTTACCACATCGTAGGCATAATAAGCATGTACGTATTCACCACCCTTCATGCGACGCGGAAGATCCACGTCATCCATCGTAATCTGGGACAAGGAGAACTCTCCACTGTGGCGGTGCATGTGTGGCATTTGCTCGTGGTAGAATTCCGACCACCCACGACGCTTTTTCTCTATGAGTACCTGGTTGGCCGGCTTGTTCAAGATGTTGCGAATGGTACTTTCGCTCAGTTCTTTCGGATCACCGTTCTTATCCGTAAAATCGTTATGGTTGAATATTTCACCGGTTTCCAAATCCCACACCTCCAACTCGCCGCACACAAAGGAGATATACATCTCGTGTACGTCACTGCCATAAGGCTGGTTCGGCAGCACCGTGATGCTCAGCACGAGACGCTCGGTCTTGTAATCCACTTTCCTCGCGCACTGGTTACCGAACTTTCCACTGATAAGGCACTCATAACCGTACTGCTTGTACTCGTTCACCTTCTTCCGGAAACGCAAGGTACTCGCCGGCAGATCATGCCCGAACTCTTCGCGCAGCGTCTCAATGGTAGTAGCCATCATGCTCCAATCATACTTCTCTCCCATTAACTTTCGATAATCACGACTACGATTGTACAACTTGATACAAGTATTCAGCACTGAAGCATTTATCGCATACTTTCTGGCAAGCTCATCAGAAGCCTTATCGCTGGACTGCCGGGCAGCCCAATCCATAAAGAAAGCGACGGCAGCCTGATCAAGCTCGTAATTCGATATTATCCAGCCACGCAAAAGAATAACGGCACCACCAGGATGTTTTTCATTTACTTGATCTTGATATTCTGTTGGAAGGCTATCGACAACAACCAAAGCGTAATTTCCCTTTCCACCACCGGAGCGAGCCATCTTCAGCCTGTTGCGTGCAGCAAGTTGACGGCAGTAATCCTGTGTCAAAATACCGTCAGCCTCAAGCTCACGTACCGATATGCAAAGTTTGTTATCGAAAAATTCCATACTCACACCTCCTTATTTCAATGCGGCCGCAAAATTTTGGATGCTGTTTATATTGGAAAATGTCACATTATCATAATGTCTCACCTCTTCCCCTTTATAAGTCACTACACCCGTGCTGTCGTTTTTACTGATCTCCAACAATGCGCCGTTCGGAAAATATTGGCGTATCACGTCATCATGGTCGTGTAGTGTCTCCATAACCGGAGCCACCGCCATTACAATACCGCCACGCTCACGGGCGGCCTTCTGGATCCTACGGATGGTATCCGTATCCTGTTCAAAACGCAGGGCTTTCCAAACCGTCACGTTGCTTACGTTGAAAGCCTTGGCCAAAAACTGGCGATCCTCACTTGTTACATGAATATACTTCTTCATATCTCACTTGATTTTAATATCCTAATTTGTTATATTTGTTGCGTTTAAAAAAATAACCGACTTATGCCTCAAAATCCGACATCACTGCCTTTCTTGGTATCTTACGCTGATACTCTCTCATCAGCGAAGAGCAGACCTCTAATCCAAACAGCCCTGACAGCGATTGCATCTCTTCAAGAAATTGACTGCGTGTGTATCGACAACATAACGCTACCTGACGATATTGCAGAAGCCGGCGCTCGACTTGGAGCATACACGACAGCTGATCTTGTCTGGTTCCACTTCTCAAAGCATTCACTAATGACGCAAAAGGTGTTCGAGAAAGCCGTTCGCGGACTCTTTGCTCATAGTCAGTTGGGAAGCCCGGTATGGGTGTTTCTTCTGCCGGAGAAATACCGACATCTTTACCCTTCTCCGTGGAATTGATTGTTCTTTTCATAAGTCACTCATTTTAGTGTCTATATCAGAGGAAGTCCAGGGAATCGAACCCTGGCGCAAGAACCATACACTCCCGTGTGTCTTTCCACACCGCCACCCGTCTCTTAACGCCTTCCGGGTTGTCACGCTCGGTTTTCCGTTATCTTTCAACACTTTCACCTATTGGCATTTCCTTACGGCTCCAGCTTAATTTCTCACCCCGCCCGTTCTCGTATATTTCCGACTTACCCTCTATCATTATCTCGCCATCTGTCATCGTCCACGAACAGTCGTAAACACAACTCTGCACATACCCCTTTATCAAGTCTCTTGCGTGATTCAACGTGCAGACAAACGTCCATCGGCAAACCGTACCGTCTCCTCTGGTGAGTTTCACCTTCCACGTTCTCCTGTTCTCTTTTCCCATAATCCCTATCCGCTTATTTAATATTACTCTGCATCTTCTACCTTGAAAGGAAAGCCCTTATCCGCCAGCACCCGCTTTACGAAATCCAAATCGTGTTTATCAACCGGGAAAAATACAGCTTGACAATCCACACTGGGATAAGACTTGATTGCAGTCTTCGTTGCCACCTTCTTAACCAATCCATAAAGAAGCCCGGCTGTTTCAACCGTTGCTTGCGCTATAATTACTTTCGCTTTCATTTTCTCACTTATTTAAATTCGTTTATAATCGGTTTCAAACTCACGCCGTAGCAGCTCATCAAGCGCCGGATAAGATTCTTTACATAAAAATCAGGTGCGGAAAACACAATCCCGGTCTCTTCAGTGTATCTGAAACTGATACCGTCCATCATCAACACGTAAGCTACTTTGTGCTTCACGCTTTGTGTCTGCCATTCTTTGATTTCTTCGTTCATTTTCTTTAAGTGCTAAAATTCGTTATTCTCGACCCTTTTCTGTATCTTTGGCCGCTCGTTAATTTCTTAACTCGATGCAAATATATAGATAATTTTCGACACTAAAAATTTTTATGTAGATATTTTACGATATATGACGAATATTTCCGACAGAATTGCCACTTTGATAAAAGAAAAAGGTATAAGCACAAGAGCCTTAGAACAAACTATAGGTTGCTCTAACGGAGTTATTTCCAGATGCATCAACAAAGGAACTGATATTTCAAGCCTATGGGTATCGAAAATTGTCGAAACTTATAATGATATAAACCCTACTTGGTTATTAACAGGAAAAGGAGATATATACATCAACTCCTCTCCTACTCTCCCTATGCAAACGCAACAAACAACGGAAATCTCCCCTTTTCTCATGCTCATACATGAGAAAGATGAGATTATCAGAAAACAAGAAAGAGAAATAGGCCGCTTGGAAGAACAAATCCGCCAAATGAATCTTGAAAAAGGGAAACATGTATCGGATGCGTGCACTTCTGGGAATGCAAATGTAGGGTAGAGCGCACTTTTACCATCCGGAGAACATGAAACGTTACCCTGAGGATACCCCCGATTATACCTTCAGACTCCCCTCTCTCGGTATTCCCCCTCCATCCACCCCATATAATCGCCTGAAAAGAACTGATAATCCGTTATATAATAATGTATGCTTTTTATAGGTGGTGGTTTTTAGGGTGGGTGTATCAAGGCATATTTTACACCTATCATTCAAAAAACCATATTTTACCACACTGCCAACTACCCCCTCTCAAAACCGTGTTTTGTCACTCCAAATACAAAAATCTGTCACTCCAAACTGTCACACCAAGTGTCACCCCAAAAGGACAATCGTCACTTTGGGGCACAAAAAAAGGAGACCATAAGTCTCCCCTACAAGAATAACTGCCGAATGGTGATTTTCTTTCGTTCTAATGCCATTCTAATCTATTCACCTATCTCCCCTCCTACTCCCTGAAATAAGCGTAGATTGCTTGATTATAGCCCTTTTAGTGCATACTGTACCATTACCGGACAGACCGGCATGTAACAAATAATTCTTGGTCGCACCCACCTGTTCCGCCGTCAAAACCGTATAAACAGCCGAAATACTACTAAAATACCAATCTCTTCGCTTTGTTCCGTCTATTCCGTGCGTCAAATGCACATGTATAACCTTTGCCATATCACTATATTTTATAGTGCAAATATACTAAATAATCATTATATGGAATATATTCAACTATTTATAATTATAGAACGGCAATAAAAAAAGCAGCCGTAGCTGCCCATCATCTCCCCCACTCCACCACATGCAAATCCAATGTAAACATGATTAAAGTGAATCGAAAATCTTCGCATCACTTTATACCCCCAAAATTAAACCGAAATTAAACGCACGTAAACGTTTCGTTTTACACCGCCATTTTTGAGGAACACTCATAAACCTTTGGAAAACAAAGCGGTTAAGCCATTTTTCACCTCACCCCATCATATACGCTTCGTTCTGTGCCCCGTATACGAATGAATTGTATTATTTGAGGATTATTCTTTAATTTCAACAACACGCAAAATATCCCCCAAAATACCGTCTTTGCATTCGACCGTCTGCCCGTCACTTAGATAAACCTTCAATGCCGTCATGATCCGCAGGCCCAAGGTCGTGTTTTCACCCGGCAAACGCCTGCGCGACATGCGCAACCTAGCCAAGTTCAACCGCTTCACCGTCGACAAGGATGAAGGCACGGATGAAGGTGGAGGTGTTTAAATGAAAGAATCGCTACAACACGCCATTCGGTTATGTGTTGTAGCGATTTTCTATTTACAAATACGAGTTAATCTTCTTGTAGATTTTTCGTGATCGAGTTCTCACGGAGATCGTAGTAACATTTGTAATTTGCCATATAGTTTCTATTTTCAATAAACGATTCTTTGTATCGTTACCTCACCTGTCGACTTCGTAGGATTTCGCTTCACTTTTACTCGCAAACGGGTAGGAAATTCATCCAAAGTTTGTTGAGAGCGAGTGATTCGGAATACACTTTTCCCATCCAACTTAGCTATACCTTCCAGAAATTCTTTTCCATACATCTCTAATTTCCAATCCTTAAATTGCAATCCGGTTGGTTGCTTATTGGTATAATCATAAGCCAACACATTAAATGAAATGTCATAATGACCTATGTTGTTAACATATGGAGTCAAGTCTAATGTCAATTCAGTCCACGTTTCTTCCGAGTAAGTTGAATTCCCCCAAGATGATATGACCACAGGCTTTTCCTGATTATTCATTGCCATAATATCCGACAAGTCACTTTCGACATGATATACTGCAAAATTACGTATTTGAGGTACAGACTTACTAGCCAATATTTGTAACCTGACCTTTTTGACCAATGTATTCTGGAAATAATCTATTTTTTTATTTCCAATAGATGTTCCTTTACTCAACAAGATCCACTTATTATTCTTATCCAAACCTTCTATCTTGTAAGAAGTGACACGTTGGCCTTTTTCTAATTGTTCTTGCAAAATACAATGATTCACAACAGTGGGTTTCCCTAAATCTAAAATTAGTTCTTGGGTATTCCCCGAGGTCTTTTTGATCGGATGATCAAATCTTTTCTTTATTTCCTTTCCGAACTCCGCATACCGCTTTACATGCGATGCCGGTATCAAACCCGTAGTATCCGGAGTAGAATTAAGTAATAACACAGAACCTCTTCCTACCGACTTATAATACAAATTCATCAATTGTTCTACAGATAATAACAAATGATCTGTATTGGGTGCCCAAAACCATTTATGCCCCTGATTTTTTAACAGGGGTACATTCGCTTCTACTGGAGCATAACAATCACCGTTTACATCTGAATGTAAAGCTGTTGATACTCCTGTATCCAAATCTTTCTTATTTACGGTGTACCAGTTTGGATCAGGAGCAATACCTTCTTCATTTCCTACCCAGCGTAAATTAGCCTTTTCCCCCTGTAATATCACAGCATCTGAAGCATATTTTTCCAATATATCCTTAACAGGGACATGACAATTTCCATCAAACCAAACTTCCTTGATCGGACCATATTGAGTCAATACTTCGGTCAACTGCTGACGATAAACCTTATTATAAGCTTCTTGCTTTGAGGGATCTTCCGTTCTTCCGCCACTACCAATCCCTGCACCCCACTGTTCATCACCGGGATAAACATAAATACCTAAATCCAATCCATATTTTTTACACGATTCAGATAAATCTTTCAAGACATCACCTTTACCATTACGCCAGGGTGTGTTTTTAATACTATAATCAGAGGTGTTCGTCTGCCACCAGCAAAATCCACCTGTATGCTTCGCTACAAATAAAATTAATTTTGCATTCCACGATTTAGCCACTTCACACCATTGATCTGTATTCAATTGTTCAGGATTAATCTTCGATATCGGATAGGAATGATTATCAAATTCACGACCTTGCCATGTGCAAGGATCTAAACATAAATACATAATCTGTTCATACTGTTGCCAACGTAACTGAGCTTGCGATGGTAACGGAATGTTGGAATTTTGTGCTTTCAGAAAGAAAGGAACAAACAATAATCCAAATAAAAATATAGTATACAATACATTTTTCATAAATTTCTTTCTCTTTTTTTACTAAGAGGTCGTATAAAAATTTCATACGACCCCTATATTGATTCATTTATTTATCTATCTTCCCAACCTGGATTCTGAACTAAACTCTTATTTAATTCTAACTGATCTTTTGGAAGAGGGCTTAAGTACAAACGATCTTCCCATTTCAATGGAGAAACATCCATATAAGAAACTAACAAATAATCCGGAGCATCCGTTGTTACTCTAGTATACGTTCCAGGTCCTCCACTCTGTTCCTCAAATCGTTTTCTCATTTCAGGAGTCACACGTAAACCTAAAAATGCATTGGGGTTTTCCAACAATTTTCCCGCTTTCCAGCGTTTTATATCGTTAGATCGGAAACCTTCTCCAACTAATTCAACTCTACGTTCACGGCGTATTTCGCGGATCAAATTTGAGATAGGATAACCACAATCATAATAACCTGGATCATCAAAATTGACATTTTCCAATGTCATATTTGGCATTCCAACTCTCTTACGAAGTAAGTTAATGGATCTATCCAAATCGTCATTTGTTAAAATTCCCAATATAGCCTTTGCTTCCGCAAAGTTCAATAATATCTCAGCATAACGATAGGTTGGATAATCTATTGAAGAATCTAAAGCATCATAATCATGCATAAAAGGAGAATGAAATTTCACCATTAAATAACCAGTTATTGGACGCAGTAAAGGTAACGTATGATAAACAGGATTACCTCCATTATCATCCGATGTAAAAACATGATCCGGATTATCAATCGTCTGTAACATACGAGGATCCCTATTTTTCATTTCCTGACGCAAAGAATCATGACCTTCATACAAATCACTTGCTAAAATAGATTTTCCATCCATACACAAATAAGAGGATGCTAAATCATAACTTAATCCTGAAGTTGATTCTGCCATTTGACGAGTCGTTCCATGTTTCAAGTTCAGTTCTCTATCATATACTTTGGCATAAATAATTTCCGGATTATTACTCATATCCTCTTGTATAAATAACTGATAATAGTTCTGATTAGGATCATTAGCTCCCATCCAAATACTATATCCATTATTCATTACCTGTTCACAATAAGTAATACATTTTTGCAAATAAGCATCACCTGTCTGATCGCCTCGATATTTTCGCCACGTACCTTCAAATAAAGAGACACGAGAAGCCAAAGCTGACGCTACATCTTTATGAATTCGTCCATCAACCGCATCTTTTTTTAAGGGTAATACTTGAATTGCATAATCCAAATCTGCTAAAATAGAATCAACCACCAACGTTCTACTATCTCTAGGCTTATACAACTCTTCAACATCACTTGTTTGTAAATCTTTGTTGTAAAAAGGAACTTCTCCAAACTGACACAATTTATCAAAATAGAACATGGCTCTAAAAAAACGTACTTCACCGACATATTGACTATGTTCTTCTTCCACTGATTGATGTCGGGTCAAAAAATAATTGCAAGCACGAATATTTGACCAATCATCAGAACTCCAATCTCCACCGGAAGCAGGAACGATACCTTCTCCCCATAAAGCTGTATTTCGGTTGTTCGGAACCTGATTATCCCAACCATCTGCAATAGAATTATCTCTAGCCCCTGGAATACTTTCATAAAATGAATTCACATATGTTT
>ULQU01007010.1_pt1 | contig 34862 bp, 29 predicted proteins | sample 1954841 | NCBI WGS metagenome assembly ULQU01 (sample SAMEA4835664, study PRJEB28245) | human gut metagenome | biome: gut microbiome; material: fecal sample | place: Denmark | collected 2008
GCACTGAGATTAATTTCTTGGTGCGTTTTTTATTTTTACAAGCTACTTCATAAAAACTTCCAACACGTAGTATCATTATTTTTCGTTGTAGGATGTCTTCCAAAATGATAAAACGCGCTAATCAACTCCTCAAAACCTAACTTGTGGATAAGAGGTTGCACATAAAGCGTCATAATAAGTTATTTAAAGCTACAAAACGCTCATACTAAACCTCCAAATCCTAACTAATGAATGAATAAAAATAAACAAAAATATAATATGGTTATACAAAACCTAATTTATAAGCTGACCGAAGAAGTACAGTATTCGAAGGCCCGTCAGGATTGTGTTTCTCCTGATGAAATTGCAAGAAAAGAAAACACGGTAATTGTGCCAGACAAGTTTAAGGAGGATATAGAAGCACTTGAAACTTATATCGGCAGGAAACTCGAAACCGGACTCTGTATTAAGGTTGGTTTGTCCGAGCTGTTGGCCGTAATACCGAGAGCAAGGAAAAGGACAGACGCTTACAAAACTTTGATACAGTATCTTAAGGACGAGTTCGAAATAGACTTGATTATAAACTCTAAAAAGCAGAAAATAAAAATCTAAAAGCACTATGAAAATAAAAAGACTGAAAGATAACAAAGTAAGAGCTATAATGAGCAACGGCGACATAAGGGAGGTAAAGTACAAATCGGAGTTGCTGGACCGGATAGTAGAAGACCTCAAAGCTATGGAGAGTGAATCTTCAGACCCAGATTCCGGATTATTCACGGATGATGATGTCTGGTCTTTGTATGAGTTCCTTTTGATGAGACACAAGGACGACTGGATAGTAATTGACGACATCAAAGATGAAGATTCCGAAGAGGATTACAGCACGGAAGAAACTTGTTATGAGGAAGAGTATTCTTATGAAGAGGAGCAGATAGACGATGACGATAAAACCAATAACTTCAATTATTAAAACAAAAAATAAGATTATGAAGAAAATCTTTTTAGTGGCAAAGGTTTACGAGATGGAGCCTGCCACGTTAATGAGTGTACAACAGGAAATCCAGAATGACTTGGACAGGTTTACTAACGGGCGTAGGGTGGTGCTCTCAATAACCAATCCCGCTGAAAATGAATTAGAGTTTACTTTTAACCGTACATCATCGCTGAACTTGGTTGAAGATGGTATGATAAACTCTGTCGATGCTTTGGCCATGACAGGTGATGGACTTGATAATTTCAGAATGCCGGAGCCATTACCGAGCGCACCGTTTGGAAGTTATTTCAACACCTTTATCGGTATTGATGATTTCATTGACTGTTACAAGAAGTCGGCAAGGAAATTGGGAGCGAGCAGGATGAAGAATATCAATTTAGAGACAACGCCTGAATATGTAAAGCTGAAATTGACATATTAATTAAGGCGTGACAATGCAAACTGAGCGTGCCGTCAGGAAATATTATCTTGGCGGCATTCTTTTACCAGACATTTATCGCGCAAAATGACAAAAAGGGGATTCAAAAGCCCTTAAATTCTTACTTGTGTGATAAATAAAAAAAGAACGATTATGGAAGAAGTAAAAATTTTAAATTCACAAAATCAAGAAACATTTTTCATGAAACATGTAACGTTAACCCATCGTATCAACTACACAAAGTTCAACCTCGGTTATGGAACAGTTGACGATGTTATGAAAATCATCAGGGAAGGAAATATCCTGATGAATGATTATGAAATTGGTCAGTATTCTTTGAAGTGGGCAATCGAGCGCATCAGGAGTTTGAATACCCATGCCGAGCAGCAGAAATGGAAAGCAAGACTGTTACCTGCCGTGGCTTATAATGGAGTGTTCTCAGAGGTGGAAGAATCTTATATCATGCAATATTCCAACGTGACGGCTATGGACTTCGATGATATAGAAGGTTATAACAAAATGCAACATTTATGGCGCAGGCTGGTAATAACTCCCTGCGTGTATTCAGTTTTCGTTACACCGAGCGGAGGGAGACTGAAAGCATTGGTTCTACATGACAATACCAATCCGAACAATCACAGAGACTTGTATGAACAGCTATTGGCCAAATTCAATATTTCAAACCCTGACACAAGTTGTAGAGATTTGGCAAGGAGGAACTACCTTAGCTACGACCCGAACATATGGGTGAATCCTAATCCTGTGCCTTACCATTACGTACCTACAATAAAACCGATAATCCAAGTACAGCAAGTAAGGCAAGCACAACCTCAGAATCATTATGCTCAAACAGGAAAGACAATATCTGACAGGAGCATAATAAGCATAATGAACTCGGTATGGAAAAAGAACAATCCCGAATATTGGCAGGAAGGACACAGGGCTTGCAGTATCTTCTATTTGGCTTGTAAACTTTGCAGATGGGGTGTTGAAGAGGATTTGGCTTTGGAGTATTTTATCAAAGGCTGGGAAAGTGATACCATGACGGAAGATGAGATAACAGGTCATGTAACTAATGCTTACAAGACTGAGAAAGACAACTTTGGAACAGTTGAATTTACGTTTTACAAATAACATGACAAAAAACATTGCAGAAGATGAAGTTCAAAGTAAACCGAAGGCAGGTATGTCATGTAATGGTAAAAAACAATATGATAACCAACTCATGCGGCGTTGGCCTACATCTTACGAAAGAAAAAGAAGTGCAGGATTTTTTCCATAAATTAGGGGTTATACTTATATATGCAGGATATTTGGAGATAAAAGGTTGCATACTGTTAACCATGAAAAGACTAATGTGCAGCTTTTTATGGATGGAATTTTAAGCCACAATATTCTTTTCTTTCGTTTGAAGTAGGCTTGCGCCGCTTAAGCAAATGAATAATAAAAGTAAAACAACAATGCGTTCCGTTAACCTTGTAAATATTGGTGGAACGTACAATAATAACAATTTAAAAGATAGAAAAAATGGAAAAATATTATGATATGCCCAAAGGTTGCAGGTACATGAGTGAAGACCCAGACCTTCTTACTTACCTGGGACATTTCAACAAGTTCATACTCAACAAGACCGTTACAGGTTGTGGAGGTACGTCGTTGTTCTTGAATTCAAGTATCGACGTAGTAATAATATCCCCACGCTTGCAGGCTCTGAAGGACAAGCACGAACAGCATCCCGACACATTCCTTTTCCACTCTCCCTATACCAACAATGGGAAGACGGCGGAAGACATAAATAGGCTGATGTCTGATTTGAACAATTATATCAATAATCCTTTCAGCGTATATAACAAAGCCAAGATACTCGTAACGCTGGATTCTTGCGAAAAAGTAATTAACGTGCTAAACGACAACCGTGCTATTGACAGTTTCCTTTTCGTGGTTGACGAGTTCCAGTGCCTCATGGGTGACGCCACTTTCAAGGGAACAACCGACATGAACTTCCTCATCCGTCTTGACAGTGAGGCTAAAAACATCTGCTATCTCTCGGCGACACCGATACAAGACATATACCTCGATTCCGTTCCGCAGTTCAAGGGCCTTCCGTACATAAAGCTCGAATGGGACCCTAACGTACTTGAAGAACCAAACGTAAGGGAAATACAGATGAAGAAGGACGAGAGCGCGGAGAAAATCTGTGGCAGGATAATACGGGACTTCAGGAAGAACGGCTATTTTGAAAGGAAGATTGTAAACGGAAACATTGTCGAGGCAAAGACGGCCTGCTTCTATCTCAACGAAGTCAAGTCGATAAGAAGCATAATAGAGAAAAACGGACTCCGGCCAGATGAAGTCACAATATTGTGTTCGGAAAGTAGAACGTCAGGGCTGCCAAAAGGGTTCAAGGTCGGAGGCTTGTGTACGGACAAACACAACCCGGTGAACAAAACCTTCACGTTCTGTACAAAAGCGTCGTTCGAGGGTGTGGATTTTTATTATGCCGACGCCATGACTTACATATTCATTAACGCCGGGAAGGAATGGCAGATGTTGGACATAATGCTCGACATACCGCAGATATTGGGACGGCAGAGGCTCGACATCAATCCTTTCCGACATGATGCTGTAGTATATTACAAGACAAAGCCAGACTGTATGACTAAGGCGGAGTTCGAGGCACAGCAAAAGGCGATAGAATACAAGTCAAGCCAAATAATCACACAATATGAAATGGCAGCCCCTGAAATGAAGGCAATACTTTTGGAGGCGTTACGTGACAGGGCTGAAGACAAGAAGTTCGTTGACGATTATGTTGACGTATTGCAGGTAAACGGCAAGCAGACCCTCGGAATAAACACTCTCGTACAGGTGGCCAAATGGAACCAATGGATGCAACGCAGTCACTATTACTCCCATTCCTGCAAACTGACGACAAGCATACAGTCAGCCATAACAATGAACGTAAAACCGCAGGAGGTGAAGGAATTTGAGGCATGGTATTACGCGGCAAAAGGTAATGACAGGCTCAAAGGTTATTCGGATTTCCGTAACACATACCCTTGTTTTGACCCGCTCATCCTGCAAAACCCGTTCATCGACATACGCTATCATTCATGGTTCGACGTATTGGGCTATCAAGAGCTTATGCGACTTAATTTCGACGTACAGAAAGTTGAACAGGCCTACGATTATTCCTGCAATCATGAGCCGATAATACTGAAGTGCAGGGAAGCATTTACAATCGGCAACTTCTACACAAAGCCCGAGGTAAAGAACACACTTCAGCAAATCTATGACGGTCTTGGCCTTATAGGAAGAAAGGCAAAATCAACGGAACTAGGGTCTTACCTTAATGCAAAGGAACGTATGATTACCGATGACGAAGGCAACAGGAAGGAAGGTTACGAGATACTGCCGTAATTTAACCGTGTTGTAAAAGACCGTAAACCGCCTTGTAAAAGACCGCAAATTACCCTCCGTTTGACCGCCTTTCACCGTACAATATGCCATGTATTGCAAAATCAGGGGTGTAAACCGCCAATTTTATATAACTTGGATGTGATTTTATGGCGGTAAGGCACTGTGTAACAATGGATTAAGTCTGGCAATAAAAACGAATGGCATTTACACTTAACACCCGGTTTACACCCCTCCGAATGACGACTTTATATACCAAGAAAATATACTTACACTGCAAAAAGACATAAAAAAGCCACCCAATAGAGGGTGGCGAATTATTTTTAAGCACTAATATGGCCTTCCTGCTTAAGCCTTGTAAGTGTTCTGTGAACGGTTTTTGTACTCAAGCGAAGTTTGTTTGCTATGGTACTCTGCTTCATTCCTTTATTATACATTGCAATAATCTTTTCCTCTTTCTCCGGTGTTACCTTTTGATTCGGGGCTTTGGGCTTTTGAACTAATATCTCTGATGCAGGCGTGACACTGCTTATGCTTACAGTTTTCTGTTTTAATGGCGTAGCTTCATCCTCCTTCATTTCTCTAAAATACTCAAAATGCAGGTACGGCGTTGATACACGTTTTACTATAATAACATTTCCTTCCTTGGGCATTTTCCTGTTCTTCTGCACTTTCAACATCTTGTATTCGTCACCAAACCGTGTAGGTAGTAGAGCAATACGTGATGCAGACAAATTACCGAGATGTGAAGAACCGTAGAACGTTTCATTGACCTGACCTTGTTTGGTCTTTGTGGTATGAGCTATAATTATAAAGGTCACGTAATAACCATTTGCCTTAGCAACATCTTTTATCTTTTTCTGTCTTGAGAACAGGTCATGGTACGCTTTCGGGGATGCAGTCGGGATAATGGCAGACAGATTATCTATGCAGATTGTCACGTCTGACTTTTCATTGCCGACCAACTCCTCTATGTGGTCAAACATTTCAGTCTCAGATTCGTATGTGCTACTGAATCTTTTAAGGTTCTCGGGAAAATGAAAATCATGTTTGCCATACCTCAACTGAATATCGTCATCGGAAAGCTCTGCGTCAAAATAATAAACACTTTGTGGCTTCTGATTATATGGCGTTTTATCGTCCGGAAGCAGATGCGTATTTGAGCCTCTGGCTATATCAACGCACATACCCATAGCTAACGTACTCTTGCCTTCTCCGTCAGAGCTGCTGATAACCAGAGTGTCGCCTTTACATAATAAATTACCACACAACTGTAAATCAGCGACGTCCGCATTAGACTTTTCACAGATCTCGTTCAGTGTTTCTGGTCTTGGTCGTGTGATTGGATTGTTGACTGGCTCTGGATGACTGAAACGTTTTGGTTTGTGATCCAATTTCTTTTTCCAGAAATAGTACTTAACCCCTTCTTTAAATAAATAGTACCCACCTGTCGCACAAATAAAAGCGCAACAGATTTTAAACATTTCTTTGCCTTGGAAGTCCCCTTCCATCTCAAATTTAGGAGGTAAGCCTCCAATAACTATTCGGTCCATTTTTAATTATTTTTTATTCGTTTGCAAATGTAAATCATTATGTCCAATATCTGGGATAAATGTAAAATTGCACTATCCCACTTTCAGAAGCTGGGAGTTTTTAACATTATTGATAATACAAAATGACTTGGAAAATAATGAAATACACTTGTTGGTGGACAGGAAACACATTATCCGAACAGCCCAACTATACCTATATACCAAGGACGCTTTCAGACATACCAAGACGAGGTCAAGGCTGAAACTGATGTCACGTATTTTCGACAGAACTGACACCGATATTGCAATTTCTATAGGTCAGACAGAACGGGCTTATGAAATTCAGGTTAACATATAGGAAACAACTTATGGTCACAGTGCAGAGGCCTAAAATAGATGTGACCTTTTATATATCTTGAAAATAAAAATGAGGATGTGCCGTCTCTCTTGGCCATCCTCTTTCTACTACTTGTTACTACTGTCTAAATAAAAAATTTCGTTTTATCTCATGAACCAAGTCTTTAAAAACAGGCCTTAAACTCTGGGCGTAGTCAGGTAAGTGGTTGCCTTTTCCACCTGCTTCCTCAGATGCGATATCTATGTAATAGTTGTATGAGTAAGTTTGACTTACAATCGTCTTTCTTACATTACCGCTGTTCAGTCTGTCTTTTAAATTTAACAATTCACTACAAAACCTCTGACAAGAAATCCTGTTAGGAGCGTTTTGCTTGTTTTTGCCCCTCACATAGCAACCTTCCCACGTCAAAATCGTGTAAATCATGCCATAGTAGGTGAACTTTACTTTCTGGTTGCCGATATTCAATCCTGTACTGCTATCGGTTAAGTGTTTTCTAATTTCATTGCTGAAATCAACTTCTTTTTCTTTTATCCACTCAATGAACTGACAGTCAAGTTCACCAATTTTATTGTCAGCATTTTTCTTTCGTAAACGGTCAAGCGTCCCTTTTACTCCATACTTATTCAAAGAGTCTTGCCAGAGTTTCTTATCCTCGGGATATTTCGCGGCAAGCTGCACCTCTAACATTTCTTGCTCGGTCACTCCGAAGCAACAAACATATCAGTCTCAAATCTTTTCTTACTCAGACGACTATTGTTACTTCTTAATGCCTTTTTTACATAAGCGTAATTTTTAAGTTAAACAAAAATATTCCTACTAAAAAATGTGAGGGCATCACTAAATGTCCTCTTTGGCTATAAAAGCCCCTACTTCTGCTAACTTTAATTAGCTCCATATAATTTATTAACAGCAAAAAATCTGCCATGACGAGTAGTAAAATTTATAAAAAATGTCAAATTTCCTATCTTGAATGAAACTATGTCTTCATGTCTACTTTGCTTATTTTAGCAAGCTGTTATGCAATTACATAATTAGAATTTAGGGACACAAATTACTGCGACATTTACGAGACAAATAAGGGACATTTAAACAATCTTTGTTGCACTTCTAAATGTCTCAAAAATGTCCCACACAAGAAGAATGGACATTTGCTGAATATCAGGCAGTTACGCCATGTCTTGCATAGGACATTTGAAACTGTAATAATATCGCTTTTTATCCTCTGAACACATATTTTACGACCTTTGCGTTGGCCTTGTTCTCGTTAACAAAATCACGTTGGATGTAAATGTCTGTCACCCTCATCGATTCGTCCACATGGTTGAGGGCTGCATGGACTGTGTACTTATCAATGCCGACTTTGTTCAAGGCTATTGTCGCCCATGAATGCCTCGCAGCGTAATATTCCAAGTCGTCTATACCGAGTTGTGAGCCGATTTCCTTCAGGCCGTAGTTGATTGCCTTGTTGAATGCCTTGTGGTCGGCGTAGTAATGGTGGAAGTTGAACAATCGCTGGCCGGCCTTGTCTTTGTATTTTTCAATCAGGGGAAATATCAGCTTGGGGACAACGACTTCCATCCTTGCACTGTCCAATCGGCGGTCCTTTGTCTTGGTGCGGTTGTAGATTATCCTGCCGTCTGTAAACTCTTTGGCATTGTACAGGTCGACGGAGTTCATGCCCATAAGACAGAAAGACATGATGAAACAATCCTTTGCCAAATCATAACGGCAGGTGCTTTTATAACCTTTCACCTTGTTTTTATATGGCAGCTTCCAAATGCTTTTTATCATGTTCCGGTCTAATGCACGTTTCCTTGTGGCTTCTTGTTTGGGGATTTTGAAATTGTCGAACGGAAAGTTTGGAATTAGGATAAAGCCGTTATCATAGTCGTTGTAGGCATTCTGCGCTTCCTTGTATAGATGCCTTATGCTACCGAGATAAAGCGACATCATCCTGTTTGACGGAATGCGTTGGCCAGTGATTCTCATCCGTGCTATTCTTTCATTTCGTCGTTGGTTAAGATAATCGGAATACTTTTTCAGGAACGAATGGTTGATTTCAGATATTGGCAGGTAATCCCTTTGCATGAACGAAACAAGCGAGTTAATCACTGTCACATAATTCTTGACGCCCTTGATTTCCGTGTTTTCAATCCATTTACGTGAAAAAGTGATGAAGTCAATGCCCTGTTCTTTCCGCTCTTCAAACCTCAACCTCTTGAAAACATCATCCAACGAGTAACGGTTAAGGTCTATTTGCATGACGTTACACTTTTCCTGATAAGCCGCAACAAGTTTCCCAATCTCTTTGTAAACCGCAGTGCCTTTCCTGAAATCACCCGTCTTTGTCAGTTCATCAGGTTTCACGAACAGACTTGTAGACAGTCTTTTCACCTTCCTGTCCAACGTAAATCTCAACTTTACATTGTACGTTCCGTCAACTTTCAAGCCGTCTTTCTTAATTTCTGCCTTGATTGTTAGCATTTTACCATTGTTTTTAGAAGTAAACAATAGGTCAACAAACAACACAAATAGCATATAAAACGCTGATATTTTGAGCGAACGAAACATCAACCGAAACAAAAGAAAAAGTGCCAACCACCTGATTTACAAGTAATTAGCACTCTGTTTTCGGTGGGCCATCCAGGGCTTGAACCTGGGACCTCCAGATTATGAGTCTGTTGCTCTAACCAACTGAGCTAAAAGCCCTACTCAGACCGTTGTCCGGTCATTGTGGGTGCAAAGGTACGGAAGTTTGGGCAAACCGCCAAATTTTTTCGGGAAAATATGATGCTGAAATGTTAAAAAAGTTGTTTGGCGGGGTTTGCGGGCGGGGCTTTTCCAGGTAGCCAATATAGGTGGTGAAAAACATGGGCGATGTAATGTATTGATAGCCAACGAGTTGTAAAAGGCGGCAAATCGCATTGCAAAAGATGGCCTTTTAGCGTGCGAAAGGTGGCCTTTTGCACGCTAAAAGGTGGCATATTGGAATCTGCACGTTTGTTTGCCGTTTTCCACCTGCTGCAGTGCTGACTTGCACGTGGCGGCAGCCTGTTGGCAGTGGGGCGGCTGGCGTGCCCGGCGGGTGTTATTTTATTGACGCACTGTAAAATATGTTACAAAGGTGTTTCATTGCATGGCGCTTTCATGCCGGCGCATGCTTCAGTGGTGCATGAAAATGGAAAGATACGTTAAAAAATGCGTGATATAGTGTGTTTAAGATGGCTAAATTCGGCTATTTGTGTTAATTTTGCAGGCACGTATTAACTTAACAATTTCTTATTATTTTCTGGTAAATGAGCAACGAGATTAATCCGTTATTCAGTAATCCGCGCGGATTGACGGATAACGAAGTAGTTAAGAGCCGCCAGCAGCATGGCGAGAACACGCTTACTCCTCCCAAGAGGACTCCCCTTTGGAAACTCTATCTTGAGAAATACAAGGACCCTATCATTAAAATCTTGCTTGTAGCAGCTGTCGTTTCGCTCGCGCTGGCAGCCATCCACGGCGATTTTGTCGAGACTATCGGCATCATCCTTGCCATCGTGCTTGCCACTACGATCGGCTTCTGGTTTGAGATGGACGCAGCCAAGAAGTTCAACGTGCTTACAGCTCTTGGCGAAGAGTCGCCTGTCAAGGTGCGCCGCAACGGCAAAGTGGTTGAGGTGGCGAGAAAAGACGTGGTTGTCGGCGATGTGGTTATCATCGAAGTCGGCGACGAAATTCCGGCCGACGGTACTCTGATAGAGTCTACCGACCTTCAGATTGACGAGTCGTCGCTCACCGGCGAGCCTATCATCACCAAGCACGCCGACCCCGACAAGAACGACAAGGAGGCCACTTATCCGTCGTCCAAGGTGCTGCGCAGCACGATGGTGATGAACGGACGCGGCACGTACCAGGTGACCGAGGTTGGCGATGCCACTGAGATAGGCAAGGTGGCGCGCTCGAGCACCGAGATAACTTCCGTGAAGACTCCGCTCAACATACAGCTCGACAAGCTGGCCAAGCTGATAAGCAAGTTCGGCATAGGCATATCGATAGCCGCCTTCGTCATCTTCCTTACGCGCGACATCGTTGTCGACGCGCATGGCATCTGGGCCTCTACCGACTACCTCCGCATGGCAGAGACCGTATTGCAGTATTTCATGATGGCCGTAACGCTTATCGTCATGGCCGTGCCCGAGGGCATGCCTATGGCCGTTACGCTGAGTCTTGCGCTCAACATGCGCCGCATGCTGAAGAACAACAACCTAGTGCGCAAGCTCCATGCCTGTGAGACAATGGGCGCAGTTACGGTAATCTGCACCGACAAGACCGGCACGCTGACGCAGAACAAGATGCAGGTGGCAGACATGAAGACTTATGATGCCGACGCAGAACTGTTCAACTCGGCCATCGCCCTCAACACTACCGCACACCTCGACGCCGAGGGCGGCAAGGGCATAGGCAACCCTACGGAGATTGCCCTGCTGCTGTGGCTCGAGAAGAACGGCATCGACTATAAGACACTTAGGAAAGACGAACACATCGAGGCGCAGCTTCCGTTCTCTACGGAGCGCAAGTATATGGCTACCGTCGGCAACGTTGGCGGCCGCCGTGTGCTCTTCGTCAAGGGCGCGCCTGAGATAATAGCGTCGTTCTGCGACATCGCGCCTGATGCACGCAAGGAGATAGCCGACCGCCTGCACGGCTACCAGAACCAGGCCATGCGCACCCTGGCATTCGCCTACCGTGTGCTTGCCGACGGCGAACAGCCCGACATGGGCGCCATAGCCGGCGGCGTCAAGCTGACGTTCCAGGCCGTAGCGGCCATCAGCGACCCGATACGTGCAGACGTGCCCGATGCCGTTAAGCAGTGTATCGACGCCGGAATACAGGTCAAGATAGTAACGGGCGACACGTCGGCCACGGCCATCGAGATAGCCCGCCAGATTGGAATATGGGACAAGGACACGCCTGCCGAGGCACAGATAACCGGCCCCGACTTCGCCGCATTGAGCGACGATGAGGCTTTCCAGCGCGTTGTCAAGCTGCGCGTTATGAGCCGCGCAAGGCCGACCGACAAGCAGCGCCTTGTCAACCTGCTGCAGAAGCACAACGCCGTAGTGGCCGTGACGGGCGACGGAACCAACGACGCACCGGCTCTCCACCATGCCCACGTAGGCCTTTCGCTCGGTTCGGGCACGTCGGTTGCCAAGGAGGCGAGCGACATGACGCTTATCGACGACTCGTTCCGCAGCATCGTCAACGCCGTAATGTGGGGCCGCTCGCTCTACAAGAACATACAGCGCTTCCTCTTCTTCCAGCTCGTGGTCAACGTCACCGCTCTGCTGCTCGTGCTCGGCGGCTCGGTCATCGGCACCGAACTTCCGCTCACCGTCACCCAGATACTTTGGGTCAACCTCATCATGGACACCTTCGCCGCACTGGCGCTGGCTTCGCTTCCGCCGTCGCGCGAGGTGATGAAGGACAAGCCCCGCAAGCAGACCGACTTCATAATAACCAAGGGCATGGCCAAGGGAATAGTCTTCATAGGCGTCGCCTTCTTTGCGGTGCTGTTCGCGTTCCTCATCCATTGCAACCAAAGTTCAGGCAACCTGCACGTGCATGAGCTGTCGCTCTTCTTCACAACGTTCGTCATGCTCCAGTTCTGGAACTTGTTCAACGCCAAGGCGTTCGGCTCCAACCATTCGGCCTTCCACGCCTTCACCCATGACAACGGGCTGCTGCTCGTGCTGCTGATAATACTCGGCGGCCAGTGGATAATCGTCACCTTCGGCGGCAAGATGTTCCGTACCGACCCCCTGTCGCTGACAGAGTGGGCTACGATCATAGCCTCTACGTCGCTCGTCCTTTGGATTGGTGAGATATGGCGTGCCGTAAAACGTCTTAAATGCAAACAATAAAGAACATAATATTCGATTTCGGCGGTGTCCTCGTCGACCTTGACCGCAGGAAGTGTATCGACGCTTTCGTGCGGATAGGGGCCGGGGCCATCGCCGGTTACGTTGACGAGTGCCGCCAGGAAGACCTGTTCCACGACCTCGAAGTCGGCGACACCGACGTTGCCGGATTCTGCCGTGAGGTGCGCAAGGCGTGTCCCGGCTGCACCGCGACAGACGCCGACATCTGCGCCGCATGGAACGCCCTGCTTGCCGGCATACCGCGCCACAGGCTCGAACGGCTTGCCGTCCTGCGCTCAGAATACCGCCTGGTGCTGCTCAGCAACACCAACCCGATACACTGGCACAAGGCCGCCAGCGACTATTTCACGCAGTGCGGGCTTACCGTAGGCGACTATTTCGAGAAGACCTACCTGTCTTACGAAATGCACATGCTCAAGCCTGACGCCTGCATCTTCCGCAAGGTGCTTGAAGACTTGGGTATGAAGGCCGGCGAAACACTGTTCATCGACGACTCGGCGGCAAACTGCGAGGGCGCACGGAGCCTCGGCGTAAACGCCATGCACATAGACCTCGGCCGCAAGGATGGCTGCACCTGCCTGCCGGCAGACGGTGCAACCGGCGGCGCATGCGTTCCGGTATGGCAGCTTTAGGCGGCCTCGTCCGGCATGGTTGCATGCAGGTTTGTGCCCGCCGTGGCATTCCCGGGTAGTTCGGAATTTACTAAAAACATTACAATCAGTCATGATACCAGCCACAACCGACATGGACACACCGCATAGCGCAGCCCCGTGCGTAGCCACGATAGGCTTTTTCGACGGTGTACACCGTGGGCACAAATTCCTCATAAAGAGCGTAATCGACCGTGCCGCGGAGCTTGGACTGCAGTCGGCGGTAGTCACCTTCGACACGCATCCGCGCCTTGTGCTGAACAAGGAGTTCCAGCCGCGCCTGCTCACCACCAGCGAAGAGAAGCGCCGGCTGATAGCCGCCACGGGCGTTAACCGCTGCGAGATGCTCCACTTCGACGGGCAGATGGCTTCGCTTTCGGCATACGACTTCATGAAGGACGTGCTGCGCGGCCGCCTTAACGTGCGCCGCCTGATAACGGGTTACGACAACCGCTTCGGCCACAACCGTGCCGAAGGCTTCGACGACTACGTGAGATACGGCCGCGAACTCGGCATCGAGGTCGAGCGCGCCGAAGCGTTCGTGCTCAACGGGGTCAACGTAAGCTCGTCGGTAGTGCGTTCGTTCCTGTCGGCGGGCGAGGTGGACATGGCCGCGATGTGCCTCGGCTACCACTACCGTCTCGGCGGAACGGTTGTCGGCGGATACCATGAAGGCCGCAAGTTGGGTTTCCCCACCGCCAACATCGACGTTGCCGACAAGCTCAAGTTGGTGCCCGAGGCGGGCGTTTACGCCGTTAAGGTGAGCATCGGAGACTCGCACGAGCTGCACGACGGCATGATGAACATAGGCACGCGCCCCACTTTCGACGGCACGGAAACAACGCTCGAGGTCAACATATTCAACTTCAGCGGCGACCTTTACGGAAGCGACGTGTGCGTAACGTTCTACCGCCGCCTGCGCGAGGAGCGCAAGTTCAGCTCGGTCAACAAGCTTGTCGACCAGCTCTGCCGTGACAGGGCCGAGGCCGAAAGGATATTGGCCGGATGACCTGCAGCTGCCGTGCCGGCGACAAAATGATAACTCTTTAAAAAACAACATACGATGAAAAAAGCATTATTATATTTCTTCTGGTTCGTGCTTGTCCAGTTTTTCCTGTCTTGGATAGTATATGCCGTGTGGATGTTTGCCACCGGCAGCACGGCCGACGACGTGTTGCGTGCATTCGGCGGAGGCGATGCCGCCGCCGTCACGGCGCCAATGCTTGTCACGGCTTCAGCCCTTTCGGGTGCGGCGGTGATAGCCCTGTTCGTTTGGCGCAAGTTCTCCGTCGTGTCGCCCACATACCTGCGCACCCGTCCCTGGGGCGTGTTCTTCTGGTGTGCGGTAGTAGCTTTGGGCATGCTCGTACCCTCGTTGTGGATACAGGAGCTGCTGCCTGACATGGCAGACCGCAGCGGCGACACCCTGAAGATGGTGCTGTCAAACGAGTACGGCTACTTCGTGCTGTGCCTGCTCACACCGTTCGTAGAGGAGCTGGTGTTCCGCGGAGCCGTGTTGCGCGTGCTGCTCGGAGCCTTCAGCCGTCACTGGGTGGCCATAGCCATATCCGCCGCCATCTTCGCCCTTGTACACGCCAACCCCGCGCAGATGCCCCATGCGTTCCTCGTGGGCCTGTTGCTCGGCTGGATGTACTACCGCACGGGCAGCATCCTGCCAGGCGTTGTCGTCCACTGGGTCAACAATACCGTGGCATACGCCATCTACGTGCTTATGCCACAGACTGCCGACATGGGCCTTGTCGAGATATTTGGCGGCAGCCGCAACAACATAATACTCTCGATAGTGTTCTCGCTGTTCATACTCCTGCCCGGCATTTACCAGCTCAACAGGAGCATGAAGCCGGCCGGCAAGTAAATATACACGGCGGCTGCGGCCGTCAGAAAATGCGGACCCGGCGGTCCGTGCCTGTGGCATATGTAAGCGCAGTCCACGCTTGCTGCCACGCACGGTCCGCCGGGCCCGCTGCGTTTATATATGAGCTATGCCTGTTTGCCCCTGTCTTCTGCCTTCAGGTCTTCGCCCCAGTGTGTCACGGCCTCGCGCGCCTCGCGGTCGCGTATCTCCTTAGCCTTCTGTGGGTAGAATATCATTCTGAGCGACTGGTTGTAATTGAAGTAGTTCCACATCCAGTTAAGCATTACCACCATCTTGTTCCTTACGCCGAGTATTGAGCGCAGGTGTACTACAAGCCACATCAGCCAGGCCACGAATCCGCTCATCTTTATGTTGGAGAACTCGGCTACGGCCTTGTTTCTGCCCACGGTTGCCATAGAGCCCAGGTTCTTGTACCTGAAGGGTTTAAGCTCCTTGCCCTTCTCCATGCGCTTTATGTTGCGTGCCAGGTTCTTGCCCTGCTGTATGGCCACCTGGGCCAGCTGCGGGTGTCCGTTGGGGTATTCCTCGTCGCCTGCCACGATGCACTGGTCGCCTATGCAGAACACCGAGTCCATTCCCTCCACGCGGTTGTAGCAGTCCACTTTTATTCTCTGTCCGCGGCCGAGGTGCTCCTTGCCCAGGTTGTCCACGTGACTGCCGGCCACGCCGCTCACCCAGATGAACGTGCGTGTGGCTATCGAGCTGCCGTCGGCCAGGATGACCTTGTGGTCCTTATAGTCGGTCACCATCTTGTTGAGCAGCACGTTTACGCCCATGTGGCGCAGAAACTTCTCTACTGCCGCCGACGATTCGGGCGACATGCCCGAGAGGAGGCGGTTGCCGGCCTCGATGAGGTATATGTTCATCAGGCTCGGGTCAAGGTCGGGATAGTCGTGGGGCAGTACGGTGTGCTTCATTTCAGACAGCACTCCTGCCACCTCTACGCCTGTTGCGCCTCCGCCTACGATGACAACGTTGAGCAGCTCCTGCTGTTCCAGCTTGGTGGCGCAGGTTATGGCGCGCTCTATGTTGGCCAGTATGGCGTTCTGCAGGCCCATGGCTTCAGATACGGTCTTCATCGGCATCGACTCCGCTTCAACGTTCTTGTTGCCGTAGAAGTTGGTGGTTGTGCCGGCGGCCAGCACGAGGTAATCGTAGTCCACTTTGCCGATGGAAGTCTGTATTATCTTCTTTTCCGGATAGATGGCGCGCAGTTTGGCCATGCGGAAGTACACGTTCTTGCTGTGTTGGAAAATCCTGCGGAACGGGAACGATATGGAGCTTGGCTCCATGCCTGCCGATGCCACCTGGTAAATCAGCGGCGGAAACTGGTGGTAGTTGTTCCTGTCGATGAGTACAACCTGCATGCCTGAATGCTTCAGCTTGTTTGCTACCTGTAATCCACTGAAGCCTCCTCCTACGATAACGACACGTTTCTTGTCGCCTTTTTCGATGTTAAGACTCATTCTGTGTTTTTTAGTTAATGTTGATTGAAAAAATATATATATTGACTAAGACATCTGCAAAGTTATCATCTTTGCCACTTATTCGCCGTGTGCGGCCATTGTTTTTTGCGTTAAACACCGTATTTTTTGATTTATTTAAATTCAATGTCAGGCTTTTTTACGGTTTTACGCGCTTTGCGCGTCAGTCATGTCTGTTGATTGTACATGATTTATTGGACTTATGAGCCTGATGTCCTATAATACTCTGTTGGATGTTCTAAAATTCTATAAATAAGTTTTCTTAAGCCCAATAGAGTCAGGCTTAATCGTTGCAATTAACGCTCTGAGAACAGGCTCATTCTTCGCTGATTGTCAGCTGACCGTAATTTCTACAGAAAATAGCATTTTGTTTAATGCTCTGATAATCAATATATTACGTTTTGTGGAAATATTCTACAGAACGAAAAAACGCCTTAAATAATGCAAAACAGCACCTTTTTCAGCGTCAAATATGCTCTTTCACTTTCCGTTCAGCCATGTTTTAGAAGCTGTTTTGCACTGTTTTGAGATGCAAATAGACGAATATTTTATAATGAAAGTTAAATAAATAAGCTGTAAACTGTCCTAATATTAACTTTAACTAACAATAGAACTTCTGCATTGAAAAATCCTTTTGTCATATATTTTTACCTTGACGGTTTGTTGTGGAAATGTCCTATTTTTACCATGAATACAAGTTCACAGAATTGATTTGGTGTGTATTTAATATTCTTCATGAACTTGTTTTGTTATTATTGATTATGCAACGACCAATAACTCTTAAAATTTAAGAGTCAAATCTGGATTACAGGAATAATATTCTATTGTTTATTGACAAGTTTATAGAAATAACTTACTTATCTTAAATATGTTGAAGAATTTTGTATATAATGTTTGTACTTTAGATCTAATGATTTATTTAAAACCAAGTTTATATATATCAGCATTGATAATTTATTGAAAAATTATTTTATGCGCAATTTGATTCTGCCAACAGTTTTCGTTATTCTTTATTGTAATTCTTGTACTTGCGGATTTGCATTTTATAAAATGCAAATCCGCAGAATTAAATATTAATATAATTGGTATTGGATTGTAATGGAAGCAAGGCTTCCTTCGTCATCGAGTTTGTAGTCCTTTACGAAAATGCGCATGTATTTAATTTCATCGTTTTCTGTTGTAAAATATGCGGCATACCCATGATTGGGTTGGACAATAGAATAATTATACCAAGGTCTATTGTGATAAAACGAAGAAGAAAATGTATAGTCATTAACCTTTTCTTTTGAATCTACATTTGACAAAGAACCAACTTTACCAACATCTTTTATTCCATGGTATTTATCTTTATCACCATATGAAGCAGTTGTAGACCAATTTCCTCCACTTCTTACATAATGAGGGAAACAAATATTTCCACCGGATAAGGCTAATGTATATAAATTATTAAAATCCTCATAAATGGCTCTTTCATCATCACTTTTGCTTCCTATTCCACCTATTTCTATAGTTAAAGTGAGTGTTTTTACCGATGTCGTTGCAATATAATCGCCTTTTATTTCTGTATTATCTCCATTGGAACCTCCGTTATTTACATTTTCATCGTCATCATCTCCACAAGAAAAAAGGCATAATGACATTATCAACATTGGAACGAGAAACAATAAATTCTTAATTTTCATGATTTTGATGTCTTTGTGCATAACCGGTTTCAAGCAATGCGGTTAATAAATAATGAATCTTTTAGTTATGACAGACAAAAACGTAAAAATGGCGTGAAACCAAACTTTACGCACCCGAGGTTCTGGAATACCCACATTACAATAAAGTCAGTTCACGCCAAACGGCATGAACGGTAACCTTATTATTTGCAATGTTATGAAATTTTCCAGATTTCGGGTTGCAATGAATAAAGCTAACGCTCTTTTACTATATGTCTCATTTCATTTGAGATTATTCCATAGGCAAATAGGTTTTAGTTTATATTCAAATTTAATTTAATTGTTTAAAATATCCTGTAAACAAGATATTCTTACTGACAATTAATGATTTGCAGTATTGAATTATTCAATTTTACTAATTGCAAATATAGTCTATTTTTCATTTATAGTTGCAGATTGTATAATTTATTTTAAGTAGAAAACTAAAAAAGTGGATGTTTGCGCATTTTTTTTGTACTAACATTGCTAATAACTTATGAATAAAAAATATACAGTTTTGTGTCGTAAAAATGTTTAATTATGAATGTAATGTTTTTTCAGAGAAACAATATCCTCTGCTCAAATTAATTCTTCAAATGTGTTAAGGTCTGTATTAAAGCTGTTATTTCCTATTTAAATGTGTCAGGTTGTGACTGTTTGTTAAAAAATACATAAGCGGCTAAACCTTACGCCATGAATGACATCAAATTAAGGACATGATATTGCGCAGCGCGTATCGACGCTGTATGGAAAACTGCTAAACATAAAACTATCTATGAAAATGAACATCAAAACAATAATTGCCGTACTGGCGTTGGTTGTATGTATGCCGCTGTCTGCCTCTGCACAGGGCGCAGGTAAAGTGGTAAAATCGAAGAAAAAAGTAAGATGGACGAGCATGGCCTCTAAGCTGAAGGATGACTTCTTCACCACTGCCGAGGCTGCACGCATAGGCGACAATCTGTTGTTTTATCAGCATGAGTCGGGCGGATGGCCTAAGAACATGCAGCTTCAAGACGAGCTTACCGACGATATGCGCAAGCGGATAGAGAAGATGAAGCATGAGGAGCGCTACGCAACGATAGACAACGGCGCCACTACAACCGAGATGGTCTACCTGGCACGGCTGTACAACGCCACGAAGGACATGAAATATTATGACGCCGTGGTGCGTGGTTTCAACTACCTGTTCGAGGCGCAGTACGACAACGGTGGCTGGCCGCAGTTCTATCCCCTGTCGAAGGGCTATTACACGCACGTAACCTATAACGACGACGCCATGGTCAACGTGCTCAAGCTGATGCGCGACGCCATGAAGGGCAAGGCGCCCTTCGGCTGTCTGCCCGACAGCGTCAAGGCAGCCGCGCAGGCGTCGCTCGACAAGGGCGTTGACTGCATATTGAAGACCCAGGTGGTGCAGGACGGCCGTCCCACGGTGTGGTGCGCACAGTACGACGAGAACACCCTGCAGCCCGCTAATGCGCGGGCATACGAGCTGGTGTCGCTCAGCGGGCAGGAGTCTGACAACATAGTGCTCTTCCTCATGTCGCTCTCAAAGCCGTCGCCCGAGGTGCGCCGTTGTGTAGAGGACGCCGTGGCGTGGTTTAAGAAGAGCATGATTAAGGGCATGCGCATGGAGAAGTTCACCAACGCCGATGGCAAGAGCGACGTACGCCTGGTGCCATGTCCGCAGGGCGACACGCCATGCCAGCCGCTGTGGGCGCGCTTCTATACCATCGACGGCAACCGCCCGTTCTTCTGCGACCGCGACGGTGTGATGAGGTTCGACCTCTCAGAGATAGGCTACGAGCGCCGCAACGGTTACAGGTGGTACAACTCCGACGGCATGAAGGTGCTTAAGCGCTACGAGTCGTGGGCGCGCAAGTACGGCCTTGATGCCGCCAAGTAGCGTGCGCGTGTTCAGTTTTATTATTACAGGATTAAAATGACAGCTATGGACTTTTTCATATATAAGGATAACAGGCAGCAGGGCCCGTACAGCCTCGGGCAGCTCGCCGGCATGGGAATATCGTCTGAAACGCTGGTATGGCGCGAGGGCATGGAGCAGTGGATGCCTGCATGGAGGGTGGACGAGCTTAAGGACGTGCTCGCAGGGACTTACAAGCCGGAGGCGGCGCCGCCTCCCGTTCCGCCGCAGGAGAGGCTGCACGACGAGGCCGCGGCAAGTCAGCCGGTGGACGAAGAATCGCATGAAGAACCTGTTGGCGAGTCTGTTGACGACGCCGTCGACGTCCGTCAGCCTGCCGGCAGGCGCCGCAGCCGCGCCGTGGTGTGGCTGGCCGCAGCCGCGTTGGCGTTTTTCGTGCTGTTCATGACATGTCCTGGAAAAGACAAGCACTGCGACGCCGTGTCGCACGAGCTGACATCCGCAATATCAGACGGCATCTCCGGAAATGCCGGCGACGGCGACTTTGCCGGCATGCTCGGCGGCATGTTCGGCAACATGATAGCCGCACGCATAGTTGACGCTGTCGTGGGGCAGTTCATGACGGTAGACAATTATTTCATTTTCTCGGTCGGCAAGATTGGCTATGACGGCAAGGAGAAGACCGTGTCGTTCGGCATACTGGGGCATGTGTTCACCTTCGGTGCCGACGACCTGCGCGAGATGATGGACGAAAAGTCGCCCGTGCCCGACACGATGGCACTCTGAAAAACGGCCGCCGCTGTTGCCACGGCGCATAAAATGGGCGGCAGGGCGTAAGTCTTTGGCCGCTGCCGGCCGCTTAACTGCCGGAAAAGTAGTAACTTTGCACCCGTGGACAAATATTCATCATCACCGATCCAGTATCTCAGGCAGCTGCGCGTGCTGCTCGAGATGGAATATAGTTGCGAGAAGGAGGAGTTCCGCCGCCAGACCGAAGCCTTGGGCCTTCAGCGCAAGGTGAAGCGCGGCGACGCGTGGTTGCCCGTAAGCGTGGGCAAGAGCTACTACAACTCGCTCAACCAGTTGGCCGTCGAGGTGTACCGCACGCAGGACAACGAGATAGAGCACAACTTCGAGTTCGGCCGTCCCGTGGTGTTCTTCACCTGTCCGGCAGCCGACGATACGGCGCACGGCACGGCCACGGGCAAGCCCTCGTTCCTGTTTACGGGTACGGTGAGCTATGTCGACGGCGACCGCATGGTGGTGGTCGTGCCCGACGGGGCGCCATTGTCCAAGCTGCAGACCACCGAACGTCTCGGCGTGCAGCTTTTCTTCGACGAAACCACATACAAGCTTATGTTCGAGGCTCTGGACCGTGTCATCGGCGCCAAAGGCAACCGCCTGGCTTACCTGCGCGACCTGTTCGCGTCAACGCAGAAGGCCGGCTGGCTCTCGTTCGACCCCATACGCTTCCCCTGGCTCAACAGTGTGCAGGAGCAGGCCGTCAACAAGGTGCTGCGCGCCAAGGACGTGGCTATAGTACACGGGCCTCCGGGCACGGGCAAGACGACCACGCTGGTCGAGGCCATATACGAGACGCTGCGCCGCGAGAACCAGGTGCTCGTCTGCGCGCAGAGCAACATGGCTGTCGACTGGATAAGCGAACAGCTCGTCGACCGCGGAGTCAACGTGCTGCGCATAGGCAACCCCACCAAGGTTAACGACAAGATGCTGTCGTTCACTTACGAGCGCCGCTTTGCCGACCATCCCGACTATCCGCAGCTGTGGAGCATACGCGAGACCATAAGGAAGCTGCGCCAAAACCGCAACAGGCGGCGCGACGAGGGCTTCCACCAGAAGGTGGAGCGGCTGAAGAGCCGTGCCACGGAGCTTGAAATACGCATCAACGCCCAGCTCTTCGGCGAGGCGCGCGTCATAGCTTCCACCCTTACGGGCAGCGCCAACCGCCTGCTGTCAGGGCAGAAGTTCGGCACGCTGTTCATAGACGAGGCCGCGCAGGCGCTCGAGCCTGCCTGCTGGATAGCCATAAGGAAGGCTTCGAGGGTGATACTGGCCGGCGACCACTGCCAGCTTCCGCCCACGGTGAAGAGCATTGCTGCGCTGCGCGGCGGTTTGGGCACCACCCTGATGGAGCGCATCGTGAAGCAGAAGCCCGAAACAGTGACGCTGCTCAAGACGCAATACCGCATGAACGAACAGATAATGCGCTTCTCGAGCGACTGGTTCTACGGCGGAATGATAGAGGCTGCGCCTCAGGTAAGGTTCCGCGGAATACTCGACCTGGACAATCCGATGACATGGATCGACACGTCGGCCGTGGCGGGCAAGGAGGAGTTTGTCGGCGAGAGCTTCGGCCGCATCAACCGTGCCGAGGCTGACATGACGCTCGACGTGCTTCAGGAATATTTCACCAGGATAGGCAAGGCGCGTGTCCTTGAAGAGCGCATCGACGTCGGCGTCATCTCGCCTTACAGGGCGCAGGTGCAGCTGTTGCGCCGTCTGATACGCAAAAAGGAGTTTTTCAAGCCTTACCGCGGACTCATCTCGGTCAACACGGTGGACGGTTTCCAGGGGCAGGAGCGCGACGTTATCGTAATATCTCTCGTGCGTGCCAACGCCGACGGGCAGATAGGCTTCCTGTCGGACTTGCGCCGCATGAACGTGGCAATTACCAGGGCGCGCATGAAACTCATGATAATGGGCGACGTTCCGACAATGACGCGCCACCCGTTTTACAGGAAACTGTACGAGTTTATAATGGAAAACCAGACGCACGGGCAGGTTCCGCCGCTGCGTGACTGTCCTTAATTATACTGCAACCATGCTGCAACGTGACTACATACAGAGACTTATAAGGGAATTCATGGCAGCCCTGCAAAGGCTGCTGGAGAAGAAAGAGGCTAAGGTGAGGCAAGAAGAGGTGCGCCGCATGTTCGCACAATATTTCGGCGACTACGCCTTTTACCACACCGCTTCGCTCGACGACATAATGCGCTCCATTGAGAAATATCCTGAGGAAGAGCGCCTGAGCCGCATCGAAATGCTGGCCGAGTTGTACAACGCCGAGGCCGACGACATGAGTGAACCCATGCGCACGGAAGTGCTCGAACGGGCGTTCATGCTGTTCGACTTCGTCGACCGCCACGGCAGGGTGTTCTCGATAGACAGGGTAGGCAAGATGGATGCGATACGCAAGCGGCTCGACGGGGGTGTAAAACCTGAAGAATAACAGACTGTAATGTTTGTGTCTGTTTCTTGTTGTAATTCATCATATTTCGTGTCTTTTTATTGTTGCTTTGTAAGTATAAGTCGCATACTTGTATGTTTTTGTACCTGTTTTTGTTTGTTTGCAGTCAAAATGTTGTAAATTTGCAGGCGAATAAAGGCAAAAAGAAAGGTTTAACGATAAACAGGAGGCAAAATGGCATCGAAAGTTGTCAAGTTTACGAAGATGCATGGTGCGGGCAACGACTATATTTACGTCAACACCTTATTGTATGAAATACCTGACCCTGTCGCTGCGGCGGTGGAGTGGAGCGACCGTCACAAGGGCATAGGTGGCGACGGTCTCGTGCTGATAGGCCGTCCGGCCGACAGCGCCGCCGACTTCTCCATGCGCATATTCAACGCCGACGGCTCTGAAGCCATGATGTGCGGCAATGCCTCGCGCTGCATAGGCAAGTACCTTTACGATAAAGGTCTGACCGATAAGACAACCATAAGGCTCGACACCCTTTCGGGCGTCAAGACCCTGGGGCTGCGTGTGGCGCAGGGAAAGGTGGAGAGTGTTACGGTCGACATGCTCGAGCCGGTTTTCGACCTGCCGTCACAATACCTGCCCGGCAAGTGCGATGATGGCGCCGGCCGTCTTCTTGCAGGCGGCGAGGTGTTCGAGGGCACGTTCGTCTCCATGGGTAATCCGCATTTCGTCATATTCGTGGACGATGTTTCCCGCATTGATGTCGGGCGTCTCGGCAGCGGGCTTGAGCGCCACAAGGCCTTTCCTGCAAGGTGCAACATTGAGTTCGCCCAAATGGTGGCCGATGGACATATACGCGCCAGGGTGTGGGAGCGGGGCAGCGGGATAACGCAGGCCTGCGGCACCGGTGCCTGCGCAACGGCGGTGGCTGCCGCGCTTACCGGCCGCGCAGGGCGCAACAGCAGTATAATAATGGACGGCGGCACGCTCAACGTCAGGTGGGACAAGGACGACAACCACGTCTACATGACGGGCGGAGCCGAGTTCGTATTCGAAGGAGAGATTAGTCTTAGAGTTTGAGAGTCAATACATCATGCGTGGCCGTACACCTGCGGCCGCGCATTCTGCCTTTAAATGGGCAGGCTGGCTCAAGGCTTTTTATTTTCAATAAACAGAACAAATAGAACGATATGGCACTGATAAACGAACATTACCTGAAACTTACAAAGAATTATCTCTTTGCCGACATAGCAAAGAAAGTCAACGCCTTCAAGGTGTCGCATCCCGGGGCCGACGTGGTAAGCCTCGGCATCGGCGACGTCACCCGTCCGCTCTGTCCGGCCGTAATCGAGGCCATGCACAAGGCGGTCGACGACATGGCGGCCAGGGAAACGTTCCACGGTTACGGCCCGGAGCAGGGCTACATGTTCCTTAGGGAGGCCATTGTGAAGAACGACTTCCTGCCCCGTGGAGTGCATATAGACCCGAGCGAGGTGTTTGTCAACGACGGGGCGAAGAGCGACACGGGCAACATCGGCGAGCTGGTGCGCTGGGACAACAACTTCGGAGTGACCGACCCGATTTACCCTGTGTACATCGACAGCAACGTGATGTGCGGCCGCGCCGGCACGTTGGTGGACGGGAAGTGGAGCAACGTGACCTACATGCCCTGCCTCGAGGAGAACAACTTCGTGCCGCAGATACCCGACCACCGCGTCGACATAATATACCTGTGCTACCCGAACAACCCCACGGGTACGGTAATCAGCCGCGACGAACTGCGCAAATGGGTTAATTACGCACTGAAAAACGACACTCTGATACTTTATGACGCAGCTTACGAGGCCTATATACAAGACCCCGACATACCTCATTCCATTTATGAAATAAAAGGCGCGCGCAAGGTGGCGATAGAGTTCCGCAGCTACTCCAAGACGGCCGGATTTACCGGCGTGAGGTGCGGATACACCGTCGTTCCGCACGAGTTGTCCGCCGTAAGCATGGACGGCACCGAGCGTTATCCGCTCAACGAGATGTGGAACCGCCGCCAGTGTACCAAGTTCAACGGCGCAAGCTATATCAGCCAGCGTGCCGCCGAGGCCATTTACACTCCCGAAGGAAAGGAGCAGGTGAAGGCAGTAATCGACTATTACATGGAAAACGCACGGCTCATGCGCGAACGCCTCGCCGGTCTCGGACTTAAGGTCTACGGCGGAGAAAACGCCCCTTACCTGTGGGTCAAGACACCTGGAGACATGCTTTCGTGGAAGTTCTTCGAGCAGATGCTATACGGCGCCCAGGTGGTTTGCACGCCGGGCGTAGGCTTCGGTCCGAGCGGCGAGGGCTTCGTGCGCCTCACTTCGTTCGGCGACAGGGACGATTGCGTTAAGGCGCTCGACCGCATCGGCGAATGGATGAGCAAATGACCGTTTGTGTGTACTCCGTGCGTCGTTTTGCATAAAACACGTAACAAAATGTATATTTTTTACGATAAAACGTGTATAAAAATAAAATTATAGAGTATCTTTGCAGCGGAAGATAAACAGCAGTCAAGTTGCCGGTGGCGTGAAGACAAGGTGATAGCGGTTTTGCCGTTTGGCAAGACAAGTTGCCATGATTACCGCCACTTGCCATAAAACAATAAAGATGATGACAAACTTAAGATTCCAAGTTGTTGAAGAGGCTTTCAAGAAAAAGCCGTTGGAAGTTATTGCGCCGGTAGAGCGTCCGTCGGAGTATTTCGGCAAGTATGTGTTCAACCGTGCCAAGATGTACAAGTATCTGCCCTCGTCCGTCTATGACGCCCTCATCGACGTCATCGACAACGGCTCGCGCCTCGACCGTTCGATAGCCGACGCCGTTGCCGCAGGCATGAAGCGGTGGGCCGAGGAGAACGGTGTGACACACTACACGCACTGGTTCCAGCCGCTGACGGAAGGCACTGCCGAGAAGCACGACGCCTTCATAGAGCATGACGGCAAGGGAGGCATGATAGAGGAGTTCTCGGGCAAGCTGCTCGTACAGCAGGAGCCTGACGCCAGCTCGTTCCCCAACGGCGGAATACGCAACACCTTCGAGGCGCGCGGATATTCGGCATGGGACCCCACTTCGCCTGTGTTCATCATGGACGACACGCTCTGTATCCCCACAATCTTCATCTCATACACTGGCGAGGCGCTCGACTATAAGGCACCGTTGCTGCGTGCGCTACACGCCGTCAACGTCGCCGCCACTGACGTATGCCATTATTTCGACCCGAAAGTGAAGAAGGTAACCTGCAACCTCGGATGGGAGCAGGAGTACTTCCTCGTTGACGAGGGACTGTACAGCGCACGTCCTGACCTCATGCTTACAGGCCGCACGCTCATGGGTCACGACTCGGCCAAGAACCAGCAGATGGACGACCACTACTTCGGAACAATCCCAGACCGCGTCCAGGCCTTCATGAAAGACCTTGAGATACAGGCCCTCGAGTTGGCAATACCCTGCAAGACGCGCCACAACGAGGTGGCACCCAACCAGTTCGAGATAGCTCCTATATTCGAGGAGACCAACATAGCCAACGACCACAACATGCTCCTGATGTCGCTCATGAAGAAGGTTGCACGCAAGCACGGCTTCCGCGTGCTGCTTCACGAGAAGCCTTTCGCCGGCATCAACGGTTCGGGCAAGCACAACAACTGGAGCCTTTCAACCGATACGGGCGTGCTGCTCCATGCTCCCGGCAAGACTCCGGAGGACAACCTGCGCTTCGTTACGTTCATAGTTGAGACCCTGATGGGCGTCTACCGCCACAACGGACTTATTAAGGCGAGCATAATGAGCGCCACTAACGCACACCGTCTGGGCGCAAACGAGGCTCCTCCTGCCATCATTTCGTCGTTCCTGGGCAAGCAGTTGTCAGAGTTGCTCGACCATATCGAGAAGTCTGACAAGGACGATCTGTTCAACATGGCAGGCAAGCAGGGCATGAAGCTCGACATTCCCGAGATACCCGAGTTGCTCATCGACAACACCGACCGCAACCGTACAAGCCCGTTCGCATTTACAGGTAACCGCTTCGAGTTCCGTGCCGTGGGCAGCGAGGCCAACTGCGCGTCGGCCATGATAGCGCTCAACACGGCCGTGGCCGAGGCCCTTACGAGCTTCAAGCAGCGCGTTGACGCTCTCATAAGCCAGGGACACGACCAGACAGACGCCATCATCGACATACTGCGCGAAGACATAAAGACCTGCAAGCCGATACGCTTCGACGGCAACGGATACTCTGACGAGTGGGTCGAGGAGGCACGCCGCCGCGGTCTCGACTGCGAGACGAGCTGCCCGGTCATCTTCGACAACTACCTTACTGACGACACCGTGGGCATGTTCGAGTCGATGAACGTCATGAACCGCAAGGAACTTGAGGCCCGTAACGAGGTTAAATGGGACACTTACACCAAGCGCATACAGATTGAAGCGCGCGTCATGGGCGACATCACGATGAACCACATCGTGCCCGTTGCCACACACTACCAGAGCCAGCTGGCAAAGAACGTGCAGAACATGCGCCAGATATTCCCGACCGAAAAGGCTGACAAGCTCTGCGCGCGCAACATGAAGCTCATCGAGGAGATAGCCGAACGCACGCAGGCCATAGAGACGGGCGTTGAGGAACTGACCAACGCGCGCAAGGTGGCTAACAAGATTGAGAGCGAGCGCGAGAAGGCGATAGCATACCACGACACCGTAGCTCCGAAGATGGAGGAGATACGTTACCAGATTGACAAGCTCGAACTTGTCGTGGCCGACGAGTTGTGGACGCTGCCGAAGTACCGCGAACTGCTTTTCATCAGATAATCACGACGTCAGCCGCACACGGCTGTGTGCGGCGGGCGTATTAGTGTCAGCGCTGATGCTGACGGATATTTTTTGAATTTATTGGTTGTTTAAGTTTTTTAGGCGTAGGGCTGCTGAGAAGTTATCCCTGCGCCATTTTTATTGCCACGCCCCGTGTCTTTTCTGCCGTGCGGCAGTCAGCCGTGGCGTAGCTGCCTGCCATTTTTACCATGCCGAGACATGATTGGTTAGATGTGTTGCAAGTGCCTGTAAATCAATATGATACGTGCCGCTTTGCAAAAGGTGGCATATTGCGCTGCAAAAGGCCGCCTTTTACCATGTGAAAGGTAACCTCTTGCAACGCGAAAGGTTACCTTTTGCATTCCGCCCGTTTCATGTCTGCCGCGTGCCTTGTGTCCGCAGGCGTTCAGACCGTTTATTCGTGCCTGTCTGGTAAGCATTGTGACGCATCCGGCCGCGGTGGTTGCCAAAATGTAAAATAGGTATAATTATCGGTAAATCGGGTATCGCGTTGAGCCGTGATAATGGCTACCTTTGCAAAAAACAAATAACAATCATGATGTCAATATGTAAAACCCTGGCTGCTGCGGTATCCGTCGTGCTTGCATGCAGCCCTGTTAAAGCACAAACAAATATGGAAAACGTACTTAACGAAAGGCAACAGTGCATGGTTGCCATTTCATGCCTTGAAGCTAAAGGCGACCTTAAGGCGCTGGCCGGAGCCATTGACGACGGTCTCGACGCCGGCCTGACCGTAAGTCAGGTAAAGGAGGCGTTGTCTCAACTCTACGCCTACACCGGCTTTCCGCGCAGCCTTAACGCGCTTGGCACGCTGCAGGGCGTGCTCGACGAGCGCAAGGCCCGCGGCATAAACGACCTCGAGGGAAAGGACGCATCCCCGCTGCCCGAAGGCTACGACGCCCTCAAGCAGGGCACCGCGGTGCAAACGCAGCTGTCCGGACAGCCGTTCAACTACGCCTTCGCGCCTGCCACCGATTATTATCTTAAGGCCCATCTCTTCGGTGACATCTTCGCACGCGACAACCTCACCCACGCCCAGCGCGAGCTGGTTACGGTCAGCGCGCTGGCCGGTCTCGAAGGATGCGAACCACAGCTGAAGTCGCACGTCAGCGGCGCGCGCAACATGGGACTCTCCGACGCAGAGATACACTCTATCCCGGCCGTGCTTGCCGCAAGGGTGGGCGACGTCGAGGCATGGCGCGCACGTAAAGCCATAGCCGAGGTTTACGGCGAAAAGTTCAGTGAAGGTCGCCCTGTAAGCGACCCCATGTTCCCCAAGGGCGAGCCAAATACGGCATACGCAAAATACTTCATCGGCGAGAGTTTCCTCGCTCCCCTAAGTTCAGGCAAGGTGCCCGTGTCCAACGTTACGTTCGAGCCGGGCTGCCGCAACAACTGGCACATACACCACCAAGGCATACAGGTGCTTGTCTGCGTAGGCGGCACCGGCTGGTACCAGGAGTGGGGCAAGCCCGCGCGCAGGCTCGCTCCGGGCGACGTGGTAGAGATACCCGAGGGCGTGAAGCACTGGCACGGAGCCACTAAGGACAGTTGGTTCCAGCACGTAACGTTCACCGTTGCCGAGCCGGGAGCCTCCAACGAATGGCTCGAGCCTGTGACAGACGAGGAATACGGAGAACTGGATTAACCCTTACGCCGCGCCGGACTGATGCCGGTGCGGCGTTGTAGTATCTGTATGCCTCTGCCGTCCTGTCGTTTTTATTCATCCTGGCATACTGATTGCATTAATTAAAAATGCCAGGGCGGTAGGTGTTTTTTTGTCGGGTGGACATTCTTTAGCAGGATATTATTATAGTCACGGTTTCTGTTTTTATGGTGGATACGTTAACATGAAGAATGAATGATATTGAAGATAATTAGTAGAAAAAGTGATTAACACTTATTTGATTGACGTTAAAATAACGTGCTTGTGGTATAAAAATAACCATTAATTATTATCTTTGTACCTTAATTTGACTGTTATTGTATTTTATGTTCAAAGCTAAGCCATTCATAAAATGGGCGGGTGGAAAAAGCCAACTCGTCGGACAACTTGAGGCATTGCTCCCCAAGGACTTCGATACAAGGAAGGATCTTACCTACATAGAACCGTTTGTGGGTGGCGGAGCCATGCTTTTTTACATGCTGCAGGCTCATAAAAATATTAAACGTGCGGTTATTAATGACATAAACAAGGATTTGATTACTTGTTATAAAACAGTACGTGACAATCCGGAAGAATTGATTCTTTTGCTTGCATCCATTCAGGACGATTATTACAAAATGTATGAAGAGGAAGACAGAAAGGAGTTTTATCTTCGCATGCGAAATGTCTTTAATGGGACTATATTGAGTCCAATAGAAAAGACGTCAATCTTCATTTTTCTTAATAGAACCTGTTTTAATGGTTTGTATAGGGTGAATAAGTCTGGAAAGTTTAATGTCCCATTTGGGCGTTATGCCAAACCGACAATATGTGATCCTGAAACTATTCTTGCGGATAGTGAGCTTTTACAGCATGTAGATATTATAACAGGGGATTTTGAGAATACATATAAATATATAATTGGAGAAACATTTTTTTATTTTGATCCTCCATATCGTCCGTTGAGTCGTACATCAAGTTTTACTGATTATACGAAAGAGTCCTTTAATGATGCTGAGCAAATTAGGTTGAAAAAGTTTTGTGATAGTCTTCATGAAATTAATGTTTCTTTCATGTTGAGTAACTCGGATTGTTTGGCAAAAGACGGTACCGACCATTTTTTTGAAGATTTGTATGCATATTATGATATAAAAAGGGTTTGGGCGTCAAGAAGTATAAACGCTAATGGTTCAAAACGTGGAAAACTGACAGAGATCCTGGTACGGAATTATACTCTTGATGGATTGATACAACTTAATAACCAACTGAAATTAGCATTGTAGAAATGGAAAATGTACATACGAAAGATGAATTCGAGATATTTTTTTCTCAATTAAAGAAGACTAATGCTACATTGTCTTTTTATTCGGATTTTAAAAAGATTGCAAGGAATGTGGATGACATTGCAATTAGTTTGAACATGCTGAATTTCTTACTTGGTAAAGACAATCAGCGCGAAGCCGTCGAAGCTTTATGGAAAAGGGATCCTAAAGTGTTTGATGTAATGGATATTCTTATTGCAACTCGGAAGAAAGACAAGAAAATGTTCTTTGATGAAGATGGAAATTTTCGTTTGGTGCATTCTCTTTTTAGCAGTGTTGATGGAATAATGGAATTTCTTGAAGGCACAGGACTTGCAGATGTCTTCCGTAAATCAGAAATAAAAGATTTAGTGGATTATGTTTTTGGTGTGGAGACAGGTCTTGATACGAACGCACGTAAGAATAGAAGTGGAAGTATTACTGAAAGTTTAGTGGCAAGTATTTTCTCGAAAGCTGGGATTGCATATAGAGAACAAGTTTCTTCAAATGAATTTCCTAAGGTATCTGAAGTATTAGGTGCTGATCAAAAAGTTTTTGATTTTGTGGTGCAGACATCTCGGAAAACTTATCTTATAGAGGTTAATTTTTATAGTGGAGGTGGTTCAAAATTAAATGAGGTTGCACGTTCATATACAGAAGTAGGACCTAAAGTAAATAGTGTTGAAGGATTTGAGTTTGTATGGATTACTGACGGCGTAGGTTGGAAAGGTGCGAAAAATAAACTTGAAGAAGCATTTTATTCGATTCCTAATATATTCAATTTGACAAGCCTAAACGATTTTATAAAAATGATAAAAGCTGAAAAATAGAATATTCCTTAATGATCACTTCCTATTATAAGTCTGTCAACCATGATTTTACCTTACTTGAAGGAGATTGTATGAAGTTACTTACACAATTTGATTTCAAGTTTGATATGATATTTGCAGATCCACCATATTTTTTAAGTAATGGTGGCATAAGTATTCAAAGTGGAAAAATTGTATGTGTTGATAAAGGTGAATGGGATAAGCAAGGCACAGATGTCTCAATCAATGAATTTAATCTGAGATGGATTTCTTTGTGTAGGGAAAAATTAAAGGATAAAGGTACAATTTGGGTTAGTGGTACGTACCATAATATTTTTTCAGTTGCCAGTGCTATGCAGCAACTGGGTTTTAAAATACTTAATGTGATAACTTGGGCTAAGACTAATCCTCCACCCAATATATCTTGTCGTTATTTTACACATAGTACAGAATTTGTTATATGGGCAAGGAAGAATGCAAGGATTCCGCATTATTATGATTATGACTTGATGAAGCTTATAAATAATGGTAAACAAATGACAGATGTATGGCGCATGCCAGCCATAGCTCGATGGGAAAAATCATGTGGAAAGCATCCCACACAAAAGCCTTTGGCTCTTCTTACCCGTATCATCCTTGCGTCAACACGGTCTAATGCTTGGATACTGGATCCTTTTTCCGGGAGTAGTACTACCGGTATTGCAGCATCCCTTGTAGGAAGGCGTTTTCTTGGCATTGAAGTTGAAAAAGAGTATTTGGAACTAAGCAGGAAAAGAAGAGATGAGATTAACGATGATGATATTCGTACAAGATATTTGAAAAAGATAAAAGATACTGCATTTCTTTCTTCTTCTCAAATGCTTAGTGACAACATGTACGATGATTATGGGTTGCCTTTCTGATTGGAATTTAGCTGCGTTTGTTTGTAGTGGGCGAAGCCATATTCATCGGTTATGCATTATTCTGTAATAAATGAATATGTTTATTATTACCAATATTGTTGCCTTATTGCAGACATGTTGGATTCTCCTGTCGCATAAAGTCTTGTATTTTGATATTATATCAACAAAAAACTTACTAATATTATTTGTCATAAAAAATATTTACGTAACTTTGCCACTCAATAATATTGGCGGTTGTTGTTCTTTTTTAGCTGTAATTAATGGTTGTAAGGATTAAACAATTATCGCACGTTAGAATTTTAATACTACCGTAATTGGTAAAACCAACATTTAAATCAAGTATTATTAAATAGTTTTTGTAGTCGTAATACGATTATTCATTTGTCATGAAAAGAATTCTGATTTTTGTCGTTGCCTTATTGACAACAACCGTCACCTTCGCGCAGGAAGGCGGTGATAAGGCTGCGAAGTATGAAGTCGAGATGCCTTCGTTCTGGACAAACTGGTACGTGCAGGTAGGTCTCGACATGTCGTTGCAGAACCCTTACGGGCGCGATTTCTCCGACGTGTTCCCCAACGGCAAGACGTTCGGTATCAACGCTGCGCTGGGACGATGGTTCACTCCGGCGCTGGGCTTGAGGGCGAAGGTGAACTGGGAGAACGGCATAGGCCTCTTCGAGAACGGCCATGCCAACTGGCTTGCACCGTTTTACGAGCCGGGCAAGAACATGGACCGTGGCGGATACATGACCGTAACGGGCGACATCCAGGTAAACATACACAACCTTTTTTGGGGTTATGAAGAGGAAAGGCTGTGGAACCTCATCGTATATCCGCGCGCCGGCATCGACTATAACTTCGGCGTTTCAAAAGGTTCGCCGCTGCTGGGCCTCGGCATACAGAACACGTTCAGGCTTGACAGCCGCTATCTGCTCTATCTCGACATATCCTACAACGGCGTGTCAAGCGGCCATACAGGCGTGGAGAAGGGCACGGGCGTAGGCTCAAACTCAAACGGATTCTTTGTAATCGAGTGTGGTGTTCAGTTTAATTTGGGTAATCAAGGATTTAAAAAGGTTAATCAATAATGAAAAAGATAGTTCTTGGACTTCTCATGCTTGTATCCTTCGGCGCTGCCTACGCGCAGCAGGAGAAGCCCGTCGTGATAGGCACATCGTTTTGGTCAAACTGGTACGTGCAGGCAGGTCTCGACATGACCCTGCAGAATCCTTATGGCAAGGACTTCTCGAAGACGTTCCCGAAGGGCAAGACCTTCGGACTCAACGGAGCCGTAGGCAAGCGTTTCTCGCCGGAGATAGGACTGCGCTTCAGGCTTAACTGGGAGAACGGTTTCCCCTTGTTTAAGAACAACCACCTCGAGTGGGTGGGCAGCGGCGACTACGACAACAACATGGACGGCGGCGGATACCTCGTGGCTTCGATTGACGTGCAGCTCAGCCCGGTCAACATCATTGCCGGCTACGACAGCAACAGGAAGTGGGACATAGTAGTGTTCCCGCGCGCAGGACTCACCTCAAACCTTGCCACCGGCTCGGGCTCGCCGATGGTCGGCGCAGGTTTCGGCGGCACATACCGCATAGACGACCGCTGGAGCATATACGCCGACATGGCTTACCAGGTGACTACGAGCGAGTTTTTTGAAGGTGTAGGCTCGGGCACGGGCATGAGTGTAAGCACCGGCTGCAACGGTTTCTTCGACTTCCAGGTGGGCGTTCAGTTCAACCTGGGTAAGAGGACTTATTGAATTGCCAGGTGATACGTGCCTTAAAACGTTGGTTACGGCGTATTGGGGCACGGTATTCTGGAATATGATGTTATCCGTATTGAATGGCGGAAACGGCAAGGGCGTGGATTCGTTAA
>ULQU01027023.1_pt1 | contig 34861 bp, 22 predicted proteins | sample 1954841 | NCBI WGS metagenome assembly ULQU01 (sample SAMEA4835664, study PRJEB28245) | human gut metagenome | biome: gut microbiome; material: fecal sample | place: Denmark | collected 2008
TTTTGATAAAAAGCCGGCGTATTTTGGAGAAAAGGTAGGCATCTTTTATGGGGAAAGATCATACACACAAAAAAGAGGGTAAAATATATTTTTTATCCTTTTGGGCGACATTGGGCGACACTGAGCGACATTGGGCGACACACGTCAACAGTACAATTTTGGGGCGTTGTATCTTTGTCGTGTGACAAGAGAGGAAGAGGCGCGGTTGCCGAACCTATTAAAAACTTGTCCTGATAAAGTTATGGCAATTTCTTATACGTTAGTGCAGAGAAAAGACATGAGTAAAGGTGCGTTGGAAGACGCGAAGTTGTATTATGCCCAGGCAGTGAGCACGCGCCGGGTAGACTTCGATGATTTGTGCGATGAGATCGCTGAGACCTGTACGCTGACTTCGGCCGACATCAAGGCTGTGTTGGACCGTGTAATCTGGGGCATGGTAACACATCTGAAGAACAGCGAGATCGTTCAGTTCGGCGATTTGGGTAATTTCCGCATCGCCGTGGGCAGTGCCGGATCAGCCACACCCGAAGAATTCACGGCAACCATGCTCCGCAAGCCGAAGGTAGTGTTCCATCCGGGCAAGCGCTTGCAGGAAATGCGCGATGTCGCCAAGTTCGCCCGCTTCACCGTCGATAAAGACGAGGGCGCAGATGCTGGCGGTGGCGTGTAACCCCTGCCCTGTAATGAATCCGGCTTCCCCGAAGTCTGGCTGTCACATCAGCCGCTTCCGGAAAGCCGGAGTTTTTGTTATTGGGATCAGCAGTTGGAAAGGTCTTTTCTTATCAATAGAACGGATGGTCTTTTCAGGGCTAAAGAAGTTCAAAATCCCATTCATCCTGTTGATTAAGTCTGCTTTCTTTTGTTCCTTTGTCTGTTACTGGTGCACTTTTCAGTTGGTATTTACAGATAACACTTACAGAATCATATCTTTCCAAAGAAGAAAAGGCACAACTGAAGATATAAAAACTGAAACAAGAAACGGATAATAATATAGCATGAGTAACCAAAAAGACATAATCAGATACGGCAAACCATGCAGTAGCGACAATGCGTTCACCAGAAAAGCGAGGCTGCTCCAGTCGATGTATAGAGTAGAAATCGGTGAAGAAGAAGGAGTCGGACCGACAAGATTCTCCATGCGGAAATATGGGAACATGATCAACGGAGGCGAAATATCTGGAAAGAACTTCCTGATGAAAGAAACTTTCGTATACAAATATAGCATTTGTACTACTATTATCACGCAATAAAACTGAATTATTCGCAATTAAATTATATCACATAACATGCTTTCGTAGAAGAATAATTCGTTATTTTTGCATTGAAGTAAACATACAATGACATGGTTAACAAAAGAATCAATCGTATAAAAGTAATGCTAACAGAAAAGGAAGAACAAATAAATGGCTTGCACGACAAATCGGAAAAGATCCTGCTACAGTTTCTAAATGGTGTACTAATGCTGTTCAACCAGGATTAGAGACGTTACTGCAAATCGCAAAAATATTAGAAGTTGGTGTGAAAGAATTATTGAATTCTTCGATAGATTAATTTCATATAGTTCATGATTAAACAAATATCTAAATATCTGTCTATAGACCTACGGCACAAATTATTTTTCGTGTCGAGCCAAGACCATGGCATAAACTTTGCAGATATTGGATTTCTTTTAAGCAAAGCTATTGAAAATAATCTTGACAGTAAACACTTATCCCTATTGGCAGATGAGAAACTGGAAAAACTTATAAAAGACAACGTTATATCAAACCCTGAAATAGGTAAATATGTAGCAATAAGAAACATAGGTATACTATTTGAGCCGGAGCTTAAATTAGATTTGAGGGCCAAGTTTGATTCGTGGTCTAAATCATACATACTAATAGTAGATGCAAAAGATGGTATGATAATTAACGATACATTTTATCTTGCATCTGCACAAAACACCTCATATTCAATTAATTTGTCAGAAATCTCACATAAAAGCATATACAAATGAAATATAATGACCTCATACAATTCGACCCAATTGATGAGATTATCAAATTTGGGCAATTAGATAGCGAAGATTATCGAGCTAAACTTGTAAAGAACTTTGTCTGTTCCCAAACATTTGAGAATTATATCATACCACAGATATGCGCTAAGTTGGACTTGAATGCAACTACCGAGACTAAAGGTATTCAGATTGTTGGTAACTATGGTACAGGTAAATCTCACCTGATGTCTCTTTTCTCTATCATTGCAGAAAACAGCGACTATCTTCCTATGGTACAAAGTGAGAAAGCAAGAGAATGGCTGAAAACTATTGCCGGCAAGTATATGGTATATCGCTTTGAACTAGGAAACAGTCAAGAATTGTGGGAAGTCATTACCTATAAGATTGATAGTGCGCTTCAGACATGGGATGTGGATTATTCCATATCTGATGATACTTCTCCAAGAACATATTCGGAAAAACTGGAACTAATGATGGATGCTTTCGAAGAAAAGTATCCGGATAAGGGTTTTATGCTTGTGGTTGATGAAATGCTTGCTTACCTCAAAGGCAGAAGCGAACCATCTAAACTGAATAGAGACCTGCAAGTACTTCAAGCATTAGGGCAAATGAGCGACCGAACTCATTTCCGCATGGTATTTGGTGTGCAGGAGTTGATTTATCGTTCTCCAGAGTTTCAGTTTGCGAAAGACATGTTAGGTCGAGTAAATGAGCGTTATGTTGACCTTACAATCCAGAAAGAGGACGTGCAATTCATCGTGCAGCAACGCCTTCTTCAAAAGGATGAGCATCAGAAAGCAAAAATACGTCAGCATCTGTCTCAATTCACAGGGATGTTTCCTCACTTGAACAATAATTTGGATACCTATGTAAACCTGTTTCCTGTTCATCCAACTTACTTTGAGAATTTCTCATTGATCCGTATAGGGAAGAGTCAGCGCGAGGTGTTGAAAACTCTTTCGCGTAAATTCAGCACAATGATGAACGATGAAGTTCCTGCAGACAAGCCGGGATTAATTTGTTATGATTCATATTGGCAGGACATGCAGAACAATGTGGATTTAAAAGCCGATCCGGATGTATTGAAGGTAAGCACTGTCACAGAACTGGTTGATCAAAAAATAGAAGAGAATTTCACAAAGGGACTTGCCCCAAAGAAACTTCTTGCTCATCGCATTGTATCTGCCGCTGCAATAAAGATTCTACAAGCAGAGTTAAGCCATCAGAATGGTGTTTCGGCTGAAACATTGGCTAATGACCTTTGTCATATAGATATGACTTGTGATAATTTTGACGAACTGGTGGATTTGGCATTTACCCGTGTGTTGGATTCTATTGTTTCAGCTACAATTGGTCAGTATTTCGAAAAAGGAGAAAACAATGAATATCATCTACGTATAGAAGGCGGGGTAAACTATGAGCAGAAAGTAAAAGACTATGCCGCACAAATGGGAAACAGTCAGAAGGATGAATATTTCTATATGTTTCTGGCAGAAGTCCTTCCTGTGGAAGGTGAGACATACAGAACAAACTTCCGAATTTGGGCACATAACATAGAATGGCTTTCACATAAATGTAACAGAGCCGGATATATTTTCATGGGTAATCCTAATGATCGTTCAACCACTCATCCGCAACAGCATTTCTATATATACTTTATGCCGATTTTCGATGCTGCAGCTAAAGCACATCCATGCGAAAAAGATAGTGTATACTTCCTAATGGACGATTTAAGTGATGAACTGAAGCAAAAGATAGTACTTTATGGTTCAGCGCTATCTCAGGAAGGAAGTGCAAGTAGCGATGAAAAACCTAGATACAAACAGTTGCGCGATAAATATTACAGAGAAGCACGTACACTTTTCAATACTGAATTCTTGAGCAAAACAACTGTTGAATATATGGGAGAAAGACATCCTTTGCAAGGAATGCCTGGCGCTCAGAACGAGTCTAAAATAGATTCTGTAAATGCTGTTACATCCTATATTATGGAGAGTCAGTTTGAAGCAGAAAATCCTCATTATCCTAAGTTTACGGCACTTCCACAGCCATTGACAAAGGATAATAGAGACAATATGCTGCGTTCTGCCAGAGCCAAGATAGCCAAGCCTGCCGACATGAACCGTAATGCCGAAGCCATATTGATGGGACTTGGGTTGTGGGAAAACGGACGTCTCTCAACTGAGCATTCCGAATATGCCCGTAGCATCAAAGCTAAATTGGATGCCAAAAGTGGCCAGGTCCTGAATAGAGATGAGATTCTAGAAGTCTTCTATGCAGAAACCAATGAATATATATCTAGCGACTTTCATATTGAGGCTGATTTGGAAATGCTTGTATTGGCAACTATGGCTGCTTTAGGCGAAATTGAAATAGTGCTTCAAGGAGGAAATCGTATCAATGCAGGAAACATTGCGGATATAACAAAAATCAGCCCGCAGGACAATTATAATTTCTCAAATATATGTCCTCCAAAGGGAATCAATATTCCATTGATCAGAGAGATTATGATTGGTCTATTGGGAGTGGACCGTACAAACGAATTGGATAATCCAAACACCAGTGTTTTTGCCGACTTGCTTTCCAAGGCACAAGCATTGGAATCGGAAATAGCCGTATTGCAGCATAAAATTAGTGGAGGTTATCGTTTTGCCGGAAATATAGAAATCATCTCTGAAGATGAAGCTAAAAAACTGGATAATGAGTTTATCCGATTAAAAGGGATATGCAACCAGCTTCCGCGCTATAACACTAAGGCTAAAATGCGAAATATAGAATGGCCTATGGATGTTGTCAAAACAGCTATGACAGAAACCTGCCGGAAGATATCTGAAACTAACGAGTTACTGAAGGAGCTTGATGGACTGAAAGATATTGTATCTTACTTGCGAACTGCTTTATCGAACATCAATGATTTAAGTTTAAGAGATGATATAAACGCTGCTATTGACGAACTGAAAGATGTTATAACAAAGAATAAGGCAGCACGCGAAACCTATAAATCAAAGCTGGAAGCACTCAAGGGAAGATATGCCGACTGGTATATGAACGAATACCTCAAGGCTCATATCAGCGAGATAGATTTGGGCAGAAAGCAGGCAATAATGTCGCAATCAAGTAAATTGATATGTGATATTGTCCGTAATGCTTCTTTCATCAACCCGAGCAGATATGATAATTGGCAGAGAAAAATGAATCTCCTGCAGGTAGTCAATCCTAATGTAAACAGAAATGCTATTCTTTCGATGCCAACATCTATAGATGGTTTTAACCCAACTGTCAATCGCGAAGTGTTGCCATCTCTGAGCGAACTTCAGGATGAGCTTAATGAGATATTTGCTGAGTTTGAGCAAAGCTTCCATGATGCATTGGAGGATCCAACAACATTCAAGAACCGTGAATTGTTGAATGAACAAGAAAAGGTAACTTTAGAACAGTTTAACAACGGTATAATAGAATTGAACCAGCAGTATGCCCGCATATTGATAGATATAATCAGCAAATTGCAAAAGAGTTTTACCAAGATAGAGATTGGTCATGATGTGATGATGAAGATTTTCTCGCGTCCGATGACTAAGCAACAGGCCTTGGATGCACTTGCTTCATATATCGACAACAAAAGTAGAGGGCATAAACCTGAAGATGTACGAATTATTATTAAATAAATGAACTATGAGCAAAAATAATATAAACCCTTCACTGTTTTTGGATGATGAATTTGAAGAAGTAAAGCTTACTCCTGAAAAGGTGGTTTGCCTTGGAATGGAGTTTGAAAATGAGGATGCCCGTAGAGTCTATTTCCGTGAGGAACTTAGAAAGAAGTTACCAGAGCTAAAACAAATAGAAGGATTTCCTATCGGAGAGGATGATGATATTGTCAATCTCTCTGATCCTCCATATTATACTGCCTGCCCTAATCCGTGGTTGAATGATTTTATTGCCGAATGGGAAAAAGAAAAGGTACAATTGGAGAAAGATGGGAAACGTAAAAAGAACTTTGAGGTAAAGGTGCCTTATGCGAGCGATGTGAGTGAAGGAAAGAAATCTGCTATTTATTTAGCTCATTCATATCACACAAAAGTACCATATACTGCAATAATGCGATACATTATACATTACACACAACCTGGAGATATTGTATTTGATGGTTTTTGTGGTACAGGTATGACTGGTGTGGCAGCACAAATGTGTGGTTCTAAAACATATGTGGATGCATTAGGAGAAAAAAAAGCCAAAGTAGGAATGCGCCATGCCATATGTTCTGATTTATCGCCCATAGCATCGTTAATTGCAGCAAGCTACAATTTAAAATTTGATCCTAAAGAGTTTGAAAAAAAAGCAAATGCAATACTTAATCAGGTAGAAAAAGAATTGGGATGGATGTATGAGACTGAAGTAAATGGAAAGAAAGCAAAAATAAATTATACAGTATGGAGTGATGTATATATATGCCCACAATGTGGCAAGGAGATAATATTGTGGGATAGAATGGTGGATGTTGATAATAAAGTTATAAAGGACCTATTTAATTGTCCACATTGCGATATGATTTTAACAAAAAAGGCAATGCAGAAATTTTGGGTCAGCACATATGACACTATACTAAAAAAAACTTGTTCAAAGGTAAAAAAAGTCCCAGTATATTTAGACGCTATACCTTCTTCTAATAAGCATATACAGAAGAAGGTAGATACTTATGACTTAGAAATATTCTCTCAAGTGGAAAAAATGTCATGTGTAAGTGCACCATATTACAGAATGCCAGAAGGAGACGAGTCTAGACGAAATGACAGAATAGGTGTTGAATATATTCATCAATTCTACTCTAAACGCAATTTAGTATATTTATCTAGAATAAAAGAGTTAACATTCGGGGATTTTGTTTTAACAGCATGGTTGACTTCTACTCTTGTAAATTTAACTTTAATGAACAGATTTAGGTTCCAAGGATATGGGAATATTTCAGGAACTTTATACATCCCCTCTCTAAATAAAGAATATAACCCATATTCATTGTTAAAAAGTAAAATTAATGATTTTAAGAAAGCTTACTATTTAAATAGGAGCAATTCATTAATAAGTTTATTTTCGGCAACAAATTTATATAAACTAAAGACTAATTCTATAGATTATATTTTTACTGATCCTCCTTTTGGGGCTAATTTAATGTATTCTGAATTAAATTATATATGGGAAGGTTGGATAAATGTTCTGACAAATAACAAAGATGAAGCAATAGTTAATAAAACTCAACAAAAAAGTATTTTTGAATATCAAATGCTTATGCACCATTCTTTAAAAGAATACTTCCGAGTTTTAAAGCCTGGAAAATGGCTGACACTTGAATTTAGTAACACCTCTGCTTCTGTATGGAATTCCATTCAAAATGCACTGCAAGGTGTTGGATTTGTTATAGCTAATGTTGCAGCATTAGACAAACATGAAGGTTCATTTAAAGCAGTAACCACAACTACAGCTGTTAAGCAAGATCTTGTGATAACCTGCTATAAACCTACTGAAGAACTTTTGTTCAAATTTAAAACGGCTGTAGATAAAGCATCCAATGCTATGGATTTTATAGAGGAACTGTTAGTCCATCTGCCGGTTCATTTGGAAAAAGACAATTCAACCACAGCTGTTATTGAGCGAAGTCCTAAAATACTTTATGACAGGCTGATTTCCTATTATGTTCAGCATGGCTATGCCATTCCTATGGATGCTCAAGAATTCCAAAAGGGATTGCGGGATCGCTTCATTGAGCGTGACGGCATGTTCTTTACTGCATCACAAGCATTGGAGTATGAAGAAAAGAAGAAAGCAACAAATGGAATTATTCCTATGGCGTTATTTATCAGTAGTGAAGCAGAAGGTATAGAATGGCTAAAACGAGAATTAGAAACACCGCAAACCTATTCTGAAATTCAACCGGAATGGATGAAAGCCATGTCAACAACAAAGAAAGGAGATGTCCTTCCTGAACTGATGACAATCCTAGAAGAAAACTTTATCAAGGATGAAGACGGCAAATGGCGTAAGCCTGACCCGGAAAAGGCTGCTGACCTTGAAATCATCCGTAATCGCAAGATGATGAGGGAGTTCAATATGTATCTGGAGCAAGCACAAAAGCCAAAAGCCAAGCGCATGAAGGATACACGACTCGAAGTGCTGAGATATGGATTCAAGGAATGCTACAAGCAGAAAGATTATAAATCAATCATTTTGGTGGGTGACCATATTCAGGAATCTTTGCTGCAAGAAGATGAAGTATTATTGCAGTATTATGATATAGCATCAACAAGAGTATAAACAGAATTCAATCATCGGTTATGAGGAAATATACAATAGAAGAACTCCAACTTCAACGTGAATCGGAAGACCATGTTGAGTTTAAAAAAGCAGAAGGAGGAAACTTCTCCTACAATGGTCGCAATAAAACAGAGCCAAAAGAACGTAGGAAATGTATCTTGGGATATATAGTTGCTCTTTGTAATGAAAATGGAGGTCGTTTAGTCTTAGGAATGCATGATGATTATCCTCATCGTGTTGTTGGTACTAACCAATCAATAAATGCAATAGGTCAGTTGGAAAGTGAAATTTATTCAGACTTGGGTATAAGACCAACGATTTATGAACTTTACAATAGTGAAGGTAAAAGAGTCTTGGTTATTGAGGTTCCACCTCATCCAATAGGAAAAGTCTTTAAATTTGAAGATGTGCCATTGATGAGAGTAGGTGAAGAACTTAAACCAATGGATGATAAGACCTATATTTCAATAATTCAAGAGCAGGAGCCCGATTTCTCGGAAAAATACTGTGATGGAATAACAGTTGATGATCTTGATCCTGAAGCTATTGCTATATTAAAAGAGAAATATGCAAAAAAGCAAAAAAATCCGTCATTTGTTTCGCTTTCAGATTATCAGGCTCTTAGCGATTTAAGACTTATATCTGATAATCGTATCACAAACGCAGCATTACTTCTTGTCGGTAAAGAAGAAGTTATAAATAGAGTATTTCCTCAAGCAAAAGTGATGCTAGAATACCGTAGAACAGAAGGACAGATTGAGTTCAATAACCGTAAAGTATTTGGGCAACCATTCTATAAGATGATTGACCTTTTGTGGGATGCAATTAATGAGAAGAATGCTTCTGTCCCAGTAAGAGAGGGAGCGTATATATTTGATATTCCTTATTTTAATGAGGATGTTATACGCGAGATAATAAATAATGCTTTTGCTCATCGAGATTATAGGCGAAATAGTGAAATCATTATAAAGTTGTATCCTGAAAGGCTTGACATTACTAATGCAGGAGGATTTCCTCAAGGTGTTTCATTGGAGAATCTATTAACAGTGCCAAGTACACCAAGAAATCGTCTTTTGGCTGATGTTCTTTCAAAAACAGGAATTGTGGAACGCTCAGGGCAAGGATTGGATAAAATATTCCTATATACTTTGGCTGAAGGAAAACCTGCGCCTGATTATTCGAGATCAGATTATTTTGATGTTACCGCTATTTTATCAGCCTTGGTAAAAGATTCCAGTTTTGCTCTGTTTATACAATCAATACAGAAAGAGTTGCCAGATAATGAAAAACTTACAGTGTTTGATATGATAGAACTATGTAAAATCAGAGATGGTAACAATAAAACAATTGATAAGAAGATTGCCAAGAAGTTAGAAGAAAAAAATTGTTTAGAAAAACATGGCAAGACCAGTGCGCAATATTATACATTGCCACGTCATTACTATGAAATAGCAGGAAAAACTGCAGACTATTCCATGTTGGTAGATTGGACTGCAGATCAAGTATTGGCAGTTTTGGCTCCATATTTAGAAAAGTATGGTAAAGCGAAAAAATCTGATATTTTAAAGATTGTTGGAGATCATATTTCTGACAAACAATTAAGAAACTTTCTCAATCAGCTAAAAGATATGGATCTGATAAAAACTGAAGGAGAGAGAGGACAAATGGTTTACATGCTTGGTGATAAATATAAAGTACATAATGATATTATTACTAAAGCAATTAATATTGGCCTCAAAACTTTAAAAGAAAACGGTGATATATAATTAAAGAGGCGTATAAAAGGGCGAATACTTTTGTCTTTATTCAAGCAACATTAGTCTAATTAATTGATATTATGAGATTTAAAAGAGGCGTATAAAAGGGCGAATAATTAATATGAAATATAGAGGAAAAAATATTGAAATAATAGGAAGCAAGGTGCTTTTTGGAAAAGAAACTGTCTGGATTCATATTCTGGAAGATGACAGTTTTGCCCAAGTGTTGCGTTCCGACCTCGAGGATAATATAGCAGAAGGAAATAATCCTGGCATATCATATATTCGTTATATATCTATTGCTGCCCGAATAAAGGAAGAGATGGCACAAAAACGATTACTTGCTCCATACGAGAGCAGCTTGATTCCTCTTCCCCACCAGATACTCGTGTTGGAGAAGGTGATGCAAGGTGTGCAAACCCGTTTCTTGTTAGCTGATGAGGTCGGTATGGGTAAAACTATTGAAGCTGGTTTGATCATCAAAGAAAAAAAGCTTCGTGGTGAGGTAAAACGTATTTTGCTTATAGTGCCCAAATCTGCAATGTTACAATGGCAGCAGGAACTGAAGGAACATTTTAATGAGAACTTCGCAATTTATGACAGTGACTTTATCACAGGTATAGCAAAAACATTTGCCGGATTTGATGCTGAGGAGGAACTCAATTTCTGGACTCAACATAATCAAATCATTGTATCTATTGATGCACTCAAACCACTGGTTGCACGGCAAGGATGGAGTCAGGAGAAAGTTGACGAGTATAACAAATATCGTCTGGAAGCTGTAGTTAATGCCGATTTTGATATGATTGTATTTGATGAAGCGCACAGAATGGGTGGATCTACAGCGCAAGTATCTAGATATCAAATGGCTGACACATTATGTAATGCAGTACCGAATGTGTTACTATTATCGGCTACACCGCATAGAGGTAAAAGTGACCATTTCAGACGTGTGTTGCAATTAATTGATCCAGAAGCTTTCTCTGGCGAGGGTATGCCGAGTGTAAAGGAGATAGAACCTTATGTGATGCGCTCAGAAAAACGTTTTGCGGTAGATTATGACGGAAAGAAACTGTTTCAGCCACGAACTACTGTACGATTTAACATTCCGCTTGATGAGGTTAATCATAAAGCTCAGATCGAATTATATAAGCATGTGACACAATATGTGAGGTACTGTTTTGGCAGAGCTAAAAGGGGGAATCGGAATGCTACCGGATTAGTGATGGTAATGATGCAGAAACTGGCCAGCAGCAGTACAGCCGCAATCTTATCGGCCATGCAAACCAGATTGTGGAGGCTTCAGAATGGGATGAATGGAGATGATATTGAGGATTATGACGAAGAAGGAACTGTGTGTTTTGATGATATGGAAACAGAAGATTACTCTGTAGATGGAACCAATTATTCTTTCCCAAATGAAGAATCCGCTCTTTCTGCTCTCATTGTTGAAGCTCAACATTGTCTGGATATGGAACAGGATGCGAAAACCACTGCTCTGATTCAAAAGATTTATTCGTTACAGAACGAAAGTGGTGAGTCTGATTTGAAGATTTTGGTCTTTACCGAATTCAGAAAGACACAAACTTATCTTCAGGAACAACTGGAAGCTGCCGGTCTTCCTACTGTTGGTATAAATGGTAGTATGGAATTACAAGAAAGACAAAAGGCTTTGGTTGAATTCAAGAACAATGCCCGTGTGATGGTGGCAACTGATGCTGCCGGCGAGTCCCTTAATATGCAATTCTGCCATGTGGTTTTCAATTATGACTTGCCATGGAATCCAATGGCTATAGAACAGAGGATAGGTCGTGTTGACCGTATCGGACAAAAGAGCCCTGTTATTGCTTTCAATATGTTGACTAATAATACTGTTGACACTCGTGTATATGAGATTATTGTTGACAAACTGGATGCAATATTGAATGAATTGGGTATCGACAAGAGCGGCGATGTACTTGACTCTACTATTGACATGAAGAAAGTGAATCACCTTTACCTGCAGTCATTACTGGATCCCAAACGATTTGATTTTGCCAGTGACAGTTGGCTATATGAGATTAGAAAGAAACTGCACGATTATAAATCTACAGAAGGTGCTTTACCATCATTTTCGGAAAATGATATAGAAAAAGAGAGTGCTGGAGAAATAAAATACAGTCCACTTCCTGTATGGCTTGAGGAACTTATGGATTTATATGTCAGAAGTGAAAATGGTAAAATATCCAAACTGGTCACTGGTGCTACAGAGTATACTATAGATGGTAAAAGACTAAATGCTATATTCGATTCGACTGCCCATGGGGATAATCCTGATTGCGAACATCTCACACTTCAGCATCCTGAAGTGAAACGTATTCTTGATGGAATAGATGGCAATACTCAGCAGGATGTTCCAGTAATAATATCAAAGGATGGGAATGAACTACCAGGGTATATGACTCTATGGAAAGTATCGGCCAAAAACAATTATGAAACAAAGGAAACTTATACTGCTCAATTTATTGCAGACAATGGTAAGGTATATGCTCCGTATGGAAATGATATATGGAACCGACTTGTGCAGAATAAAAGTGATTTCGCATGTACTGGAGAAAGAGTTCTGATGCCTGAACTGGAAAATAATAACCTGCTGCAAAATAATCTTCACGCAATATTCCATAGAATGGAGATGAATATTGATTCCAATATAAGGAGTATGTCTGAAAAGAAGTTACGCGCATTGCAATATGCTGAGCAAAGAATAAATAAGATTGGTATTGCCAATATACGCAATGCCAAGTTGAAGAAACTGAATTCAGAAAAAGAAGTATGGGAAAGAGCTTTTAGTAAAAGGAAAAGTATAGTACCCAATGTATCAATGATTTTGACAGTAAGAGTAAATGGATAAATTTATTGAGAAAATAGTAGAAAATGTAGGATGTGACGGATTTAGACTGACAGCTGTTATAAATCCGGATGGATTTTTATATAGAGCAGACACTCAAGAGAATGTTCTTAGAGAATCTGGCTTACTCCTATTGCCTATACAATCTTCACTGGAATTAAGAGTAAGATATGAAACTACAGACCGATGGTCTGATAACAGAATATGTTACATCATTAAAGATTCAAGCTGGATTCTACCGGATTTGACGCAGATAATACATATACTTTCTACTTTCAGCTTACCCAAATTACTGCCGGCACTCAACTCTAATATTTTGCTCAATAATGAGTTATTAACATTTTCGACAGCATCTTATTTATACAACAAACGCTATAAATATAATCTTTCAGCAACAGAAACCAAGTCTTTGATAAATGAAGCACAAAGTGCGCTTGGAGTGTCCAAAGAGGAACTTATTGAAAAACTTAGTAAGATAAAACTTAATTGGGAAGATGTCATTACAATTGAAACAATTTCACGAATTATAAATATAGCATTAAAGCAAGACATTTATAATGACATTGAGGACAGCCTATCTAAAATCAATGATGATTTTCAACAGTACGTATGTAGCAGCTACTTCTCAAAGATATCATCGTCGGCAGTACAGAAACCGAAGATGGTTAATAGGATTCTGCCATTTATAGCTCGAAATCATTCTAGAGATGAAAAGGTGGCATTAGTGGTTATAGACGGAATGACTTATTGGCAATATTTATTGTTGGAAAAAGAACTTCAGTTGTCAGGTATATCTACTATTAATTCATTTACTTTAGCTTGGCTCCCTTCTATTACCAAATTGTCTCGTCAGGCCATATTCAAAGGAAATATACCCAATTTAGACTACAAACAATCGCCCAATGAGGAACAGAAATTATGGGAGAATTTTTGGATTACGCAAAGCGGATTCAAGAAAGTTGAATCATACAATATAAGTTATAATCATGGAAGTCTTACCATAGACAATCCTGATAAAACCAGACAAGCATTTGTCGATACAACTTTGGATGAAAGAATGCACACTGTAGGAAATATCAGAGAGTTATATCTCCTATCAGAAGAATGGGCCAAAGATACTGCAGCAGAGATAAAAGATATTCATGAGATGGGATATCAGATATATATAACAACAGATCATGGTAACATTCAGGCAGCACCTTGGAGATTGCTCAATTCGCATGAAAAGACATTCTTATATGAAAAAGAAAGTCGTGGTAGCAGGTATCTTATATATTCCAAGAATGAATATCTAAATCTGTTTATTGCAAAAAATGAGGATATAAAGAGTGAATTGCTTATCAAAGATAATTGGGCTGTTTGGCGCAATTCAAAAAGTTTTAGTAATAATATTGGAATTACTCATGGAGGGGCACATTTCCTTGAGGTTGTCATTCCATTCATCAAAATCAATAAGAAATAAAATGAGAAAAGCAGTAGGCATAAATCAACGAATCAGTGTTAGCGTTATTGAAATGGCAATGAAAGCAGCTCTAGATGGGAGTTTTTCATCAGAGTATGCCGCAGATTTAGCTGCTGGAGAATATGAGGGAGCAAATAGGATTGCCAAAGCGCGAAGTATCATAGGAAAGCTTTCTGTCCGCAATCCCTTATTTGATTATATTGCGGAGAACCAGCAGCAGTTCAATGCAGCTATGAAACACAAAGGGGATAGAGCAATTATATTCGCAGCAATTATCAATGCTGCGTATGGTTTTGGATATGATGCAACGGTTATATTAGGAAAGTTCTTCCATGTACAGAACGAGGTTTCCACACAGCTTATTATAAGCAGAATGTCTTCTATATATGCGAGTAACAGATCATTGCCAAATGGTTTGTACTGCATTATGCCAATGTATATCGAAGCAGGACTATTGAACAGGCCTAAACCTGGTGTTTATATGAGAAACTATTATGATGAAGTGGCTACTTTTGCCAAAACGCTATACAGGAAGTCATTCATTGTACATAATCCTATGATGCTTGAAGAAGACTTGGATTATACTGAGCATCCATATTTTGAGTTTATATCATAGCTTTAAAAAGCTTGATGATTTAGGATTAACTGATGAAAAAGACAATTAACGGAGAACAATACTATCTTCCGGGCAATTTAACATCGGAACAAGAAACTATTTATGTTCACATCATAGACTGGAAGCGTAAAAACATAACCACACAAATATTGGAGACAAGACATAAAACCAGGCACTGGTATATTGAATGATCATTCCAAAGGAACCGGGATTGATGCTGATGTAACCATTGCTTACTATAATAAGGAAGACAAATTATGTCTGTGGCGGATAGAGCATAAACTGAGAGATAAAGGGTGAATCGCATATTACGAAACACCCTTTTTGTATCCACTTATATTATGAAAACTTCCGCGCTTCCCGCGGAGACTTCTGTAATACCTTCCATCAATAAGAAATCTTACAGCCTACGAAATAACTTCGCGGCATGCCGGGTCCGTAAATATAACCCGCATCGCGGTTCTCGCCCTGGTCGAAATCATCCTGATAGGCATTGAAGATGTTCTTCACACCGGCATTCACCTGCAGGGTTACGGTCTTAAACAACGGAATATCATAGCCCACCTTCAGGTTCAGGTCGAAGAAATCGGGTGTCGTCACATCCTTATCCGGGATATTATATCCTTCCCGCAGGTTGTGCTGCACCAGCATGCTGCCCGTATACGTTCCCGTCAGGGCAAGCGACAGACGCTTCACCGGCGTAAAGGTGGATGTCAGGTAACCATACAAATCCGGTGTGCGGTACATCCTTTTCTGCGGAGTCACATCGTCGCTCCACTGCATGGCTTCCTTATAGCGGCTTCGCTGTAAGGTGGCTCCCGCCTGAATCTGCATCCACGAGTAGGCCATCTTTCCTTCCAGGTTCAATCCCATCACCCGCGCTCCGGAAGCATTATAACGCACCATCACGATATCGCCATGCTCGTCGAGGCCCGTCTTCTTCAGATCAAACACATCTTTCAAGTCGGTATAGAATCCTTCTACCAGGAAGTTCACCTGCACCGGACCGAAACGATGATAGAAATCGACCGACGCACTCAGGCTGTTGGAACGCTCTTCCTTCAAATCATCAGAGAGTTCAATCTTCGAAACCGTACCGCCCACAGCCTCGATATGCAAATCTTCGTCGAATGCCTGCGGAGCCCGGAAACCACTTGAGTAAGCCAGGCGGATATTGATATTGTCGGTCGGGTTATAACGCACATTGGCCCGCGGACTGAAGATGACGTGGTCAATCAGGTTATGCTTGTCCAGACGGCCACCGATCAGGAAGCTCCACCGCTTGTTCTTCCATTCATTCTGCAAGAACACACTTTCGATGTGTGTCGTCTGCTTCACCTCGCGGTCATGACCCAGCATCAAGTCGTGCAGATTGTCGAAGTTATACTCCAATCCGGTAGTCAGTTCGGCCGGCATGAACAGGCAGCGGTCGAACGAATAGCTATATTGCGAGCCGACGATAGCTGTCATGTCTGTGGTCGATCCGTAAGCATTCGGGTCTTTCCCGGCGCCATAATAACTCTCGCGCTTGGTATGCTGCGCCGACGCATAGGCGCCAAAACGATGTTTATAGTCTTTCGAGAACAAATCATATTTCAATCCGCCACCGTTGATGTCATGATCGGTCTGCTCGGCAATATCCGCTTCGTGAGGAGGCTTGTTGAACGCGTTTCCGCCCCGGCGGAATTCATGGATGCCATGATACTCCAACGTCAGTTTCGAATAATTACTTGTCTTCAGATACGAACGGAAACCAATGGTCTTCGCGCGGATCTTTCCCAATTCCGAATAGCCGTCGCCGTCATGATCATACGGATCGCGGATACGGCTCTGCCCGAATACATAAATACCCGCTTTCTGGTCGTCGGTCACCAACGAAGCATTTACCGTCGTATTATTATCGGCACTGCTCCCACCGACCATCGTCAGCGAGTGAGACACCTGGGCCGAATTGCGCAAAGGCTCTTTGGTAATAATATTGATGGTTCCCGCAATCGCCGACGAGCCGAACAAGGCCGAACCACCGCCGCGCATCACTTCTACCCGTTCGATCATATTGGCCGGAATCTGTTCCAATCCATACACGCCGGTCAATGCGCAGAAGATAGGACGGCTGTCTACCAATATCTGCGTATAAGGTCCGTCCAGTCCGTTGATACGCACCTGCTGGAAACCACAGTTCTGGCAGTTATTCTCAACCCGCACGCCCGGCTGGAAATTCAGTCCTTCGGCCAACGACACCGCATTGGACGATTCAAACACTTTCGAATCCAAGACATTCACCAGCGACGGAGCCATCCGGCGTGTTGTCTCATTACGGTTGGCCGAAACGACAACGCCATCCAGAGAAACAGCATCTTCCTCTGCCTCAAAATTCACCTCCAAGGTTTTCCCTTTCTTGAGAACCACCTTCTTCTTGACCGTCTGATACCCGATCGATTTCAGTACCAGCTGAAATTCTCCTTCCGGCAGATTGGTCAACGAGTAATGACCGGTAGCATCGGTAACTGTCCCGATCGTTGTTCCTTCCAGGAAAATATTCACATAAGAGATATGCTCTCCCGATTTTTTATCTACAACATGTCCGAAGATATTGGCATCAGACGGATTCAAATTCACTCCCTCGTGTTCAGCTCTGGCAGCAAACAGGATACAACACAGGCTGAACCATACTAAAAATATTCTTTGCATGATTTCAATTCTTTTAGGATTATACATATAGCATACCCTCTCCTTTCGACAGAAGAAGCCATAACGAATCAGGGCCCGGATAACAATCCTACCCTTTCAATTAAATGAATGAAATCAGTACCGGAGGAGCCCGCAGATGATAAGAAATAAAACAAATCTTTCTCAAGAAGCCGGAAACCTGCGTTTCTATTTCCTGCAAGAAAGAAGGAATGAAATCGAACAGAGAGAGAACGGCAACGGCTCCGTCTTCTACGACAATGGTAGAAAGCGAATGAAACAACTGCAATTCCTGCAAAGAATGCTTATGCTGTCCGTCCTGGTCTTGAGAAGGGTGAGAATGCACGATCGTAACACCGTTCACAATATGAACGTGTGTAAACGAGACGATTTCTCCCAAATACAAGATAAAGATAACCGGGAGAATCCAGCGGAGATATGTCTGCAATCGTGCTTTCAATGATCAAATCTTTTTTGGATCTGCAAAATTACGGAAATCAAGAGAAAAGACAATACCTATCTTCGGGTATTTCATCTGAAAAAGAGAAAAGGCTTGAAGAAGATCGTTCCCCAAGCCTTTCCGACTATCATCCATCTTTTTATTTCACTTCCACCATGCCACTTGCCGTATTCGCTGCAATCTGCCGGTCGTACATCGCCTCGCAGCTCACTGGCGGCAGATAGAATTTACCCGGATACACGGCACAAAGATTCACGCGAACCAGCACATGACTGCCCGGAGCCAGATGATCGACATAACTGCAAACCCGATCATCACGAATATCCTGATAGCTGACATTGCTGTTGGCTGAAGAAACGGCCGTCGGCATAAAGCGTGTATTCAGAATCTCCCAACCCGACGGGAAGATTTCGGTCAATACCAGATTCCGCAAAGGCAAAGCCGTCGGGTTCTGGATCAGCACCTGTGCCGTGAAATTCGTTCCCTGTTCCAAAGAAGCGATATCCAAAGGACGACCATCGGTTGTCTGATAGGTTACTGACAACTTTAGTTTATGCTGCGATTCTTTCACATCCTGTTGCGGAATCTCGGCCAACGACTCTGCCTGGACATACAAGGCCGTTTCTCCTTCGTTCTTGATCACAAGATCAGAGGAAGAAGAATCCGCACCCTCCAACAACCTATCTGACCAGACAGATTTTTCCGTCCGGACGGTTTCCTGCTGTTCCGCATACTGATACGTGAACTGCATACTTCCGGTCTTCGCAGGATACTGCTGGTAATAGCCAGCCAATGCCACCCAAGCGAAAGCCGTCTCCTGCGTGCTCAGCCAATCATCCGAAGCAAGCTTCTTGGCCAGACGAGTAACCAATGTAGTCGCTTCTTCTTGCTCCTTCACCAGACAAAGAGCAACCAGGCGTATGGCTTCATTCCGGAAGGCCGAACCAAATGTTTCATCATACACCAGCGAAGAGGTCGGATTCTCGGTTGTCTTCTCCAACAAGGTCTTGGCTACATCTGAGCGTCCGACCACAGCATACGAAGCCGACAACATCCACTGAGCGGCGACAGGCAATGGCTGCTGCGCACGAAGACGGTTCATGGCTCCCATATCTGCTTTATTCGCCAAGGCCAAGACATACAGCCGATAAGCCTGTGTCAACATCTCGGCTTCCTTCTGATAACCCGTTGCGACCGGTTTCCATCCGGATGCCATCTTCTGCAAATCGGCCAAAGCCTGCAACTTCAAGGTAGCCGGAACCGCATATCCTTTTCCTTCAGCCATCAACAGGAAATGCAGGGCATAAATACTTCCCCACGCATTCGAGTTGCTCTGTCCGGGCCAATACGCAAAGGAACCCGTCGGTAACTGATACGAACGCAAGCGGCTGATGATTTGTTTCACCTGTTGTTCGGCTTCCATTACCTGATCGGCTGTCTGTTCTGATACATCCGACAGATACAACTGCGGGAAACCTTTCGAAACCAGTTGTTCCAGACAAGCATGCGGATAGTCTGTCAACTCGCTTAACCGGGCAGATAAATTGAGAGGCTGGATAGACGAGACATCCAACAACAGGCGGTTGCTTCCATTCATTCCGCTTAGCTGAACCGGTTGCTTCCAGGTTTCACCCGGCTTAATAACGGCATCCCATCCTTTTCTTTGTACCGTAGTAACCGTCCGCACAGCCAAATCAGCGGCATAGGTCGAAACTTCACCTTTCCCTTCCGCCTTCATGGTAATCCGGATCTTGTCCACCGGATTCTTCACTTTAATCCGGAAAGAAACCGTCTTATCTTCTTTCTTCGTGAAATGAAGGGTTCGCGTTGTCTCACCCACCATCTCGACATCTGCAGAACATTGCAATGACACCGCTACATCTCCGACGTTATCTTCCGTAGCAAAGACCGTAGCCGGAATAACGATTTCTTCATTCGTTCCCACCACCCGTGGTAACGTACCTAATAACATCACCGGCTTACGAACCATGACACTTTGTTCTGTATGACCAAATGATTCGCCATTCGTAGCAACTGCCATCACCCGAACACGACCGTTGTAATTAGGAATATCAATCTGATGCGTTTTCCGTTCGCCCTTCTTCAACTGGAATGGTCCTATAAACTTAACAACCGGAGCAAAACGATTCACGACAGCTTTGGGGCCTTTGTTCAAGGCATCATCACCACCAATACTGAACAATTGTTCGATCCGTCCGCCATAAGCGCCCAGGATATAATTATACAGATCCCATGTATCCACACCCAAGGCCTCGCGTGCATAGAAAGTCTTCCAAGGATCGGGCGTCTGGAAACGGGTCAGATCCAATAAACCTTCATCCACGACCGCCAGTGTATATGACATCGCCCGGCCATTCTGTTCGGAGACTGTCACCTGACACGTACTCTCCGGTTTCCACTCTTTAGCCGTTGCCAGTTGAGGAAGCAAATGACTCTCTTCTGAAATTACGGTAAACGGAACGACACCAAACATCCGGATAGGCATATCATTCGCCGTTGCTCCATGCGGTTGCAACAATGAAACAAACAAATAAGCATTCGGCTGCATCTCTTCAGTTGCCTGAATGGTAAAAGTCGTCTGATTCGCTTCACACTTAAATTCTTTTACCAGCAATACGGTTGAACCCGTCTGCACACTGACAACGGCACGGCTACCAGCAGAAGAAGGAATCGTAATCCGAATATCCTCACCTGGGACATAACTGTCTTTATCTAACTTAAACTCCAACATGGATGCGGCATCAGTACCAGAAAAATCCCGTTCCCGATTGATATTCGGCCAATCAAAATAGCTAACAACACCTGTGGTATGTCCGCTCTTCCGATCTTTTACCAGGATGAGATACGTTCCCCAATTCTTCTCATCGAACGAAAGGGCTAAAGAGGCTTTTCCTGCCTCATCGGTAGTCAGCTTCTCCTGTTTTACGGGTTTATAATAACTGCTCGAGGTGAAATTAGCCAATGTACTCTGGTCGGCACTCCACCACCAATACCAATCCAATTTATATACCGAAATATCCAGCTCTGAACCAGCGATGGGCGCACCGTGGTAATCGACAGAGACAAACTGGAAAGTATGATCCTGATCCGTACTCAACGGCTGCCGATTCTTCTGTGGGGAATGGATTCCGACATAACGCTGATAAGGAGAATACAACAAACGAACCGCGTCGATACTGAAATCGCCGGATTCTTCATAAACTTTCGTCGTAAAGCTACCCAACAACATGCCGGGCGCTGTTGCACCCACATTCAGCTGCGTCTTCACAGAGGCATCACCTTCGCCATTGGTAGTTCCGGTAATCAGCTGGCTTTCTTCGCTATTAAATGATACTGTCGGGTTGTCAAACGTATAATCCGGATAATTCTTGAATGAAGTTCCGGTAGAAACGAATGTTCCTTTCACATCATATTTCAAGTTACGAGCTTTGGCTCCTTGTAACCATTCCACATGCAATGGAATAGCAACTTCCTGCTCCCGAACCAATAAGTTCGGAACATCCAAACGGATTTTCAGGCGATTCGGTTTGATGCTTTCCACACGAAGACGCTTATCAAACGACACGCCTCCTACCTCAACTTTTACATTCCAGGCTCCTGTTGGAACCGATGCTTCGGTCGGAATATGGAAAACATACAATCCATCACTGCCTTGTGTACTGACCTTCTGCTGATAAACTTGTCCCAATGGATTGAATAACGACAGTTTCACCGGATGATGTGGCGGTAACATCTTGCTTCGGTCGAACAACATGAATCCGACGTGAATGGTATCGCCCGGACGCCAAACACCTCTTTCTCCATAAATGAAACCTTTGATCCCTTTCTGTACGACTTCTCCATCCACATCAAATGAGCTCAAAGAGAGATTAGATCCTTCATTCACTCTTAGATAGGAGCGCTGTTTACCTTCTGAAGCCAACAGATAGTAAGGACGTCCGCCGGCTTTTCGGCAATCAAAGACCACACGTCCGTCATTATCAGTAGTCCCTTCAGCCAATAATTCTTTCTGATAGTTATAGGCTCCGATCTGCACACCGCTCATCGGTTCCGTTGTTTGCAGATGATGTGCCAGCACAACCATCTTTCCGTCAGTTCCAGCCATCGCCATCAGTCCGATGTTAGAGACCAATATATTCTTCCCGGCAGAACGATTGAAATAATAGGAAGGAGAACACGGATCATTCCGCTTGGCATACTTATACGTATTCCAATCTGTATTCAGACTTTCCTGATAATACCAGCCACCGGCATCAAACTGATTCAACTCTTCCCGAAAAGCCATCTCGTTTTCAGCCAAAATCTGTTCTTTCGTCTTGGTTTCCAACTGAGGACAATCATACGCTGAAAGACTTTCATCGAACGATAAAATGACCCGATAGATAGCTCCCGGTTCCGGATCAATGAGTTGCTTCAGATCAAGGGCAAATGTGTTCCAACGCGTCAGATCGTAATTATGCTCGTCGAAGAAGATGACCTGACGGGTAATCAGCCGGCCCAAACGCATCAGTTCAGCCGTGCCATCCAGTTCATTCGTCTGGAGAAATTGTCCGATATTCTGTTCTCCGATTTTCACCACTCTAACAACTACCCCTTTCAGCGCTATTGCCTGGAAAGGAACATGCAACTTGTCGGACTGCGGAATGATCACGCCATCACCCATGAACCGGACATCCGGACATCCGTCGTTTTCCCGGATTTCCCTTGTCTCATCTTTTGCCAGTAAAGTACCTGATGTACTTTGAATCTCTTTCTTTAAGACAACCTTTAAGTCTCCGTTCCGATTCTGATCCGGATATAAACGCAACTTATTGCCTTCTACCGATACCAGTTTGGAAACGTTGTCTTCGATATAAGCCAGACCATCTAATACCTGGTCTTTCTTCAATGCCTGTGTAAAAGTCACTTCCACATAACGTTCAGGTGTCCGGACATACTGAACATCAAACACCGAGAAATCATCTTTAGCCGGGACAGACGTACTAACTAACGTTTCTTCTGCTACGTTCCACTTGTTGGGTAACACAGAAAGGCTGACTTCTTCACTTCCCGGCACAATGTTCTCAAGCGTCAACACATGCTTCTTTCCGTCTGCTCCATGCTGCCAGACACCTTTCAGACCGGATGAAGGACCAACTAATTGTTCTACGGTAGCAGGCAACTCCCGATCAGAAGTCAAAACGAGGTAATTCAGATTATAATTCCCAGGATTTGAGGGATTCATTTCTAAAGAAGAAAGATAAGCCTTTACCTCCAGAGCCTTGGTATGAAACGAAGCGGAGAAACGCTGATACTTCTTTTCCGGAATCGATTTCCAAGCCGCAAGATCGACAGACAGCGTATAACGTGTATCTCGTTCCAGACAGCTGGCGGGTTTGAACTTCACAATCCGCCCTTCTTCCAGTACAAACGTGCCTTCAGCCTTAGGATTCAGCTGTACATGTTCTTTCCATTTGCCCTCGGCTTGCATCTCTGCCGGAATTTCCTCCTGCAGAACCAATGTTGGTGTCACATACCGTGACACCAAGCCGGAAGTAAACGCCTCCACATATGGGTTATAAGTTATTGTTTCCTTTGTTGAATCGGAAAAAGAACAACTTATCAGACTCAGATAGCTTAACAAAGTAAGCAGACAAAACAAATATCGATTCATGGCAGTTCTCTCTTTTATTATATAAATAATATGTAAAGATATTCTCTCACAGCACAGCCCGGGCTGTTGCACGATTGATTACCGGAAACAAATGTATTGAACCCTCAATACGATCAGATACGAGCAATTAGTTCGGAGAACAAAGTTGTCATTCGTTCAGCAGCCCGATTGGCAGCCTCAATCACATCATTGGCATCGTTCACAAAATCATCGGCAAAATGATAACCTTCATTGGTAATGACCGACATTCCAAACACCCGGATACCACAATGACGCGCCACGATGACTTCAGGAACAGTACTCATACCAATAGCATCGCCACCGGCTTTTCCATAGAAAGCATATTCGGCAGGTGTTTCATACGACGGACCTGTCAGACCAACATAAACACCTTTCTTTAATACGATCTGTTTCTCTGCGGCAATTTCTTCCATCAGACGGATAAACTCCCGGTCGTATGCCCGTGTCATATCCGGGAAACGCGTACCAAATTCCTCTTTGTTCGGACCAATTAACGGATTGGGCATCATATTGATGTGATCACGAATAATCATCAGATCACCCACCTTGAAACTCGTGTTGATTCCTCCGGCCGCATTTGAGACAAAGAGGTTCTTGATTCCTAAAAGTTTCATTACGCGGATAGGAAACGTCACTTGTTCCATCGTATAACCTTCATAATAGTGGAAACGTCCCTGCATGGCCAATATTGATTTACCACCTAACTTGCCACAGATAAAATTCCCTTTATGACCCGAAGCTGTTGAACGCATAAAATGCGGAATCTGGTGATAGGGAATTATTGTAGGCTCTTCGATGGCATCAGCCAATGAACCTAGTCCACTACCTAAAATTACAGCTGTTTCCGGCTTGCCGGATATACAAGCGGCTAAGAAGGACGCTGTTTCAGCATACAAATCTCTTGTTTCTTTCATATCTATATCTTCTTATCGTTTTACTAAATTATAGGCGCACCGAGCGGCCTGTTCCAATATTTCTACTTCACCTGGTACTTGCTTATGACGCATCAATACTTTACCATTACAGATAACCGTATCAACACAACTTCCATTGGCTGCATACACCAAATTGGAAACAAAGTTGAAATTCGGGGTAAATGCCGGACTCTGCAAGTCAATCAAACAGAGATCTGCCAGATATCCCGCTTCAATCCGACCAGCTTTCAGACCTAAAATGTCTGCTCCCGTACAAGTAGCTGCCTCCAGCATTTCTGACGCAGTCAATACTTCCGGATCTTTCCGCCAGGCTTTTCCCAACAAAGCAGCCAATTTCATGGCTTCGATCATATCCAGATTATTGCTGGATGAACAGCCGTCCGTACCAAGTCCTACTTTTACACCGGCCTCTTTCATTTCAGCAAACTGAAAGCAGATACCCGAAGCCAGCTTCATGTTCGATGCCGGATTATGAATAACCTTTACTCCATAATCAGACAGCATACGAATTTCGTCTTTATCAACATATACACCATGCGCTATAACCAAACGTGGTGATAATACGCCAAGCTTATACAGATAACGAACCGGTGAAAAGCCAAACTGACGAATAGAATTGTTCACCTCTTCTTCTGTTTCCGCCAAGTGCAAATGTATTAAACATCTATGATCGTTGGCAAACGCATGAATCCATTGCAGCAGCTCTCCTGAAACCGTATAAATTGCATGAGGACCTAATGCATACTGAATTCTCGAACCGTATTCATCTACAACCGAATATAACTTCTCACATTCTTTTTTGCTTTTCTCGGTGAGCTCTGGATCAAAACGGTCAAAACAAACCGCCGATAAACATCCTCGGATTCCCATTTCTTCAACGGCATCCGCTGTTCCTCGGAATTTCTGATACATGTCCAAAAACGTAGTTGTTCCGGACTTAATCATTTCCAAGCAAGCCAATTTGGCACCCCAATACACGTCCTCGCGTGTCATCTTCGCTTCATTGGGCCAAATTTTCTGTTCCAGCCAGGGCATTAACTTCATATCATCAGCAAACCCTCTGAACAGGGTCATAGCAGCATGTGTATGTCCGTTCACCAATCCGGGAATAACGGCCATGCCCGTCGCATCAATCACTTCAGCATCTTCTGCAACCAGGTCTTTACCGATCCGGCTGATCAAGTTCCGTTCTATCAGAATGTCAACCTTTTGTTGGTTTAATTCTACCTGTTTAATCAATATCCGATGAATCATCTTATGAAAATTTAGCTTTGATATTCTTTATTTTCTCTTCCCGAATCCGGGAAAGTAATTCCTTTTTACAATTCTTTTTGACAGCCACCAAGGCACACGATTCAAAGACTTCGATCACGCCCAAGTCTTCTCGGGTAATCTGTCCTTTCTGGTACAAGAAACCGGCAATGTCTTTCTTGCTTAACTTATCCCGTTTTCCCCGATGAATGGTCAGTGTAGTCCATTCTGAAGCTTTTGGCCAACGCGTCTTTTCGGGTAAGAAGAATTCATCCGGCTCCGGAGAAACATATTCCGGTACAACTTCGGCTTCGTTCAACAATAAATAAGCCGTTCCTTCGGCATGCATACGCGCCGTTCGTCCGTTCCGATGAACAAAAGCTTCTTCGTTCAGTGGCAAATGATAATGGATCACATGCTTCACTTCCGGAATATCCAATCCTCGAGCCGCCAGATCCGTTGATATCAAGACGGTGGCGGTGCGATTACGGAAAAGAGCCAACCGTTGTTCGCGGTCTGCCTGTTCCATTCCTCCATGGAAGCATACACAATCAACTTGCTTTTGGGCCAAAAACTGTCCTACCCGCTCAACAGACTCCCGATGATTACAGAATACCAATGCCGATTCTCCATTCAATTCACCCAACAGACCATACAAACTCATCAGCTTGTCTTTCTGCGGAGACCGTACCTGATATAATTTCAGGCCTTTCAATGACTTCGTAGCAGTCAGATAAGAAATTCGTATCGGCTGATGCAAGTGAATAAACTCCGGTATTTCAATCGCCTCGGTTGCCGAAGTCAATACCTTACGTCTTACTTGCGGCAGACGTGCCATGATCTTCTTCATCTCCGGCACAAACTTCAACTCCAACGATTTGTCGAACTCATCCAAAATGACTGTATGGACCGACTGTAAAGACAGATTGCCTTTCTCTATATGATCCAAAATACGTCCCGGTGTTCCTACCAATAATACGGGCGGATGTTCCAGGCTCCGTTTCTCTACCTGAAAAGGATGTCCGCCATAACAGCAAGTTACTTTGAATCCTGTTCCCAACGAACGGAAGACTGATTCTATCTGTAAAGCCAGCTCTCGGGAAGGGGCAATTACCAGCACTTGTGTTTTCTCTTCCGCCACTAATACCGGAAGTAATGGCAGCAAAAAGGCCAGCGTCTTACCCGATCCGGTCGGACTGAGCAAAACCAGATCCTTTTTTGTGCCGGCTTCCAACACGGACTGCTGCATATCATTCAGCGACGTAATACCCAGTTTCTGGAGAGCCTGATTGATTTTATCTTGATTCAACATATACAATTCTTTTATTCACCCGCATGCAAACGGTATAAATGGTCTGCCTGCTGGCGTATCTTATTCAATAACATTTCCGGGAAATCCGGATATTCGGCATAAAAGGCTTCTACTTCATCCCGGGCTTGAACGGACGAATGTCCACCCAACAAGGCTCGTAACCAGGCTGTCGGGAAAAAGATATCACCGGTCCGTTGTACTTCTTCCAGTATTTCCAAAGCCGGACGGATGTATTCTACAGACTCTGCTTCTCTCAACCGGTGATTCAGTAACGACAAAGCCGTTGAGGCCCATGGTTCAATCCGTCTGTTATCGGCTACAAGCAATGCTTCGAATACACTGTCGCGAACTTCCTTCCGGGGTGAAACCGAGGGAGAGATAAACCGATATTCAGCCTGTCGATCCGGATTCGAAATACGTTTTAACTGTTCGTTCACGATTTCATCCGCCTTTTCCGGTAAACGGATTGCCAGCTGATAAGACAGATTAATTTCATCCCGCTCGCTCAGAGGTTTACCTTCCAGTTCCCGTTTTTCCCAGATCTGATACAATTGTGCGGCAGCTTGTTCTGACTCTGCCAATGAAACATACTGGCGGAAGGCCTGCAACCGGCGTCCAGGTGTAATTCCACCGGTTACCAATTGCCATAATGCATGCTCCAAGCCATCAGGTCTTGCCGGCAGAAAACGGACAGCCGGACTGATATATCCCAGTGCCATCGAATACAACAAGTCATTCTTTTCCTGCTTCGCATAGGCAATCAATGCCTGTAAAAAAGGTTCTGCCTTCAATGTCCGATTCTGTAAATTCTCGTGCAACGTGATGAGTAACGAACCTTTCAGCATGTCATCAGCCGTTGTATCCAAGCAAACAAAAGCGCCTTGTACATCTTTCGGATTAAGCTCGAAAAAGCCATAACCACGACCGTCAATATTCGGCAAAATGGCAGGAGAATCATACTTCTGGTTCAGCTCGACGGTCAAGACGCGTGATGTATCTCCTATCTCCAACACGACGTCTTCTGTTTTATTCCCTTCACAGATCCGATACTTCAACTGCTGAGGCCATACAAGTCCGCGTTCCCACGGATCAGACTCTTCCACACGTAAGCGATTCCCGATGACACTAGCTTTTAGCACAGGCATTCCTGCTTCTTTCACCCAAACCTGGCTCCACTGGTCCAAATCCCTTTCGGTATATTGACTCAAGGAAGCAATTAGCTGATCCCAAGTCGCATTGGAATACGCGTAAGTCGTCAGATAATCATGCAATCCTCGCTGGAAAGCTTCCGCACCCATCCGTTGAATCAACATCTCCATAACGACAGGCGACTTATCATATACGATATTACTGTACACCAACCCGGCATTTCTCAGATTATCTAAAGTTTGCTGGATCGGTGTAGCCCCATCTGTCCGGTCTTCTGCATACGAAGCCGGAATGTATCCACGCACAAAATTCAAGTGATGATTAATGGTCGGGTAAGTCGGTTCTACAATCCGGATAGCGAAATAGTTGGCAAAAACTTCCTTTGTCCATACATCATTAAACCACTTCATCGTCACATAATCGCCAAACCACATGTGGGCTGTTTCGTGGGCTATCAAAGTACTTCGCCTCAGCTGTTCATCCAACGTAGGTTCTTCATTCAGGAACATGCTTTGGTCATTATATAAAGTAGCTCCCGTATGTTCCATGCCTCCGTATTGGAATCCCGGAAGAATTACCAGATCATACTTGGCAAACGGATAAGGAACTCCCGTATAAGCTTCCATCCAGTCCAAGGCATCCAAGACCTGACGGGCAATTTCCGGACATTGGCCTTTGCGGGCAGGATCGGTCTCCCGATGATAAATGGAAATTGAACGATTCTCTCGTGAATAAGTCTCCTGCTGCAGCTTTCCGGCCACAAAAGAGAACAAATAGGTAGGCAAAGGTTCGGTCTCCTGAAAGGTAACGACATGTCTGCCGGGATGAGACAAGGAATCCACTCCGGCTATCTTCCCGTTCGCAACGGCTTTCCAGGTTTCCGGGATAATCAGTTCCAACGAATACCGGGCTTTGATATCCGGCTGGTCGAAACAAGGGAATAATGTCCGGGCACGATCCGGCACCAATAAAGTATATAAGAACTCATCTCTCCGGTTCAACGACTGGTCTGACGAACGGAAAGCAATCGAAACCATGTTCTTTCCCGACCAGGCTCCCGACGAAGGCAGAATGATATGTTCGTTTTCCACCTTATATTCTACCGGTTCCCGGTTCAACATGACAGAGATAATCTGGGAAGAATCCCCACGAAAATCAATGATCAGCGGAAGCTTTTCTCCCTGATCCCATAATATATTCGCAACGCCGGTGACTGGCTCATTCTTTTCTTCCGGGATATTGAACGACAAACTGTATGATACGTTCAGATACTTTTCCGAACGGAATGTTGCCAGTTCCTTGCTTACTCCCGGTTCCGACAGAACCTGCATTTGCTCATCTCCTGCCTGACAACTCATCAGCGCACATGCTAAAACAACAGAATTTATCCACTTCATGACCTATCTCCTATTCTCGCAGGTATTCCGCGATCTTCATGAAATTACGTTCCAATAAATACATTTGTCTCGCCATGAATGAGAAAAACTCGCCCCAATCTTCCCGTCTATGGAAATCAATGCCTCCTTTCTCCACATAGATCCGTGCCACTTGTTGCCCAGTCTCCCGAACGAAACACATATCCCAAATCAGACCTTCCGGAAAATCTTTCTCCAAATACTCTTTATACCAGGTCAGTTTCTCATACATTTCCAACCGCTGGTCTTCCTGCTTATGATTTACTTCCAGAATTACGAAAGCTCCGTTGCGCGTTGCATCAAACTTCAGTTCAACTCCTTTTACTTTGGTATTATATAAAACCCACATCTTCCGACGCCGGCGCAAATAAGGTTGAACCTCACAATAGGCAGCGAAACTTTCCCAAAATTCCGTCTTTAACTTTCTTAATTCGTCTTTACTGTACATGCATCCATTTTTCTTGCCGGAACACTTCCGATACATCTGCTTCAGAAGTCACCCGACTTTATAAAAGTAACCAGTGGATAATTCCAAATGTTTTGTTTAGAAGGGATTTCTTTTCTTTTTATACAAAAACCTCCGACCCGCCCCTCTCCTGATTCATGAAAACCGGGAATAAAACAGAGGCGGATCGGAGATCTCCTATTCTTTCAGGTTTATTTCAATGTACCATTTTGTGCATCCTGTATCATTTGCTCGCTCGGCAAAATCAGGATTTCAACACGACGGTTCAAAGCACGACCTTCAACGGTTGAGTTATCAGCCACCGGTTCGTGAATACCTTTTCCTTCGTAAGTCATACGCTTGCTGCTGACACCTTGATCAACCATCAGATAGTCGAACACACTCTTGGCTCTTTTCTCAGATAATGTCTGGTTATAATCCACATTACCTGTATTATCCGTATGTCCTACAATCTTGATATCCGTACCCGGATTCTGATTCAAGCTGGTAGCCAGATTACGCAAAGCGCTCTTCGAAGCATCGCTCAAAGTACTTGAATTGGTTGCAAACAAGATACCCGAATCAAACGTAACCTTCAAGGCTTCCCCGTCGTTGATTGTTTCAACGGTTGTTTCTTCCGGCAGTGTTGCTTCCAGTTCTTTCTTCTGCTTATCCATCTTCTTGCCAATCAATGCTCCGGCAGTTCCACCAACTGCGGCACCAATCACCGTACCCAAAGCTGTATTACCAGCCAGGGCACCGACACCGGCTCCGACAGCAGCTCCGCCACCAACACCAATGGCTGCTCCTTTCTGGGTGTTATTCCAAGTACCACAACTTGAAAAGACCAATGCGCAGGAAAGAAGCAATGCTGACAAAACTTTCAAACTTTTCATCTTTTTCTTTTTTATCGGTTATTTATTCAAACATATCCAATGATTCGCAATATGCCATCTCGCCTTGTACAATAAAGGTGATTTCTTCGGGAGTAAACTTCCCGACTCCATCCCGTTTTGCATTCTTGACTACAAAGGCCGTCAATTCGTCTTCATCAATTTCTATTTCCGTATCATCGTCAATGTCTTCGCTCATGCATCCTTTGCTTTCGTAAAATTCATAGATCAAATCAACGATATAATTGATGTCGTCATTGCTGAATTTTCCTTTCAGTTCCTGAGGTAAATAGTTCTGAATGAATTTTACAGACTCATCCTCATCGTAAATAAAATCTTTGTCTCCCGTCATATTTTTCAGTTTTTAGGATTAAACGATATACAAATATAACGTTTTATTCCATTCATCAAACAGCCCGCCCCCGAAATTATGGACCAAAAGACAAAAATTCCCCCCAAAAACGCACGACTTCAATATGGAAAAACTGAAAAAGACAGTCATGCTCACCATTTCTTAAAAGAACACGACTCAATCTGACAAAAAATTCCCTTCTTTTGATAGAACGAGATTACTTCTATCAAAAGAAGGGAAAATCTTGTCAAGATTAAAACACTTCTGACAAACTTATCGAATTTTTTGTCAGAAGGATATTCATTCTGACAAAAATACAGCTACGTTTGATAGATGCAGGCTACATCTATCAAACGTAGGAAAGAAAAAAGTCCTTTAATTCCTAAAGATCAATCCGTCGTTCACACGATCGATAACAATCGGACGAGAGCGATCAACGCGCCCACTCAGGATTTCCTTCGACAACTCGTTCAAAACGTACCGCTGGATAACCCGTTTCACCGGACGGGCACCAAACTGCGGATCGTATCCTTCGTGACTGATAAAGTCGAGAGCAGCATCCGTAAACTGCAAGTCGATACCATTCTTCTCAACCATCTTCTTAACCGCATTCAACTGCAAGCCGACGATCTCACGAATTTCCTTTTCATTCAACGGCGTAAACATGATGATTTCGTCAATACGATTCAAGAATTCCGGCCGGATTGTCTTCTTCAGCAACTCAAGAACCTGTTTCTTCGTCTCATCGACAACCGTATTCCGGTTGGCATCCGTAATCTTTTCGAAGTTCTCACGGATAAGAGAAGATCCCATATTACTTGTCATAATAATAATGGTATTCTTGAAGTTGACCGTACGGCCCTTATTATCCGTCAATCGACCGTCATCCAATACTTGCAGCAAGATATTGAATACATCCGGATGCGCCTTTTCGATTTCATCAAACAAGACGACCGAATACGGTTTCCGTCGGATAGCTTCCGTCAGCTGACCACCTTCATCATATCCAACGTATCCCGGAGGCGCACCGATCAAACGAGTGGCACTGAATTTCTCTTGATATTCACTCATATCAATACGCGTCATCATATTCTCATCGTCGAACAGATAATCCGCCAAGGCCTTTGCCAATTCCGTCTTACCAACTCCGGTTGTTCCCAAGAAGATGAACGAACCAATCGGCCGCTTCGGATCTTGTAATCCGGCACGGCTCCGGCGAACTGCATCTGCAATAGCGTGAATAGCTTCATCCTGACCAATGACACGCTTGTGCAATTCCTCTTCCAAGTGCAACAGTTTATCCTTTTCGCTCTGCAACATCTTGGTAATTGGAATACCGGTCCAACGAGAAACGACTTCAGCGATATCATCGCTGTCCACCTCTTCCTTGATCATCGCAGCGCCACCTTGCATATTATGCAACTTTTCCTGTACGTCTTTGATATCGGCTTCCTTTTCCTTGATCTTACCGTAACGGATCTCTGCTACTTTACCGTAATCGCCTTCACGTTCAGCCTTATCAGCTTCAAACTTCAGGTTCTCGATATCGATCTTATCTTGTTGGATCTTGTTGATCAGCGATTTCTCACTTTCCCACTGAGCCTTCTGTTTTGTTTCCTCATCCTTCAGGTCAGCGATCTCCTTATTCAACTGTTCCAACTTCTGTTTATCATCTTCCCGCTTGATAGCTTCCCGCTCAATCTCCAACTGTTTAATACGACGAGAAACTTCGTCCAATGCTTCCGGTACCGAATTCATCTGCATACGCAAACGAGCTGCGGCTTCATCCATCAGGTCGATTGCCTTATCCGGCAAGAAACGATCCGAAATATACCGGGTTGATAACTGAACAGCCGCAATGATAGCATCATCCTTGATACGGACCTTATGATGGTTTTCATACTTTTCCTTCAATCCACGCAGGATAGAAATAGCATCCAACTCATCCGGTTCATCAACCATGACAATCTGGAAACGACGTTCCAAAGCTTTATCTTTCTCAAAATACTTCTGGTATTCATCCAACGTTGTAGCACCAATCGCTCTCAAATCGCCACGAGCCAAAGCAGGTTTCAAGATATTGGCAGCATCCATGGCACCTTCTCCCTTTCCTGCGCCGACCAACGTATGAATCTCATCGATAAACAGAATGATTTCTCCTTCCGACTTCATCACTTCGTTTACGACGGCTTTCAGACGTTCCTCAAACTCGCCTTTGTATTTAGCACCGGCAATCAAAGCACCCATATCCAACGAATAGATTTGCTTTGACTTCAAATTCTCGGGAACATCACCACGGATGATTCGATGCGCCAAACCTTCTGCAATAGCCGTCTTTCCAACACCCGGTTCACCAATCAGGATCGGGTTATTCTTCGTACGACGACTTAATATCTGAAGTACCCGACGGATTTCTTCGTCTCGACCAATGACCGGATCCAGTTTACCGCTACGAGCCCGCTCATTCAAATTGATGGCATACTTACTTAATGCTTCATAGGTATCTTCGGCAGACTGGCTTGTTACTTTATTCCCCTTACGAAGCTCTTCTATTGCTTTACGTAATTCGTTTTCCGTAACGCCTGCGTCTTTTAATATCTGCGAAGCAGTACTTTTCTCTGTAAACAAAGCCAAGATAATCGGTTCCAACGACACATATTGGTCGCCCATCTTCGATGAATAATCAATGGCTTTTTGCAATATGGCGTTTGCCTCACCCGATAAATAAGGTTCTCCACCCGAAACCTTCGGCAAAGATGCAATCTGAGCATCTACTACCTTCATCACATTCTGCTGATTTACGCCCAGCTTCTGGAAAAGGAAGTTCGTAATGCTTTCGCCCGTCATTATGACAGCTTTCAACAAATGAACCGCCTCAATTGCCTGTTGGCCATTCTGCGTAACCAACTGCACTGCTTGCTGGACAGCCTCCTGCGATTTAATTGTAAAATTGTTAAAGTTCATATATTTAATTCTCCTTTCTTATCTATTTTGATTACTTATTTCGCTAATAAAATCACAAAACAAATGCCAAACCCAAATAATGACATTTTGGCATACAAACATATTTTATAAGAAAAGAAAAACTGCCTTATCGGCTACATTCGATGACAAAACAACATAAAAGCGAAGGAAACAGAATAATAAACAGCGTAGTATATATAAACAAAAAACGGAGATAGTCAAGCTATCTCCGTTTTTGTGACTCGCATAGGATTCAAACCTATAACCTTTTGATCCGT
>ULQU01040199.1_pt1 | contig 34835 bp, 28 predicted proteins | sample 1954841 | NCBI WGS metagenome assembly ULQU01 (sample SAMEA4835664, study PRJEB28245) | human gut metagenome | biome: gut microbiome; material: fecal sample | place: Denmark | collected 2008
TCTCCATTGTATGTAAACAACAATGGAAATTCACACCGCGGATTCCGGGCTTATCCTTTCTCGCTCCCTTGCCTCCATGCAAGGTAAGATACTCGGTGCAGCGCCTTACGTCCGCTCTCCGCTTACACTGTGTCAATCCCAGATTTGCATCTTTACCGCGTTTCTCTCTCGAAAGCGGTTGCAAAGGTACGCACTTTTCGGAATTCCACAAGCCTCACGCCGAAAATTTTTCCCGATTTTATGTAACGAGATTGTAACACGCTGGAAGGCAGGAATATAGGAAGGAAGATTTTTCCGGAGGGACTGAAGGGGCCTTTACCGGGTACACATACTCTTATTCGGGCGCACGCATGCGCAATGCGCACGTGCGTGCGGAAAAGAACCTGGAATTTCCTGAAAACACCTTCATCTTCCGTAAAAAACGACTTGGAATCATACACAAAACAACTTCATCTTCCACGGAAAATGAACGCACATTTCAAACAAGACAACAAGGCGTTTGGAAAACTTGCTTCCCTAAGATATTCCAGCATAGAAAATACCATGACTTACAAAGCCAGTAAATAAAAAACTTTTCAACAACCCACCGAAATCAAACTACAATTTTTGGCCGTTATTCCTCTTGTAATAAAGAGCCATTATCGGTAGAATGCCCTGTGACATTCCCGGATAAGACAATGTGCACACCGGCAAACAACAACGATTCCAATAAAAAGAAAGTATCCCCTATCCGAATACGGAAATAATTAACCTTCCCGATCAATGAGTAGCCTGATACCAGGATGTATTTACCCAACCGGCAGCTTGGGAATTTGTACTTGGAGCCGAAGTAGTGATTCCCGAAAAGACATGAATCGGCAACGGACCGCTTCTTGCAGAATAAAATTTCTCTGTATGAACCATATAGGGCGTAACTTTGGCCAATTGACGGTCGAAAGCCTGAAGCAAACCCGGATGGCCGGCACATAACTGCCTTACATAATCACCGAAATCATAGAAAATGACCGGATCATATCCATCCATACGCTGCACAGACCCGTTACCAGAATTATCAAATGTACAGATAGAATTGATCTCCTTCATCAAAGCCGCCATAGCATCCAGCTCGGAACAGTCGGTAACACCCAATGTGCCATAAGGATATTGGTAACTGGAATAGAAACGGTAAAATTCATCACAAACAGACCGGTAGTCCGGCTCACCGAGCAAATACTGTCCAAGAGTAGAATAAGGCATGCCGAAAGCCATCACCTCGGTAGGACAAGCTATCAGATAATCAGTTACATGACGCAGTTCATAAGCTACTTCAATAGACGACATGTAACAATCGTCAAACAAGATAAACTCCATCTTCAGCCCGGCACGTGAAATACTACCTGAAAGTGTCGTGATATCCGTCTGATATACTGGTGTAAGTCCACCGAAATAACGCGTCAACGGCCCGCCGGTATACTCCCAATGAGGTTTGAAAGGAATATCCGACCTGCTGCCTGTTCCATATACCGGAAGCCAACCCATTCCATGACAACCGATGACCATAGCATATTCAGCTGCAGGAGCAAATGATTTCATATCATTAAGGATGGAAGTCAGTCCGTTTTCTGTAGTAAAAGCGGGAGAAGTATATTTTTTCAAGGTTTCGCGGACAGATTTTCCACCTTCATATTTCAGTTCAAACATAACTGCCTCCGAAGCCGAAGTAGAGATAAAAACGATAATCCTTTCATTTTTCAATCCGACCCGGGCTACGGCATTTTCCATATCAGAAATATTATCATAAAAATAAGATGTCAGATTACCCGACCAGGGCATATACATGAAAAGTGTCTTCCGGACAGACGGCGCATCCGGTTCATCATTGCTCTTTCTACAAGAAAAACTGCCCAAAACAACCAGTAAGACAAAAAGAAAACAAGAAAATTTTTTGAGTAGTTCCATAGCAAATTCGAAATTGGTGAACGGCAAATATAAAGAATTTCACATAAATATGCAACGCATGAGATTATGATTCTTTCTACGGAATTTCTTTTCATTATCCGCATCGGAACCGTCATTACCGGAAATGTGTCTAAAAATTATACACCAAGTGTCAAATTATTAGACATAAGTCAAAATAATAAATATATAACTAACTAATATACAACAAATTAAATCTATGGCATACACTTTGCTATATAATCATAAAACCAACCAATGAAGAAGTTAAAAACAAAATACATTACCGGAGTCACCGATAAGCTTTACCGGGTACTCTAATGCGAAATTCCCTAATCGGAAGTACAGCACTATCGGAAAGCGGCCGGCAATCCGACAGTAGACCCGAATTCGGGACAATTCCATTATGAATAAATAATAACAAATTAATAATTACCATTATGATCAAGATTGAAAACTTATGCAAGACATTCCGTACAACGGAAGTAGAAACCATCGCCCTGAATAAGGTTAACCTCGAAGTGAAAGAGAAGGAATTCGTAGCCATCATGGGACCATCCGGATGTGGAAAATCTACCTTGCTGAATATACTCGGCCTGCTGGACAACCCGACTTCAGGCAACTATTATCTGGACGACAAAGAAGTGGGACACTTGAAAGAAAAAGACCGTACCAACGTCCGAAAAGGCAATATCGGTTTTGTATTCCAAAGTTTCAACCTGATTGACGAGCTGAACGTATTCGAAAACGTGGAGCTTCCGCTTACCTACCTCAACATTCCCGCTGACGAACGCAAGAAAAAAGTAAACGAAATACTGCAGCGCATGAACATCAGCCACCGTGCCAAACATTATCCGCAACAGCTTTCGGGAGGTCAGCAACAGCGTGTAGCCATAGCCCGGGCCGTCGTTTCGGGACCGAAAATAATTCTGGCCGACGAACCTACCGGTAACCTGGACTCCAAAAACGGACAGGAAGTGATGGAGTTGCTTACCGAATTGAACAAGGAAGGCACTACCATCGTCATGGTAACTCACAGCCAGCGTGATGCAGGTTTCGCCAGCCGTATCATCAATCTTTTCGACGGACAAATTGTATCTTCCATTGCTGAAATGTAAAATCAACATGTAATGATAAAATATCAAGAGACATGAAACAAGCATTACAGTTCCTTCTCCACCGAGGAAATGCAAATATGATAAAAATACTCTGTCTGGGAGTAGGAATGGCCATTGGCCTTGCAATGTTGGCTGAGGTGATATTCGAAAGGAACTACGATACCTTTGTTCCACAGGCCGAAAACACCTATCGCCTCGGAGAACTATATCAGGCGGAAGTAGGCAAGGAAGTACGCTACGGACAGACAGCCGGAGCTCTCGCCCCCGGACTCAAAAAAGAGAGTCCCTATATTGAGGCAGCAACACGCTTCACTCCCATCGAATCCGGCATGGAATTGCTTACGGAAACAAACAAAGAAATCCAAGCCAACAGCTACTTATGCGATACCGCCTTCTTTGATGTATTTCCGCGTAACATTCTGATGGGAGAAGATCCTCACAAAGGACTTGCCCAGGCTAACAATGCCTATATTTCGGACAAGCTGCTCGAAGTGCTGGGCCATGATATCCTCGGAAAAACATTGACATGGAAGATTTTTCCACAATTCAAGATAACCGTAACAGGAGTTTTCGAGGCACTTCCCGAAAATACCCATCTGCCGCAAATGGATATCCTTGTAGCTATGCCAACCATCGGACAATTGATGTGGGACGGCAGCAACAACTGGGTGGGGAACGACCGCTACTCAAGCTATATCCGGCTCAAACCAGGATACCCGATCGAAGATTTCGACAAACAGGCACAACAGATTTTCATTTCACATTGCCCTCCGGAAAATCTTGCCCAAATCAAAGCTGCACAGATACGAATTTATTCCGAACCGATAAGAAGTATCTTTTCTTCTTCGTCGTATAACCGAATCATGAACATCGTATTCCTCAGTTTTGCCTTGGTCATGCTGGCCGTATCAGTACTGAACTATATCCTGCTCACCATTTCTTCCATGGTGAACCGTGCCAAATCCATCGCCACTTACCGGTGCTATGGAGCCGGATCGGCTAATATCTATAAAATGATTCTGTTCGAATCGGCCTTCCACTGTATACTTGGACTGATTATAGCCATATTAATTATATTCGGTCTGCAGGATTTCCTGCAGAAACAGACAGGGCACAGCCTATCCGCCCTTTTCCCTCCAGCTACCATACTGATCTGTGCGGGAGTGGTGATACTCGTCCTGCTATTTTGCGGACTGGTACCGGGATATCTCTATACACGTATACCTGTCACCTATGCATACCGCCGCTATACTGAGAGCAAACGCCATTGGAAACTGGCACTGCTATTCTTCCAGTTCCTGCTTACCACCTTCTTCATATCTATCCTGACGGTGATCGGACTGGAATACCATACCCTGACCAATTATAAAACGGGGTTTGCATACAAAGATGTTTTCTATACCTCTGTTTCAGGAATTCCGCAAGTTGAACGTGACCGTTGTGTAGAGGAACTGAAAAAGATTCCTAACGTAAAGGAAGTGACCTGGGGCTATCAGATGCCCAACAACAGTTGCTCGGGAAACAATGTCTATGATAACGAGACCGGTCAGGCTTACATGAACATAGCCGACATGTATGATGTAGGCTCCGACTACCATAAACTATTCGATATTCCGATTATTGAAGGAAATGGGTTCATTCCCGACTGGAAAGATACCGTTACGCAACAAGCCATGGTAAGCCGTCAGTTCGTTGAAAAAATGAACCAGCTGGCCGGATGGAAAGATTCCCCCATAGGTAAGACATTCTTCCTCTCCGGGCATCAGGGACCATCAGTCATCTGTGGCGTATATGAAGATATCCACCTGGGTCCACAGATAGCCGAACAGGTTGAAGAACGCCCTACAGTCATGTTCTATAATCCTCAGCCCTGCTATCAGGTTTTCATCCGCCTGAAAGAAATGACTCCTGAAAAGATTCAGCAGATACAGAATATCGTTACCCGTACCATGCCGAGCCAAGACAAGAAAGTATATAGTCTGGGACTGGAAATGGGGAATATGTACGACTCCATACTTCATGTACGCGATTCCGTACTTTTTGCAGGCATCTGTATCTTGATCATTGCATTGATTGGTCTGACAGCCTATATCCGTGATGAAGTGGCCCGACGCCGTGCAGGAATTGCCATCCGCATTATCCATGGAGCCAGCGTAAGCAAAATACAGCAGCTGTTCCTGAAAGACCTGCTCAGAATTGCGGTTCCGGCAACCCTTATCGGAGCATTGCTTGCTGCCAAAATCGGCTCCCACATGTTACAGCTGTTTGCCGTCAAGATATCCCTGTCCTGGTATCTGTTTGCAGGCTGTGTCCTTGTCGTACTGATCATAGTTCTGGCTGTATCTTCACTGCTGGTGTTGAAGGCCTCCCGCATGAATCCGACCGAAAACCTGAGGTCGGAATAAACATTAATGGCATACCCGTTCGCAAACGGATATGCCATTACTATAATATTTTTATCTATAGATTATCAAGCCTGACGCCCCATCATTTTCTCGCGACGTACATAAACGGACACACAAACCAGTCCCAGCATAACGACAAAGACACCTACCAAAGCCGGATAGCGGTACCCCATTCCGGCATCAATCGGAAGGCCGCCTGCATAAGCGCCTAAAGCGTTTCCCAGATTGAATGCGATCTGCACACAAGCCGCCCCCATCATTTCACTGCCACGTGAATTCTGCAGCAACAATAACTGCTGGGGAGGTGAAACCGCAAACAAGGCAGCAGTCCCGACAAACATCAACAATACAGAAAGCACGGGATTCCCGGCAAAGAAATATGTACCCAGCAATGCCAGAATCATGACCACCTGCGTCATCCTGATAACAGGCGCCAACCCGTAAAGATCACCGAACTTTCCGCCCACCAGATTACCGATCGTCATTCCCAGACCGGCAAACATCATAATCAGTGTCATATTCTCGGGCGAGAAACCGGCTTCGTGAATCATTTGGGGAGTTACATAACTGAACCAGCAGAATACACCCCCGTTACCGAACATGGTAGTCAGGATAATCAGCCACGGAGCAAGATGAGTCAGAAAACGGAACTGCCCCTTCAACCCACTGTCCGGCAATGCAGGTAAACTGGGTATCCATTTCCAAAGCAGAATATACACCAAAATACCCCATACCGCATTAAACATGAACGGCAGACGCCATGAGAACATATTACTGAACATGGTACCGAAAGGAACCCCGAACAAATTGGCTATAGTCATCCCGGCAGTCATCAACGAAACAGCCTGGGATGCTTTTCCCTTATCGGCAATCTTCTCTGCCACAATGGATCCGACACCGAAAAAGGCTCCGTGAGGCAATCCGCAGACAAAGCGCATGACAAGCAAAGTCCAATAATTGGGAGACAGGGAAGCAAAAAGGTTTCCCAAAACATAGATAGCCGCCAATCCTAAAAGGATCTGTTTCAACGGACGTGTACGCGCCACCAGAACCATCAACGGAGCTCCCACACATACCCCCACGGCATAAGCCGAAATAAAATGTCCTGCCTGTGGAATACTGATACCCAGATCATGGGCGACATTGGGTAAAACACCCATCATCACAAACTCCGCGATACCCAGTCCCAACGTACCGGAAGCCAGTGCCAACAAACTTTTTTTCATTCAATTATATCCTCTTATTCTCCGATTTCTAAAAGTGTTGCAAAAGTAATGCTTCCAATTGAAATGAAAAATCAACACAACCGACTTCCCTTCCTTTCTTTCCAAATTACTTGATTTAAATCAATAGCGAACAAATGATACCGACATCAGAAAGCCGTATGGTAATTACGCAATTCTTTCCGGAGTTGAAGTGCCAATCCGTCGGTCATGTCATTAAGTAACTCCCAAAACTGCGGACCGTGATTCATTTCACGGGTATGAGCCAGTTCATGCAGAATCACATAATCCATCAAATGGGCTGGAACCAGCATCAAATAACAGGACAAATTGATGGTCCGGGAAGCAGTACAGCTTCCCCATCGGCTCCGTGCCGCATTAATGCGCACCTTTTTATAAGAAAGTCCGACACGGTCCGACCACATTTTCAACAATTCAGGTAAATAGGCTTCGGCACTACGTTTCATGGCACGGACAATAGCGCTACGCACCAGTTTCTGTACTCCTTCATTACTGAAATCCGTATCAGACGGGCAATATATTTTCATTCCGTCATCAGTCTGTCTGACAGTGAAGCAATGTACTTTACCCGGTTCCAAAGTCAGTCGGAAACATTCGGTCTGGATAGAAAAATCAAAATTGATACGAGGCCTTTCGATCTTTTTATAGGATTCCAGCAGGCGGGAACGGTATTGGCCTACCACTTCCATTACATATTCAGTCTTACTATATGGAGGTACCGTAAGATACAGTCCGTCCGGTTTGACCCTCATCGAAATATTACGGGCCAAACGATGAGTACGAATGATAATCTTACCAAACTCCTTATCCGATATGATACGTTTTGTAGCCATCCAAAAACAAAGATATTAAAATCCCTATAAAATCTTCATAAAAACAAGAAAGGATTACTGCTCACGCGGTAATCCTTTCTTATGTATTGAGTTAGTAATTTAAATTTGAGAGAATTGAAACTTCACAGCCTCATCACGTTTTTTATTTATATAAGCACTAACTATTTATATATAAAAGCAAATGAAAATGTTCTAAGTGTTATTTCTCTATAGGAGTCTTCAACGGAACCTTGAGAGGCGCCTTTACCGTATCGGTTTCATACGCCACCTGCGGATCGTCTGTCTTATTATCAAACTGATCGTATACATAAACTACACCGTTTTTCCCATCCCCCATAGAATGTTTTACCACTCCGCCGATAGTAAACAGCAGAGCCATCACAGCCGCAGCCTTGAACAGAGGCATAAAACGGGATTGGAGTGTAAGACGTTTTGCCTTCACTACCGGACGTTCTATCTCGGCAAGGACACGTTCATCAAAATCATCTCCCAGTTTCAGCTCTTTTTCTGCTTCCTGATAAGTAAACAATGACTTATAACGAAGCAGATAGGAAGGGATCTCCTTCTGATGGAAAAAAGCACGGAGAATCTCTTCCTCTTCCAAAGAGGTCTCGCAATTCCAGTACCGCTCCAAAAGTTGTTCAATATACTTATAATCCATAGGTATCAATTTCGTTATATTTCATTTTTATCCGTTGCCGCGCCCGAAAAAGATTCACTTTGACCTGCTCTTCCGTAAGCTGCAACACATCGGCTATTTCTTTGTAACTTTTCCCCTCTATATCCCGAAGCTGGATAATGGTCCTTTGCTTTTCGGGAAGTTCATTAATCAGACGATGAACAATCTTCAGCTGTTCTGTCTGCTCGAACTTTCTGTCGGGAGTCAATGCGTCAGGTACATCCTGCGTTTCCGGAGTCAGCTCCAGATTCTGGGCCTCACCCTTCTGGCTACGGTCAATCGCCAGATTCCTGGCAACCGTAAGGCAATAAGCCTCAACCGAATCAAGCTCTTCCCACTCATCACGCTTATTCCAGACCCGAATCATAGTATCTTGTACAATATCCTCCGCTTCGGCACTATCGAGCGTAATTCTCAATGCCAACCTATAAAGCTTGTCCTTAAGCGGCAATATATCGTTTCGAAAACTAATCTTTCGCATCGCTTTCTATACTAATGACGGGTGAGCAGAACAAAAGTTACACTCACCCGCCTATTTTTTCAATTTATTTTTTGATAATTGTTCCCGCATCCGCGTTAATCGTTGATGCAGAGGTTATTATAACCTGACTGACTCCGGCCTCAACTGCAGAAAAAGAATTTTCCAGTTTAGGAATCATTCCTCCTTGAATCACTCCTTCAGCAACATATTGTCTGAAGAGTTCAGGCGTAATGACCGGTATTACACTATCATCGTCATTTTCATCGCGAAGCACACCTTTCTTTTCAAAGCAGTAAACCAACGTCACATCAAAGACCTGAGCCAATGCCTTGGCTGTTTCTCCGGCAATCGTATCGGCATTGGTATTCAGCATATGTCCTTCTCCATCATGGGTCAAAGGAGCCATCACCGGAACAAATCCCTGACTGATAAGGTTGGCAAGCACTCCGGAATTCACGTATTTTACATCACCGACAAAACCGTAATCCACATCCTTTACGGGACGTTTGACCGACCTAATCACATCCAAATCGGCACCTGTCAGCCCCACAGCATTCACCCCTTTACTCTGCAGACCGGCCACAATATTCTTGTTCACCAACCCACCATAAACCATAGTAACCACTTTCAAGGTTTCCAAATCGGTAATACGCCGGCCATTTACCATCTTACTTTCAATTCCGAGCTGAGCCGCTATTTTTGTGGCCGAGCGTCCGCCGCCATGTACTAAAACCTTATATCCCGGGATAGTCGAAAAATCGGTCAGCAACCGGTTCAATGTCTCAGCCTCCTCTACGATTTTTCCACCTACTTTTATAACAGTCAGTTTTTCTTTCATTGCATCCAAAATTTATACATCATTCCAAATAAGTATATCCATACAATCCTGAACGATAATTGGCAAGGAACTCTTTACCCTCCTCGAGCGAAATCTTACCTTCCTTCACCGACTTGGTCACCCATGTTTCAAGCGTACGGACCAGTTTCTTTGGATTATACTGTACATAATCCAGCACTTCAGCCACTGTCTCACCGTCAATAACCTGATCAATGGTATATCCATTATCATCCACACTCACATGCACGGCATTCGTATCGCCAAACAGATTATGCATATCACCCAGAATCTCCTGATAGGCTCCTACCAGAAATACTCCTATATAATAAGACTCTTTTCCTTTAATAGTATGTACCGGCAAATCATGAGTTACATTACGGCTCGTTACAAAATTGGCAATTTTACCATCCGAATCACACGTTATGTCTTGCAAAGTAGCCGTACGGTCCGGCCGTTCGTCAAGACGTTGGATAGGCATGATAGGAAAAATCTGATCGATGGCCCATGAATCCGGCAAAGACTGGAACAAGGAAAAGTTACAGAAATACTTATCAGCCAGCAGCTTATCCAAATTACGGAATTCATCCGGGCCATGTTTCAGTCCCGATGCTATACGGTTAATTTCACGACAGACAGACCAAAACAGACGTTCAATCTGTGCACGTGTCTTCAAATCCACGATCCCGTGGCTGAACAGATCCAACGTTTCTTCACGGATCTGCTGTGCATCGTGCCAAGCCTCCAGCATACGGGGCTGGCTCAGATTATCCCAAATATCATATAATTCATGAACCAGTTCATGATCATCCGGTCCTACTTCAAACTCTTCATCCATTTCCGGCAAAGAAGCTGTTTCCAGCACCTCAAAAATCAAAACCGAATGATGTGCCGTAAGTGAACGGCCGCTTTCCGTAATGATATTCGGATGAGGTATATTGTTCTTGTTGCTCGCGTCTACCATAATGGAGATGGAGTCATTAACATATTCCTGGATAGAGTAATTTACACTGCTCTCACTGGTAGACGAACGTGTCCCATCATAATCTACCCCCAAACCGCCACCTATATCGACAAACTCTACAGGAAATCCCAGTTGATGTAACTGTACATAAAATTGGGAAGCCTCACGCAAAGCAGTCTTTATACGGCGAATCTTGGTAACTTGACTTCCTATGTGGAAATGAATCAATTTAAGGCAATCCTTCAACTCCTTCTTTTCGATAAAATCAAGCGCTTCTAGCAATTCGCTCGAAGTCAGGCCGAATTTACTGGCATCACCGCCACTGTCCTCCCATTTCCCGCTACCCGAAGAAGCCAGCTTGATACGTATACCAATATTCGGACGGACGTTGAGTTGTTTAGCCATACGTGCGATGAGACGGAGTTCATTCATCTTCTCTACAACCAGAAAGATACGTTTTCCCATCTTTTGGGCCAGCAGAGCCAATTCAATGTAACTTTCATCCTTATAGCCATTGCAGATAATCAACGAATCAGAATCCGTATTGATTGCTATCACGGCATGAAGTTCAGGCTTCGATCCGGCTTCAAGTCCCAGATTGAATTTCTTCCCGTGGCTGATGATTTCCTCAACCACCGGACGCATCTGATTTACCTTAATGGGATAGATGTTAAAACTCTGTGCCTTATAGCCATATTCTTCGGCAGCCTGTTTAAAACAATTGGAGATCTTTTCGATACGATTATCCAGAATATCAGGGAAACGTATCAACATGGGAGCAGTGACATCCCTTAACTGAAGCTCATCGACCAGTTCCTTGAGATCGACAGCCACACCATCCTTTCGAGGAGTTACCACCACATGACCTTTGTCATTAATACCAAAGTATGAAACGCCCCACCCTGTAATATTGTAGAGCTCTTCAGAATCTTCAATGCGCCATTTTCTCATTTCACAACATAAAAGTCTAAGTTTATAACTTATTTTTATCTAATAAATTTTTCAAACGTTGTACCGAGTCCTTTATTTCTTCCGAACTTTCCAACAACTCGGCATTAAAGCGATATTTAGCCCGGGCATAAAAAGGCATACGCTGTTCCAGTGCACCGGTTATTACGTTCATCAGTTCATCATCGGTCTTGTCGGCCAAAAGCGGACGCTTTGCTTTAGCTATCTTCAAACGGCGGAACAAGACTTTCGGATCTACATCCAGAAACACCGTATCACCCACACGGTTCATATATTCCATGTTATCAAAAAAACAAGGTGTACCTCCACCCGCCGCAATCAGTACATTCTCGAACTCACCGACTTCATGCAACATTCTTTTTTCCACTTCACGGAATCCGTCCTCTCCCTTCTCGGCAAAAATTTCCCGGACCGTTTTATGGAAACGTTCTTCAATATACCAGTCAAGGTCTATAAACTGCAACTGTTCGGCCTGTGAAAAGGCTTTTCCCAACGTAGTCTTGCCCGACCCCATATAACCGATCAAAAAGATTCGTCTCATTACTTTTTCCTTGTAACGCCCCGCGTCTTACGGGTTTCTGCTTTTTCTTTCTGTAACTCAATAACTTTAAAACAAGCTTCCAAGCTCAAATCGGCCGCTTCTACCTTATCGGGTATCTTGTAATTCTTCTTCTGATAAGAGATATAAGGACCGTAACGTCCGTTCAGAACCTGCATATCCGGATTTTCGGCAAAGACCTTGATTACACGTTTCGCTTCCGCCTCCTGTTTCTCCTGTATCAGTTTGATAGCATCATCCAGTGTCACTGACATCGGATCGGTTCCTTTCGGAATAGAAACAAAACTGTTGTTGAAACGAACATACGGTCCGAAACGTCCGGTTCCTACCGTAACAGTATGGCCTTCATATTCACCCAACGTACGGGGAAGCTTGAACAGATCCAAAGCTTCTTCCAGTGTAACGGTCTCCAATGAATATTCTTTCTTCAACTGGGCGAAACGGGGTTTCTCTTCATCATCGGCTGCACCGATCTGTACAACCGGCCCATAACGGCCTATCTTCACTGAAACCGGCTTGCCGCTCACCGGATCGGTTCCCAGCAAACGTTCACCTACTTTATGTTCCATCTTGGAATTCATCGTCTGTTCTACCTGCGGATGAAAACCTTCATAGAACTGTTTCATCACATTGGTCCATACTTTCTCACCTTCGGCAATTTCATCGAACTCCTTCTCGACACTGGCCGTAAAATTATAGTCCATTATCTTGGGGAAGAACTCTTTCAGGAAATCATTGACCACAATACCTACATCGGTAGGCAACAGTTTGGCTTTCTCACTGCCCACCATTTCTGTTTTCGTACTTTCCTCAATCTTTCCATTCTTCAAACACAGAATCTCATAATTACGTTCTACTCCTTCACGATTTCCTTTCTCCACATATCCACGTTGCTGGATGGTAGATATTGTCGGAGCATAAGTTGACGGACGACCGATACCCAACTCTTCAAGCTTACGCACCAGGCTAGCTTCCGTATAACGGGGAGGACACTGGGTAAAACGTTCCGTTGCTATAATTTCTTTACAATCCAGCATCTGACCAACTTCCAGGGTCGGGAGCAGACGTCCTTCGCCCTCAGGCTGTTCCACATCGTCATCATGCGATTCCTTATATACACGCAGAAAACCGTCGAACGTCACAACTTCTCCTACAGCAACAAACGTATCTTCATGACCGCTGATAGATATCACAGCCGTAGTCTTTTCCAGTTCGGCATCAGCCATCTGTGAAGCCAGCGTACGCTTCCAGATCAAATCATACAAACGTTTCTCCTGGGCCGTACCTTCAATCGATTCATGTGCCATATAGGTCGGACGGATTGCTTCATGCGCCTCCTGAGCTCCCTTGGTCTTTGTCGTGAAATGACGGGTATGTACATATTTCTCACCCATCAGTGACAAGATTGTTTCACGGCTTGTATTCAGTGCCAGATCCGACAAGTTGACTGAATCGGTACGCATATAGGTTATCTGTCCGTTTTCATACAGCCGTTGTGCCAACATCATAGTCTGTGCAACCGTATATCCCAACTTACGGGCAGCTTCCTGCTGCAACGTAGAAGTGGTGAACGGAGCAGCCGGTGACTTCTTCATCGGACGGGTATTGATATCTTCAATAGTAAACTCTGCATCCTTACAACTTTCCAGAAAATCCTTGGCCTCTTTCTTTGTTTTAAAACGCCGGCCCAGTTCCGCCCTGACTTCAGATCCCGAAGCATCGGTAAATATAGCGGTAACCTTATAGGAAGCTTCGCTCACAAAAGCCTGGATTTCACGCTCACGCTCCACAATAAGCCGTACGGCAACCGACTGCACACGTCCGGCCGACAACGAGGGTTTGATTTTCTTCCATAATACCGGAGAAAGTTCAAAACCTACAATACGGTCAAGTACACGGCGTGCCTGCTGCGCATTCACCAGATTTACATTAATGTCACGCGGATTTTCAATGGCTTTCAGAATAGCGTTCTTGGTAATTTCATGGAATACAATACGCTTGGTCTTTTTCGGATCCAGCTCCAATACTTCAAACAAATGCCATGAAATAGCTTCTCCTTCACGGTCCTCATCGGATGCCAGCCACACCACATCAGCTTTCTTCGCTTCCTTCTTCAGCTCGGCGACCAGTTTTCTTTTATCTTCCGGAACTTCATAAATCGGAGTAAAATTATTTTTTATGTCGATACTGAATGCTTTCTGCTGCAGGTCTCGAATATGGCCGTAACTTGAAAGCACTTTATAACCATTTCCCAGAAATTTCTCAATGGTCTTTGCCTTCGCCGGAGATTCGACTATTACTAGATTATTTTGCATAATTCGATGTATTCCATTTATAAATTCTCAGCAAATGTATGAAAAAAGACGAAATACACCTTATAATACAAAACGTTTCTGCTTTTTTTCGTAAATTTTATCCATAAATGCAATAAAAGCTGTAACAAAAGCACACAAAAGGAATGAAAAGACAAAAAAACTGCCATTAATCCCGCATTTTTCATTCATGCGGGACAAATGGCAATTTCCATTCTTCCAACAACAGTTACCCCAACGTCAGAAACGACAGCTGATTCCGGCCATCACATTGAATCCTTGGACCGGATAACCGGTAGAAGTTATATAATCTTTGTTCAACAGATTATTGAAACGTACAAAGACGTTCAGACGCTCCAAAATGCTGTACGTAGCCGATACCGACAAGTTATTCACAGGATCAAGCCTTTCTGCCCAATCTGTTTTCACACGGCCCTCATACTGATAGGCTATACCTGCATGTAAGCCGTCCAGCAATTTGAAATCGGCCGAAGCATCCAATGTAAACTGAGGCTTGAGCATCAGGAAATTATCGGTTCCATCTTCAGGATTCCAGCTGTTATACTGCCCGGCTACCGAAAAATCGAACATTCCTCTGTAACCATATCCGATTCCAGCTCCTACATAAGCAACCCGGGCATCACCCTGCCCCAGCATTGTATACAAAGCGTCCGGCACAGAAGAACCGGTACCTGCAAGATCAGCATAATTATCGCCTACCCCCGGTAAAGCAAATACTTCATCCTTCAAAAACTTATATCCCCCATACAAATCAAATTTCAACCCTGTTACCGGGGAAGCCTTCAAGCCGGCCGTAGCATCCAGATACGTATAGGTGGAACGGAGCGGTTCATACAGCATCCAATAGGGAGTGATTTCATTCAATCCCAAAAAATCATTCAGACGGGCACCGCCCACAGCATGTACAAACACCACATACGAATCGGCAAAGGTATAGTCCAACTTCACGTCCGGAGCCGCCTTTATGCCACTGCCGTTCGCACTTTGCCAGTCCACATGTGCCCCCAACCGTAAATTCAGTTCATCGGTCCGATAGGTATAATAGGGATTCAACTGCAACAGCGTGTAATCTTTCCAATAGGCATCGTACATTACATTGTCCATGACAAAAGCCACATCAATACGCTGGTCATCATTGATGATCCCTCCTACAAATCCTTGCGTATGGACTGTATGCTGTGAAGTTTCCGGAAGGAACCGGGTATCATGCCTGTATCCAAAGCCACGGAAACCTGTCTGCAAGGCAAAATCAAGCGGGAAAGCATTCTCTTCCGATGCAATCCCTACATAACCTTCACCCATCGAATAACGCTGTGACACAGCCGATGAAAGGACGGAAGACGGTTCCGATGCGCTATAAGGCATATAATTAAAGACCTGTGACCCGAAAGCTCCTCCAAGCATCAGACTGACCTTATCGAACCGGTGCCTGTAACCTAGTGACACATCGGTACGGAAAAAACGTGATTTCCAATCCCATTCTCCTTCGTTCAGGGAAGCCACATTCCCACTGAATCCATAAAAAGACCCCATGACATCCAGTCTGTCCCTATCGGTCATATTCCAAAGATACGACAGTTTGATATCGGTATTGTTACGGTTTCCATACGACAAACGTACATAACCGGGCAGCGCCTTATCCTGTACCGGACCATTCGAAACAAGCTCCATCGGGGCCGACTGCCATCCCACCAGAGGACGGACAGACATTGCATAATCGATATCCTTCTTTGCGACAGCCGGTTCCTCTATCTTCGGAAGGACATTTACCTTATAGGCATCCATCACTTCTGGATTATATTGGTTTTCGACCACTACCGTACGGTTCAACGTCGAGTCTTCCGGCTGGCTTTGAGCAAACAAGACACCCGCAGGCATCATTGCGCATAATAATATAGCTGATATATGTTTCATATCTTTAATCACTTGTTAAGTTTAGAAAGTCGCGTCTCTATCATCTCCGCAATATCGTCATCGGCCTGATAATTCTGTTTCAAGGACAACAGATACTGCTTGGCATCCAGATTACGCCCCAGTTTCATATAAACATCCGACAGCAGGACGAAGCTACGTGCCAGCCAGTATGCATGAGGAGTGCTCACATCGATATAATCAAGTATCTCCTTCTCTGCCTCGGCCGTATTCCCTTCATCAAAATAATACTGTGCCAGCAGGTATTTGGCTTCAGCTCCATAAACGTTACGTGTATCTTTCGCCAGCACTTCCAGATCCTTTACCGCCTCTGTTCCCTTTCCGTCTTTCAACAAAGCTTTCGCCCGGTAATAACGTGCTTCCGTTTCAAGTTCTGGATTCAGCTTGGTCTGCGCCAGGACAGAAGATGCCAGTCCAACGACTTCCTCCGGTTCATTCAGCATCCAGGCACAACGCAAGGCACCGGTCAACGCCTCAATGCGCGCATCCTGGGCTGTCGCCTTATCGGCCATTTGCCTATAAATGTTCAAAGCCTTGGCATAGTCCTTGTCCGTATAGGCCATATCGGCACTCATTGCCATTGCTTCACCGGCATATTTATTGTCGGGATATGCCAGGACCTTATCCAGATGCACGGCCGCCTCCCGGTAATTCTTTTCATTATAATCAATCAGACCCAGATAATAATGGGCATCCACACTGAAAGCACCTTGGGGGAACGACTGCAGATAACGGGTAAAACTACTTTTAGCCTCTGCCAGATTCCCTTTCATATAGACACGTTCGGCTGCGGTATAGGTAAGCGAATCACGTTCATTCACATCAAAGTTGGCGCCACCCGGAATAGAAGAGGCAAACGCCATATAATCATCCACCTTGTTCAGGTCTACATAGATTGATTTCAAGTCACGCTGAGCCATCCGTGCCTCATCGCTGCCCGGATAAGAGGTTATCACCTTCTTATAGGCAGCAATCGCCTCATCATAACGGTCATTCTGATAATACAGCAAACCTATTTCACTGGCTGCCTTACGGGCCAGCGGACTATCGGGATAGCGCTGTAACAATGTAGAATAACGTTCTATCGCATCCTTGCTGTCTTCCAACTGAACAAAGGCACGTCCCTGTTCATACAAAGCATCATCGATATACTCCGATGACGGATAGGTTGTAAGCATCCGGTTCAATGCCTGTATCTTTCCGTTATAGTCACGCTGCAACCCCAATACAAAGGCTTCCTGGAACAACGAATAGTCTCCAAACGACGGATCTGCCTCAACGGCCTTGGCGTACAGCCGGCGTGCCTCATCAAACTGACGTGCATAAAAATTACAGTCGCCCATGCGGTTATATGTATCGGCAATTACGGCTTTCTGTTTCGGAGCGGACGACTCGGCACAACGGGTAAACCAGGTCAGAGCACCGGCATACTGCTTCTGCTTGAATGCCGTATAGCCCAGATTATAAAGTGCCAATGCATATTCCTCAGTGGTCTTTCCCGTAGCAAATTCCAGATACATGCGTAAATCGGAAGCTGCTCCCTGATATTGTTCCAGACGGTATTTCGATTCACCGCGCCAATAATAGGCATCGGCTTTCGTCTGACGGTTATAACGTCCCAGTTCCAGAGACCGGGTAAAATAATCTATCGCATTTTCAAAAGCAGCCTGTGCAAAAGCCTGGGTACCCATACGGAACAGCAGCTTCTGCTTGGCTTCCAGAATACGGTCGCTCGGATGACTGATCTTGGCAATGGAGTTCAAGGCCGCCTGATAGCTGCGCGTATTCATATAGACTTCAATCAGATAGTCATTCACCTTGTCGGTATATTGTGACCCAGGATATTCATTCAGGAAACGTTCAAAGACTGTGACCGATTCGGCAAACGGAGAATAAGATGTTTCATGGATACTCAATGCGTAATTGTAAAACGCCTGTTCCTTAATTTCCCTGTCATAATCCATCGTAGACGCCTGTTCGAAAGCCATACGAGCACGATCCCGGTCTTTCAGCTGCAGATAAGCCAGTCCCATATGCAGGTAAGCGTTCTGGGTCAAGGCATCCTGCCCTACCGCAGCCTCTCCCAGGCATACGGCCGCCTTTGAATAGACATGCGTATAATAATAGCTCATACCCAGGTCATACAATGCCTCCCGTGAAGCACCGGCCCCCACTTCCCGCTGATAAGCCTCCAAAGCATTCGCAGCCTGTGCATACTGTTTCATCTTGAAATAAGCTTCACCCTGGATACGTTTCATTTCAACGGCCTTTTCCTGCCCGGGATAAGTTTCCAGATAAGTGGAAGCCACCTCAAGAGCTTTCCGGGAATTACCTTTCACGAGATTGATTTCCGCAATATAGTACGGCGATAAAGCCGCAAATCCGGGAGAGGCGGAAGCCTCTTCAAAACCCGCCAATGCCGAATCATAACGTTTCTCTACATAATCGATGTATGCCAGATTATAGACGGCATCCATATAATATTTACGACTGACTTCCTTCAGTATATTGAACCACAACGCCGCATCCTTCAACCGGTCCATCCGCAGATAAGCTGTGGCAAGGCGCAATGCACAGGCATCCCGTTCGCTGTCATCCAGCAGTTCGATATCGCAGCCTTTAAAACTGGCCACAGCTTCCGGATACTTTTCCGCAAAGAAATAGGCGGAAGCTATCAGAGACTGGACACGATTAGCATATCTGGACTCAGGATAATCAACCAGATACTGTTCCAGCTGAGCGATACAGTCAGGAGCCTTCAGCTCATAAGCGGTACAGGCCAACATGTATGCGGCCTCGTCCGAAAAGGAGGTCTGAGGTTCCAGTTCAATATACTTTAACAAAGTCTGCTGTGCCGCCGCATAATCATGACGCAGGAACAATGTCTTTCCGTCATCAAACAGCCTACGGGCACCGGTCAGCGGCTCCGTCTGTTGCGCCACCGCCATCATGGGCAGCAGGCACATGGCACCCGCTATCAACGCATGTTTTCTATTCTTCATATCAAGATTTCTTATTGTTTCATTCCTTTTTTATATCCCTCCAGGAAACGGCCCACCCCTTTCCGTATGGAATCCAGTCCGAATTCTTCCGTACAGATCTGCTCCAACGGCATCCAGAAAGAATCGGCCACATCGTCCATTGCCAGCAGACGGCTGTCGTCCTTTACCCGGCAAAGGAAAAACAAATCCAGCGTATGTACCAGAAATCCGGAATACAAATAAGTATTCGGCAATGTGAACAGGTATTTTGCCTCTGTCATTTCCAGACCGGTTTCTTCACGTATTTCCCGAGCAATGCCTTCTTCGGCAGTTTCATACAAGTCAATGAAACCTCCAGGCAGGTCGAGTGTTCCTTCCGCAGGCTCTTTTCCCCGGCGGCAAACCAGCAGTTCACCCTTTCCATTCAAGATAAAGGCCACTACAGCCGCACTTGCATTGAAATAATAGACGAAACCGCAGCTTGCACAAATTTTCGACTTTTCATCGTTCTCCTCAAAATGGGATGACCCACATTTCGGACAATAGTTAAACAATTCCAACGGATGCATAGTTCCAGAATTCATAAGATTCTACAAAGATAAGACAATTGCCGATATTGCAACCGGAATCGGCTGAAAATACAGCTGTTACAAGCTGACGCCGTTAAACGTACATGAATCAAGGATCAGATTACGTACACCGGTCACATTGTTTATTCCCGGATCGGTAATCCCCTTCAAATGACAATTTTCCAACAAAACCGTCCCTACACACGTCCGGTCTTCCAGTCCGTCGACCCAAATACCGTACCTGCTCTTGTCGCAGGTTACATTCTGCAATACGATATTGGTGAAAAAAGGATAATAATCTCCCGAAACCACCTTCTCATATTTCAATTCCAGTTTCAATACAGCCTGTCTGCACTCGGAAATCTTCACGTTACGGATATAAAAGCCGTCGACCACACCTCCCCGAAGCGCATTCGACTTTATCCGGAAAGGCCGGTCCATCCCGGCACTTCCTACCACACAGTCTTCCATCCACACATTATAACAGCTGCCCGATATCTCACTGCCTACAGCTACAGCCGCATGCCCATCCTTCATGATACAGTTGCGGACAATAATATTCCGGCTGGGAACATTCCAGGCACGCCCGTCGTTATTTTTCCCGGATTTGACAGCGATGCAGTCATCACCCGTATTGAAGACACAGTCCTCTATCAGTACATTTTCACAAGATTCCGGATCACAACCGTCATTGTTCGGCCCATGGCTGTCCAGTGTAACCCCCTTCACCACAATATTTTTCGACAACAGCGGATGCAGCAACCAGAACGGAGCATTGTGTAACGTCACGCCTTCTATCAGAATCCTGTCGCATTGGTAAAACTGGATAAACTGCGGACGCAGTTCGTCCTTCTCGTCAAAGATGCGTTTCTCCAACGGTATCCTGTTCTGCTCACAATACTGGAGTTTTTCCTTACCCATCAAACGTCCCAGTTTCTTGTCGGCTTCCGACGTCCGGGCACGTTTTCCCCACCAGTTTTCCTTTGAAGCCTGGCCGTCGAGAATGCCCTTCCCGGTTACTGCGATATTGGTCTGCCCCTTGGCATAAATCAAAGGCGACTGTGCCATACAGTCCACACCTTCCCAGCGGGTCGCTACAGCCGGAAAATAATCGGCCGGATCGGTAGAGAACTTCAGTACAGCTCCTTCTTCCAGATGCAGGTTTACATCCGAAAGCAAATGGATCGGACCGGTATAGAAAACCCCTTCCGGGATGACAACCATACCTCCACCCTGTTCATGACAGTCGGAAATGGCTTTCCGGATTGCCTCGGACGCATCTTTTCCATTCTGTGCTCCGTACCGTACAATATCGAACCTTCTGTCCGGAAACGTCGTACGCAATATTGCACCTTCCACCTGTTCTTTCTTCTTCCAGACAGCATCCATATCCGACAACCTCACATCCTCTTTTCCGCCTGTTATGCCACTGCCGGCCATACATACCGACGGAAACACAATGCAGACCCAAAACCATAACATTCTAAACATATCTTTCCTCATTTACAGTCAGCTAAAATTTCTCAAATATATAAAATATAATAAGCCCGGCAGCCAACACATCCATATTTTAAATGAAACCCACATAAATTATGTATATTTGCCAATTAAAAATCCTGATTATATGCTAGAAAGAGACTATATAAAACGACTGATACGCCAGTTTTTCGAAGCAATTGAAAAACTGAAGGAAGAACGCGACAAGAAAAATACCCCCGAACTCCAATTACAGGCCAACAGCATGTACCGTGCTTTCTTCATGCAGCCTGCCAGTTTTTTTTATGAACAGGATGTAGAGTTCATACTCATGCAGCTACAGAACGATTTTCCGGAAAAAGGTTTCCTTCCGAGAGTGGAGATGCTGTCAGAATTATTTTACTTTGACTACACCCTGCAGACCAATCCGGAAACAGGTAATATGCTGTTGAAAAAATCCTATGAACTATTGAGTTACTACGATACTCATTGTGACACATTTTCTTTTGAAAGACGAAAAAAAATTGCAGAAATCAAGCAATTAATCTACTAATAGCTATATTTTCACTCTTTTTTAGAAAAAAAACATAATTACTTAAAAAAGTTTAGCTATATTTGCTTACAGAATGATACAAAAAAATAAGATTGCTTATCTTTATATGGAAAAAATTGACAACCTAGACAAACAAATTCTTGAGATTATATCTCAGAATGCACGTATACCGTTCAAAGATGTCGCAGCAGACTGCGGTGTATCCCGTGCGGCAATCCATCAGCGTGTACAACGCCTGATTGATTTGGGAGTAATTATCGGTTCCGGGTACCATGTAAACCCGAAAAGCTTGGGGTACAGTACTTGTACCTATGTGGGAATCAAACTTGAAAAAGGTTCGATGTATAAAAGTGTAGTGGCCGAGCTTGAAAAGATTCCGGAAATTGTAGAATGTCATTTCACAACCGGCCCGTATACCATGCTAACTAAACTGTATTCAACAGATAACGAACACTTGATGGAACTGTTGAATTCCAAAATTCAGGAAATTCCGGGTGTAACAGCTACAGAAACCCTGATTTCTCTGGAACAGAGTATCAAGAAAGAAATTCCTATCCGCAAAGAAAACGAAAACAAATAATGGATTGGCTGAACACCTATCACGTGGGAGGTATCGTCATCGGCATCTGTACTTTTCTGATTATCGGATTGTTTCATCCGGTAGTGATAAAAGCCGAATATTATTGGGGAACCCGTTGCTGGTGGATTTTCCTGCTGCTAGGCATTGCAGGCATCACCGGTTCCATACTGATAAGTGATATCCTGATTTCGACACTGCTGGGAGTATTTTCATTCTCTTCCTTTTGGACCATCAAGGAACTGTTCGAACAGCGGCAACGCGTTCTGAAAGGATGGTTTCCAATGAATCCGAAGAGGAAAAAAGAATACGAATCATAATTATTCTGATCAGACGGATATATAAAAATCCCTTTATGAGTACCTCCTTTTTCCATAAAAGGCAGGAATCATAAAGGGATTTTCCATTTAACAAGGCGTCTCCGCCATACTGTCTTGAAGTTTTTACAAGGACAACTTGAAATATCCGTCAATATATCAAGACATTTTTCCGGGAAATTCAAGATGTTTCCACAAAAGACCAAGTTCTTTTTCCACACCTTGTTCCAGCCGGCAATACTTGATGGTTATAAGCTAGGAGATTTTGAAACCGGAAGAAAGCTCTTCTGTCTTCTTCTCCTGATCCTCAGGATGGTAGGTCTGCAAGGGAAGTTCTCCGGTAAGGGCACCTACCGCATTCATGGCCAAGGCTCCCATTTCGTCTTCTCCCGGAATCACTACAATAGGAGCAAGTCCTTCTATCCATTCACGGAGCATAGATACACAATATTCGTTATAGGCAATGCCACCTGTCAGGATAATGGCATCGGTATGCCCGTGGAGGGCCACATGCATGGCACCTATCTGCTTGGCCACGGTATAGACCATTGCCTCAAGCACCAGTTTATGACGTTTGCCTCCGGCATGGGCCCAGCGGATAATTGTCGGCACATCGGTTGTTCCCAAATGGGCAACCAGTCCTCCCTTCCCGTTCAACATCTTATGGACTTCCTGCCGGGTATACTTACCGCTGAAACACAAGTCAACCAGCTGTCCGGCCGGGAGGGTCCCGGCCCGTTCAGGACTGAAAGGTCCTTCACCGTTGATGGCATTATTTACGTCGACAACCTTTCCATGATGATGGGCGCTTACCGATATTCCTCCACCCAAATGAGCCACGACCAGGTCAAGGTCTTCATATCTGCGCCCTATGCGGGTAGCATATCTACGGGATACTGCACGGCTGTTCAATGCATGAAAAATAGAGACACGGGGTAACTCGGGTACACCACTGATACGGGCAATATCCCTCAGCTCGTCCGTCACCACAGGATCGGCTATAAAGGCCGGACAACCCGTCTGCTGCGCCAGTTCATCGGCAATCAGAGCCGCCAGATTGGACGCATGTTCTATTCCGGCATGCCACAAATCATGCTTGATGTGCCCGTCAATCCGGTATACCCCTCCCGAAGTCGGCTTCAACAATCCCCCACGGGCAATGACCGCATCAAACTGCATCGGGATGCCGGCATCTGCCAACGCCTTCAAGATACAGTCCCTGCGATAATCATATTGCTCATTGATGTGGACAAACTGCGACAGCTCCTTTGTCGAATGTGAGATACTGGACTTCCATACCGGCGTATCGTTCTCATAAACAGCCAACTTGGTGGATGTCGACCCCGGATTTATTACTAGAATCTTCATAACTTAATCATTTTGGGTTCCTGCAAGGCAAGCCAATACCAGGCTGAAGAATTTGGAATTTCCTGAATCGCTGCGCGAAGGGACTACGACCGGTGCAATCGTCCCAGTCAACATTCCAGCCGTATCGGCATCGCCGAATAAAGTAATAGTCTTATAGAATACATTCCCGGACTCTATATTCGGGAATATCAGAATATCCGCATTTCCCACTACCGGAGAAGACAAGCCCTTGATTTCACCGCTATGCGCATCGCAAGCAGTCTTCGCATCCATAGGCCCGTCCATAAAGACCGGTCCGAAAGCTCCTTGTGAGGCCTCGTCTCTCAGCTGCATGTAACTCAACGTATGGGGAAACTTTTCACTGACCTTTTCCGAGCAGTGCAACAAAGCGATACGGGGCTCCACACACCCCAGTTTACGGCACAATCCCACATCATTATGGATAATGGCCCGATATTGCTCTAAAGTGGGACGGGGAATAACCGCTGCATCCGAAAAAAAGAGCAGTTTATGGTACAACGGAATCTGTGCCATAGCCACATGACTTAAAATACCTCCCGGCGGAAGCAGACCGTTTTCCTTGTTCAGAACGGCACGAAGCAAGTTATCGGTATTGATCAGTCCTTTCATCAGGATATCCGCCACACCGGTCCTCACCAGCTGCACGGCCAACGCCGCAGCCTCATCAGGCGAACCGGCTTCATAGATATGGACAAAATCGGGAGAAGCACACTGCATATGACGTGCCAGCTCCTGATGTCCTACATCAACAACCAACAGAAACTCGGCGATTTCTTCCCTCAATGCACGGATAATTACATACTCTGTATGCGGATCGTTCGGACAAACAACCGCAACCCGGCGTCTATAGTTGCGTACCCGCAAACTATTAACCATTTGGGTAAGTGAACGGAATGGCTCCATACTATCAGATTTTAAACAAATATGAGAAATAAATCTGATTTAATCTCTATATTTGCCATGTTTCTCTGAAAGATTTAACGTATGAAAACATATACAAGCTTTGACATAGATGCCGATTATAAAAATTTGCATAACAGGTTCCCGAATCATTACGAACGGCCGGTCATCGGAATCACCGGAAATTTCAGTGAAGGTAACTTAATGTTAGCTCCAGGCTATTATACTTCCATTCTGAAAGCTGGAGCCGTCCCGTTTATCATTCCACCCTTCGATGATTATAACATTCTGATAAATCTGTTGGACAGCCTGGACGGACTGTTGCTGACCGGAGGAGGTGATATAAATCCGCTTTTCTTGCATGAAGAGCCCATCAGGGAACTGCATGGGATCAATCCTTACCGCGACCGGCAGGAACTGATGATAACCCGTCTGGCAGCTAACCGGCAGATCCCGATTTTAGGAATATGCCGTGGCATACAAGTCATGAATGCCGCATTCGGAGGAACTCTGTACCAGGACATCCACGTACAGATGGAAGGGACACGCATCAAGCACGATCAGGATCTGGACAGGGCCTACGCCTCACATACCGTAAAGATAGAAAAAGACAGCACATTGGCCCGGATCATGAAAACGGATACACTGGCAGTCAATTCATTCCATCATCAGGCTGTGAAAGAACCGGCCCCCGGCTTCCGGATTTCCGCCCGTGCTACGGACGGAGTGGTCGAAGCCATTGAAAGTTCCGAATTCAAATCGATGCTGGGCGTACAGTGGCATCCGGAATGTTTCATTATGAATAACGACGAATGCATGATGCCTTTGTTCGACTGGCTGATACAGGAAGCGAAATCTTTCCGCCAGGCAAAAGCATTCCACCGGACAGTGCTGACATTGGACTCACATTGCGATACTCCCATGTTCTTCGACCAGAATATCAATTTTGCTACCCGTGATCCGAAAATCAAGGTCGACCTGCATAAAATGAACGAAGGACGCCAGGACGCCACCATCATGGTAGCCTACATTCCACAAAAGGAACGTACTGACGAAGCGTTGCTGGCTGCAACAGCCAAGGCCGACCAACTGCTGAACGAAATAGAAAAAATGGTTGCCTTGAACTGTACGGCTGTCGACATAGCCTATACCCCCGCCGACCTTTACCGTCTGAAGCATGCCGGCAAAAAGGCAATTATGCTGGGAATAGAAAACGGATACGCTATCGGAAAAGACATATCCAATGTGGAACGGTTCCGTAAAAGAGGGGTTGTCTATATGACACTCTGCCACAACGGGAACAACGACATCTGCGGATCGGCACGCTACAATGACGAAAATCTGGGTGTAAGCGAATTCGGTGAGAGCGTTATCAGAGAAATGAACCGGGTAGGCATGATGGTCGACCTGTCACATGGTGGCGAAAAGAGTTTCTATGACGCATTGGAAATCAGCAGAATGCCGATTGTCTGTTCACATTCATCCTGCAGGGCATTATGTGACCATCCCCGCAACCTCACCGACGAACAGCTGAAAGCTATCGCCCGGAAAGGAGGCGTGGTACAGGTCTGCATGTATGAAGGATTCTTACGTAAAGAAGGCAAAGCCACCGTATACGATGCCATCGAACATTTACACCACATGGTAAACATAATGGGAATCGAACACGTAGGTATCGGTACCGACTTTGACGGAGACGGCGGAGTCATCGGCTGCAACGACTCATCCGAGCTCATCAACCTGACCCGTAAGCTACTCTATGAACGCTACAGCGATAAAGATATGCAGCTTATCTGGGGAGGAAACTTCCTGCGCGTAATGGAAGAAGTGCAGAAAGGATCACTCCTTGATACGGATCAGCACATTGGCTAGAATTGCAGTAATGCCACCGGTGGTGATACCCGACGAAAAAATATTCCGTACAGTTTCGGGAAGCTGACAAAGGATATCCGGAACCAGTTCCACACTCAAACCGAACGAAAAGCTCAATGCCATCACGAGGGTAGCTTTACGGTCAATATTCTGAGATGCGATGATACGGATCCCGGCAGCCGCTACGGTACCGAACATAAGTAAGGTAGCGCCTCCCAATACAGGTTCAGGCATCAGGGAAAAGACCAGTCCTACGGCAGGAAACAAACCCAGCAAGATCAGGAATCCGGCAATGAAAAAGCCTACATAACGGCTGGCGACGCCCGTCAGTTGGATCATCCCGTTATTCTGCGCAAAGATGGAATTTGGAAATGAATTCAGTATACCGGCCAGCATGGAATTAAATCCATCAGCCAATATACCTCCCGATGCGCGTTTTACGAACGTTTCACCCTGTACAGGTTCACCCGAAATCAAGGAATTGGCGGTAATGTCACCATAAGCCTCTATTGCCGTAATCAGATAGACCAGACCCAGCCCGATAATGGCCGAAATATCAAAAGATATGCCGTATTTGAACGGAATAGGAATATTGAATCCACCGTAATTCTGTACCGAACTGAAATCGACCATGCCCGAAATCCACGCTACAGCATATCCGATAACCAGTCCTATCACAATCGAACTCATACGTAGATAACGGTTCGAGCTACGGTTGAAGAATATAATCAATATAAGCACCAGTGCTGCCAGTCCTACATGCTGGAATGCGCCGAAAGTACCGTCAGCCCGAGCTGCTTCCCCTCCTCCGCAGGCCGAAATACCGACCTTGATCAGGCTCATACCGATCAAAGTGACAACAATCCCCGAAACAAGCGGGGTAATGATCCGGCGTGTATACCTCAACACACGACTGATAAGCATCTCCACCGATGAAGCGGCAATACATGCCCCGAAAATGCTTGAAAGCCCTCCGGTAAGCCCTGCTGAAATAATCGGGCCGATAAATGAAAAGCTAGTACCCTGGATACATAACAGTCCGCAACCGACAGGACCTATACGACGGCATTGGATGAAAGTCGATATACCGGAAGCAAACAAAGCCATCGACACCAGGAAACTGCTGGTTTCCAGATCAAGCTTCAACGCTCCGGCTATAATCAGGGGAGGAGTAATAATTGCTACAAAAATAGCTAACAAATGCTGCAAAGCAGCAAAAATAGTCTCTTTCAAAGGCGGACGGTCATACAAGCCGTAAATCAGTCCGTCACCCGGAACAACCTTCTGTTCTTTTTCCATCGAACTATCCTTATTTCAGATTATAATAATATCAGTCCTTAATCTTAATTTCACAATTATCCAGACTCTCAATAATGGCCAAAGATTCCACATGAATCCCTTCATTACGCAGATAATCACCGCCATGCTGAAAAGATTTCTCAATCAGGAAACCCATGCCAACCAATTCGGCACCTGCCTTACCGACCAGGTCGATAATGCCTTTCGCCGCATTACCGTTAGCCAGGAAATCATCGATAAACAATACTTTATCGCCCGGACACAGATAATCCGCACTCACACAGACATCGTATGAACGGTCCTTGGTAAAAGAATAGACAGAAGTTGTCAACATACGCTCCATCGTACTCGGCTTTTTCTTTTTGGCGAATACTACAGGCAGTTCCAACAAATATCCTACCATAATGGCAGGAGCGATACCGCTTGCTTCAATCGTAAGAATCTTATTGATACTGGTTCCCGCAAAACGGCGTACAAATTCCACCGCCATGGATTTCATCAGAATAGGATCCATCTGATGATTGATAAAATTGTCTACTTTCAGGATCCCTCCCTCAAAACATTTACCGTCCTGTAAGATACGTTCCTTGAGTGCCTTCATATCTAAGAAATTTTTAATTTATTGCAATGATTTGCAAAATTACACCTTTTATCCTATTTGCGAGGCATCCATGCGGAATATTTAGACTGTAAAGATGTTTAAAGGGAGGAAAAATACCCTGGACGAACTATCAAGGCTGGTCCGACTCGTCTTTTATCACGATGTCATCCAGAACAGTACCCGTATTCCAATCGGCTACTTCCCCTACTTTAATGACCAGTCCTTCCTTCTGGACCGTAACCGTATATTGGTAGAGTTTTCCCGATTCAAAATGCTCGGTTACTTCTGTCGAAGCCGTATAAGACTTTTCACCACGCACATAAGACAAGGTCAGACTTACCGCTTCTTCGGCTGTTGACGGATTCAACAGGACAGCCAAAGTATATCCCGATTCCGGAACAACAGCAGAACCGCAATCTACAGTCAGCTCATTCACAGAAGGTTCTCCCTCATCTTTCTGTATCCGGTTCCCGACCATATCATAAGTACATTTACTTACAATGTCAGTACCATTCAGATTCAGTCGGGTCAAAGACAAATCATCGTTATTTCCATTTTTGAAAATCAGTCTGACCAGACTATACTTATGCTGGAAAGCAGACTCACCGGTAAAGCTTACGGTACCGCCCTGGGATGTGGTATAGCTGCACGAAGTACGTGCCACCAGAAAGTCGTATTTACCCAAATCATCCAATTTTCCGGTCTGCCGACTGATATCCGGCATAGGAATTGAATTACGTACCGCAACCGTTCCTTCCTCATAAGGATAAAAGGCATCAAAAACAAACTCACTGACTAGGTCAGGCCAGAACAACTGGGAAGAAGAACTCCAGTTACCACCTTCACGAGTCCATAAAGTAGGCGAATCCACATCAGGCATAAAGAATCCGATCCGGTCTCCATCGACGAAACTTGTCGTCTCTCCCGATATTACAGTTCGTGACAACTGAGGATTCGATACAGATGCCTGTATACCCAACGTCTTTCCTTCCGACGGCTGGTCGGCCGATTCACTCTGTTGGCAGGAAGCCAACATTCCTAAAGCCATAACCATGCATGGCACAAATCTGAAAATGTTCATAGATATTAAATTTTTATTTCTCGTTACACTTTATGAAACGTAAAAAGTCGAAATTTTATAGCCGGTTAATCAATTTTTCTTTTGAAAAAAAGCGGAACACTTCTTTTTTCCATATTTTTGCCGCAAGCGTAAAACAAAAAATATTTTAGTAACATGAAAAAACTTTCATCACTTCTTATCCTTTTTCTGTTGTCGGTAACATTTGCTTATGCACAACAAGCCAAATATGTATTCTATTTTATCGGCGACGGCATGGGGGTAAATCAGGTACAAGGAACGGAACTTTATCTGGGAGAACTGGCAGGTAAGATCGGTATTTCCCCTATCGGCTTTACCCAGTTTCCATATGCAACTGTCGCAACGACTTTCTCCGCAACTAACGGAGTCACCGACTCTGCAGCGTCAGGAACAGCTCTGGCCACAGGTAACAAGACAAAAAACGGAGCAATCGGTATGGAAAAGGATCTGACGACTTCAGTAAACAGTGTAGCGACCTGGGCCAAGGCAAGCGGCAAACGGGTAGGTATAGCAACCAGTGTCAGCATTGACCATGCAACCCCCGCAGCTTTCTATGCACACAATGCAAGCCGCAAGAACTATTACCAGATAGGACTGGACCTGTTCAAAAGTGGCTTTGATTTCTATGCCGGTTCCGATTTTCTAGATCCGGCCGGCAAGGACAATAAATCCGGAGTATCCGAGAATCTATATGACATGACCGAAAAAAACGGTTATGTACTGGCCAGAGGATATAAAGATTATCTGAAGAAATGCAAGAAGGCCGACAAGATGATTCTGTTCCAGACCCAGGAAGCATCCGACATAGACCGCTATTCCATTCCTTATGCCTTAGACCGCAAGAAAGGTGCACTGACCTTGGCCGACATTACACGTTCTGCCGTCAATTTCTTGTCGAAAGACAGCTCAAAAGGTTTCTTCCTGATGGTTGAAGGTGGGAAAATTGACTGGGCCTGCCACAGCAATGACGCTGCAACAGCCTTTAATGAAGTAATTGACCTGGACGAAGCAGTGAAAGTGGCATACGAATTCTATGCCCAACATCCGGATGAAACACTGATTGTAATTACAGCCGACCATGAGACCGGAGGTTTCGTTTTAGGAACCGGTTCCGATAAATTAAACCTACAGGTATTGAAGAACCAGAAGGTAAGTGAAAGCGGTTTCACACAGATCCTGAACAGTCTCCGCAAAAAATATAATAACAAGGTTTCGTGGGAAAATGTACAGAAAGCTTTGAAGGAAAACTTCGGATTCTGGGAAAACGTCAAACTGACAAAGGAACAGGAAGAACAGCTGTATGCCACTTACCAGAAGACATTCCAGGGAGAAGCTGTAACCATGGAGAAAAGCGAATACTCACAGGACGAACCGTTGGCAGCCGAAGCAAAACGTATCATTGACGAAATAGCATTGGTAGGATGGACCAGTGGAGGACATTCTGCCGGATATGTGCCTGTATTTGCCATAGGTGCAGGAGCAGAACAATTCCAGGGACGCCTCGACAACACTGATATCCCTGTCAAGATAGCCCAAGCAGCCGGCTACACAAAAGAATAACTGCCCTATCAGTCAAACGACAGATAAGGTAATAACCTTTCAAGGTCTTTCTCAGCAAACTCTTCCATCATGGACAACTGGGAAAGGCCTTTTATATTTCCTCTTTTCCTGCGGTATTCCAATATTGCCCTGGCCTTATAAAAATCCATATATGGATGTGAGCGCAACTCATCAAGCCCTGCCCTATTGACTCTGAGCTTTTCTAGCTGAGGATTTTTCACCACAAACCAGTGGTTCAGTTCCGCATCCAGATAAGGTATTTCCTGTAATTGCGTGACAGCATAAAATCCTCCCAAGCGTTTCCGGTAATTCACTATCATCCCGGCCAGTCCACGTCCGATACCAGGAATACGTTTCAAAGATGCCGTATCGGCCAGATTCAGATCAATAACAGTACCCTCCGCATATTTGTCACTTCTTACCGGGACAAAATCTGCCGTATCCCTCTCTTCCTTCAAGGAAGTAGAAACAGACGATTGCACATCAATGACAATATATGGTTTCAACTTCGAAAAAGAAGCTTCAGACAAGCCGTAAATACGGGCAAACGATTCCGGTGTACGGAATATGCCTCCTTTTTCCCGGTAACGGAGGATATTACGCACGACAAAAGATGGAAGTCCTAAAGAACGGAAAGTGGAAGAATCGGCCTTATTCGGATCAAAAGGACGGAGAACGGCTGCCTGAGGAAGCGGACGGATATCATGAAAAACCGATTTTTCTCTATACAACGAATCCTTCATGCTCAGATGCGACAGAAATGACTTTATTTCTTCATCCTCAGTCAGAACCGGCAGAACATGTGCCGGCATAAGATACTTCCTTCCTACAAGAACTGTCGACAGCACCAAAGCCACGGCAAGCAGCACAATGATCGCCCTTCGTTCCGATTTTGAATAATAGAAGAAGTCCTTCCACATACATATTCCTAGAACAGGCCCAGTTCATTCAAGAAAATCGCAGCAATACCAATGGGCGCAATATATTTCAGGATGAATATATAAACCGGATAATAACCGGCCTTCAGACTACCGTAATTAGTGACCTCGTCGCGTACAATCTGACGGTTCAATACCCATCCCACAAACAATGCGGTCATCATTCCTCCTATCGGCAACATTATTTTTGCAGTAAGGAAATCAAGCGCATCAAAGAAATTCATGCCTGCTATCTTATAGTCACTCCATACCCCCAAGGCTAAAGAAGCCACTATACCGATAATCAGACTGCCGGCAGTAACCATACGGGCAGCTTTACCGCGGGAGAAATTAAATTTTTCGTGCAGAAATGCCGTAGAGACTTCATGCAGGGAAATGGTGGAAGTCAATGCAGCCAGAGCCAACAGGACATAGAACAGAATGGAACAGACATACGCCAGAACCGGAACTCCGCTGAATGCCTGCTGGAATACATTAGGCAACGTGATGAAAATCAATGACGGACCGGCATCGGGCTGTATACCCACAGAAAATGCAGCAGGAAAAATAATCAGGCCGGCCAATACCGCTACAAAGGTATCAATAACTCCCACACTCATAGCTGTATGTCCCAGCCGGGTATCCTTCCCGAAATAAGATGCATAGGTAGAAAGGCATCCCATACCCAGACTTAACGAAAAGAAAGCCTGCCCCATAGCACCCAGGAATACAGACGGAGTTACCTTACCGAAATCGGGTTTCAACAGGAATTCTATACCTTTTTCCGCTCCGGGAAGCATGATCGAACAGACAGCCAAAAGGAGTATCAAAATGAACAAGACAGGCATCAACACTTTGGATGAACGCTCAATACCCTTCTGGACTCCCTTTACAATAATAAAATGTGTAAGCAGAATAAATACAAATAACCATACTAACGGGCGGAAAGGATTTAACGAAAAATCCTGGAACATGGTTATAAACTCAGAAGAACTCCGTCCGGCAAACCGGTTAGTTACAGCCTGGAATATATACTCCAAAGTCCATCCGGCCACAACTGAATAATATCCGAGAATCAGGAAACCGGTCAGTACACCTAAATATCCGATGTATTTCCAGCATCCCTTAGGAGCCAAAGCCTTAAAAGCCTCTCCAGTACTGGCTCCTGCATGACGGCCTACAGTAAACTCTGCTATCATTATAGGAAGTCCGAACAGAAAGACACATCCCAAATAAATCAAAATAAACGCAGCACCTCCATGATTACCAGTCTCATAAGGGAAACGCCATATATTACCCAATCCGACAGCCGAACCTGCCGCTGCCAGAATCGCACCTAACTTACTTCCAAAATTAACCCGCTCTTTCTGATACATAATAAACCGATAAAATTATAATTTAATATATATAACGGCACAAATATACAAAAATATCGTATTTTTACAGGAAAATTTTTATTCTTATCTATGAAACAGCTTTTAAGAAATTTTCCTGTCACTCTGTTCATCATAATCGTAATTTGCTATCTTTCATTCTTTACCCCTCCCAAAACAGATATGGAAGAGATTCCCTACATCGACAAAATTGTCCACCTTTGCATGTATGGAGGGCTTACAGGTGTAATCTGGTTTGAATATATCTGGCATTACCGGGAAACCAAATGGAAAAGTCTGTACATTGGCGGAATTCTGTTTCCGGTCTGCATGAGCGGAATCATAGAGATACTGCAGGGGACCTGCACAACCGACCGCAGCGGAGACTGGCGTGATTTCATAGCCAACTGTGTAGGTATTGGCCTGGCTTGTATTCTAAGCCGATATCTAGTCATGCCCCTGATCAGAAAAAAACAATCCGATAAATAAAAAAAACTCCGGATTCATTTTCCAATGAACCCGAAGTTCTATATATTAACGGAAATCCTTTAAATCTTCCTGAAGCTTCTGTCTGGTAAAATAGATACGGCTTTTTACCGTACCTAACGGTACTCCCAACTTATCGGCTATTTCACGATATTTGAATCCCGACACATACATAGAAAAAGGAATCCGGTAATCTTTAGGCAAATCATTTACGATGCGGTGCATTTCCTTTAAATCATATGAGCCCTCTACCGGATCGATCTCTATGTCTATACCCTGATTCAGATAATAAAGGCTATCCGTCTGGTCAACATATGTCTGGTCACGTACCGCTTTCCGGTAATTATTGATAAAAATATTACGCATAATGGTATAGATCCACCCCTTGAAATTCGTTTCCGCAGTATATTTGTCTTCATTATGCAACGCTTTCAATGATGTTTCCTGCAAAAGGTCATTTGCCTCCTCGTGGTCTGATGTCAGTTTATAGGCAAAATGTAAAAGTTCACCCTGTACGTTCACTAGATTTTGAGTAAAAGGTAACCATTCTATATTCCGCCACGACAATTTTATCGGCTG
>ULQU01043359.1_pt1 | contig 34732 bp, 30 predicted proteins | sample 1954841 | NCBI WGS metagenome assembly ULQU01 (sample SAMEA4835664, study PRJEB28245) | human gut metagenome | biome: gut microbiome; material: fecal sample | place: Denmark | collected 2008
TGTTTCATTGCCTTGAAAGTTTTTGAAGTTGATAATGATTCTCTTTGTCAGCTGCGTTGCTGATAACGTCTGCTGAAGACGGTGCAAAGGTATGCAATGGCGCAACCGAATGCAAATCCATTCATAACCGTTTACAATCCGTTTACAATCCATTCATAATCCGTTCATAACCGTTCACAAAATACGGCATAACGCATGAAAATTCCTGTGGAGTTCTTCTCGTGTTGTTTACCCTTCGGTAAGCCGTTTTGTGTCCCGCATGGTTCCACCCTTCCATGTCTCCCAACACGTTTTCTACGGATTTTCACTTCAAAATTTGCCGTTGTCATAAAAATCCCATACCTTTGTAAAAAATCAAAGTTATGCGAAATTCAGAAGAACGATATATCAGTTTGCTGACCGATTTCGGGTTCAAGCGTGTCTTCGGCACAGTTCCCAATAAGGACTTGCTCATCGACTTTCTCAACTCCCTCTTTGATGGCGAGCAGGTCGTAAAGGACGTGACGTTTCTCAACAGCGAACACGTCGGAGATGTCCGCTCTGAACGCAAGGCAATTTTCGATGTCTATTGTGAGAACGAGCAAGGCGAGAAGTTTATCGTCGAGATGCAGAATGCCTATCAAACTTTTTTTAAAGACCGTTCTCTCTACTACGCAACCTTCCCAATCCGCGAGCAAGCCGAGAAGGGTGACGTTTGGAACTATCAGCTAAAACATGTCTATGTGGTGGCACTGCTCAACTATGAGATGAGCGATCCAGCCTTCTCTACTGAAAGCATCAACCGCGACATCGGCCTACTTGACAAGCAGACTCATCGTGTGTTCAATGATAAATTGACTTTCAAGTACGTTGAGATTTCGAAATTCAACAAAAGTTTAGAGGAGCTTGAGACCAACTATGACAAATGGCTCTATGTCCTTCGCAACCTCTCCCGCCTTGATAGCCAGCCAGACTATTTGCGCAATGAGATATTCAACCGCCTGTTCTCCGAAGCCGAGATAGCCCAATTCTCCAAAGTCGAGCTCCGCGAATATGAGGATAGTCTCAAAGCCTATCGCGATATTAAGAACTCATTGGATACGGCAAAAGCCGAAGGTCGTGCTGAAGGTCTTGTTGAAGGTCGTGCTGAAGGTCGTTCAGAAACTCTTGTTGAGGTCGCCAAAAACCTCTTGTCAATTGGCACCCCCATTGATAGTATCATGAAAGCGACGGGCATGACCGAGGAAGAAATCAAATGTTTGATGTAGCACCTCTTCCCTGTACCAATAGGAAACATATCCCCATTCGAGTGGCGGCATAGCGCAGAGCGATACTGCGATGGGGAACAATGATGTATTACCGTCCGAATGACGGAAAAGTATTAACGACAGATTAACGTCCGATTAACGGCGATTAATGTGAAAAATGCTGGCGGCTTGCCCGCCGAAAATATAGCCTTCATGTATTCTCTATATGAAAGCTGCAAGATGAACAATTTGAATTTTGGTAGGTACATAGAGGATATCCTTACCCGCATGAAAGATGGGGATAAGAGCTATCGTGCTATGCTTCTATGTTTCTATGTCGAGAAAACAAGTGAGGTGATGTGGTGCGCTTAGGTTCCCTTCGCCCTAAAAACGAGAGTAATTCTTTTTTAAAAAAACATATATGCGTAACTGCTTGAAAAATAGCGGGGACGCTGTATTGGTGATATACATTGATTATGACAAAAAGAGAGAAAGCAATCGCTATAATTGATAATTATAGTTGGTATCATGCAGGAACGGCATTGACCGTAGGTGCATTCGGCGGACAATTTGGAATAGACCGATACGCATTAACAGCCTTAACAATTGCAATGATAGAATCTATATGTAATGTATACGAAATTCAAAGTAGGACTGCTAAGAACTTGTATATTGCAAGAGCCATTGGTCGTTTAACACGGAATGGAACAGTCATTGCCCACGCGATTCTTAATTGGCTTCCATTAGGTAGCATTGCAAATTGTGCAACAACGTTTTTCTTGACAAGAAATGCAGGAATGCAATGCATAGAAGAAATTGAAAGAGAAAAAATGACTGTGATTGGGCAAATTGAAAATATTGGGAAAGATGTCGCAACGCAATTTGTTTGTGATGAGATTTCCGAGATAATGAACGCCCAAAACACGTTACCAGAAAATATAATAGTTGAGACTAAAAATGTACTGGGTGAAGATTTAGCCAATGATATAAATGTCAATAAAATTGTTGATTTAATAGATAAAATCCCAGCAGAATTATCACAAGGTGTGAATAAGGCTTTGGAAAACGCATTAAAGGCCTCTGTAAAAGAGTGCTTGTTTAAGAACCCCAAGGAGATAAATTCATCCAAGCTATTAAAAGATATATTGTTCGAGTCTTTATGTGGCCTTACAGAGGAACGTGTTAAACTTACTAAAGAAGAAATTGAGTTCAGACTATTACAAAAAGATAATCATAGCTCTGTATTCAATAGCTTTATACAGGATACAGCCAATAGATTTGATAGAATCGCAAAAACACGAGGAATAGTTGAAGCTGTAAAATTTGCTTATTCAAGTATATCTAATGAATATAAAATGCATTTTGGTGTTACCTCAGAAGATATAGCCGAAAGTATATTGAGTAATCCCTATGATAAAGATATTGAGAATATGTATAGCAGGTACATTCCTTTGATGAAAGATGCAGATAATTTTACCTCATCCTTGGCAAAGGCTGCTATGTTGTACCAAGAGCTTCATATTATAAACAGCAGATACAATGTACCTAATACGGACTTACAAAAGATAGACGACAGGCTTGTGTTTTTTATCGCAGGTAGGATACAAAATCATACAAACTTATATACCAATCTCTCTACAAAAGAAATTGCATATAAACTTTCAGAGTTTATAAGGGTTCATAAAGAAGTGCTCTATCTGCATGTTTCTTTTCCGATTATTGGATTTTGTGATGATATGCGCATAAAAAAAGAAAAAACTCTGGCTAACGTTATAAATAAATATTGGATAGCAATATCCAACAACAGTCATCAACTTCAAACTATTTGTGCCGATGGCTTAGTCTTTTATATCCATCGGTTATGGTGTAGAAATATCACTGAAGGTAAGGATATTAGATTATATAAGGATGATGTTTTGATATACACAACGGCAGAGTTACTAAAAGAAAATCATTCAGATTTAAAGGATATAGATATAAAAACAATTGCCTACTATATTGCAGAAATGTTTGATAGGTATTTCTAGTTCTGCTACTAAAAATTTGCTCACTTTCTGGCTTAACGCTCCTAAAGTGACGGCTTACGAACAATGTCAACTTCGGTGAGTATATCGAGGACATCCTTACCCGCATACTTTGTAGTGGGGAGATAGATGCTTCGTTCTTGCCATGTGACTATGTACGCCATTTTAAGGACGGCAAGGATGCCGAGGTTACGAAACCATCACAGGCAGCCGCTTGATTGTTAAATAATAAAAAATCAAAGCTTTGTTTGAATCTACAGGTATGGCTAACTCGCTGATAAATAGCGGGAGCGCTGTATTGGTGGAATACCATAGAAGGAAGATAACAAACAACATTCTATCTGTTAAAAAAACTAAAACGTTTATGGCTCACGACAGGACTGCAATCGATACTATCCGAGGATATTATTATCAGTTTGACTTCTTTATCAATCAGGTGTTTCGGTCTTCTGACGATGACGTGATTTTGTTGGAGGGGATTGAAGATATTGACATTCATACAGCTACAGACAAGACAGCTGTGCAATGTAAGTATTATGAGGGCACAGAATTCAATTTTTCTGTGATTGCAGAACCTATCCGATGGATGCTTTCTTATTTCTTGACCCATCAAGACATAAAGTATCACCTTTATGCTCACTACAAGAGTGGAACAGAGAAACTCAGCCTCCCGCTGACACTCGATGTACTGAAAAAGAAGTTCCTGACTTATTCAAGGGAGAAGGTGAAACATGAATTTCATGTTGAAAAAGACATATCAGATGATGTACTTCAAGCATTCATTTCTGCATTGACGATTCAGATTGATGCTCCATCTTTCGATGAACAGGAGAAGGATATCAGAAATCATATTCAGGGCAGTTTGAAATGTGGGGCAAAAGAGGTGGATTATTATTATAGTCGCTGTTTGCACATTGTCAGAGTCATAGCATCTAACAAGGATGAAGAAAAAAGGAAGTTAAGCAAGAAAGATCTGATAAGACGATTAACGGAGGGAAAGGACGAATTGTATGATGAATGGCAACTGAAAGTTCTGTCAGCAGAAAAGTATTGTGCCGTTGTCAAGAAAAGACATTTTTCAAGTTATAACCCATCTCCTTACGACCGTTTCTTCTTGATAGAAGCGTCAGGGGAAAGAGAAGTAGACATCTATTCCGTCATACAGCATATTCAGGCAAATTGGTCCAATATTTCACGGAGACAAAAGAACACATTTTGTCCATACGTGTATATCAATGGAATAGACGAAGGTTTAAAAAAACGAGTCATGAATTTGCTTTATACGAATGGTATTCATTTCAAAGACGGTTTCGACTATAAAGATGCCGATTTTGATTTGGTGTCCATACTTACCAAACCCGATGCTCATAATGGAATTACATTGAAGTTTGTCCATGAGTTAGAACAAGTAGAACAGATAATTAAAAGGCTTCGCACAACCCGTGAAGTTTATCAGTTCTTTAAGTCAACGCCCTTTTATGAGAATTCAGAATGCAAACATATAAAGATTGCAGTTGAAAAGATAGAGATGATTGAAAATATTGTATGATTATGGCAGATATAGAAAACAAGATAAACGCAGAGGTAATATCCGTAGGGCCAGATAAGATTCGAATATCTGTTGATGACCTGAACGATTTCCAACTTGCAGAAGAGAAACTCCGTGTTGGCTCGTACTTGCGCATCTCTGACAGTGACAACGCTGTACTTATCGCAATCATAGAAAATTTCACTATTGATGTGGGCACAGATACACAGGAGAATGCTACTCGGAAGTATATCATAGAGGCATATCCTCTTGGTATGCTTAAAGATGGGATGTTTGAGAGAGGAGGAGATACGCTCTCCATCCCTCCAAAGAAAGTTGAACCCGCACGGACAGAAGACATTAAACGGATTTTTGAGACATCAGTCAAAGAATCCGACAAATTTGTTTTCTCCACCCTCTCCTCCGACAATCTGATTCCTGTTCCTGTTGACGGTAATAAGTTTTTCAACAAGCACATCGCTGTGATAGGCTCTACCGGCTCTGGAAAATCACATACAGTGGCTCATATTATCCAGGAGGCTATAAGGCAGAAAAATGGTCGGTATGACGGACTGAACAATTCCCATATAGTAATCTTTGACATTCATTCCGAATACAAGACTGCTTTTCCCGATGCCAATTATCTGGACATAAGCAACCTTGTACTTCCTTACTGGCTGCTCAACAGCGATGAACTTCAGGAACTGTTCATAGACACAGAAGCGAACGACCATAACCAGCGCAACGTCTTCAAGGAAGCTGTGGTCAATGGCAGGAAGAACCATTTCAACGGAACTGATGAAGAAAAGGACAAAATACACTTTGACTCATTGCTTTTCTTCGACATTAATGAAGTATTGCAGTTTGCAAAGGCGAAAAATGAGGAAATGATAGATACCGGCGAGGTATATGCAAGTGGTGCCAAAAAAGGTCAGCCAAAGCTTAATCAAGGCACATTAAATGGCAAACTAACAAATTTCGTTAGTCGTCTGGAGAATAAGCTTAATGACAGAAGACTCGATTTCCTTCTTGGCTCAAAATCTAGACAGATTCACTTTGACGAGGCCATAAAACAGTTTATCGGATATGGCGATAATATGTCAAACGTCACAATCATTGACCTTAGTGGCGTACCGTTTGATGTATTGAGTATCAGTGTCTCATTGATATCTCGCATACTTTTTGAATTTGGCTATTACTTCAAACGCTATATTAATGACAAGTCACCCGAGAGTAGAATAAACAATGAAACGCCTTTGTTGCTCGTCTATGAGGAAGCCCACAAATACGTGCCAAATAGCGAGGCCTTCAAATACAGAGCATCGAAAGAGTCTATAGAGCGCATTGCCAAGGAGGGCAGGAAATATGGAGTTTCGTTGTTGCTGGCCAGTCAGCGTCCTTCTGAAATATCAGATACGATATTCTCACAATGCAGCAATTTTATTGCCATGCGTTTGACAAATCCTACTGATCAATCGTATGTAAACAGACTCTTACCCGATGCTATGGGCAGCATGATGAACAAGTTGCCGTCGCTGAAGGTGGGCGAAGCCCTTCTTCTTGGCGAGGCTGTTGTATTACCTTCTGTTGTTCAAATAGGACGATGCGCGCCTGAACCGTCATCCAATGACATTCCTTACCTGCAATTGTGGAAAGAGCAGTGGAAAGACGTAGAGTTTGGGGAAATAGTTAAAAGATGGGAATAGAAGGTATATGGTTCACTTCAAAACCAGTCCCGCTGCCCGAAAAAGTATTTCCGTAAAGAATAATAATATCAATATTTATACAATGTGCTATGGATTATTCTGATTATATATCCACTTTGAGAAAACAATGTAAGAACCGTATTTTTATGAATTCTGACAGCGAAAAACGAAAAACTGTATATCGAGAACTACTACAAAGTGCTAACTCTAATTTGCGTTTCTTCGCTGGTAATCTGTGTGATGAGATTACGAATAGTGAGGCATTTGTGGAAGAAATCAGTGATTTTATCGAGAAGAACGGGGCACTTGAAATCATATTAAACCAATATAATGAAGATTTGATAAAAGCATCCAATTTATACAAGCGTCTTGCTTTTTATTCTGCACAGAACTGTGCCGTTTCAGTAAAGAGAACCTCAATGAGTGTAAATATCAGTATTCATGACAAGGATACTCCTGCTCATTTTGCGGTGGCAGACCACCAGGCTTTTAGATTGGAAGTGGATATTGAGAAGCGCACAGCTATTTGCAATATGAACGATGAAATCTTTGCACAGAAATTGGTAGATATATTTGAAAAGATTTCTTCTAATTCACAGACTCATATTATCGATTTAGTAAAGCTGTTCAGTCTAAAAGCAAAAAAATAGTGGCAATGTTGAATATTACAGACTTTACGTCGGCATTACAGTTGGCAGCAACATTGAATATGGCTTTTATATTGGCGGAATATGCAAATTCATATTCTTTGCTGGTGTTGAAGAAATTCTTCAAGTTCAATGAGATGCTGGAAAGATTAGATAAAGCATGCAGAAGCCATATTGATACGAATACGGTAGATAGCTTCGTTGCTCATACCGTAGATGGGTATAGTACACAAGACAAAATAGAGGAGATTAAGCGTAAGGTAAGTAAAAAGTCTGAGTTATTGGACAAAAGCAAGAAAGACTTCCAAGACAGATTTGAGAAAGATTGCAACACTAAGAGTTTTTCATATATTAGTTTGTATATGGCCTTGTATTGCATATCTTCTTTGCTCTTGGAAAAGTTTACGGAATTGTATGTTTGGGCCTTTTTGTCATGGGGAGTTTTTACAATAATCTCATTGTTTTGGATGATAGCCACGTTTTGGTGGGGAGAACATGAGCATAATTGGTTGAAAGTGAACTATTGTTCCTTAAAATCATGTACAAAGTCATACTTGGGGATAATAGTAACAAGTATAGTATTGGCTTGCATCGTTCAACATTATGTACCGACATTTAATTTACATCAAATTCCTGTTGGAGAGTGGCTTGTCGTATTAACCACTATTGTGTTACCGTATTTAGGGTTCATTGTCTTTGTCTATAAAGTTTGGAACGCAGGTAAACACATTGTAGAGGATATTAAAAAACATTACGACAATGAGATAAGTGCATGTAAGGATATTGCAAATGAGATAGACTCCTATAGCAAACTGGAAAGTTTGTCCGTCAAAGTCTGTACTTCAACAAACGGAAAGCAAGAAAATAGGACAAATATTTCAGTTGTCAATGCAAACAACGGAGAAGTGAAAACAGAACACCACCCTAATTATCTTAAAAAGCCACAACAGAAAAATAGATGGAAGAATGGAAAACGGTAGAAAAGAATGAGGATGAACATTGTGGGGACTGGCTGTCGTTCATCGAACGCCAGTTTGTTCACAGAGCCTATTATTATACTCAATAGAGAAAGATTTCTCTGGAAAAGGGATAGAATCGAAACACAGCGATAAAAAAATGAAGAAAGTAATGTTAGTCTTTGGCACAAGACCTGAAGCAATTAAAATGTGCCCTCTCGTGAAAGAACTCCAAAAACGTAAGGATGAGTTTGAAACTATCGTGTGCGTAACAGGTCAGCATCGTGAAATGCTCGACCAAGTGCTCAAAATCTTTGATGTCAAGCCAGACATTGACTTGAACATCATGAAGCAAGGTCAAGACTTGACCGACGTGACTGTTCGCATCCTCAACGGAATGCGCGACGTGTTTAAGGAGTGCAAGCCCGACGTGGTGCTTGTGCATGGCGACACCACCACTTCGACGGCAGCCGCCCTTGCCGCATTCTATCAACAGATACCCGTAGGACACGTGGAGGCTGGTCTCCGTACACACAATATCTATAGTCCTTGGCCCGAGGAGATGAATCGTCAGATAACAGGGCGTATCGCTACCTATAACTTCTCTCCGACACCGCTTTCAGAGAAGAATCTTCTTGAGGAGAAGGCACATGGCAAGGTATATGTCACGGGTAATACCGTGATAGATGCCCTCCACATGGTGGTTGATAAACTCAAAAATGATGCCGCATTGGCTAAAGAGCAGGATTCTGTCCTTCTTCACGCAGGATATGACATCACTCGACTGAAGAATGGAAAGAAGCTTGTCTTGATCACAGGTCACCGCCGTGAGAATTTTGGTGACGGCTTCATCCGTATGCTCTCCGCCATGCGTGATTTGTCCATGAAATACCAAGGGGTGGACTTTGTGTATCCCATGCACCTGAATCCCAATGTGAGGCGTCCGATCCATGAAACCTTCACGGGTATGGACACCCTTCCCAAGGGAAAGGGCTGGGGAGAGGCTTCCAACTTCTTCTTCATCGAACCGCTCCAGTATCTGGAGTTTGTTCACCTCATGTCGAAAGCCGCCATCGTGCTTACCGACTCAGGAGGCATCCAGGAAGAGGCCCCCGGTCTTGGCAAGCCCGTCCTCGTGATGCGTGACACTACGGAGCGTCCCGAGGCACTTGCCAGCGGTACAGTACATCTTGTGGGTACGGACTACGACAAGATTGTGAATGAAGTAAGCGTGCTTCTTGATAGCGAGGAGGCGTATAAGAAAATGTCACAAGCCGTCAACCCCTACGGAGACGGAAAGGCTTGTGACCGCATCGTCCGCATTCTCAATGGCGAGGACGTGGAGCGTTATGCATAAAGATAAGTGGAATACATTTTAAAAACATCAAAACAAAAAAACACTATGGTTAATGTAATTGGATTAGGCTATATCGGACTTCCGACAGCCCTTATGATGGCAGCGCACGGAGTAGAAGTGATCGGTACCGACTACAACAAGGAGCTTGTCAATACGTTGAACGCTGGTCATACGACGTTCAAGGAAGACGGGCTGGACGATCTCTTTCAGAAAGCACTGAAGGCAGGAATCAAATTCACCACGGAATATCAGAAGACGGACATGTATATCGTCTCTGTTCCGACCCCTTATGATAAGTTCTCGAAGAAGGTGGATGCCTGCTATGTCGTTTCGGCCGTGAAAGACGTGATGAAGGTTTGTCCCAAGGGTGCAACCGTCGTCATCGAGTCAACTGTCAGTCCAGGCACCATCGACAAGTTTGTGCGTCCCGTGATAGAGGCCAATGGTTTCACGATAGGGGAGGATATCAACCTTGTCCATGCCCCTGAGCGTATCATCCCGGGCAATATGGTGTACGAACTTCTGCACAATAACCGTACCATTGGTGCTGACAACAAGGAGATTGGCGAGAAGGTAAAGCAGTATTATGCCAGTTTCTGCCAAGGCGAGATTGTTGTGACGGATATCCGCTCTGCGGAGATGTCAAAGGTCGTGGAGAACACCTTCCGTGCCGTGAATATCGCCTTTGCCAATGAGCTTTCGCGTATCTGCCGCCATGACAACATGGATGTGTATGAAATTATCAAGATCTGCAATATGCACCCGCGTGTAAACATTCTCCAGCCTGGTCCTGGAGTGGGAGGTCATTGTATCTCCGTAGATCCTTGGTTCCTTGTCGGTGACTACCCCCAGTTGGCCAAGGTCATTGACGAGTCTATGAAGACCAACGACAGCCAGCCGACATTTGTTCTCAACCGCATCTATGAGATAATGAAGGAGAACGGTATCACTGACAACCGTCGTGTCGGTTTGTATGGCTTGACTTACAAGGAAAACGTGGATGATTATCGCGAGTCGCCTACGCTCCAGCTTTTGGAGGCTCAGGAGCGACACCTTGCTCGTCCCTTGAAGTGCTATGACCCGTTCTTGGAGAATCATAAGATTGCAGAGAATCAGATCTCTGACTTTGATGAGTTCTTGAAGGACATTGATATGGTTGTAATCATGGTGAAGCATGACCATATCAAGCAGAACTGGGAGAAACTTAAGGGTAAAGTTGTGATGGACTGCTTCAACATCTGTCCGTTGGATGGTGTTTATCATATTTAAAAAGAGAATAAAGGTAAGTGTGTGCGCAGGTGAAACTGAGAGGTTTATGGTTCGATACCATCACACACTACATATATAGAGCATTTGTATATGCGATAATGCCAAATACTGTCTTCGAGGATAGAATGATAATAATACTTTGAATTGAATTTATGATTAGTGTAGAAATTATTGAGTGTGGAACTATTGGAAGCGTACAGAATAATAGCTTAAGTATAACGCATTAATGAAAACGTCGTTTATTTTCATTTCTGGTAAAATGTTTCGTTGTAATATAACCAAATTAACAATATAACCAAATGCTTTTATGTAAATATGCAAAATATTAAGGTTGATAATAAGCGTATTGCTAAGAATACGGCGTTCTTGTATGTGAGAATGTTATTTGTTTTGCTAGTTTCACTATACACCACTCGTGTAGTTTTGCAAATCCTTGGAGTAGAGGATTATGGCGTATATAATGTTGTTGGTGGTTTTGTGTCAATGTTTGGTTTTTTGAATACGTCTTTAGCAGGAGCTATTCAAAGATTTTATAATTATGAGGTAACGAAACAAGGCGCAGAAGGTATTCAAAAGGTTTATATAACATCTTTGATTATTCAGGGAATGATATCAGTAGTGTTATTACTCGTGTTAGAGTCGTTTGGATTATGGTATGTTAATAATGTGTTGGTTGTTTCTACGGATAAGATTCACGCTGCGAATATCCTGTTTCAATGTTCTGTTTTATCAATGTTGCTTGTTATTATGCAGATACCTTATTCTGCAGCTGTTATGTCGTTTGAACGGATGGATTTTTATGCCATTGTTGGTATAATTGACGTTTTTCTTAAACTAGCAATTGTTGTTGTCTTGCCATTTGTTCCTTATGATAAATTAATAACATATGGTGTTCTGATCTTTTTTGTTTCATTGGTTAATTTTTTTCTATATTTTGCGTATGTAAGAAAACACTTTGTGGAAATGAGCCTTCGGTGTGTTTTTTGTAAAGAACTGTTTTTTTCAATGTGGTCCTTTTCTGGCTGGAATGTACTTGGTACATTTTCGGGTGTCCTTAAGGGACAAGGTTTAAATATGCTTTTAAACGCATTTTTTGGTCCTGTTGTTAACGCTGCAAGAGGAGTGTCCTACCAAATAATGACTGCTCTTCAACAGTTTTCGCTTAATATTGTTGCTGCTTTTCGACCGCAATTAGTTGACTCATATGCAAATGGTAACTATTCTCGTACAAAAAGTATAGTATTCAGTGAATCAAAAATATGCTATAATTTAATGTGTTTGCTGGTTGTCCCTGTCATAGTTGAATTACGGTTTGTTTTACGCATGTGGTTGGGAGAAAATATACCACCAAACACTATTCCTTTTACTATCCTTGTTCTAATAATCATGACTGTGAGTACTCTGAATACGCCATTAACTCAGGTTGTCCATGCTTCAGGAAAGTTAAGAGCGTACATGATTGTTACAAGTGTTATTACTTTTGCAATAGTACCATTATCTTGGTTCTTTTTGAAAATGGGGAATGGACCTATTAGCGTTTTTGTTGTAAGTCTTGTAATGACGATAGTGAATCAAATTGCCAGCCTGTTTGTTGTTCGAAATATGTTGGATTATGAGATAAAAGAATACGTGATGGAGGTGGTGTGTCCATGTATAATAATGACATTATTGCTCCCATTGCTCCCATTTTTGGTTCATCGGATGTTAAACGAGTCTGTTTTACGGTTATGTTGTGTGTGTGTAGTTGATTTTATAATGGGATGTGTAATTTCTTATTCTATGGTTTTAAGTGAAAGAGAAAAACAAATTGTACGGAGTTATATTAAAAGAAAGGTTGTGAAATGATGAGTTTGTTGACAAAACAAAATGCGTTGTATGTTTATTATCTCGTATTGTTAATTGTGATGGCGTCTTGGACCAATATAGACTCTTCCCCGTCGATGCCTTTAAGAATTTGCTTTTTGATGGCATTGGTGATCCCATCGATGATTCAAAATGTAGAGTTGTTACCTTCAATATTAACATGCTTTGTTTTTGTGTCTTCATACGGATTCTCTTCTTCGTATATGCCTACTTCGTATGATTTATATGCAATACTTCTGTTTTTATGTGCCGTTGTGAATAAATGTTTTTCGCAATCTTGTAGCAAATACAGGCCTCTTTTGTTTTTTGCCTTATTTGTTTCGTTCGTTGATGTAGTAACATGGGGCAATGTAGAAAGATTAACCTTCTGTCTCTTGGTTTTATATCTCTTTTTAGTTATTACAAACAAGTCAATTCTTGTAGGTAAAGTGAGCACTCTAGTAAAGAGTATGGCAATTTCCTTTGCAGTGGCCTCTTTGGTAATCGTCTATTATTATTTCGTATTCGGTTCGTTGTTTACTATTTCTTATGGTTCTGATTCCGGCTTGGAGCGAACTTCATGGATAGATCCGAATTATCTAAGTACGGTTTTAGGTATGTCCGTAATGAGTTCTAGCATCGTTTTAATATCATCACTACGAAAAAGTGTTTTTGAAAAAGCTCTTTTCTGCATTGCAATGATTTTATCATTTATAGTGATGGTAATGTGTGCTTCCAGAGGCGGAATTGTTTCTATTTCAGTGGGTTTTTTCGCTTTGTTGCTTCTTTCAAAGATGCGATTAAAGCATAAAGTTTTAATAATGTTGCTTCTTGTCGTTTTTGTTTTTTATCTTTTATATAGTGGCTATTTTGATTTGTTGGAGTATCGTATTCAAAACGATACAGAAGGTGGTTCGGGGCGAACTGAAATATGGGCCATGAAGTTGAATTCTTTTATGGATGGTGATAATTTTTTTGATATGATTTGCGGACTTGGCTTTCGCCGAGCTACTTATTTAGGAGGGAATACAACGACATATCAGTGCTTTCACAATGATTTTATAGCATATTTTGTCAGCTATGGAGTGATTGGCCTATTTGCATTTGTATGTTTTCTCTTATATCCATTAAAACTGGTAAAGAACAACTTTGTTTCCCGCTCAGCGGTTGTAGCGTCTCTGTTGTATTTAGTAGCATGCAGCATGACTTTGAATCCGTTATCTGAAGGATACATTATTTATTTTTGTTTTTTCTATTTTATAATATTATTGTCTCATCTAAATGATAAATATGTCAAAGAGTAAAATCCTTTTTTTGTTGCCCACGTTGTGGTCTGGTGGAACAAATGCAGCCTTATCGAGTTTAATAAATAATTTTGATCAGAACAAATGGGATATTTCTGTTTTTATCGTTGCTCAAAGTGGCAAGCGCATCTTGCCATATCAAAAGTTCGTTCTAAAAAAGTATTGGTTTGTTTCGGCTTTTTATGGAACTCTTTCTAAGACTTCGGGTTGGGAAAAACTGCAAACCTATTTTGTGAAGATTGTAAAGACCATCGCGTCTTCTTGTGGTATAGATATGGAAGATCGGGTTCTTAAACTGACAGCAAGTAAGTTGGAGAAGGAAAATAAGTATGAAGCAGTGGTTGCTTTTATGGAGGACTATAATACAAAACTTGGTTCTTTTTTTAAAAACCCCAATAAAATAGCATGGCTTCACTGCGACTATCAACGATATATGAAAGGTCGTAGGTCTCAAGAAAAATACTATCAACAATACAAGGCTATAGTTGGTGTTTCGAAGCAAACAACTGAATCTATAGCACAATACTACCCCGCCTTGTCTAGTAGAATGTGTACAATATATAACCTGATTGATACCCGTAGGATACTCGAAGGAAGTGCGCAAAAAATAGAAGATGAACGTTTTCTTACAGATAAGTTTACTATTATTTCTGTTGGTCGTGTAACAGAGGTGAAACGTTTTTCTCAAATCCCTGCGATAGTAAGGAATCTTAAAGATATGGGTGCTGAATTCCGATGGTATATTATTGGGCCTGTACATGATTCTTCTGAGGCTCAAAAGCTGGAAGCTGAAATATTGAAATGCAAAGTACAGGATTCGTGTATTTGGCTTGGAGGGAAAAACAATCCATATCCATATTTCAAACATGCGAACTTGTTTGTTTGTACATCCTATTCTGAGGCGTGCCCAATGGTCTTTAATGAAGCTAGATTGTTAAATCTTCCAATAGTAAGTACAGATTTTGCCTCCTCTTATGAGTTTATTCAAAATGGAATTGATGGTGTTATTACTAGTATTGACGACATGTCACAAGAAATCTGTAGGCTTATTCAAGATAAAGTTGCTTATCAAAAGCTATATGATAATACCCCAAATAGTATCATTCGTAATGATGATATAATGGAGCAGGTTTACCAGCTATTGGAGTCTTGAATTCTAATTATTTTATATTGCTTTCTTGACATGGATGATAAAATAAGATACTTTTTCCCTAAGTTAAGGAATCGTCTTTCAGCGCAAAAAACGCGCCTTTTTGAGAAGCTGCCTGTTGAGATTATTTCCTTACGAGGAATTGATACATGCGGAGGATGGAGAGGTATGACGGATCGCCTCCATGTATTATTAGGAAAAAGTGTAACAGAGTCAATTCGTTATAACAATGACACTGGTGCGATATTGGCTGCAGCTAATAAAGCATGTAATCACGTCTTTGCTTTGTTGGGTTCGGACGACGTAAAGTTGGATCCAATTATTTGGAATAAAGAAATCAAAACGGGATTTGAATGGCCAACAGGAGTCTACTACTCTAAATTGAGAAAAACAACTCCTCAGGGCAGTGATATAAAAATACCTTGGGAACTCTCCCGATGCCATCACTTGCTTTGGCTTGGTGAGGCGTATGTAATTACGGGAGAAGAGAAATATGCATGGGAGGTAGCGAACGAATTGAATGAATGGATCGACACGAATCCTTTGATGTATTCTGTCAATTGGACTTGTGCTATGGAGGTGGCAATACGAGCCGTAAATTGGATGTATGCCTTGTTGTTCATAGAGGACTCCGTACATTTCACCGATGAACTTGCAGAGAAAGTATATAGAAGTCTCTATCAACATGGATTCTTCATACATAACAACCTTGAAAGGACCATACCATACAGCAATAATCATTATTACTCAAACATAGTCGGTCTGCTTTATTTGGGGCAGTTGTTTAATCAGACTCGACAAGGAAGAAAATGGTTTCGCTTTGCATTGAGCCAATACTATACTGAGACGCTTACGCAGATTCTTCCCTCGGGTGTCGATTATGAGAAAAGTGTCTCTTATCATCGTCTGATGACCGAATTTGCCATGTATCCTTATTATATGTTGGAGCGAGTTGGTGCAAATGTTCCAGAAATTGTACGACAAAGGCTCGTGCACATGGTGCAGTACGTCAAATTGAATGCGATGCCTAATGGTAAGGCTCCTATGGTAGCTGATAATGACGATGGAAGATTCCTGCCTTTTGTACCAAGAGATTTTCGCGAGCATTTGTATTTGACGGATTCTAACAGTTTGGATAATAGAATTGTTGCTTCTAATGCGGATATGCTGTCTTTTGAGTCAGTGAGCCTCGGAAGCCGATTGATTCAAGACTCAAAGATTGCCATACTTCGTAAAGGTGATAGTTATCTTTTTGTTAATAATGCTGACCGGTGGAGATATGACAAAGAGAAGTCGGGATACATTGGAACCCATATTCATAATGATCTTCTCTCGTTTGTATATGCAGTAGGCGGCATAGAAGTCATTGTTGATCCCGGAGGGTATGTTTATACATCAGATATGGCACGCCATGAAGAGTTTCGTTCGACGTCCAAGCATAATACCGTTGTGGTGGATGGCGAGGAGCAGCATTTACGGGATCGTTCCCGTGCCTTCATGATGAAGTATAACTCTACCTCTCGTTTCCTTGAGTTAGTAGAAAAGCAGGATTGCGACATCTGTACAGGCGAGTATTTTACAATCAAAGGCAGGCTGACGCATAACCGCTCGTTTCGCCTGGAACAACAACAACTGACTATAACGGACATCCTTGTGAAGTCTGGAAAGGAGCACAAGGCCTCGTTGTTTTATCATTTTGCCCCAGGGATATCACCTGTCCTTGAGGATAAAGCGGTTTCGTTTGAGATGCATGGCATGCGATTCTTGCTCAAAATCGGGTCTTCTTGTCCCGTAAAAATGTCAATAAAGGATGATACTGTGTCTCCATCGTATGGCGTCTTGCAAGACTCGAAAACTCTTATCGCAAATGTTGACTTTGATGAGACAATACAAATATGCACAACTATTAGTCATAGGTAGGGATAAATGAAGAAACTTATAAAGAAAGTCTGTTTTCCCATCAATGAGCGGGCATACAGGGGTAAAAGATGTCTTTAAGAAAAGAAACACCCTATGAAGAAATGCAGAAATCATTTAGCGACTATAAAGAGGGGGTAGATACTTCTCACCTCGAAAAATGGACAATCTCAAAAAATAAAAAAAGTATGGATAAAAACAAGCAATACAAGATAGCATTAGTGCTTTATACGCAAGGACTTGATTATGATGATCGTATCCGAAAAGAAATGTTGTCTATAAAGTCTCTTTTCCCCAATATTGATTTCAAGATCTTTGCGGTTGAACCTAATAATCGGGAGGAAAATGGAGTGACTTCTTATGGCATCGCTTATCGTATTCCTTATTTGAAATCACGGGACAAGTATGCCTCTGGAACCCATACCTTACAGAAGGCATGGGACTTTTACAAAACGATAAAGAAGGATTTGAAAGTTTATGATGCCGTATGGTGTGCGGACCCAGAGACTTTTATTTTCGTTTTGATGCTGCGTGGAAAGCCTGTTGCATGGGATCTTCATGAATTGCCTTTGGCTTTTATGGGAAATCCGATCATGAGGTTGTTGTTCAGGTATCTTGAACGCAAATGTAAGGTAATGTTACATGCTAATGAACCTCGCTTGAGATACCTTGAAAAAATAGGAATGGTAAAGTTTCCGCAAAAACAGTTTGTTTTGCGCAACTATCCGCAGTTTAATGAAATTGATCCAGAGTATGATGATGTTTATCATAGGTTTGTTGATTGGAAAGGAACTGCAAAATGTGTCTACCTTCAAGGATTGAATAATTCAAGTAGGGCGGCACTTGAGACCATAAAGGCTGTTCTATCTTTTAAAGAGATAAAAGGTGTTGTGGTTGGTGGGTTTGATAATGAAATAAAAGAAATGTTGATAAAAGAATATGGAGAAGATTTTCTCGGTTCTCGGATATTGTTTGTTGGCAGAATTAAACAACTTAAAACGCCTCAGTATATTCGCCAGTGTTGTATGGGGCTTGTTTTTTATAAAAACACATCTCCTAATAATTGGTATTGTGAGCCTAATCGCTTGTTCCAAAATGTCATTAATGGCAAACCTGTAGTAGTGGGAAATAACCCTCCGATGAAAGAATTTGTTGAAAAAAACAAAGTTGGTGTAAGTGTTGACACTGATGGTGAGAATGTTGCTAAAATTGTTGAAGGGATGAAGGTTGTCTTGGGCAATCTTGATAACTATAATAATCTCCGAGCAGATATTGTTCTTTGGGATACACAAAATGATGTAATAGAACGAATCGTAAATAAATTTGTTTAAAGATATGATTAGAAAAGTTATTTGTATAACTGGGCAGATGGCGCAGCCTCGTGTCTTAAAACGAGTCAATATGCTCCGTGATGCAGGTCTTGAGGTTGTGGTAGTGGGGTATGATAGAGGTATATATACTTGTAATAAGCTTCCAGAAGATATCGAAGTTAGATATATGGGGACGCAAAAGGATGATTCTGGCTATATAAACAAAATTACACAAGGCTATCGCGATGTTAAATCTGTTGTTGCAGAATTTAATAATGAAGAAACTGTATTCTATTCTTTTTCGATAATGACCGCAGTGTGGTTTTTGTTGCGACGAGTAAAGTATTTTTACGAGATTTCCGATATTCAATATGGGTATAATAAAATGCGAATAATACAACCTATATTGAAATTTTTGGATAGATTCCTAATAAAAAAATCGGCACTTACGGTAATGACTTCTCTTGGCTTTTATAGGTATTTTTATGGGGATAAAAAAGTGAAGAATGTGATTATTCAACCGAATAAGGTTAATAGTAAATTGACTCGATGCAAGAGGTGTGTTGTTAGTCCAAACATGGCACACCTGCGATTTTCATTTGTTGGCTCAATACGATATTTTAATACGGTTTTACGTTTTGCAAAGGTAGTGGGCAAATACTATCCCCAGCATTTGTTTAATTTTTACGGAGATAGTTCCTTTGTGGATGCTTTTAAAGCAGAATGTCGAGAATACCCCAATGTCATATTCCATGGAAGTTTTAAAAATCCTGGCGATTTAGAAGAAATCTATTCTAATACAGACGTCGTAATTGCTTGTTATGAGAATGAAAACCTTAACGAGCGTATTGCTGAGCCGAATAAAATGTATGAAGCAATGCTCTTTTGTAAGCCAATAGTTGTGTCGCAAAATACGTTCTTGGCAACGCAAATTGAATCATACAAATGCGGCTATGTAATAAACGCTTATAGTGATGCGGACATACGTTCGTTTATAGATAATTTGAATGAGCAAAAAATGATTGAAATATCAAAGCATGAGTTGTGTATTCCTGAAATCGAGTTAAAAGATAGTCCTCGGGCAATTTCTGACTTTATTCTTTCTATGTAGTGTATAGTACCTTGTATTAATTAAGATCTTTAGGCAATAAAACACAATTCTGCATGTTATTGCTCCAACTTACATGGCAGGAAGTGAATATTGGTCGCAGAAAGACGTTGTTTTGATATTTAATTGTGTTGTTTAAAATGAAAGTATCTATTATAACAATTTGTTACAACAATGAGAGGGAAATCCGTGATACTATTGAGTCCGTGATAAATCAATCTTACGGTGACATTGAGTATATCATAAAAGATGGTGGCTCTACGGATGGTACCATGGGTATTGTCAATGAATACAAAGACAAAATAGCGAAGATAATATCATGTCCCGATAGAGGTATTTATGATGCTCTTAACCAAGGGATAGATGCTGCAACTGGTGATGTCGTTGGATTTATTCATGCGGGTGATCGTTTGTTTGCTCCAAATACAATTGAAGAAATAGCTAAATTTCATAGTGAGAACGATGTCGATATTTCTTATGGAAATAGCCAAACCATAGCTGAAAATGGGCATGTTGTCCGGTGTAATTATAGCCCCAGAAAACCATATAAGTTATGGATGGACTTTGGATGGATGCCCTCACACATGTCCATGTATGCTAAAAAGTACGTTTATGACAAGTATGGAAAGTTTCGCTTAGACATGGGAGTGGCGGGTGATTATGAGTGGTTTCTTAGAACCTTTTATAAGCATAGAGCAAATATCAAGATAAAATGCCTAGACACTTTTGTCCTGTATTTTTCTTTGGGTGGAGCAAGTTCAAATGACGGGCTAAATAAAATCCAAAGGAAACAAAGGGAAATGCTTAATGCTTGTTGGAAAGCAAATGGTTTAAAACCAATTCCAGGCCTGGTTTACGCAAGATTGTACTGGGGGGCTAGAATCATCATGCGTTGTAAGTTTGACAAGTTGTTTGGCAGGTTATGAATAGTGGAACGTTGTTGTTGTTGAACGCAGAGTATGTTCAGAGTATCGTATTGGCCAGGTCTTTTATGAGGCTTGGATGGAAGGTTGTAGGCTTCTGTAGTGGAAAGTGCACAAGTGGGTATGCTTCAAGGTTTCTGGACGAGAGATATGTTGTGCCTAATGTCAAAACAAAGGCAAAGGCATTCGAGACGTTCTTTTATGAATACATAGCTAAAAACAATGTGTCGCTCATTATTCCAATGATAGATGATAGTGCAGAATTCCTTAGTAAAAACAAAGCCAAGATAGAAGGCGAAAATCATGTTGTCTGTGCTTCAGAAGTGCCCGTGAAGTTTAATAATGCACGGAACAAGCAGTATCTGATGGGTGTGTGCGAAAAGTACAATGTTTGTCATCCAAGAACAAAGGCCTTGTCTCTCTCTACAATAGAGCTGGTGGCTGACTATGTTGGTTTTCCAGCAATGGTTAAGCCAGACCTTTCCGCCGGCGCACGGGGCATTACTCGTGTAGATAATATAGAAGAATTGAAAGCTAAGTTCCCCGGTATTGAGAAAGAGTATGGTGCATGCTCTCTCCAACAGTTTGTTGAGCAGCCAGATTATTACTATAACGTAATGATGTATAGGGGAAAAAGTGGAGAGATTCTTGCAGATACAGTTATCAAAATAAGGCGATATTTTCCCCTGCAGGGTGGAACTAGTTGTTATTCAGAGACAGTCCGTCTAGACTCTATATGCGATGAGTGTAAAAAGCTATTGGAAGTTCTCGATTGGCACGGTTTTGCCGACTTTGATGTACTTGAGGATAAGAAAACAGGTGAGCTAAAAATCATTGAAATTAATCCGAGAGTGCCATCAAGTTTGCAGGGCTCTGTTGCGGCAGGGGTTGATTTTGGAAAAGTGTTTGTTGCTGATCTATTTGGGGGGATACTGCCAAAATTTGAATATAAAGAGGGGCAGCAGGTTCGGTGGATGGGGCTTGATGTTATGTGGTTCATCTTCTCCCCAAACCGCTTTAAGTTTAAGCCGTCGTGGTTTCGATTCTTTGGTAAAAATGTAAGCTACCACGACGGCAGTTGGGATAATCCTCTGCCTATGCTTGCTGGTTGTTTGGCGGGATTTTTAAAGTATTTGGATCCCGAAGTAAGAAAAGCGAAACTAAAGAAATAATGGAAAAGTTATTGTTCTCGGGAGCATCAGGCTTCCTAGGTCATAATGTGATGCCAATATTGTCAAGGCAGTATGCTATCACAACAATCGGTATTACAGAAAGTGACAATATAAACGCGAATATTGCAAGTGAGATTCCTGCTTTGCCAGAAAGATATGACGTTGTCCTTCACGCTGCGGGAAAGGCGCATGTGTACCCGAAGAATCAGGAGGAGGTGCAGGCGTTTTATGACGTGAACTTTCAAGGAACTGTGAATCTTTGCAGGGCTTTGGAAAAGGTCGGTTTGCCGAAATCCTTTATATTTATCAGCACGCTGGATGTGTATGGCTTGACTGTAGGAGAGGGTATTGATGAGTCTTCCCCGATGAATCCAGTCACTCATTATGCCAAAAGCAAATTGCAGGCAGAGAAATTCCTTGTGGAATGGGCAAAAGAGAATGGGGTGACTCTGGGTGTCCTTCGTCCATCGTTGATGACGGGTCCCAATCCTCCGGGCAACTTAAAGGCTATGATAAATGGTATTCGAAGGGGGTACTATGTGAATATTGCTGGTGGTCGTACAAGAAAGAGTTTGATGATGATTCAAGACATTGCACGCCTTGTTCCGAAAATAGAGAATGTGGGTGGCATCTATAATGTTTGTGACGATCATCATCCTTCGTATCGTGAGTTGGGTGTATGTATTAGTAAGCAATTGGGAAAGAAGCATGAGCCTTTCTCTATTCCGTATTGGATGGCTTGGTGCATAGCGAAGATAGGTGATGTACTTAGGGTGTTGCCTATTGATAGCCATCGACTGGAACAACTGACAAAATCTAATACTTATTCTAACGAAAAGGCCAAAAGGTGTTTAGGATGGGAGCCACTGGATGTAATTGAGTATTTCAAAATAAAATAGATTGGACACTTTGTCGTTGGGTTGTGATTCTAAGGCATTACTTTGGCTTGTAAAGATAGCACTGTGGAGGGAGCAACCTGAGGCGCCTGCATCTATTGTGGACTGGAGGGCGCTGATGGAGTTGGCGGAAAAGCATGGTGTGCTTGCTATAGTACTGGATGCAATAGACCAGATCCCTCAGTCTAGACGCCCGCCGTTCGATATTTTGATGAATGGGATTGGTAGGTTGTCATTTATTGAGTCAATGTATGACAAGCATAGAAAAGTGATAAGGTCACTATCGCATTTCTACCATCATTACGGCATTAAGATGATGGTGCTTAAGGGGTATGGCTTGTCCATGAACTACCCGAAGCCGAACCATCGTCCAACGGGTGATATTGATACTTTTCATTTTGGTCAATGGCGGGAAGCGGATGCGTGTGTTCATGATAGACTTGGAATAGAAATAGACAACTCTCATCATCATCATACGGTATTTGGCTATCAAGGGGTGACAGTGGAGAATCATTATGATTTTCTGAACGTGCATTCCCGGAAGTCTAATGTTGAGTTTGAGAAGGTGCTGAAGTCTCTTGCTGCGGAGGACAAAGCAATAAAGGATGAGGAGATGGAGAATGTGTTCTACCCGTCTCCAAATTTTAATGCTTTGTTTATTGTCCGCCATAGCGCAGGTAATTTTTGCGCTGCGGGGATAATACTGCGCCAAGTATTGGATTGGCTCTTGTTTGTGAAGAAGTATCATGACAAGGTGGATTGGGAGATGGTGTATCGTATGTACCGTAAGTTTAACCTTGTGAGGTATGTCAACTCACTAAATGCCATTGGTATTCAATACTTAGGGTTTGATGCCAAATGGTTCCCAGAATATGAGAAGGACAAGTGTTTGGTGGAGCGAATTCTTAAGGATATGTTGAATCCAGAGTTTAAAGGAAAAGAGAACGGCAGCCTAATGAATGGAGTGTTTGTAAAGTTGTGTAGGTGGTGGCAGAATCGCTGGAAACTCAAGATAACGACCTCGGAATCACTATGCTCAGTTTTCTTGTATGGTGTGTACTCAAAGCTTTTGAAGCCTGCGCATTTTAGGGATTGATGAGAAATGTGGATTGATTAAGTTGATTTTTGTTCGACTTTGATATATCCTAAGGAGTAAAAGTGTTTAATGGATTAGTGTGAAAAATGATATACAGAAGTTTAAAGCGTGTTTTTGATTTCGTCTGTGCCTTTCTTGGCATCGTGGGCACTTCGCCGATATGGATTCTGTCGATAGTCTTGACGGAACTGAGTGACCCTGGACCTTTGTTCTACTTTGCCAACAGGGTGGGGAAGGATAATAAGAAGTTTAGGATGTGTAAATTTCGCTCCATGCGTGTGGCAAGAGGGGCGAATGAGGCATCTTTGCGTCCTGACCAAGACCGAATCTTCTGGTGGGGCAAAATTATGCGTCGATTGAAGATCGACGAGTTGCCGCAGCTGATGAATATCCTGAACGGAACCATGTCGATAGTGGGGCCTCGCCCTGCTGCTGTGGATCAGGTGGATATAACTCGTGGTGGTGAGAATGCCATCGCTGCTACCGTGCCTTGTGGATTGACATCACAGTCAAGTTTATGGGACTATATCTATGGGGATCAGTTTCCTGACGAGAAGGAGTATAATGAGAAGGTGTTGCCCATCCGACTAAAACTGGATGTGTATTACGTGAAGAACGCTTCGTTCTTTGGGGACATCAAGTTGATCGTTTGGACCGTCATCGCCATCCTCTACACTGCTTGCGGTAAGTATCCGCAGTGGATGCATGATAGGTTGGTGGGGTATGCCAAGACGGTGTGATGTAAAGAACTAATGTGATAAAAATAAAGAAATAATAATGAAATATTTGTTAGTGGTGGCTCACCCCGACGACGAGGTTCTCGGGGCTGGGGCTTCGATGTGGAAATGGTCGCATGAGGGCGACGAAGTGGATGTGGCGATCATGTGTACAGAGGCGAAGGCGCGTGCTTTCCGTCCTTCGGATGCAGAGCTGGAGGGGGACACGGATGCTGCAACGAATTATGTTGGCGTGGGCATGAAGTATGAGGCAACGTTTCCGAATATCGAGATGAACACTGTGCCGCATTTGAAGCTGGTGCAGTTCATAGAAAGTGCTATTCGGGAGAGTGAGCCGGATATTGTGATAACGCATCATCCTGCTGACACCAATAATGACCACTTGCAGACTTCCATGGCTTGCCAGGAGGCAATACGGTTGTTTCAGCGACAGCCGACGGTGAAGCCAGTGAAGGAGTTTTGGTATATGGAGGTGCCTTCGTGCTCGGAATGGGCTATCAACGACGCCATGAATCTGTTTCGTCCGAACTGCTACGTGGAGGTAGGGCAGGACGGTGTGGAGGCGAAATGCAAGGCGCTGTCGATGTATCGCGGGGTAATGCGTCCGTATCCTCATCCTCGCAGTGTGGAGTATATCACGGGCTTGGCGGCCATGCGTGGCAGTCAGTGGGGCTGCAAGTATGCTGAGGCTTTCCAAGTGGTGCTGCGCAGATATTAACGCAATATTGCTATTAGAGTTGTTGGGGCATTCTGCTTCCGCCTTCCTTTACGGGATGGGGAGGCGTGTGCCCTTTATTTGATTATATATGGTTATGGAAATAAATAAAGAGTTGATTGATGGGCTTTTTGATCAGGCTCAAGTGAATCCTCGCTTGCGCCAGAATTATGACTTGCGTACGTCTGAGGGGGATCATTCGCAGCGTATGCTCAATGCGCTGTTGCCAGGGACGGTTGTACCTATTCACCGTCATCCGCAGAGCACGGAGAACGTTTTCCTCTTGTGTGGGAGGTTGGTGGAGGTGGTCTATGACAATGAGGGCTACGAGACGGACCGCATCCTGCTTGACCCCACCGCTGGTAGCTACGGTTGTGTGGTGCCGCAAGGGGCGTGGCACACGGTAGAGGTCTTGGAGCCTTCTGTCATCTTCGAGGCAAAGGACGGAGGGTTTGGTGAGGACGGTAGCGAGACGCTGGATGCCTTCAGGGCCAAGGAGGCGGAGAGCAAGAAGCAGGCTTCGCCTACTACAGAGCCTTTCTCCAACAGCCTCGGCGATCTCAAAAAGAACATCGAGTATCTGATTGGCATGGAACGCCAGTCGGGAAGCATGGAGGTCATTACACCGCTCTACGTCTCGCGCATGCTGAATGTGCCGCTGAAAGAAGTGGAACGAGTGATGAAGGACATGGTACTTTAATTGAAAAGGGAGTATATGGAAGTTATACGATTATTACAAATGTCTGATATACATTGGACAAAGCAGCCCAATGCTGCCGACGATTATACAGACATACGAAATAGTATGATAGAAGATTTGGAAAACTATTGCCAAGAAACTGGCAATAAGTTTGATAAGATTCTACTTTGTGGAGACATAGCCTTTAGTGGTGCAAAAGATGAATATAAACGTGCCAATATCTTCATAAATGAGTTATGTGAAAAAATAGACTGTAAACCAGATGAAGTTTATACAGTCCCTGGAAATCATGATAAAAATGTAAATGAACATCCAAAATGTGTCAGAGAATTTATACATACAGCTTTATGCAACCACGACACACATATAGATAAGTTATGGCTAAGCATGATAACTGAGGACTTCACCTTTATCAAGAAATTATATACTCCATTCAAAGAATATAATGAGTTCTGCAATAATGAACGTGATTGCGCAGAGCCATTCATGTTATCTGCGTTGGATGAAGATATAAAGCAATACGACAAATCACAGATGTATTGGTGTTATGAATTTGATAAAGAATTGAATGGTTACAAAATCAATCTATATGGAATCAACTCTGCATTGACAAGCGACCTTCAAGATTACGATACAGACCCCCAAAGGCAAAAGGGGCATCTTTTGTATTTGCCTAAGTTAGCTTATCATGAAGCAAAAATTCATGATGGAGTTATAAATATATTAATGTGTCATCACCCTTTAGACTTTTTATTGAACAAAGAATGCATAGAGAAAGATCTGGACAAAAGATATGCCTTACAATTGTACGGTCATGTCCATTTAGCTGAAAGCAATATGGTAAACAATGCCGTTCATGTATATTCTGGAGCTTTGAATCCTGGAGACATTAATGATGATACTTATCAGCCTGTTTACAATATCATAGAACTCAGCATAGACAAGCATGAAGACGGAGAAGACATATTAAACATTAATTTGCAAGTCCGTATCTACAATGGAGAATGTTTTGACGAAGATAAGAAACAATCCAAGAGATTCTGTATTGTTTTGAAGAATCACAATACATGGCAAAAAAATGCTAATGTCCAAAGTGTAAACCAAGAGGATTTACCAGACGGTGTAACAAAACGTGATGTCCGTCATAAATTTATCAAACATCCACAAGGTAAGAGAATCATTAAACAACTATATCCCGATATGGACTGTAATGGTTCGGCTTATATCAGGAACCAAGCCTTCTTGAATAAAATAAGAACAGACAACAAATGGTTAGAGCTATATAATATCATGTCAAATGAATAAAATTCTAAATAATATACTGTTGCAAAGTGGTCTAATAATACCACTTGATATAGACGAAATGGAGCAATTAGCAAGGGCTTGCTCAAACTTCGTCAAGAGTGAGTCTTTTTCCTTCTCGACCTTCGAATCACTTCTCATTTACTATATCAAAGGCAAAGAATGGCCAGAACTAAATAATTTCATTGAAAATTATATTTCAGAAAACAGTGAGAGAAAATCAACATACCCAACACGTGTAAACCATGCTTTAGGTTTCTTCTGTATTTACTTGGCGATTGCAGAATGTCAAGACAGAAAAGAACAAGCAATCCGTTCTCTTGCGTTACAAAATATGATGTTGGCAGTTCATGGGAAATGGAACTCTCTAAGGTATAGTGAGATATTATGTACCCTATATTTTAAAAGTACAGTATATTTGAGTAACCAGTCAATAGGAGAAAAAGAATTCCCTTGTGAATTTGCACGTTCAATGTTCAAAGACCACTATCGTGTGAATGAAGATATTGATGATGAAGTGTCAGAGGGTATTCAATCACTTGTCCTAATGGCTTTTGATGCAGAAATGGAACAATTTATTTCAACACTTGATGAGAAAGACCCCTTTATGCGTGTTGTTAGCATATTGGAACACTATTTCTTGAATATGCCCCAACTGCCGACATTAAGTGACTTCAAACGACTCGTGGCTATTACTTTTGTCGATAAAGAAGGAAAAGGACAGAAAATGAGCAATGTATTGTGGAAGATTGCAGACAGTGGTGTCGTTCTGTCGGAAGAAGTAATTTCTGAAACATCATTAATCCTCATGGGAGTTAATAGGCTTATGAATGGCGAAAATGCTGATTTCTTAAATACAATAAGATTAAAGCCCAAGGAATTCTTTGTATACCTCTATCATGAATTATTATTAGAACAGTTATTGAAATAGCAAATGGAAAACAAGAAAGATATATTAGAGTCAATTTCCAGTGTCACAAAGAGCTTGGAAACTGGCTTAGAATTGAATAATAAAAGCTCTGTTTCTCAATATTATTGCGATGCTTTAAATGATAAAAACATAAAAGACGTTCTTGGGGACGCAGATACCCATTTGATAACATTGGTAGGTTTTTCAGAAGTAGGAAAATCCACGTTTGTCGCTTCTCTGTATCATACTTTTATGCTTAAAGGAGAAATCAATGGATACAAGATAATAGACTCTGACACTTTTGTTGGGTTTGAGAGAAGAGCACATGTCAGAAATGAAGTCTTTAAAACATCCAAACGAAATATTCGGACAGTAACTACAGAAGGACAATTCCTGACTCTAACTTTGTATAAGGATGGAATAAAGAAAAAACTTATAATATCCGACAAAGCAGGAGAAATATATAAGAATAACTATGTAGACAATTTATCAGATGTCCAAAAAGACAAAGGGCTTATCAATAGCAAGCACATACTGTTCTTTATTGACTGTAGCGTTTTGAATAATGATGATGAATACATAGACTTTGACGACAAGTTTCAGATGCTACTTAGTCGAATGTCCTCTGCGAAAGTGTTTGACATTCCTAAACAATTTGACATCCTCTACAACAAAATAGACACCAATGACGCAGAAGAAAAGGCCAGATTGTACCAAAACAATCGTAAGGATTTTGAAGAAAAGTTGGCATCTGGTTTTTCAATAAAAGTTGCGCATACATTTGAAACGAAATCGAATGACATGAATGACAAGGGAATGTTAGCAGCCTTTCGTTATATTGTAAGTCAATTGGACAAGGAAGATTACAAAGAATGCAAAGAAGTGAATTGGGTACATACAATATTGAAAAAAAAATGATGAGGTTATGACAAAATGTATGATAGCAGGACTACCGAGTTCAGGAAAGTCAACATATATAGGAGCATTGTGGTATTGTTTGAGGCATCCAGCTAAGAATGCAGATTTAAAATTGGTAGCAGATAACAATAATCTACCTGAGGATATTAGTGTATTGAACAGGCTCAGTGATGCCTACAAAGATATGAGGGCTATTAATCGCACAAATTCAAACGAAAATGAGCGAGTGCAGCTAAATCTAAGAGTGGTTAGTACAGGAGAGACGATTCAAGTAGAAGTTCCAGATTTTCTTGGCGAAACATTCAGAGATTTGATAGAGTTGAATCAATCCGACTTATTGACGGAATGGTTGGATAATACAGACAGTTTAGTATACTTTATCAGTGATGTGTCTGTTGGCGAATTTGAGGATGACTTTGGAACAGAAGATGATGATAAAGAAAGTCCAGCGACGGAAATTCCGCCGTTCAAAATAACAGATATATCACCTGCAGCCATGAATATCATGGTGCTGAAATTCTTGATGAGTAAAAAGAAATTCAATAGGGTCGTAATAGTTCTGTCCCAATGGGACAAGCAAACGGAAAATGGTCGAACACCAAAAAATCCGCAAGAATACCTTGAAGAGGAATCCCCTGCGTTATATAACTATATAGATCACAATATTAATAATGCTCAAATCATAGGGCTTAGCGCACAAGGACGAGAATATCCTCAAAATGAAAATCAAGAGAATTACAATGGAATAAAAAAAGAAGTAAGGAAGCAAATGCAGAATGGCAATAGATCATTTGTAGAAGACGAAACATCTATCCTCTACGATTTGTCTATACCATTATATCTACTATTGAAATAATGATAATAGAACAAACATTACACGGGTATTACAAAGGACATGGCTTGTTGGCAAGTTCCTTTATAATGAAACCATCTAATGATTCCTCTTTGATGTCTACGCTCAGTGATTGGACAGGGTATCGTGATGAATCTGATGAAGATGCCTATATGACATTTTACCCATTGGATAGTGGAAAGAAATATGCTATAGCCAAATCATGGTACGCTTCAGAAATGGAACGTCCTGGATGTGTATGGACGCATACATTGATTGTGGATCTGAATGATATTGATAGGAATTTTGATTTTCGGATATTGACGAATTACTTCAAAAGACCAAAGAAGAATGAATATGAATACTATCAAAAGAAAATAGAGATAGATACATTTGATAAAAGAAACTCGAACTGCATTTTCCATGTGTTTGATAGTGTTTCTTTATTGTTTATGTACCTTTTTTTGATATGTTGCAATAAAAATCTTGTGATACACATAGATAAAAGTCAGAATATTTACGCAGAGTTATGTTTGTATTTTCTTCAATATCTTCCACTCGGTATCTTAAAAACCACGTCTTTTAGTACTGGGTCTTCTTCTTACCGAAAATGTGGAGAAGCTGATTTCTCAATACAGTTTACAGATAATGAGGTTAGCGTGGACTTGGCTACAGCACCTTGGAATGAGAAGTTGACCATTGAGAACTTTGATGAAGGAATCAGGTATATATATGAAGAGTCCCAAAAGGAAAATGACCAGCTGCCCAGCTTAATCAGATTGTTTAGTGATGATATTCTAGATGACAAAAACAAACTAATCGGTTTTGCCATTTTAATGAAAAGATTGGATCTGGCAATCAAGGGGAATGCCAAAATAGAACAATATGCAGATGTCTTACATTTGTTTGAGGACTATTTTCCTGGTATAGAAGACGGTATGGTCCTAAAATACAACTTCTTATCTCAAAAAATATCTCATTATTTTGGGACTGAAAAAGATATATTGTATCAAATAGCAGTTCTTGACAATGTCTCAGGATTGGCTTCTGGTTTAATTAACTACAAAAGTAGAGTGCATCTTTTACATAAGGAGAACAAGTCCGATTTTCTTTCACTGACAAATGAAATCGTTAAGTTAGAGAAACCTAATAAATATGCTTGTCAGGCTCTCTCTTATTCTATTGACATATTAGAAGAGCAGGAATTGTTGAGTTTAGTAATACCCAATTGGAATGTAATGTTCCCTTTACTTGTAAGAAATAAAAGATTCTTTCTTTCTGGTATATGGTTAAATCTGCCAGTTGAACAATTCCAAACGTTATTGTTAAAATATAGTAGTAATGATTTTAATGAATTTGCTCATTGGAACAAACTTCTTAATCGAGTCATTGAAGTAGAAGCACTTGTAGAGGATTCTTTGTCTCTGAAAATTGTGGATAATGCAAAAAAATCCATAGACATCATCTTTGATGCAGCAAATTCAGACAGATACCGATTGGTATCTCCGTCCCTACTACAAAGTGGTCTTAAAAAGATGGAAGAACTCTTGGCATGGTTAAGAGTACAATCGAATATAAATAGGCGTATTGAACTGTTTTTTATCCATCAAGTGAAACCAGATAGCGCATTACTAAAATGTACTTCATCTGCAAATTGGAATGTGCTGATAAAAATGGATAACAACTCAATGGATATTGATTATTATGTCTATCTGTATGTGCTTGCACACAATTGGACAGATGAGATGTCCATATCTTTGTTGCAGCATAGTTTTCAGCACATCTATAAGCAATTAAGCAAGAATCTGATAAGTAGTGAAACATGGAATAAGTTGAAAAGCTATACATCATCTTCTTATAAGATTGAGAAATGGGATAAATGTAAGATTCTAAGCCAAGGACTTGTTGACTATCTAAAGCAATGTAATATGTCGGTAAAAGCAATTGAAACATTTACCCCATATAAAAAGGTTAATGAACGATTACTGAAAATGTGGAATAAATAGCTATTGTCCTCTTAATATCCTTTTGGTGATAATGTTTTTATTTAAAGCAATAGCAGAATAAAGAACATGCACAGTAAGTATTCGGTGAACGCCGTATTGTGCGCCTAGAAAAAGTTTCGCACCTTTGCACCGTGATTTTAAAATGTTCAAATTATGGTACAAGGCAAGGCCGACATTATGGACAACCTGAAGGATTGGACCGGCTTATTCTATTTCTCCATATTTTTACTATCATCACAGCTTTTTTGAGGTTGCATTCTTGCAAGGTTCAAGAAATAAGTTTATCTTTGTATTTTAAAGTTTATCTGCTAAATAATTAAGGTTATGATTCACGAAACAATACATATAAAGAACTTAGGACCTCTTGAAGATACTGGCGTTGTCGATATAAAACCGCTAACGGTGTTTGTCGGAAATTCAGCAAGTGGCAAGAGTACACTTATGAAGGCTCTTGTGTTAATGCGCTACATATTCAAACGCCTTTCTATCAGAGCTTATTTCCATAACTCTCATATAGAAGAGAATGTTGTAAACTTTAGATTCAGAGACTTGCTGCGTGATAATATGAGTGTACTGGTTACTGCAGATACATACATTCATTATGTTGTTACTATAAACGGGAATTCGTATTCTGTAAGTTATTCTGGTGGCAAGCTGTCTTACAATGCTATAATACCCAACGAGGACTTATGCTTCTTCAAAGAAGTGTGGGTAGCAGAGTCAAGAAGTGCAATCGCTCCACTATCAAGTCAAGGCACATTGGCTAAAAACGCTTATTTGGGATTCTTCTTTAATGAAACATTTACCGAATTTGACAATGCAACTGACGCAATAAAGCATTTTGATCTTAACTATATCGGTTTGGATATGAATGTTGAACGCGGAGGCAACAACCAAAAGAAGTTTATACTTAAGCCTAAGGGTAGCAATTACTCTTCGTTTGAACTTCGCCATGCGTCTTCAGGTATACAGACAACTGCGCCTTTAATAGCCATGATGAACTATTATGCCCAGGCTTTTGACTTTAAGTTGGCTCAAAAACGTAGTATCATTGACTTGTTGTTTGAAAAGAACCTTACCACTCAGTATCGCCCAGAAATGGAACTTACAGATATGCCAAAATATGTACACATACATATAGAGGAACCGGAATTGAGTCTTGACCCAACATCTCAGATTCAGATGTTGAACGAAATAATACGATTGGCGTTTTATTCAAAGGTCGACAGCCGTGAAATAGGATTGGTGCTTGCTACACATAGTCCATATATAATTAATTCTCTGAATCTGTTGATGAAGGCTCACGACTGCAAGACGGATATTGACGGTGCACATGTAGGCTATGATGACCTTTCGGTATACCAGATTCTGTCGGGAGGAGTAGCTGACTTGAAAGTTAAAAACATTCACTACGTCAACACGGATAGACTCTCAGAGGATATCAATAACATATATGATAAATACCAAGAATTAAAGCAGTTGCAAAATGAAGAGTCTCTTGGAAAATGACCTTCCTGCGTTTTATGGCGTAGGAGGAAGATGTATATGTGATGAAAACACAACAAGTTTGAGTGAATTTGACCTTACAGAGGACAATACACAATTTGTTGTTGGTTACAAAGAGGGTTACGCGTCTTTTTGTGGGAATCCATTTAACTTGAGTGTAGTCAATTATGATACATATATTGGCAGATATACAGGTACCAAAATCTCTGATGGTAAGCGTAGGTGTGACTTTATCTTGACAGATACTGGCACTTATAATATTATTTTATTGTGCGAGGTGACAAGCTCTATAGGCGGAATAGAAAATCTATCTCGTCCTATTGAAAAGACCCAAAAAGATGGAACAAGAACTGTTGTTTTTCCAAAAGGAAAATATCAAAAGGTTGAGCTTCAACTCTATCAGAGCTTGGAAACCTTAACTGAGGTGCCATCAATATCGTCGTATATAAACAACAAGAAAAGAAAGGTATGTTTAATGTCATACCTCATAAAACGAACAGAGGACAATGCTGTTAATGCTTTCAACAGAAATCGTCTGATGGAAGCGGAGGAGGCTGGCGAAAATGGAGCACAGATAAGTTGTCCACAAATAGAACAGTTTGGCTTTGACTATTATAGAATAAGTCATGATTATTCTTTCAGAATAAGTAATAGTAAATAAACTTTTATCCCCATCCGAGTGGCGGCATTAGCGCAGAGCGATACTGCGGTGGGGATCTCTATTTTTTTTATTTTTTACGATATGCTGTATGGGCAGATGTTTCAGTCTTCATTTACCAGTTTCGAGGATTTTCTGTATGGGGATGCAAAGAGAGACACGTTTGTGCTTGGGTACGACTGTTTGGTGGAGAAGTATTTAGAATATGAGCAAAAAGAAAAGATATAGCATAATTTTCTACCTGTCAGAAAATACATGGAGCAAGAGTGGTATTCCCTGCCCTGATTGCGTGGATGAAAGTAATTATCAGGCATGGAGCAGATACCTGTCAAAGCAGATAGACAAGTTGCTATGTGCGGAGACCATGCAGACAGCAGAGTTTCAAGAAGAGCTGGAGGAGGTTCGTAGAGACAAAGAAGAACGTATTGCCCATCAGAAAAGACTGGATGAAGCTGCCGAGGTGCGCAGACGTAGAAGCTGCATGGCGCGCCCGAAGATAGATTATATCCCGAAGGGGTTGACTGTGGATTTGGAGGAGGCTTACGCTGAGTACTTCAAGCAGGAGGTGGAGTTTCGGCCTGAGAACAAGGAGGATTTCTTGTATATGCTGCGGCTGCTGGAGCGCTGGGAGAAGAAGTCGATACCAGCTGTGTTGGCGAAGGGGAGGCCTGACGCTGCGTATGCCATTGCCATGGGACTGTGCGAACATCTGCCATTGCTGATATATAGGGAGGACATTAGAGACTATCTGAATGATTACAAGCTACGTATCGGCAAACTGATCTATGCGAGCTTTGCTGCATTGGTAGATAGTGTGGCAGCATGGAACAACGAAGAGAAGCGAGAAGAGGTCTTCACATATTTCTTTACGCATCTGTCACGATTTGATGGCTTCAAACGAGTGCAGAACAATATACAGATGTTGGCACCAAGCAAGAAATTCGCGGGAGAGCCATTGAAGATCGAGCGAGAGATGAATGACGAAGAAGAACGCGCTGCAAGAGAAGCTGAACGGAG
>ULQU01037818.1_pt1 | contig 34612 bp, 32 predicted proteins | sample 1954841 | NCBI WGS metagenome assembly ULQU01 (sample SAMEA4835664, study PRJEB28245) | human gut metagenome | biome: gut microbiome; material: fecal sample | place: Denmark | collected 2008
ATTACAGTGCTACGTATGGTACCGATTCAGCGCTATCGTCAAAGTTATCGTCATTGGCTATGGTACAGCAAAAAAAAGCGACCTGACTGGTGCCGTAACCAGAGCTGATATGAGTGCTTTAGAAAAATCACCGAATGTAAACGTCCTTCAAGGACTGAAAGGTGTTGTTCCTGGATTAAACATAGGAGTCGCAACCAAAGCCGGAGATTCTCCTACTGTATCAATTCGCGGACGTAATTCCATATCCGGATCAACAGAACCGTTAGTCGTATTGGACGGTGTCATTTACCGTGGAAACATTTCAGACATAAATCCCAGCGATATTGAATCCATTGATGTTTTAAAAGACGCAAGTAGTACTGCAATCTATGGCTCTCAAGCTGCAAATGGAGTTTTAATGATTACCACAAAAACGGCCAAGAACTATTCAAAACCAATATTTGAATATAACGGTACATTTACATTGCAAGGACTTATCAATAATGACATGAAACGACTGGATCGAGAAGGATTTGCGACACAAATTGCAGACATTATGCTGGAAAACAGTAGAATGGGTAATGATCTATCCCAACGAAACCCCGATTTTAATCCTACAGACTACTTTAAAGACGAGGCTGTAATTAAAGGATATAATGAAGGGCTAAATACAGATTGGTGGAATTTACTTACAGAAGATGTACCATATATCCAAAATCACAATGTCAGTGTCCGTGGTAAAACTGAAATGAATAGTTACTTCATCTCATTTGGATTTACAGACCAGAAAAATCTTGTCATCAATGATACATACAAACGTTATAATGTACGTATCAATTTAGACAGTAAAATTACCGATTGGCTGAAAATTGGAACATCTTCCTATTTCAATGTCAGTAATTTTTCTGGTGAAAACACATCATTCGGTAATCTTTTCAGTATCCCAGCCTGTACAACACCCTATGAAGACGATGGTGTCACCTTAAAAACAAACCCGATTACCGGTACAATCAACCCTTTATTAAAAATACATGACCCTAATAAAGATATACGCTACAACCTCTCAGGTAATGTATATGCTGATGTAACTATTCCATGGATTAAAGGTTTGAGTTATCGAATCAACTACGCCAACAACTGGACCATATATCACTACTATGCTTTTGACCCATATGCCAACACACTGTTGGGACAAGCCGAAAAAAAACATACAAACCAAAATGAATGGACATTGGACAACATACTTACCTACCAGAACCGCTTTGGTAAACATTCTGTCAATGCAACATTCGTATATGGTGTTGAAAAACGTACATATGAAGCAACCGATGCTATAGCAAATACTTTCAATGATAAGACGTTAGGATACAACAATATGGGTATGGGGCAAGCCGACCTGAATACCATCTCGTCCAATGCATGGAAAGAAACCAGCCTATACAACATGCTGCGACTAGTATATACGTTCAATGACCGATATATTTTTACCGGTACAATACGTCGTGACGGTTTCTCTGGATTCAGCGAGGGGAATAAGTTCGGTTATTTTCCATCAATAGCAGGAGCATGGAGATTAAGTGAAGAAAATTTTATAAAAAATAACCTAAAATGGATAGACAATTTAAAACTACGCCTTTCATACGGAACTAGCGGTAACCGTACTAGCGGACGTTATGCCACTATGGCTCAAATGCAAAATACGAACAACTTTGAAACAAGCAGTACCGGATATGTATTCGGCGATGGAGGTACAGCCGGATTAATGCAACTGATGAAAACTTTACCTAATCCAGATTTGAAATGGGAAACAACAAAATCAGTCAATATAGGTATGGATTTCAGTGTCTTAAACGGACGTTTATTCGGTAATTACGAATATTATGTCTCAAATACAACCGATCTGCTATATGATATTGAAATCCCGAACATCAATGGAATGGTTACCAATAGTGTACCGACCAATATCGGTAAACTTCAAAATATGGGGCATGAATTCAGTATTACAGGAATTCCTGTTACCAACAAAGACTTTGAATGGAGCATCACTGCAAATTTTTCATTGAACAGAAATAAAGTAAAAACCATTCTAGGAATTGATGCAAACGGAGATGGCAAAGAAGATGACCTTATAGCGAGCAACATATTTATCAACCAGCCCTTGAATACAATCTACGATTACAATATCATCGGCATGTGGCAAATGGAAGATTATCTAAATGGCATAATCCCCAATGGTTTTACTTATGGGACGTACAAAATTGAAAATATAAACCAAGATGGAAGCTATACCGCAGAAAAAGACAGAAAAATAATCGGTTGCGAAGATCCCTTATATCGCTTCAGTATACAGAATAATTTCAGATATAAAGATTTTGAACTGAATATCTTCATTAATTCCGTACAGGGCGGAAAAAATCACTATTTAGGACAACCTTTGGCTGATTTAAGTATTCCTGACCACTTGAAAAGTAACAGCTTCATGAAATTTGATTATTGGACTCCAGAAAATCCGAATGCCAAATACCGGCAGTTAGGCTTTTATACAGCATCTCTAGGGGAAGGCTTTTCTCCTTATGTGTCACGCAGCTTTATCCGGCTCCAAGAATTGTCACTGGCATATAATGTACCTCAAAGATTCCTGAAAAAAATCCATGTAAATCGCGCCAAAGTATTTGTCAGTGCATCCAATTTATTTACGATAACCAATTGGGATGGATGGGATCCGGAAGCAGGACAAGGAGTTACCTATGATCTGGACGGTTATCCGACTATGAAAAGTTATACGCTAGGATTAAATTTTGAATTTTAATACGCAATCATATGAAAAACATTAAATACATTTTTATCGCCTTTGCTATGACATACGCAGGAACATCCTGTAATGAAAGCAAATGGTTGAAAGAAACTCCTTATGATTTCTATACCCCAGCCAATTCTTACCAAACAACGGCACAATTCCAACAGGCATTAAATTTTCTCTATGATGAAGTCCGGGAAATGCATTGGAAATTGGGAGACCAACATGTAGCAATGTGGTGTGGCGATATTGGATATGGAGCGACCGATCCAGATAACAAATTCAATAATTTTAAAACGTTCTTTACTCCATACACATACGTTTCAGGAGAATATTGGAATCCAGCCTATTCTGTAATTGCCAATGCCAATACAATTATCCACCGTATTGATATGGACAATCAAGTAGGTACAGATGACAAAAAAATAATAAAAGGACAAGCATTATTCTTCCGAGCCTATTTCTACAATTTCCTGGCTAACCTGTTCGGAAACGTACCCATTGTTACCGAAGAAGCAGAAACACCCCGGAGAGACTATGTTCAATCAAATCGTCAAGAAGTTTATGACCAAGCACGGAAAGATCTGGAAGAAGCAATAACCTTATTAAATGACATTACAAAAGCCAAAGACGGTGAAATCAACATACAGGCAGCACAACATTTATTGACTGAAGTATATATTTCATTAAAAGACTATGACAAAGCCATAGAAACAGCTTCTGATGTCATAGAAAATCCGGCTATGGGACTGATGAAAGAACGTTTTGGCTCCAGAAAAGACGAACCAGGAAAAGATGTATATTGGGACTTGTTCCAAGTTGACAATCAAAACCGCTCCAGCGGTAATACTGAAACAATTTGGGCTCTACAATATGAATATAAGAATGCTGGTTCATCTTATAGCAACGAAATGCCACGCTGGCTCTTACCTTTCTATGCCGGACTACAAGTCGAATCTGCAGAGGATCCCAATAAACAAGTAGCCGCCTTTCCCACTTTGACAGAAGAAAAAGGTGGTAGAGGTATTGGATGTATCCGACCAACCGATCATTTCCTAAATGAAATCTGGACAGAAGGAGATATCCGGAATTCCAGCTACATGATTGTCCGGGATTATAAAATAGAAAACAAAGAAGCAAAAGGATATAACCAATGGATGGTAGCTGACGGATGGTATGACAAATTAAGTAATGATCAAAAAATGAGAAATTTCTATCCCTTCATCATGAAGTTCAGTCGTATCGGCGGTTTACCCGACGACAATTACGCAAAAAATCCGGACGGCTCCTATGTCATCACCGACCTTGGAGAACATGGTATTGTCTATCAATGGGGTAGCTTGAGCGCAAATACATCAATGAAAGATGAATACATGTATCGTTTGGCAGGAACTTATTTATTAAGAGCCGAAGCATATTTAGGAAAAGGAGAATTAAGTAAAGCTAAAGACGATTTAAATGAAATCAGAATCCGTGCCAACGCTACTGAAATTACAGAAGCCGATGTCAATCTGGATTTCATACTGGACGAACAATTAAGAGAATTATACTTTGAAGATTTCCGCTTACCGACATTGTGCCGTCTTGGTAAAGTTGTCGAAAGATCTCAAAAATATAATCCTTACGGCTACAATGTAGGTGATTATCAGAACCTGTTACCAATACCTTACAGTGAAATAGAAAAAAACATATTTGGAAATATCGAACAAAATCCTGGATACGAAGGATTCTGACTTCTGATAACATTCTATCCGATTAATAAACGAATCGGATAGAATGTTCCGATTAGTAACATATACACATAAAAATCTTTCATTAATGAAAAAATACATTATTCTAATCTTTGCCCTTTGCGGAACTATCAATCTATTTTCCCAACAACTCCGTTACAAAAAAAATTTTGATTTTGACTGGAAATTTTCCTTGACCGACAAACAAGAATATGCAGAAAAAATATACGATGATCAATCTTGGGAAGATATCCAATTACCACATGACTGGAGTATAAAACTCAATTACGATCCGGAAATCAGCGGATCGGCAGCACATCTGCCAGGTGGCATTGGATGGTACCGTAAATCATTCCATATCCCTAATTCCTACCGAGGAAAATCTGTTTCTATTTTATTTGACGGAATATTCCATCAAAGTGATGTATATATTAACGGAAAACATTTAGGGTTCCGCCCATATGGGTTCTGTAGTATTGAATATGATTTAACACCCTATCTGGAATATGGCAAAAATAACATCATTTCTGTACGTGTAGACCGCTCCGGTAAAGACAATATAGCACGATGGTATACTGGTTCCGGTATTTATCGACACGTATGGTTGATTATAACCAATCCTATACATGTAATCAATGACGGAACTTATATCACAACACCGACGATAAGCAAAGGACAAGCAGACATCCACATTAAAACATCATTGACAAACGCATCAGATAAGACAAAAACCGTCATTTTGTCCCAACGAATATTAAACAATGAAAAAAAGACCGTGGCCTACAGTGACAATCAGCAAACCATCATCCAACCTGGTGATACATTGACCTTATCACAACAGTTTCACTTAAAAAATCCGATATTGTGGTCAATAGACCAACCTTCACTTTATACAATGGAAACAACTATAAAAGTGAATGGCAAACGACACGATGTATACTATACACAATTCGGGGTCCGGAAAATTGAATTCACCTCCGATAAAGGTTTTTTCTTGAATGGAGAACAAATTAAATTAAAAGGACTTTGTCTACACATGGATGGAGGTTGTTTAGGAACAGCCGTACCCGACAGGAGCTATGAACGCAAGCTGGAAATACTGAAAGAATATGGATGTAATGCTATCCGATGTGCACATAACCAACCATCTCCTGAATTTCTGGATATGTGTGACCGCATGGGGTTTGTAGTCATTGATGAGGCATTCGACAAATGGAAATCCGGCTACTATGCCAAATATTTTGATGAATGGTGGCAAAAAGACCTAAACAATATGTTGACCAGAGACCGAAACCATCCGTCTGTCATCCTATGGAGTATCGGCAATGAATTACAAGAAGCTTGGGACACTACTGATACAGGATGGCGAAGAGCCAAAATGCTACAAGATTATGTACATGAAAAAGAACCAAGTCGTATGGTTATTCTTTCTGCCCAAAACAACCATCAGGAAAAATTTTCCGGAATAACCGATGTTATCGGATATAACTACCTGGAGGCAAGAATGTTAAACGATCATAAGAAATTTCCTGAACGACGCTTTATCATTACTGAAGAACTGCCCTATTTCAGTGGAGAAGAAGGTAATATACGCAGCTATACTCCCTATAATCCTTGGAACATCATAGCTGAAAATGAATTTGTTGCCGGTGGATTTATTTGGGCTGGAGTGGATTATTTAGGTGAAGCCGGACATGACAGTTTTGGATGGCCGGAAGGGTTATTTGATATTTGTATGTTTGAAAAACCTAGAGCAGCATATCATCGTGCCATGTGGAACAAAAAACCATCTGTCAATATCGCCTATTTAGATCCGTCTCTAGACATTGAACATGGAAGAGACATTTGGCAATGGCCTAAAATGGCATCTAATTGGAATCTTCCATCTTCCTACCGAGAACAAGTCATACAGCTTTGTACGATTACCAATTGCGAAGAAGTTGAACTCTTTTTCAATGGGAAATCAATGGGAAAACAAAAGACACATGATTTCACAAACAACACTATCATATGGAATATTCCATATCATCCCGGTAATGTAACAGCAAAAGGATTCATTCAAGGTAAAGAAGTTGCTTCATATTCCATAGAAACAAGTAAAGAAACAAAATACTTGACACTTACTCCCGATCGGCAAACAATAAAAGCCGACGGACAAGACTTGTCACACATTACAGTCCAACTTTATGACGAAGACGGAAAACCTGTACAAACAGACGACAAGCATCTGAAAGTGTCTATTGAAGGAGAAGGGAAATTAATGGGAGTAGATAATGGAGACCTACGTAAAAGAGAAACATTTAGCAGCAACAAATCAAAAACTTACTTTGGCAAAGCTTTGATTATTGTACAATCCCGACGAAAAGCAGGAAAGATTAAAATAAATGTACAGATGGAAGATTCAGAAACTCCCTATACCCTCACGATTCAAACTCACTAAAATGAATATGCCGTAATTCTGTTTTTACACCCAATTACGGCATATTTTCTATTATCCAAATAAAGAGACAATTTAAATCTATGTATTTTAATAGAAGGAACCGGCCTTCCAATACATTAATCCACTATTCCTTCATGCATTAAACTCTTTTCCGTTTCTACCATGACAAATTCATTACCCGAATATCGTTACCTGACTTTTCTAAAATTTTTCAATAACTTTTATCACTATAATATCCATCAAAGAAAAGGGTCTCACACCTCCGCCCACATAAGCAGACAGACATCCGAAGAGTAACTATATCAACAGAAAACAACCTCATTATTGCCGGTAAAACTGAGCCAATGAAAATACACGGCGAACAGCCATACGGGTACATAAAAATGAACAGATGGAACCTACAAGAAAAGCAATCCCGGTAGATGTCATGATATCACCCAATCCGACAACCGGAGATACAATTCCACCAAAAGCGAATCCCAGTGCCCCCAACAGAGCCGAGGCCATTCCTGCATTGGCACGTTCACTATCCATAGCCAACGTATTTGAAGCCGTAAAAGTAAGCCCTATCATGGAAAGCAAACACAACAGCAGGATTTCATAAATCCAGAAACTGCAATGTGAACTGAGTGCAATGAAAAGGAAAAAAGAAGCAATGACCATCCCGATACTTCCTCTGTACAAAGCCTGTTCCGGATGAGCGAATTTAGCAGCAGATGCAGCAGAAATTACAATGGCAATTGCATTAATGCCGAAACATACACTGAACATCATAGGTGAAAAGCCATAATGTTGCTGCATGATAAAAGGAGCAGAAGCAATATTAGCAAACATGACCCCTTGGGCAAAACCGAACTGAAAAATATAGCATACATAACGGCGGTTATGGATAACAGTCACAAAACTGGTATATACATCACGCCAACGTGCATTCTGGCGGCGTTCCTCCGGAAGCGATTCCTTGAAATGCAAACTTCCAGCCAACAAAATAATCCCCAAGGCGAAAAGTGTCCAGAAAATACCTTGCCAACCCCAACTGCCAGCCATACTGCCACCTGCAATAGGGGCAGCCACAGGGGCCACACCGTTAATGGCTCCGATAACAGCCAGCATTTTCGCCAGTTCACGTCCAGAATATTTGTCGGCCGCAACAGACCGTGAAATCACGATACCGCCGGCTCCAGCCATGCCCTGTACCAGACGCCAGCCAATAAACTGCATGATTGTAGAAGAAAACAGACATCCTATTGTAGCGAACAGAAACAAAACCATCGCTATGATCAATGGTAAACGACGCCCATACTTATCACTTAACGGACCAAAGAACAGTTGACCGACCGCCAGCCCGATCATACTTGCCGTAAGTCCCAACTGAACCAAAGACGAAGTTGTATGAAAAAAACCGGTCATAGCAGGCAATGTAGGCAAATACATATCTGTCACAAAAGGACCAAACGCCGTAAGGACTCCAAGGAATACCAGAATAAACAATTGTGAATTTTCTTTTACCATAAAAAACTATCTATTAAAAACGTTACAAAATTAGATATTGTATTAATCATAATACCTATCTTTTGCCGCACAATATTTTTCAAAAACGGAATAAAATCATTTCTTTAAGAAAAAAAATCGCTATTTTTGTTTCATAAAAGTAAATTTCATGAATATACCCCTATCATTTCCCCTATCCGGGATCCATTATGAAGAAAGTGACCTCCGTTTTCTTCTCAACTCTCCGTTCCATTTCGATTGTTGTATTCAGATAATCTGCACCAATGGATACGGGATTATTTCTACGGGGGCACAACAATTCAAGCTGAAAGAAAGATGTGAACTGATTTTCTGGCACGGAAGCATCATGCAACTGATGGAAGCCTCGCCCGATTTCCACGTACGACTTCTGCTTTATCCTTCCAAAGTTTTCCTACAGGCTGCCGTATCACTAGACAGTACCTATTTCAACTACATGAAAGAATTTCCGCTGTTTGACCACGGAAATACAGGCAATCTCCAAAGCTGGAAAAACATCAATCTTTGGATGGATATGGGACAGATGCTGTTCACCCGACCGGCCTCCCCTTTTACCGAAAGGTTGGAACTGAACTTCCTGCAGAGCATGTTCTTATGGATATTCAGTTCCATCCCTGAAACATACGTTTCGGTAACACATTCATATACAAGGAAACAATTGTTGTTTCACCGCTTCATGCATCTGGTACATGAACATGCTGTACGGGAACATCAAGTCTTGTTCTATGCAGAAAAACTCTGTATTTCCGCACGCTACCTTAACGAAATAACCGTCACTTACGCCAACGGAAAGACACCGAAGGAAGTGATTGACGAACAACTGACCGCTGAAATTAAGGTACAGTTGAATAATCCCGATCTGTCTGTCACCGAAATAGCAAACATCTGCCAGTTTCCCGATTCATCCTACCTGAGCCGTTTCTTCAAGAAAAACACAGGAATGTCTCCAAAAAAATTCCGCATGGAAAGAAAAATTCATTAACATACTATCTACCGATAGACAATGAATAACAAATCAGTTGTCTCTATAGAAAGCATATAAGATACATCGGCCAATAACATCATTACATTTTTCTGTTTATCACTTTTTATTCGTACTTTTGCCAATCGACAAAACAGAACAATCCAAATCAGCATGAAGCGAATAAAAATAACCCCTCCGGCCGATATACAGACCCGCATCCAGCTACCCTCTTCCAAAAGTATCTGCAACCGTGCACTCATTATGAACGCACTGGCAGGAAGCGGATTCCAGCCGGAAAACCTTTCCGATTGCGACGATACGCGTGTCATGATACGCGCTTTGCAGAAAATGACACCGGTAATCGATATCATGGCGGCAGGAACGGCCATGCGGTTCCTGACAGCATTCCTGTCTGTCACGCAAGGCACGCATGTCATTACCGGAACCGAGCGCATGAAGCAACGTCCTATCCGTATCCTGGTCGATGCCCTGCGCGCGTTGGGAGCCCGCATCGAATATACAGGGAACGAAGGTTACCCTCCGCTTCGGATTACCGGATGCCAACTCGCCAACCATGAAATCAGTTTGCCCGGGAACGTAAGCTCCCAATATATATCAGCCTTGCTGATGATAGGCCCTGCACTTGGAAAAGGATTGAAACTGACACTGACAGGCGATATCGTTTCACGCCCGTACATCAACCTCACCCTCCGCATGATGGACGAATTCGGAGCGGAAGCCGGGTGGATGTCCGACAATTGCCTCGAGGTCAAGCCCGTTCCATACAAGCCAACTCCATATTATGTGGAAAGCGACTGGAGCGCAGCGTCTTACTGGTATGAAATATGCGCACTTTCGAACAATGCGACGATAGAGCTTCCGGGACTTTTCAGGCAAAGTTTCCAAGGAGACTCGGAAGTGGCGAAGATATTCCGGCAGCTGGGAGTTGAGACAATTTACGGCGAACGGACCGTCATGCTGAAGAAGAGCGGAAAGAGGACGGAACGCATGGAGTACGATTTCGTGAACCAGCCCGATCTGGCCCAGACTTTCGTAGTGACATGTGCCATGCTGGACATCCCGTTCCATTTCTACGGACTGCAAAGCCTGAAAATCAAGGAGACCGACCGCATGGCGGCTCTTATCACCGAACTGAAAAAGCTGGGCTATCCCATCCGGGAAGCAAACGGTTCCGAACTTTTCTGGGACGGCGCACGTTGTACTCCGGATGCACTCCCCTGCATCGACACGTATGAAGACCACCGGATGGCCATGGCCTTTGCGCCAGCCTGCATCAGACTGGGCGAAATCCGGATCAATGACCCGCACGTAGTAAGCAAATCGTATCCGCACTACTGGGAAAACCTGGAACAGGCAGGCTTTTCCATCATCGGTGAAGAAGAATAAAATGATATTTACTGGAAAAATAACAAAGGAGTGGAAACATGTGGATTTTGATTCTTATCCTGATAGGAGTAGTTGTTTTCGGACTCATTGCCGGATATTTCTATAACCGCAACATCAACAGGAAAATAGCAAAAGGAGAGCTGAAAGAAGCCCCCGAGGTAAAGACTGTAGACAGTGAATGTTGCGGACAACACCAGATATGCGAAAAAGAAAGTCTGCTGGCGGCGGTAAGCAAGAAAATAGAGTACTATGACGATGAAGAACTGGACCGTTTCAAGGGACGTCCGGGCAACGGATACAGCGATGAGGAAATTGAAGAATTCCGGGACATACTCTACACCATGCAGGAGGTAGACGTAGCCGGATGGAGCCGCAGCCTGCAGCTGCGTGGCATAGAACTGCCCGACGAACTGAAGGACGAACTTTTCCTGATTGTAGGCGAACGGCGCTTCAACCAGGATTCTACCACTAAAAGCTGAGACATGGACAACTTACTCGAACTTTTCAACTATACCTTCTTCCAGCATGCCCTGCTGGGAAGCCTCTTCGCCAGCATTGCCTGCGGAATCATCGGTACCTATATCGTAACCCGACGGCTGGTGTTCATCAGCGGAGGCATTACACATGCCTCGTTCGGAGGTGTAGGAATAGGTCTCTATACAGGCATATCCCCTCTGCTCACAGCAGCCATATTCTCGGTACTTTCGGCCTTTGGCGTGGAATGGTTGAGCAAACGGAGCGACATGCGCGAAGATTCGGCCATTGCGGTGTTCTGGACCTTCGGCATGGCGGTAGGTATCATATTCAGTTTCCTGGCCCCGGGATTCACCCCCGACCTCTCGTCATTTCTTTTCGGGAATATCCTTACCATTACCCGTGCCGACATCATCCTGCTGGGAATAATCAGCGTGGCACTGGTTATCTTCTTCACCCTTTTCATGAGGCCTATCGTAGCCATAGCGTTCGACCGTGAATATGCCCGTTCACAGCGGATGCCCGTGGCCTTTTTCGAATACATGCTTATGATGTTTATCGCATTGACCATCGTATCGTGCCTGCGCATGGTAGGTATAGTCCTGGCAATCTCCCTGCTTACACTGCCACAGATGACGGCCAACCTCTTTACTTACAAGTTCAGGAACATTATCTGGCTCTCGGTAGGTATCGGGTATATCAGCTGCCTGGGAGGACTGTTTTTCTCTTACAGGTACCAGATACCCTCGGGAGCGTCCATCATCTTCGTTTCCATCATCATCTATACACTCGCCAAGATATACCGTAGCCTCCTGAAGAAAGAATAATCGGAGCCGACACGAAGCTATTACTGAAAAATTAGTTACTTTTGCAGATAATCGAAATAAATATGCCTTATGGAAATCAAAATCACTTCACTCGAAAATATTCATGAAGCTGCCAAACAGTTCATTGCAGCCATGGGAGACAATACCGTTTTCGCATTCTACGGGAAAATGGGTGCCGGAAAAACAACCTTCATCAAAGCCGTATGCGAAGAACTGGGAGTAACAGACGTAATCAATTCGCCCACATTCGCCATCGTAAACGAATACCGCTCGGACAAGACGGGTGAACTGATCTATCATTTCGACTTCTACCGCATCAAGAAACTGGAAGAAGTCTATGACATGGGATACGAAGACTATTTCTACAGCGGTGCATTATGCTTCATAGAATGGCCCGAACTCATCGAAGATCTGCTGCCGGGTGATGCGGTAAACGTCCATATCGATGAAAACGAAGACGGTTCACGTACCATACGCTTCGACGCCGGAGAATAAATAACGGAGGAAGTCCCTATGGTCACACATTATATAATCCAGGCAATATTTGTCATTACAGGCCTGCTGGCTCTACTGGCTGCCGTGTTCAACTGGGACTGGTTCTTTACCGCCCGCAACACACAATTTATCGTAGCCAGTGCCGGACGTAACCGGGCCCGCCTGTTCTATGCGGCATTGGGATGCCTGATGATTGCGACAGGTGTTTTCTTCTTTCTTTCCATCCAAGGGATAGTATAAAAAAAGGACGGGGCCACCGGGCCCTGCAGTCCGGTATAATTATAATAGTGAAAGAGGCAGGCCATATTTAGAGTATGGTCTGCCTCTTCTTTATATATCCTGAAATAATTTCTAAAAAAACGTTTTTTCCTGTTACAAAAGCCGTCCTTTTCCGTTAACCTTGTAGAAACGACAAGTAAAAGACATGAGAAATGAACCAAATACCAGACCGACATGAGTGAAGAAACGCTGACCTACACGTTTACCAGGCTGAGGAAACGTTTCCAACTGATGGCACGGCGTATTCTTCACAACGATGACGATGCAGATGATGTGCTGCAGGATGCATTCTGCAGACTGTGGCCCAAAAAGGATGAGCTGGACGATCCGCAAAGGACGCAGGCCCTGACTGCCGCCACCATACATAACCTCTGTATCGACAGGCTCCGGGAACAACAGAGACGTCCGACAACCGGAATAGATGACGAAAAGGACGCTCCGGAAGAACCGTCACCGTCCGACAGACTTGAAATGAAGGAATCTTTCCTTGCCGTAGAACGGATTATCGAAACCGGACTGTCACCCCTGCAACGTGAAATCATCCGGCGACGGGAATACGAAGACGAAGACTACGCTGAAATAGCCAGAGCACTCGACATGCAGGAAACGGCTGTCAGGATGCAGCTCTCAAGAGCACGTAAAATGATACGTTCAATCTATCAACAACAAAACGATGAAAAGAAAAAGAAGTCATTCAACAACCCATGAACCGTACGGCAAGGCATACTGGAGGGAACTGACCGAAAAATATTTCGACGCCCGGACTTCGGTAGAAGAGGAACGTGCCTTGAAGGGATACATAGCCGGACTACCCGAAGAAGACACGTCGATGGACGACGTCAAGGCGGTAATGGGATATTTTGCGGCCGGCCGGACTCTTTCACGCACAACGGATATGCAGAAAAGGAAAAGCAGGCACATCTACCGGTACTGGACGGCCGCAGCCTGTTTCCTGGCAGCGCTGTTTATCGGGGCACAGGCATATTACCGGCATAACAACTACTGCGTAGCCTATATGAACGGAGAAAAATATACCGACAGGGAATTTGTCATGCAGCAGATGAGGTCTTCCATGCAGGATATAGGCTTGAACGACAACAGACTGCCGTCGGCCGAAGAACAGCTGCATGACCTGTTCGGCAGCATGAATGATAAAGAGATTACCGTCACTAAAGAATAACCCGTTATGCATATGAAAAAAATACTATTTTTCCTGTTCTGCCTGCTGGCCGTAACAACCCATGCGTATGCCCAGTCGGAAATGAACGTGGCACCCGTATTCGGCAAGACGACATTTGGAAAGGGACAGAAAGAAATCATAATCAAAGGGCGTGAACTGAAGCCCTACAACCTGGAGTATTTCCGGAGCCAGACACTGAAAACGACTCCCGGACAACGAGACACCATCGAAAAGCTGGTGAAAGCCGACGGGCAGGAGGCTGCCGACAAGGAAATCGGAACCATAGGAGGCCATATCTATTACGCCTTCTATTGTTTCAGAAAGACAGACGGCAGTTACAGCTACCTTTTCTACCGGAACAATACGTTACGTAACAGGAAAAGCCAGGAAATTACCCTCATCTACATGGAGGGACATGCCACACTCGAGCAACTGAAAAAAATGTTCAATTAAAATAATGCTACTATGATGAAAAGAAATCTGACTAAAATCGCTTTTGCTGCTGTGCTGTGTTTCGCGGCGCTGGCGGCACAAGCCTATCCGTCCATTGAAAAAGACACGACACTTATCCTTTCGGCCGACACCGTACGCCTCATCAACGGCAACGACGCGTATCAGATTGAGGTCAAGGGGGCAAAAGGAAATCCTCATTACCGGTATAACTATACGATAGCACAGGACAGCAACACGATAGCTTCCGTCACGGAAAAAAACTGGGACTTCAAAGTGCCTTTCGTTTCAGACAAGAAGAAAAGCAGGAAGAAAAACAACAAATGGGAAATCGGGGTAGGCGGCATATCCGTCGGATTCATCTGCCCGACGGGCGCTCCCGGAAATATGAATACAGATATGGGACGTTCTTTCGAAATATCCATGCCCCGGTTACTGTATCTCGAATATAACCGCTTCAGCCTGGCTGGAGGTATCAACTGGAAAAACTACCGCATGATGGGAATGAACTATTTCAACAAGGATGGGAACAGCGTTACTGTAAATACTTACCCGGACGGAACCGACCCGGACTTCTCACGCCTGAAAATATTCAGCTGGACTTTTTCATGCTTTTATGAAATACCCGTATCACGCAATTCGGGCATCATGTTCGGGCCGATGCTCAACTTCAACACGCACGGAAGCCTGCTTACCCGATATACCACGGCCGAAGGCGAAAAGATGAAGGTCAAAAACAAGAACATCCACCAGACTCCGGTAACCATCGACCTGCTGGTTGACTTCCGCGTATTCAAAAGTCTGCACATCTATCTGAAATACGCTCCGTGCCACGTGTTCCAATCCGGTTTCGGACCGGAATTCAGCAGTTTCTCTGCCGGATTCGGAATAGGGCTGTAACATCCCGCATACACATAAAAAGAGAGGGGATATCCGCGCACCGATATCCCCTCTCTCCAGCTATACTGAAGGAATCCTTATTATTCCACCTGTCCCAATGAATTCCCGTATTCCATTTCTCCCTGGACTACAAAGAACACATCGTCCGGATTGTAAGGTCCCATTCCGTCCTTGTCCGCTTCCTTGAATATGTAGTTTACAATTTCATCCTGGTCGATGTTGATGTAACCCTCGTCATCAGGCTGAACATCCAGACAGCCGCTTGTAGTATAATAGTCCACAATCAAATCCAGAATATAATACAGGTCATCGTCTGTAAATTTATCCTTCGAATCCTGAGGCAGATAACTCTTGATAAACTCAATTGTCTTTTCATCGTCCTCATCTTCCAACAAGAAATCGTCTTCCATTCCCATAGTCTCAGATTTTTATAAATGATTATTTTAATAATGCTTCTACTTTTTCCTTCAAAGCAGCCTTGGAAGTTGCACCGACCTGTTTGTCCATTACTTTACCGTCTTTGATAAACAGTACGGTAGGTATATTACGGACACCAAACTGGGCTGTAAGTTCCGAATTGTCATCAACGTCACATTTTCCGATATTCACGGTATCCTTGAATTCTTCGGCCAGTTCTTCAATGTATGGAGCGATCTGTTTACAAGGTCCGCACCAAGTTGCCCAGAAATCCAACACTACAGGTTTGCCCTCAGCTACGATAGCTTCAAAATTGTCATCTTTAATTACAAGTGCCATAATTCTTTTCTTAATTACTTTGTTGATTATTTTATGTACGCAAATATATACTAATTTATTTTATAGTCCAACAATGGCTGGCTTTTTAAATAATTCACCAGATCCTTTTGGACGGAAATCTTCATGGTACGCGACTGCAGGTTCACATGCATCTGCCCGTCTTCATCACGGATAAAGAAGTAAAGTTCGGTGTTTCCCGGATGCTCCTTTATAAACGAACTGAGCTCCATGATCATCTCCTTGTTTACCGCCGACAGCGGGGCCGATACGGTAATCTTCTCGATAAGCCGTTCCTTTACCTCCGGCAGCAGTTCGATGCTGTTTATCCTCACTTCCCATTCATCCTGCTTCCACTGTCGGGGCTGACACTTTCCACGCATGAAAAGGAACATGCCTTCCACAAAGAAATTCTTCTTCTCCACCCAGTCATTGCCGAAGAAGGGGAACTCGGCAGTACCCGAATAATCTTCCACCTTGGCGATTCCATACGGTTTTCCGGTCTTGGTATATCCTTCCCTCACACCGGTAACGATACCCCCCAACGTAATGTCATGGTTCTGAAGCGGAGTGAGGTCGGACAGGTCGGCCATATGTGTAGTGCACACATTTTCCAGAATGACCGAAAACTCGTCCAACGGATGTGCCGACAGATAGATACCTACCAGTTCACGCTCTTTGTTGAGACGTTCCAGGTCACTCCATGCCGGTGCGCTCACTATCTCGGGGGTAGCGATCTCCACCTCATGCTCTCCGCCAAACAAGGAATTGGCAGCGGCGGCCTTGTCTATCTGATACTTGTTTCCGTAGCGGACAAGCACTTCGGTAAAGCTCTCATCTTTGGCGTTCTTCACGAAGAAATCTTCACGCTTGATGCCCGGAAAACTGTCGAACCCACCGGCAAGAGCCAGGTTTTCAATGTTCTTACGGTTACAGGCCGACAGGTTCACACGCTGTACAAAATCAAAGATATTCTTGAACGGACCGTTCTTCTCACGCTCCGTGAGGATACTCTGTACGGCCGACTCGCCTACTCCTTTGATAGCTCCCAGCCCGAAACGGATGTCGCCGCGCCGGTTTACGGAAAACTTCATGCTACTTTCATTGATATCCGGACCGAGTACATTGACCCCCGTAGCCTTCGACTCGTCCATCAGCTTCGTGATTTCGGTAATGTTCGAAATGTTACGGCTCATAGTGGCAGCCATGTACTCCGACGGATAGTTGGCTTTCAGATAGGCTGTCTGGTAGGCTACCCATGAATAACATGTGGCATGCGACTTGTTGAACGCATACGAAGCGAACTTCTCCCAATCGGCCCATATCTTTTCCAGAATCTTCGGATCGTGCCCATTCTTCTTTCCGCCCTCTATGAATTTCGGTTTCATGTGGTCCAGCTTGTCACGCAGCTTCTTACCCATAGCCTTACGCAAGGCGTCCGATTCGCCTCGGGTAAAGTCGGCCAGCAGACGCGACAGCAACATCACCTGCTCCTGATATACCGTAATGCCATACGTATCTTTCAGGTATTTCTCCATACAGGGGATATCATACTCGATAGGTTTGCGGCCCTGTTTACGGTCGATAAAATCGGGAATGTAATCCATAGGCCCCGGGCGGTACAGGGCATTCATGGCTATCAGGTCCTCGAATGTGGTGGGCTGAAGCTCACGCAGATATTTCTGCATACCGGCCGATTCAAACTGGAAGGTACCGACGGTACGGCCGTCGCTGTACAGCTTGTAAGTGGCCGGATCGTCAATCGGTATCTCGTCAATGTTCAGTTCTATGCCCTTACTGTGACGGATATTCTCCAGAGCCTCCTTGATGATAGACAAGGTCTTCAGCCCCAGGAAGTCCATCTTGATCAGTCCGGTATCTTCAATCACCGAACCTTCATACTGTGTAACCAGCATCTTCTCGCCGGTCTCTTTGTCATCGGCGGTGCTTACAGGCACCCAGTCGGTAATGTCGTCACGGCAAATGATGGTACCGCAAGCATGCACACCCGTATTGCGGACGTTCCCTTCCAGCATCTTGGCATACTTGATGGTATCACGCAGAACCGGATCGGAAGAAACTTCCGCGGCCTGCAGCTCCGGAACATAGGCAATGGCATTGGGCAGGTTCAGCTTCTTGTCGGGAATCTTGTCGGGAATCAGCTTGCAGAGCCGGTCGGATTCCGACAGGGGGAGCTTCTGCACACGGGCCACATCCTTGATGGCCAGTTTGGTAGCCATGGTACCGTATGTAATGATATGCGCCACCTTCTCCTGACCGTACTTTTCGGTTACCCAGTTCAGCACCCTTCCACGTCCGTCATCATCAAAGTCGACATCGATATCAGGCAGAGAAATACGGTCGGGGTTCAGGAAACGTTCGAACAGCAGATCGTACTTGATAGGGTCGATTTGGGTGATACCCAGGCAGTAGGCAACAGCCGACCCCGCAGCCGAACCACGTCCCGGTCCCACCGAAACGTCCAGCTTGTAACGTGCCGCCGATATAAAGTCCTGCACAATCAGGAAGTAGCCCGGAAAACCCATAGTCTTCATGATATGCAGCTCAAACTTGATACGCTCCCTTACCTCGTCCGAAAGGTTTTCTCCATAACGGCGTTTTGCACCGTCGTATGCCAGTTTAGCCAGGTAATCGGCCTCCAGCTTGATACGGTACAGCTTGTCATAGCCCCCCAGACGCTCTATCTTGGCCTTGGCCGAAGCCTCGTCCATCACCACATTCCCGTTCTCGTCACGGGTAAACTCATCGAACAGGTCTTTTTCGGTAAATTTCTGCCGATACCCTTCTTCCGTACCGAACTCTTCCGGAATCTCGAAGTTCGGCATGATAGGCGCATGGTCGATGGAATAGAATTCAACCTGGTCGCATATGTCGACCGTATTCGAAAGCGCCTCCGGCACATCGGCAAAGATTTCGTTCATCTCTTCGCGGGTCTTCATCCATTCCTGCTTGGTGTAGAGCATACGGTTCGGATCGTCCAGATCCTTTCCCGTGCTCAGGCATATCAGGCGGTCATGCGCCTCGGCATTCTCTTCATCCACGAAATGCACATCGTTCGTACACACCAGCCGGATGCCGTATTTCTTCGAATATTCGATAAGTTTCTTGTTGACCACCTCCTGCAACGGATAGACTTCCCGGTTGGCCCGCTGCTTCGGGTCGGTAACCTTATGGCGCTGCAACTCCAGATAATAGTCGTCGCCGAACAGGTCCTTATACCAGCGGACAGCCTCTTCGGCACCGGCAAAATCACCGGCCGTAATCTTTCTAGGCACCTCCCCTCCCAGACAGGCTGAACAGACAATCAGTCCTTCATGATATTTCTTCAGCTCTTCGCGGTCGGTACGCGGACGCATATAGAATCCCTGTGTCCATGCCTTGGACACCAGTTTGATCAGATTATGATATCCCTTCAGGTTCTTGGCCAGCACCACCAGATGGTAACCGCTCTGGTCCTGTTTTCCCTCCTTGTCGGTCATCCGGCGGCGTGCCACATACATTTCACAACCGAAAATAGGCTTGAACAGCTTTTTCCGGGCCGCCTCCAACTGTTCCTTGCAGGCTGCCAGCTCCTCTTCAGGATTTTCCGCTCCAGACTTGCCGCTCTCCAGATCGGCAATCTTCTTTTTCAGTTCCTTTATCTCGGCGTTGGTCCCTCCGTTCTTCTTGTTGACATAATTGAAAAATTCCTTGATACCAAACATGTCACCATGATCGGTAACCGCAATTCCGCGCATGCCATTGGCTATGGCCTTGTCTACCAGACGCGCAATCGAAGCCTGGCCGTCCAATATCGAATATTGGCTATGTACGTGCAAATGAACAAAATCCTGCATATAGTTACGAAATTCACATTAACCGACTTCAAAGATACCGAGGTTTTGGAGAAGAAACAAAAACAATGGAATAAACTTAACTTCAATGAATACTTTTTAAAGAAAAAAGAAAGTAAATCCTTAATTCAACCTATGTTTATTTGGAAGATCTTTAAATTAACTATATTTTTGCACGGATAAACGCAGACTTTTGTTATGAATCGGATAAGAAAAAGAATAAAAAAGATAAGACTGCACAGGGAAGGTACGCATATCCTGATTACCGGTGCAATCATCCTGATTATAATCAACGCAGCCCTGTATTGCGGAATCGAATGTAAGATTCCCTTCTACTTCGTTGCAGCCATAAGCGTCGTCCTTTATTCATTGATGGTAAACTTCTTCCGCAGCCCTATCCGGCTGTTCGGATCAGATACAGAAAAGATTGTAGTGGCACCTGCCGACGGGAAGGTGGTGGTCATAGAGGAGGTAGACGAAAACGAATACTTCCACGACCGCCGGCTGATGATTTCCATCTTCATGAGCATTACCAACGTACACGCCAACTGGTATCCCGTAGACGGGACCGTAGTGCATGTAGACCATCATAACGGACGTTTCATGAAGGCCTGGCTCCCCAAAGCCAGCACCGAAAACGAACGTTCCATGGTGGTGATTGAAACCCCGGAAGGACATACCGTAATGGCACGCCAGATTGCGGGCGCCATTGCGCGGCGCATTGTAACCTACGCCGAAAAGGGAGAAGAATGTTTCATTGACGAGCATATGGGCTTTATCAAGTTCGGCTCGCGGGTCGACGTTTACCTACCTCTTGGAACTGAAGTCTGCGTAACTATGGGACAGAAGACGACCGGCGACCAGACTGTTATCGCCAAACTGAAATAAAACAGAAGAAAAATGGCTAACGCAATCTTGCGAAACATCCCCAATACCATTACCAGCTGCAACCTGCTTTCGGGCTGCATAGCGTGTTACATGGCTTTCCAGGGGAATTATCCTATGGCGCTGACCTTCATCATCGTAGGAGCTGTATTTGACTTTTTCGACGGAATGACCGCACGCCTGCTGCACGTATCCTCACCGATCGGGAAAGAACTGGACTCCCTTGCCGACGACATCACGTTCGGACTGGCACCGGCCGCTATCGTATTTTCCCTGTTCAAGGATGTACATTACCCCACATTCATGGAACCTTTGGCGGGATTCATGCCATACACCGGATTCCTGATTGCCGTATTCTCGGCCCTGCGCCTGGCCAAGTTCAACATCGACACACGGCAGACCTCTTCCTTTATCGGAATGCCTACCCCGGCCAACGCATTGTTCTGGGGCTCCCTTACCGTGGGAGGATATGATTTCCTGGTATCCGAAACGTTCAATGCCGCCTATCTCTTCATCCTGGTTGTCATCATGTCACTCCTGCTGGTAGCAGAGATCCCGATGTTTTCACTGAAATTCAAGAATCTCTCGTGGGCAAACAATAAGGTCAGCTATATCTTCCTGATAGTCAGCATCCCTTTGCTGGTCATCTTCAGACTGAGCGGATTCGCGGCCGTCATCGTATGGTATATCCTGCTGTCGCTCGCCACACGGAAAAAATAACCGGGCCATGAATGTGGCATGGTTGTTGTAGTTTCATAACAAAAAACAATCATTATGGGCTTTATCCAAATCATATTATTCATCATCATCGCTGTAGTACTGGCCGGCCTGCTGCTGGCCGTAGCGGTCATACGGAACATCTACAGAATGACAGGACGCATCTTCGGGGAAAAAAACGGAGGCCGGCAATCGGCCCGCCAGGAATTCCGGAACGGAAATTCCGACCATGCGGCAGGACAGAACACGACCGGTTCCCCAAAGTCCAACCGGAAAAAGGTATTTGATGACGATGAAGGGGAATACGTTGACTTTGAAGAAATCAAATGAACGGGAACCGTGGGCACGGACACCTTGACATTATCAAGACCGGGCCTTGACGTTTTCATGCAAAGAACCTGACGTTTTAATGGAAAGAACTTGAACTTTTCGGGAAAAGAACCTGATGTTTCCGGAGAAGATCAAGTTCTTTTTTTATCGCTTGCTTTTAAAGAAATCTTTCATCAACTGAGCGCACTCTTCGGCCAGTACACCCTGCACGACCTCCGTCTTCGGATGCAGGGCTTCCGGAGCATATTTCCGGTATCCTCTCTTTTCGTCGGACGCCCCGAATACCAGTCTCCCGGTCTGGGCCCAGGCAATGGCACCCGCACACATCACACACGGCTCCACCGTCACATAAAGCGTACATGTATTCAGGTATTTCCCACCCAGGGCATTGGCGGCGGCCGTAATGGCCTGCATTTCAGCATGGGCCGTCACATCGGTCAGGGTTTCAGTAAGATTATGCGTACGGGCAATGATACGGTCCCTGCAAACGACTACGGTTCCCACCGGAACTTCTCCTATTCCGGCCGCTTTCCGCGCTTCCTGCAGCGCCTGTTTCATGTAAAAGCTGTCATCTGCCATATCCGTCCATTTTATCTGCGCATATCGTGTTCATTGAACAAGGTAGGATAGTCATCCTCCAGATTCTGATGAATAAAGGCCAATACCGTTTCACGAAGCCAGCGCGCCTTGTTCTTGATCTGATATTTCTCCAGATATCTGTCTACAATCTGCACTTCTTCGTCACTCATCAGGCAAACCATCCGCCGTTTGCGGGGCGGCACCGACGACGGCACTTTCTTTCTTTTCTTCCCGTTATTCATCATGATTGTGCAAATTTAATGCAGTTCACTTAAATTCAAAATATAAAAATGCGTATTTTTGCAGAAAACTGTCTATGGCGGCACATAACGAACTGGGAAAAGAAGGCGAAGACCTTGCGGCACTCCACCTCATGGAAAAAGGGTACCGGATACGGCACCGCAACTGGAGGTCGGGGAAAAAGGAAATTGACATTGTTGCCGAAAAAGACGGGGAGCTGGTCATTGTAGAGGTCAAGACCCGCGGCAATGAAAATTTCGGCCGTCCGGAAGATGCTGTCGGCGACCGGAAGATCCGGAACATCGTCGCCTCGACCGACGCATACCTCCGCAAGTTCGGGATAGACCTGCCGGTGAGGTTCGACATCATTACAGTCACAGGCAGAAAGCCACCCTTCGGCATAGAACACATAGAAGACGCGTTTCTGCCTCCCGTATGGTAAATACCCGACAGACAGAGGACCGTAAACACCATAAACAAAGACAATCGGAATGAACTACCCTACACCCATACGGCTGGAAGAAACCACTTCCACCAACAGTTACCTGGCCGAACTGTGCAACCGGCAGCATCTGGCCGAACTGACAAGCGTATATACAAGCTACCAAAGTGCAGGCCGGGGACAGAGAGGCAACAGCTGGGAATCGGAAGCCGGTGCGAACCTGCTTTTCAGTTTCGTGGTCTATCCGGATTTCCTCGAAGCCCGGAAACAGTTCCTGCTGTCGCAAGTTACGGCACTGGCATTACAGGAAGTGCTTTCACAATATACTGCCGGCATTACCATCAAATGGCCGAACGACATCTACTGGGAAGACAAGAAACTGTGCGGGACCCTCATCGAAAACGACCTGACGGGTACCTGCATCAGCCGTTCCATTTCGGGAACAGGCGTAAACCTTAACCAGCAGCATTTCATAAGTGACGCCCCTAACCCTGTCTCACTTTTCCAGATTACCGGAAAGACATACCACCCGACAGATATCCTGCACCGGATCATGGAAAAGGTGTCGGTTTACTATGCACAACTGCAGGCCGGACAAACCGACGGAATCACCGGCCTTTACAAACAGGCACTCTACCGGAAAGAAGGGTTCCATACCTACAGAGATGCGGGCGGCATATTCAAGGCTTGCATACGCGACATAGAACCCAGTGGCAAACTGATACTGGAAGATGAAAACGGGACACGCCGGGAATATATGTTCAAGGAAGTGGAATACATACTGTAACACTCAAAGTATATGACCTTTAAAACATACACGATCTCGCCTACCAGCAGACACATTCTGGATATTGCCATACCTTCCATCATATCGAACATTACCGTCCCGCTGCTGGGGCTGGTAGATGTAAGTATTGTCGGTCACCTGGGAGCCACCTCCTACATAGGCGCCATAGCCATAGGAGGAATGTTGTTCAGCATGATCTACTGGATATTCGGGTTCCTGCGCATGGGGACAAGCGGACTGACCGCCCAAGCCTTCGGACAGGACAATAGACAGGAAATGATCCATATCCTGCTACGCTCCCTTGCCATCAGCCTGCTGATTTCCTTTGTGCTCATCGTACTGCAGTACCCCATCCGACTGGCCGCCTTCCGTATCATCGACACCAGCCGGGAGGTACAGGAGCTGGCAAGCCTCTATTTCCATATCTGTATCTGGGGAGCTCCTGCCGTACTGGGACTCTACAGCTTTTCCGGCTGGTTTATCGGCATGCAGAATTCCCGCTTTCCCATGTTCATAGCCATAACCCAGAACATCGTCAACATAGCCGCCAGTCTGTTCTTCGTATTCGGGCTCGACATGAAAGTGGCCGGTGTAGCCCTGGGCACGCTGACCGCCCAATATGCCGGTCTGCTGATGGCGTACATACTTTGGCTGAAACATTACAGTCCGTTACGCTCCGGCATCCGGAAGAAAGCCATATTCGGGAAAGATTCCATGAAACGTTTCTTTCTGGTGAACCGCGACATTTTCCTGCGTACACTGTGCCTGGTAGCGGTAACCGTATTCTTCACTTCCACAGGAGCCGCCTACGGTGACGTTATCCTGGCTGTCAACACCCTCCTGATGCAGCTGTTCACCCTGTTTTCCTACATCATGGACGGATTCGCCTATGCCGGAGAGGCACTGGCCGGCAAATCGTTCGGTGCCGGAAACATGAATGAGCTGAAAAAGACTGTCAGGCATCTCTTCGGATGGGGAATCGGCTTATCGGTTGTGTTCACCCTGCTTTATGGAGCAGGCGGCAAAGGATTCCTGGGACTGCTCACCAACGACACGGCCGTCATCGAGGCATCCGGAGACTACATATACTGGGTGCTGCTGATTCCTGCCGCCGGATTCTCCGCCTTTCTGTATGACGGCATATGCATCGGAATGACGGCCACCCACATCATGCTGCGGGCCATGGTGATAGCCGCCGCCAGCTTCTTCCTCCTTTACTACAGCCTGCAGCACTGCTGGGGCAACCACGCATTGTGGCTGGCATTCCTTACTTACCTGACCCTAAGGGGTGTGATGCAAGGAATCTTCATACGGCCGTTCCTGAAACGGCTGTATCCCGTATCGCCGCAATAGCTTGCACCGGCTGTCTCGGGAGTTTCGGAATATCTGACATTATTCCCTCCAAAATCATCCGTATTTGAACCAGTTTAAGTATCTTTGTTCCAAACAATAAAATATTCTGGAAAGTATGGCAAAATTTAAACGTATCCTGTTAAAGCTCAGTGGAGAAAGTCTGATGGGCGAAAAAAAATACGGTATCGATGAAAAACGCCTCGGCGAGTATGCACAACAAATCAAGGAAATCCATGATATGGGTGTCCAGATCGGAATCGTAATCGGCGGCGGAAACATCTTCCGCGGACTGAGTGGCGCCGGAAAAGGATTCGACCGGGTAAAAGGCGACCAGATGGGTATGCTGGCAACGGTCATCAACAGCCTGGGATTAAGCTCTGCCCTGGTAGCGGCAGGCGTAAAGGCACGGGTCCTGACAGCCATCCGCATGGAACCTATCGGCGAATTCTATACGAAATGGAAAGCTATTGAAGCCATGGAAAACGGTGAAGTGGTCATCATGTCGGCTGGAACCGGAAATCCGTTCTTTACAACCGATACCGGTTCTTCCCTGAGAGGTATCGAGATAGAAGCCGATGTCATGCTGAAAGGTACCCGCGTGGACGGAATCTATACCGCCGACCCGGAAAAAGACCCGACGGCTACGAAATTCGATGACATAACCTACGATGAGGTTCTGGCAAGGGGCCTGAAAGTAATGGACCTGACAGCAACCTGCATGTGCAAGGAAAACAACCTTCCGATCATCGTATTCGACATGGATACCGTAGGCAACCTGAAGAAAGTGATGTCCGGCGAAAAGATCGGGACTTTAGTCCACAACTGACCGACCGGTTCCTGATATATTCCGGCGGGTGGAGTCCAGGACTTCACCCGCCTACTTTTTGTAGAGGAGTCCTCTTTTTTCTCCACCGGTTTACATACCAGATGCATATCAGCAGTGATACCATTGTAGAAAGCGGAGGAGCAAATCCCATCCAGAAAAGTGAAGTGGGGTCAATACGGCTGAAAATCCATGACAGCGGGATTCTGAACAGGAAAGTCGCAATCAGACTGTGTACCATCGGGAAGAGTGAGTTCCCCTGTCCGCTGAAATAGGAATTGAAGCAGAATACAAAGCTCACCATGATGCAGTCAAGGCTATAGCCGTGCAGATATCCCGACGCCATCGTTATCACGGAGGCATCATGTGTGAAGATTCCCACCAGTGTTCCGGGTAGAAACTGGGAATAGATACAAAAAGACACACCGAAAAACAGGGCCATGACAATTCCCGACTGCAGGCAGCGCTCCACCCTTGCTGTCAGGCCCGCCCCGTAATTCTGTGCGGTCATGGCTGCAACAGCCGAAGAGATGGCTACCGGAGGAAGCATGGCAAATATGATAAGTTTCTCTACGACCCCGAGCGCCGCGGAAGCGACGACCCCCATCCCGTTTACAATGACCGTAATAAGCAGGAAAGAGATATTTATCAATGCATCCTGAAGGGCAATCGGAGCTCCCAGAATGATAATCCGCCTTGAAAGGACCTTGTCCAGACGAATATCACGGCGGGTAAACTCAAAGTCGAAGCCTTTCCGGTAGAAATACCACAGAGCAACGACAAAGCTGATACCCTGAGAAGAGATTGTAGCCACAGCCGCCCCTGCCGCTCTCATGTGCAGACCACCTACCAGAATAAAATCGAGCACTATGTTAATTATGCATGCCAATGCTACAAAGTACAACGGCGTACGTGAATCGCCCAGGCCGCGCATGATACCAAAGACTACGTTGTACCCGATCATGAAAGGTATACCCAGCGAACAGATCAGCAGATAATGCTCTGTATCACGCACCGCTTCCGCCGGGGTATGCATGACGGACGTCACAGCTTGATGGAAAAAGGCCATCAGTAACGTCAGTACAGCACCGATAATGACAAACAGCCATACCGACGAACCGATTATGGAGGCAACCTCCCTGTTGTTACGTGCTCCTGTAGCTATCCCGATAAGCACGGTAATACCTGTAGTCAGTCCCAAGATAATTCCCGTAACCGTCTGGAGCACCTGGCTGCCGATAGCTACACCGGCCACACTCGCCGCGTCATCAAACTGGCCTACGACAAACAGATCGGCCCCTCCGTACAAGGCCTGCAGCACATTGGCGAGCAAATAAGGGACTGCAAACTGAAGCAATGTCCTGGGTACACTACCTTGTGTCAGATCAATTTCTTTCATACTGATTCAAATTTAGACAAAAAGCCGGATAAGAGACGGTTTTACCCAGTCATCTTATCCGGCTTCATGCCCTCCGATGAGGATTACAAAACTTACCTTTCCATTATGTCCCCGCAAAGGTGGGACAAAGGTTTGACATATACAAATTTCAGGTAATCTTTCTTCAATACATGTACATATTACGACAGCTGTTTTACATCAATGTCATATGTACCACCTCACAATTGTCCATGTGAGGAATGGAAGTCAGCCTGTCGGCAGGAATCCCTTCTATCTGTGCCCGCAACGAACGGTTGATCAAACCATGCGCCACTACCAGCAACCTTTTCCCCTGATAGTGCCGGCGGATATAGCCGATACATTTTCCGGCGCGCTCATATAACATTTCTTTCGATTCGGCGTCGGCGGGAATCCTACTCCGGTCTACACCGTCCAGCGGAAGACCGGTCCAGCTTCCCCAGTCTATTTCACGAAGCAGCGGAGTCTTCTCCCACGGCAGATTTCTGGAAGCCATCGCCAGTCTGACCGTATCCACAACACGCTGCAGGTCACTGCTCAAAACGGCATCCAGCTCAATACCGGCCAGGCGCCGGCCCAACTCCACCGCCTGCCTTTTCCCTTCTTCCGTGAGATGGCCGGGCAGATGTCCCTGAAAAATCCGGGCAACATTCTCCTCCGTCTGTCCATGACGGGCTATATACAAATCAACCATACCTGCAAAAATCAGTTACAAGACCCTTCCATTAATCTTCCATCAACTTACGGTAACGTACCCGTTTCGGTTCCTGGTTGCCCATGCGCTTCATCTTGTTCTCTTCATATTCGGTATAGGAACCTTCAAAGAAGAACACTTCACTGTTACCTTCGAAAGCCAGGATATGCGTACAGATACGGTCAAGGAACCAACGGTCGTGACTGATTACTACCGCACATCCGGCAAAGTCTTCCAGACCTTCCTCCAGTGCACGGAGTGTATTTACGTCTATATCATTGGTAGGTTCGTCAAGCAGCAGCACATTCCCCTCTTCCTTCAGCGCCAGCGCCAGGTGAAGGCGGTTACGTTCACCGCCCGAAAGCATTCCGCACAGCTTTTCCTGATCGGAGCCTGAAAAATTGAAACGGCTCAAGTAAGCACGGGCATTCACGTCACGGTTCCCCATGCGGAGCAGGTCATTACCTCCACTCACTACCTGATAGACAGTCTTGTTAGGATCAATGGCCTTATGCTGCTGGTCTACATAAGCTATCTTGACGGTTTCTCCTACTTCAAATTCACCTTTATCCACTTTTTCCAATCCCATGATCAAACGGAACAGCGTCGTTTTTCCTGCACCGTTAGGACCGATCACACCGACAATGCCGTTGGGAGGAAGCATGAAATTCAAGTCATCGAACAACAGCTTATCACCGTATGCCTTCGCCACATGCTTTGCTTCAATAACCTTATTACCCAGACGCGGACCATTCGGAATAAAGATTTCCAGTTTCTCTTCCTTCTCCTTCACATCTTCATTCAACAGTTTGTCGTAAGAATTCAGACGAGCCTTTCCTTTAGCCTGACGAGCCTTCGGAGCCATACGTACCCATTCCAGCTCACGTTCCAATGTCTTGCGGCGCTTGCTGGCAACCTTCTCTTCCATTTCCATGCGCTTGGTCTTCTGCTCCAGCCAGCTTGAATAGTTACCCTTCCAAGGAATACCTTCGCCACGGTCGAGCTCCAGAATCCAGCCGGCCACATGGTCCAGAAAATAACGGTCGTGCGTTACGGCGATGACCGTACCTTCATATTGCTGCAAATGCTGCTCCAGCCAGTCGATGCTTTCGGCGTCCAAGTGGTTGGTAGGTTCATCGAGCAACAGTATATCCGGTTTCTGCAGCAATAGACGGCATAAGGCCACACGACGGCGTTCACCTCCCGACAGGTTCTTCACCAACTGGTCTTCGGGCGGACAACGCAACGCATCCATCGCACGCTCCAGCTTGCTGTCAATGTTCCACGCATCCGTTGCATCAATGATATCCTGCAGTTCGGCCTGACGGGCAAAAAGTGCATCCATCTTTTCAGGATCTTCATAATACTCGGGCAAACCGAACTTGTTATTGATTTCTTCATATTCGGCGAGTGTATCCACAACCTTCTGTACACCCTCCATAACAACCTCCTTCACGGTCTTGGTATCGTCCAGGTGAGGTTCCTGTGCCAGATAACCTACCGAATATCCCGGTGAGAATACCACTTCTCCCTGGTAATTCTTCTCCAGGCCGGCAATAATCTTCATCAAAGTAGACTTACCGGCACCGTTCAATCCGATAATACCGATTTTGGCACCATAGAAAAAGGATAGGTAGATGTCTTTCAATACCTGTTTGTTGTTCTGGAATGACTTGCTCACTCCGACCATTGAAAAGATAATTTTTTTGTCGTCTGCCATATTCTTTCAAATGTTTAATGTTTTTTGTAATTCCTCGTAAAATAGCCGTGGATATATACCTGATAGAAAATAAAACCTCCCAGACAGATACACAAAGCTCCGGCATAGTCGCCCACGGTTACCGGCGGCAAAGCTCCTTTACCCAAAAAGAAACCTGCCACAATTCCTAAAATCCAGAGCAACTGGAACGTATGGTAACCACTCCCCCGCTCACAATGCAGGGGTAGCAGAATCATCATGCGCAGAAACTGGCCGATAGAGAATCCACAACCCACACCGATCAGTATTCCACCTACATACAAGGGAATACCCTGCTCCGATTTCATCAGGGCAACCAGTCCCAAAGCGGTCAGAAGCTGGCCGATCAAGATCTGTAACCGCCCATGCATCGGACGCCGGAAAAGCTCACGGACAAGCAGATACACAATAAAGCCCGCTCCTATGCAAAGATAGAAAAAAGTATCGGTTACCGATGAAAAAAGGAAGCCTAAAACCAAGGGAACCGCCATCATATTAATACCTGGCAGCAACGTACGGAACAGGAAAAAACGGTCGAAGGAACAAAGCGGTACATCCAATGGAGCCCTGAAACAGACATGTACAGACAAGACCAGCAGAATGGCGGCAGCACAAAAGACAGACGACAGGTAAAGTGTCTGGTCAAAAGTAAGCAGTCCGCTTCTGTGTGTCCCCACAACCAGTCCTGCCACCAGTCCCAAAATCCCCGACCATGTAAAGACCCGGTTGGCCGAATCACGGTGGTTGCTCGGTGTGACGTCAATAGCCAAGGTACTGCCTGTCACCATCAGTGAAACGGCAAACAGCCCCCCTTGCAGGATCCTCAATACCACTACCATCCATAATCCGGATACATACGGATACAGTAAAGACAGCAAAGCCAACAGAAGTATACTCCTGGTACACACATGCTTGCGGCTGAATGCATCGACCAGATAATTGTTGAAAGGCCCCGGAAGAAACATGGCGGCACCAAAAATGACAGAAACCAACGCCGCCTGGGAATTAGTACATCCCTTATCCGTTACCATCCAGTCATGAAGCAACGGGAACAGCATGAACACGGCTACGAAAAGGAGGAAATTTGCTGCAATCAATAAAGTAAAATTTTTATTCCACAGCATAAAACAGTTATTCTAGCTAAATTATTGTATCTAAATCATAATAGTGACAAAGAACATGGACCGGTCCGCACAGACCCTGCCCATATTCATCGCCACTACCCCATATCATCGGAATTCCCGTCCTTCAAGAAATACAGGAATCCACTTTCTACATGTCTGTCTACAATCAATATTGTTCTTTCTCGTTCGGGAAATCGGACGACTTCACATCCGTCACATACTGCCCGATAGCATCGGTCATGATGCTGTGCAGGTCGGCATAACGGCGTAAGAAACGGGGACTGAATCCCTTGCTCATTCCCAGCATATCCGCAACGACCAGAACCTGTCCGTCGACAGCTCCACCGGCTCCGATACCGATTACCGGAATCTTCAGTTCCCGAGCCACACGTCCGGCCAAATCTGCCGGGATCTTTTCCAGTACCAGCGAAAAACATCCGGCTTCCTCCAGCAGATGAGCATCACGCAGCAGCTTTTCCGCCTCCCTATCTTCTTTGGCGCGTACACCATATGTACCATACTTGTTGATAGACTGAGGCATCAGGCCCAGATGTCCCATTACAGGTATTCCGGCCCCGATAATTTTGTGTATCGTCTCGATGACCTCTTCGCCACCTTCCAGCTTCAATGCGTCGGCTCCGGTTTCCTTCATCATGCGGATGGCATTGCACACACCGTCAAACGGAGCGGCCTGATAAGAACCGAAAGGCATGTCTACCACCACCAGCGCACGTTTTACGCCACGCATCACGGAACGCCCGTGATAAATCATCTGGTCAATGGTAATCGGTAAAGTGGTAACATTACCGGCCATTACATTCGATGCCGAATCACCCACCAGTATCACATCTACACCGGCCCCGTCCACAATCTGGGCCATCGTATAGTCATAAGAAGTTAGCATTGAAATCTTCTCACCCCTTTCCTTCATTTCAACCAGGCGGTGAGTAGTCACCTTACGTGTATCACTCGACAAATATCCTGCCATAATACTTCAATCAATTAAAAACTCGGCAAAGTTAGCAGATTTCAGGAAGTTAAGCAAGCAACGAGCACATCTTTTCATAACCGAAATCCGTAAAATCGGAAATAACCGCCTTACATTTATCCTGTATAGCCTCCTTCGGGTTTGTCGTACACAATCCTACAACCGTCATGCCTGCGGCATTCCCGGCTTCAAGGCCATGGAACGAATCCTCAAACACAACACAGTTGGCCGGTACTGTTCCAAACACTTCGGCACCCAGCAGGAAACAGTCGGGGGCCGGTTTAGAACGTGTAAACATTTCGGCAGTCAGAATACGGTCCACCAGCTCCTTCAGTTCCGGATGTGCCTTATAGACATTGGCCATCTTCAAATCGTTCGAACTTGTCACAATGGCTATCTTCACGTCATGGGCTCTCAACTCGCGCATGAATTCCACCACTCCGGGCACATATTCATAGACCATTTCGCTTTCAAAACGGTTCAGGTCGGCTGTAATCCGCTCCTGTTCTTCCTTCAGACCGGAAAAATATCTGTCATAGATCTGGGTCAATGTCATTCCCTTGATAATCCGTCCGAAACCGGATTCCCGACGGTATTTCTCACCTACCCCGTTCCAGAAAATACTATATTGAGATTCGGTATCCATCACCACTCCGTCAAAATCAAAAAGAGCGGCCAAACATTTAGTCTTATCCATTCTTATGGTGTTTAGTTTGATTTAACGCTGCAAAGTTCTAAAATATCAGTTGTTCTTCCTAACTTTGAAAAACAAAATTTCTTAAACTCCCATGAAAGAGAACAATCCTCATATCCTAGGAACCGCCCCCATTGGAAAATTGCTGCTCCAATACTCCATTCCGGCCATTGTAGGCATGACACTTACATCTCTTTACAACATCATCGACAGTATTTTCATCGGACATGGAGTGGGAGCCATGGCAATATCCGGACTGGCCATCACATTTCCGCTGATGAACCTCGTCGTCGCCTTCTGCACCCTGGTAGGTGTAGGCGGTGCCACCATATCTTCCATCCGCCTGGGACAGAAAGACCAGAAAGGAGCCGAATACATTCTGGGGAACGTAGCTATTCTCTGCATCATCAACGCCATCATTTTCGGAGGCCTCTCGCTCCTGTTCCTGAAACCGCTGCTAATTTTCTTCGGCGCAACCGAAAACACATTGCCCTATGCATACGATTTCATGCAGGTCATTCTGCTAGGAACTCCCATATCGTATATCATGATAGGTCTGAACAACATCATGAGAGCTACCGGATATCCGAAAAAAGCCATGATGTCGTCACTGCTGACCGTAGGATGCAACCTTGTTTTCGCACCCATATTCATCTTCGTCTTTGAATGGGGAATCAGGGGAGCGGCACTGGCCACCCTTGTTTCACAGTTCTTCGGCATGATCTGGGTGTTGTACCACTTCAACAACCGGAAAAGTTTCGTCCACTTCAAACGTTCCTGTTTCAAACTGAAAAGACACATCATCCTTTCCGTATTCGGAATAGGCATGTCTCCTTTCGTCATGAACGTATGTGCCTGCTGTATCGTCATCTTCATCAACAACCGGCTTCTTTCCTACGGAGGTGACATGGCCATCGGAGCATTCGGCATACTCAACCGCATCCAGATGCTGTTCGTCATGATTGTGATGGGCATAACCATGGGGATGCAGCCCATTTCGGGATACAATTACGGAGCACACCGGTATGACCGGGTAATGCACAACCTGAAGCTGGGAATCATTGCCGCCTGCAGCATAACCACCGTCGGATTTCTGGCCAGCGAACTTTTCCCAAATATCTTTGTCGGTATGTTCACGACCAATGCGGAACTTACCTCCGAAGCAAGTACGGCACTCCGGATAGGAGTCCTTTCCTTCCCCGTCATCGGAGCCCAGATCGTAATCACCCAATTTTTCCAGTCGATCGGAAAAGCCAGGATCTCCATCTTCCTGTCACTATCCCGACAATTGCTGTTCCTGCTTCCCTGCCTGGCCTTCCTGCCTCCATTATGGGGAGTGAACGGAGTGTGGGCCAGCATGTGCATTTCCGACATGATAGCCTTTATCACGGCTGTACTGATGCTGATATATCACTTCAGACATCTCCGTCAGCTGAACAACAGCATGACATTCAATACGGAAACGACAGCAGCGATGAAATAAAGCAGGAACGAACTCCAACGGGAATTGACATACTGCCCCATAACCTTTCTGGAAGAAGTAAGTCCCACCTGCAGGAACACGGTAAACGGCAACTGGACACTCAAGGCCATCTGGGATATGAGAAGTCCCTGGAAAGGATCACTGATAAACAGAATAATGACCAGAGCCACTCCCAAAGAAATCAGAATCCCCAGCTTGGAATGGATATCCTTGATATGGTAGCTTTCACCGAACATACCGGCAAAGATGGAACCGGCTG